>Ga0136617_10004766_pt1 | contig 12152 bp, 14 predicted proteins | sample AntDrymUQ3222106_2_FD_129672 | JGI IMG/M metagenome (GOLD analysis project Ga0136617, IMG submission 129672) | Polar desert sand microbial communities from Dry Valleys, Antarctica - metaG UQ322 (21.06) | ecosystem: Environmental > Terrestrial > Soil > Desert | place: Antarctica: Dry Valley...
ACAAGCGCGGTGTCAGGATCTCAAACTCCGCGCTGGCCGCGGTCAACCTACACCCCGACGACTTCCACGGCGAATGGAACTACCTCATCAAACCCACCAAATGATGATTGACGCTTCCTTACTGGCGCACGCGTTGGACCTGCCCGACGGCCGCATCAATGGCATCGGAGATGCGCAGGCGCTGATCCGCGCCTGTGGATCGGCAATCCGAGCTCAGGTGCGCTCAAGCGGGATCTCGTGCTCGACCTTGGGGCCCGTCGATTTGAGCATCTGGTCGAGCGCCTGTACTCCGAGATGGGATATTTCGGGGTCTCCTGACGTTTCCGTGGGTTGGTGAGTGCCCGGGCGAACGTCGCGCCCGAGGGGGCGATGCTGTTCGGGTACACGAGCAGCGGTGCCTTGAAGCCGGCGTGCTGGCGGCCGCGCGCCTGCGGCCAGCCGTAGTTGCCGCCGCGCGTGACGAGGTTGATCTCGTCGTCGCCGTCGGGCCCGTGCTCGGTGGAGATCAGGCGCCCCGTGCCGGGCTGCCAGGCGAAGCCCTGAGCGTTGCGATGCCCGCGCGAGAAGATCTCGGGCGTTCCGTCTTCGCCACGGTACTCGTCGGGATCGAGCCGCAGATACTTGCCGTTGCGGCTCTGCGGATCCTGCGCGAGCTCGGGCTGCCCGGCGTCTCCGGTCGAGACGTAGAGCCGACCGTCGGGGCCGAACCGGATGCGCCCGCTGTCGTGGATCGCGCCCGCCGCTATTCCGTCGAGGATCGTGGCGTCCCGCCGCAGCCGCGTGTTCCGCAGCCGGTAGCGGTCGACCTTCATTCCCGATGTCGTCGTGAGGTAGAAGTAGACGAAGTCGTTGTCCGCGCCGAAGCGCGGGTCGATCGCGACGCCGAGCAGGCCGCCCTCGCCCTGAGCGGAGACCTCGATGCGGGCCAGCGGCTCCCGGCGCAGTCGCCGGTCGCGGGTGAGCAGTCGCACGCGGCCGGGTCGCTCGGTGACGAGCGCGCGCCCGTCGGGCAGGAACGCGAGCTCCCACGGCACCACGAGCCCCGTGGCGACCGTACGCACGCGGGCGCCGCCGGACGAACGCGCGAGCTTGGGCCCAGCGTCGCCGTCTGCGGCTGCCGTCGTGGCTTGGGCGGTTGTCTGCGGCGCCCGCTCTGTGCTACGAGCGGCGCCTGCGTTGTCGCTCTCGTCGTCCGAGCATCCGGCGGTCGTTGCCGCGAGCGTGATGACAGACAGCGTCGCGAGCCTGGATCTCGATCCTCGTCGTGAAGTCACGGTAGCGCGGATACCCGCGGCGCGTGCGCCTGATCTTACGGTCGCATGAAGCGCCGGTCGCCCCGACCGGGCGGCGCTACTTCGACGTGAAGACGACGTACATCCCGAGGACGAGCGCGAGGCTCGCGAGCAGGCATGCGCCGCCGCGGCGCACGCGCCGGCCCCCGGCGACCCGCGCTCCGCGCCGTCGGCTTCTCGCCGGCGGGGCTGCCGTTGACGACGAGCGCCAGGGTGATCGGTCGAAGCAGATGGTCACCGAGCAGCATGACGCCTGGCGTCGGGCGTATCGCGAGGGGACGGCCGTATGCGACCGCGTGCACGTCACGATCGGACGTGATGCTCGGCTCGGACTCGAGGACGCTCAGCTGGGCGGGATCAGCGGCTACATCGAGTCGCAGCTGCGGTGCGGCAAGCTGCGCGAGATCGAGTTCGGCCTCGCACCGCTGCTGAGCTTCGTCGCGCCGCGCTTTCTGCCGTCGGGCCTCGTGCCGGTCGCGGCGGGCGGTGAGCGCTTCGCGGGAAGGTGGTTCGCAGACGGGTCGTGGCAGCCCAGCGGCACGCACCTGTACGGGCCGCCGCTGCCGGGCTGGCGGCCTGACGCGGACCGGCACGTGCGCATCGACCGGGGGGCGCGCTCTGTGACCGATCTCCGCCGCCGCCCGCGATCGCTTTGGCAGCATCGGGTCGATGGGCGGCACCCAGCGCCTGCCGGAGGATCTACTCGCCGTCGCGTTGACGCTCGCGCTGTGGGTCGTGTCGGGCAGCTTGGTCCTCGCGCTCGCCGGCGACCTCGGACCGCATCCGGTTCGCCGCGTGCTGGTCGGCCTGTTTCTCGTCGTGCTCAGCGCGGTGGCGCTGTGGGGTCGCCGGGCGGTCTGCGCCGCCCTGCGGGCGCGGCCGTGGCTCGTCCTTCCGCTGGCCGCGGCGCAGCTCGGCGCCGCCGCCTACGACGGGCTGCTGGGCGGGCCGTACGTCGCGGCCAGCATGACGTCGATCGGCCTGGCGGTGATCGTGGCACGCGCCCGCACCGTGTGGCTGTGCGTCGCGCTGCTCGACGCCGGCTATGCGACGACGGTGTTCGCCGCGCACTCACCGGCCGCGCTTGCGCGCGAGGCGCAGCTCGACGGCGTCGTCGGAGCGCTGCTCGGCCCACCGTTCATGGCGCTCGCGCTGCTCGGCCTGACGCGCCTGTTCGCGCGCTTTCTCGGTCGCATCGAGCCGACGCTCGAGGCCCTGCGCATGGGCGCCCCGGCGCTCACGCCGGCGCTCGGCGCCGCGGTCGTGGGCGCGGGTCGCACGCTGCCGGCGCTGCCGGCGCCGCCGCCGGTCGCCCGCCTGACGCCGACCGAGCGGCGCGTCGTGCGCGCGCTGGCGAGCGGGACCGCCCCGAAGGAGATCGCGCACGACTGGGGGCTGTCGCTGCAGACGGTGCGCACGCACATCAAGCGCGCCAAGCGCAAGACGGGCGCTCGCACCCTGAACGAGCTCGTGGCGATGAGCGCCATGGTCGACGGCGATGGCTGAGCTGTCGACCGACAGCGGGGTGGGCATGCCGCTCGCGCTCGATCGCGCGACGCCACCGGCACGGGCTGACCTCGTGCGCAACGGGGCCGAGCTCGTGGCCCTCTCCGAGCGCTTCTACGGGCGGATCTTCGCGGGCGCGATCGCCTTCAGCGGCCTGGCGGCGCTCGCCGCGCTCGCGCTGCTGCCGATGCGCACCACCGGGCCGCTGGATCGGGTCACCCCGGCCGTCGTGATCGCCGGCCTGATCGTCGTCGCGACGCCGCTCGCGCTGCGCCACGCCGCTGCGCTGTACCGGCTGCTGCGCCGCCGCCCGCGCCTGGAGCTCGTGCTCGTGGCCGGCGCCGCGGCGCTGATCGTCTACCCGCTCAAGAGCGAGCTGTGGTGGCCGTCCTGCGCGCTGCTGATGCTGCTGGCGACGATCGTGCCGCTGCGCCGCGTGCTCGCCTACTGCCTCGTCGTCCTGCTGGCGAACCTCGCCGCGCACCTCATCGCCGACGACCTGTCCGAGACCGCCCCGGTAGCGATCATCGGCCTCTGGATCGGCTACCCGTTCTGGACGGCGGCGTTCGCGCTGGGCACCGATCGCCTGGCCGCCTTCGTCATGGCGCTGAACACGACGACCGCCGCGCGCCGCCCGCCGCCCCGGCGCGCGCGCGCCTGGACGGCGGACGACCCGGTGGCTTTCGCGCCACCGGCGGTGGGGGACCCGCCGACGACCGCCGGTGCGCCGGGAGAGGACGGCGCGTTCATGCCGCCGCGCTCGACGCAGCGGTTGACCGCGCGCCAGCTGCAGGTCGTCGCGCTCCTGGCCGACGGCCTGCGCTACGGCGAGGTGGCGGACTGCCTGTCGATCTCGGTCCGCCAGGTCGAGCGCCATGTCGTGCACGCGATCGGGCGTCTCGGAGTCCGCAACGCCCGCGAGCTCGTCGTGGTCGCGATCGCCGAGGGGCTTGTACCGCGCTCGGCGGCCGCCTAGTACCAGCTACAGCGCGCCGTCGGGTGCGGCAGGCCGATGTAGTACGCGTAGGTCACGTACGCCGTCGTGTCGAGGAAGGTCTCGCCGGGTCCGACCTCCAAGCGCTGCGGCGTCCAGCCGCGGCGACCGACCTTGATGCAGATCTGCTCCCGGCCGCAGTGGTTGTACCAGACCTCGTCGGCCCCCCAGGGCACGTGGCGCGTGAAGCGACCGCAGGGGCTCGCGGTCGCCGCGCGGTCGGTTGCCGCCTGGCCCGCGGCCGGCAGCTTGGCCTGCGACGGCGGGGCCAACGCGAGGGCCATCGCCAGGGCGCTGCCGAGCACCAGCATCGCCTTCGTCACTCGGGTTCTCATAGTTGTCCTCTCGATCCTGCGCCGACCCGCGCGGTCGCCGCTGAGGGTTGCAAGCCAAGCGGGCGGCGGCGACCCCGCCAAGCGGCGGAAAGTGGGTACGGGGGCCGCTCAGCCTGGTTCTCAGTGAGAGAGTCGTGGGGTCGGGCGGTGGCGTCCGGCGCGGCCGGTAGGTCCTCGGTTCCGGCGGCGGGCTGCCCCACGGTCGTCGGCACGCCCCAGGCGATCCCCTGGCCGAGCTGCGTCGCGATCGGGCCGGGGCAGGCGCCCGACACGCCCCAGCCCACCCCGAACAGCAGGCTGCCCACGACGTGGCGCCGCTCGGGCCGGACCGTCTGCCACTGCGCGCGCTCGCCGGTCAGCAGGGCGCGCGGCGCCCGCCGCCGGAGGATCCACAGCCCCGCGAACGCGGTGCTCACCGCGCTGGCGAAGAACAGGAACGGGTAGGAGTCGGCGAACAGCAGGCCCTCACGGATGACCTCCGGGCTCGTCATGCCCGACCACGACAGGACGATGCCGAAGACGACGCCGATGAGCGCTCCGGCCACACGCGTGCGTACGAGCATCTAGATCAGCGCCTCGGTCGGCAGCGTCACCGCGATCCCGTGACGAAGAACGTCATCGTCGCGACGAGGCTGGCCGGCGAGGCCATCGCGTCTCCGCTCAGCCCGTTGCCCGAGGTGCAGCCGCCGGCGATCTTCGTGCCCAGGCCGATCAGCACGCCGCAGACCAGTATCGCGACGACCACGGCGCCGTCGAACGATGTCCGTGAGCCAGCCGTAGCCGTGGAAGTCCGGTCCGCCGGCGATCAGCGCGAAGGCCGCCGCACCAGCGATCAGGCCGAACAGCATCCAGCCGAACGGGCCGAACGACAGCCGGCGCGCGGCGACGGGGTGTGGACGACGTCGGTCCAGGCGCCCATGACGCCCAGGTGCTCGTTCATCAGCCAGCGCATCGCCACGACGCACAGGCCGAGGAGCGGGCCACCGATGAACCAGGGAAGTTGTGCGTGCAGCATGCGAGCTCTCGCGTCGCGGCAAAAGTAGACAAACCCGATCCAGAATACAGGCGCGACTGTGCGCCGCCGGTGTTGACGGCGTGCCCGCGCGGTTTATCGACGACGGGATGCAGACCCAACGCAGGCAGGCTACGTCGATGCCAGGCCACTGCTCGCCGAGAACCTGCGCCGGCTCGCGGCGCTGCGTCCGGACGTGCCGGTGCTGGGCCTCTACCTGGATCTCAACCCGACCGCTTCGGCACCCGGCGGGCGCGAACGTCCGCCTACACGTCGCTGCTCGACGACGCCCACCGGCGCTTCGAGGCGTACGAGACCGACCACGACGGGCGCGTCTCGCTGCGCGCCGACGTCGAGCGCGCGGCCGCCTTCTTCGACGGCTACCGGCCCGAACGCGGCCGCGGCGTCGCGGTCTTCGGCGCGTCCGGCGTTTGGCCTCTTCGAGGCCTACACGCTGCCGCGCGCGCCGGCGACGCGCGTCGTCGTCGACGACTCGCCCTATGTCACGCCGCTCGCCGCCGCGGCGCACACGCGCGACTGGCTCATCGTGCTCGTCGACTCGCGGCACGCGCGCTTCCTGCACGGCAACACCGACCGCATCCAGGAGTTCGAGCGCATCGAGGACAGCATCGCCGGGCAGCACGAGCGCAGCGGCCCGAGCGATCACCAGCGCTGAGTCGAGCACGAGGCCGACCAGCACCTCAAGAAGGTCGCGCACGAGCTCGAGGCGCGGCTGGGACGCGGCCCGCCACGACAACGTCCTCGTCGGCGGCCCGCCGGAGATCGCGCCACGCTTTCGAGCAGGAGCACATGAGCAACCCCGCCCGCGCGCGGCTGGCCGGCCGCATCGAGGTCGAGATGCCCGACGACGCCCGCCAGGCCGCGATCCCCTGCTTCGAGGCGGACGAGCGCCGCCACGAGCGCGAGGTCCTCGACCGCCTCGCCAAGCGCCTCGGGCGCGGCGAGCGGGCGGTGGCCGGCAGCCACGACGTGCTCGCGATGCTCGAGAGATGGCGCGCGTGGAGACGCTGCTCTACGACGAGCGCTACCAATCGCGCGAGCCCGGGAGTGCTCGAGCAGGCGATCGAGGACGCGGTCGGGCAGTCGGCCGAGGTCCTCCCGCTCCGACACCACCCCGACGAGCTGGCGCAGCACGGCCACATCGCCGCCGTGCTGCGCTTCTGAGGGTTCTCAGCCCGCCGTCACGAGCTCCGCGCCGCTGTCGCCGCCCGCCACGAGTGCCGCGTAGCGCCCGCCGGCGGTCATCAGCTCCTCGTGCGTGCCGCGCTCGGCGATCCGGCCGCGGTCCAGGACGACGATCTCGTCGGCGTCGCGGACCGTCGACAGGCGGTGCGCGATCGCGATCGTCGTGCGACCCTCGGCGAGGCTGTCGAGCGCCTCCTGCACGGCGCGCTCGGTCTCCGAGTCAAGCGCGCTCGTCGCTTCGTCGAGCACGAGCACGGGCGGGTTTCGCAGGATCGTGCGGGCGATCGCCATGCGCTGCCTCTCGCCGCCGGAGAAGCGGTAGCCGCGCTCGCCGACGACCGTGGCGTAGCCGTCGGGCAGCGACGCGATCAGGTCGTGGATGCGCGCCGCGCGCGCGGCGTCGACGAGCTCCTCGTCCGTCGCGTCGGGGCGGGCGAAGCGCAGGTTCTCGGCGATCGTCGCATGGAAGAGGTAGGTCTCCTGCGACACGAGGCCGACGATCGCGGCGAGCGAGGCGAACGACATGTCGCGCACGTCGACGCCGTCGATCGCGACGCGTCCGCCGGTGACGTCGTACAGGCGCGCGACGAGGTAGCCGAGCGTCGTCTTGCCCGAGCCGGTCTCGCCGACGATCGCGGTCTTCGTACCGGGCGCGACGACGAGGTCGACGCCGCGCAGCGTCTGCGCCCCGTCGTGCTCGTAGCGGAAGGAGACGTCGTCGAAGCGCACCTCGCCGCGCACGCGCGCGGCGGCGAGGTGCACGGGGCGGGCTCGCTCGGTGATGTCGACCGGCAGGTCGAGGTACTCGAAGATCCGGTCGAACAGCGCGCGCGAGGTCTGGATGTCGATGCCGACGTTGAGCAACGAGCCGATCGGAAACAGCAGCCGCGTCTGCAGGGTGGTGAACGCGACGACAGTGCCGATCGTGATCGCCGAGGACCCGTTGGCGATCGTCATCCCGGCGAACAGGTAGACGAGCGCCGGCATGATCGAGAAGCTCATCTGGACGGTCGACATCCGCCAGCGGCCGGCCATCCGCGACTGCACCTCGAGGTCGGCGAGCTGCTCGGACTCCGCGGTGAAGCGGTCGACGAGCTCGCCCGAGCGGCCCATCGTCTTGCCGAGCAGGATCCCCGAGACCGACAGCGACTCCTCCACGAGCGAGCTCATGTCGGCCAGGCGGCCCTGCTTCTTTGAGGTGATCCGCTTGCGCTCGTTGCCGACGCGGCGCGTCAGCCACACGAAGAACGGCAGCAGCGCGAGGCTGAACAGGGCGAGGCGCCAGTCCAGCAGCGCCATCGCGACGATCGTGGCGAGCACCGTGGTGACGTTGGAGACGATCGAGGTCGCCGTCGACGTGACGACGTTCTGCACGCCGCCGATGTCGTTGGCGATGCGCGACTGCACCTCACCGGTCCGCGTGCGCGTGAAGAACGCCAGCGACAGGCGCTGCAGGTGGCGGTAGACGGCGGCGCGCAGGTCGTGCATGACGCGCTGGCCGACGAGGTTCGACAGCCAGGTCTGCCCGACGCCGATGACGCCGGTCGCGATCGAGATGAAGATCATCCCGCCGACGAGCCGCACCAGCAGCGTCGTGTCGCCGTCGGGGATCGCGTGATCGAGCACCTCGCGCAGCAGAAACGGCGTGATCATCCCGAGGCCCGCGCTGAGCGCGATCAGGCCGAGCACCAGGCCGAGCCGCGCCTTGTAGGGCGCGAACAGGTGGACGATGCGGCGTGTCTGCGGGCTCATGTGCGTCCGCGCAGTGTAGATCGTTGCATGCGCAACTACAACCAGCGGGGATACTCCGCCCGTGACCGAGGCGGCGCCGCTCTTCAGCTTCGAGTCGGTCAGCGTCGGCCCGCCCGACGCGCGCCGGCTCGACCGGCTCGACGCCGAGCTTCCCGTCGGCGGCCTGACGGTCATCGCGGGCCCGTCGGGGTCGGGCAAGTCGACGCTGCTGCGCCTCTGCAACCGCCTCGAGGTGCCGTCGGCCGGGGTCGTGCGCCATCGCGGGACCGACGTCGCGCAGCGCGACCCGTTGCAGCTGCGCCGCGAGGTGGCGATGGTCTTCCAGCGCCCGGTCACCTTCCCGGGCACGGTGCTCGACAACCTGCGCGAGGCCGACCCTGCGTGCGACGAGCAGCGCGGCGCCGAGCTGCTCGAGCGCGCCGGCCTGGACGCGAGCTTCCTGACGCGCGACGCGGGCGAGCTGTCGGGCGGCGAGGCGCAGCGCGCGTGCCTGGCGCGGTCGCTGGCGACGAACCCGCGCGTGATGCTCATGGACGAGCCCACGTCCGCGCTCGACGCGAAGGCCTCGGCGGTCCTCGAGCGCCTCGGTCAGCAGCTCGTCGGCGCCGGCACGCCGGTGGTCTGGGTCACGCACTCCGAGGCGCAGCTGCGCCGCCTGGCCGATCACGTCCTGCTGCTCGAGGGCGGGCACGCCCAGCGCAGCGGCGCCGCGAAGGAGGTGCCGGGGGGTGCGGAGCGGTGACGTCGGCTACCTCGGCCTCGCGGCATCGCTCGTGCTCATCGCCGTCGCGCTGGCGATCAGCCTGCGCTTGGCGCTGCGCCTCGAGCGCGACCTCGTCGTCTCGGTCGTACGCGGTCTCGTGCAGCTGCTCATCGTGGGCGCCGCGCTGGCGATCATCATCGACCCCGACACGTCGCTCGTCTGGTCGTGGCTGTGGGTCGCGGGAATCGTCGTCTTTGCCGCGGCCACGAACAAGCGCCGCGCGCCGGCGGTGCCGGGCCTGTTCTGGATCGCCCTCGTCGCCAACGGCGCGAGCGCGATCGTCGGCTTCGGCGTCGCGTTCGGCCTGGGGATCTTCCCCGTCGAGGGACGCACGCTCGTCCCGATCGCGGGCATGCTGATCGGCAACTCGATGAAGTCCGGGATCGTCGTCGCCGAGCGCCTCGTGGAGGCGCTGGCGGACGGGCGCGCGGAGGTCGAGGCGCGCCTTGCGCTCGGCCAGCCATGGACGGCCGCCTCGCGTCCGATCGTGCGCAGCGCGCTGCGCGTCGCCCTGTCGCCGCAGATCGAGAACACGAAGGCGCTGGGGATCGTCTTCCTGCCGGGCGCGATGACCGGCCTCATCCTCGCCGGCGTCGAGCCGCTGGACGCGGTCCTCGTCCAGCTTGCGCTCATGTACCTCATCCTCGGCGGCACGGCGACGACGACGGCGATCACCGCGCTGGGCTCCGTGCGGCGCCTGTTCACCGACGACCACCGCCTCGTGGCGCTGCTGCGCTCGCGACGCGACGTCGGCTGAGGCCGCGCCGCCGTGATCAGAACACGACGGTGTGGGCGCCGTGGCGCAGCACGCGGTCCTCGCAGTGCCACTGCACCGCGCGTGCGAGCACGGTGCGCTCGACGTCCATGCCCTGGCGCTCGAGCTCGGCGACGCTGTTTCGATGCGTGACGCGGATGACGTCCTGCTCGATGATCGGCCCCTCGTCGAGCTCGTCGGTCGCGTAGTGCGCCGTCGCGCCGATGAGCTTCACGCCGCGCTCCCTGGCGCGCGTGTATGGCGCGGCCCCGGCGAACGCCGGCAGGAACGAGTGGTGGATGTTGATGACCGGCACGTCGACCGCCTCCAGGAAGCGCGACGACAGGATCTGCATGTAGCGCGCCAGGACGATCACGTCGAAGTTGCCCGCCAGCAGCTCGATCTGGCGCTGCTCGGCCGCGGGCTTGATGTCAGGCGTCACCGGGATGTGGACATACGGCACGCCGAAGGCGCGCACCTCGTCGGCCAGGTCGGTGTGGTTTGAGATCACGAGCCCGACGTCGAGGTCGAGCTCCAGGCGCCGCCCGCGCCACAGCAGGTCGAGCAGGCAGTGGTCGCAGCGGCTGACCATGATCGCCGCGCGCTTGGGGACGCCGGCCGCGCTGAAGCGCCAGCTCATGGCGAACGGCCTGCCCACCTCCGCCGCGAAGCGCTGCTCGAGGTCCAGGCGCAGCGCCGACAGGCCCGCACGATGAAAGACCGTGCGCAGGAAGAACGTGCCGCCCTCGGGGTCGGTCGAGTACTGGTCTGACTCGATGATGTTGGCGCCGTGCTCGTGCAGGAAGCGAGATACGGCGGCGATGATCCCCGGCTGGTCGGGGCACGACACGATGAGGCGCCCGATGTCCGGCGTGCTGTCGCGTCGCGTCACCCGCCCAAAGCTACCTGCCAACATCCCGCGCCATGAGCACGCAGGCAGCGCCGCGTCGCGCACCACGCCTGACGGCGGCGATGCGCGAGGGCGAGACGGTCAGCCCGCTGGAGCTGTTCTTCGACCTCGTCTTCGTGCTCGCCTTCACGCAGTGCACGGCGCTGATGGCCGACGAGCCGACGTGGGAAGGGCTGGCGAAGGGCCTGCTCGTGCTCGGTGTGCTGTGGTGGTCGTGGGTCGGCTACGCCTGGCTGACGAGCGTCGTCGATCCCGAGGAGGACGCCGTGCGGCTGGTGATCTTCGGGGCCATGGCGGCGCTGCTCGTCGTCGGCCTCGCGGTGCCCGGCGCGTTCGGCGACGCCGGGCTTATCTTCGCCTGCGCGTACGCGTTCGTGCGGATCATGCACATCGCGCTGTTCATGCTGGCCAGCCGCGACGATGCCAACCTGCGCACGTCGGTCATCGGCCTGGGGATCAGCACGGCCATCGCCTCGGGCCTGCTCGTCGGCGCGTCGTTCGCCGACGGCGCGCTGCAGGGCGGGCTGTGGGCGCTCGCGCTCGTGCTCGACATCGCCGGGCCGTACTTCTTCGGAGCCGAGGGCTGGAAGCTTGCGCCGCACCACTTCAGCGAGCGCCACGGCCTGATCATGATCATCGCGCTCGGCGAGTCGATCGTCGCGGTGGGCGTTGGCGCCGAGGCGCGGGTCGACGCCGGCATCGTCGTCGCGGCGGTGCTCGGCGCCGCCGTGGCAGCGGCGCTGTGGTGGCTGTACTTCGACGTCGTCGCGCTGGTGGCGGCGCGGCGGCTTGCGGGCGCCGCGGTGGGCCGCGAGCAGAACGAGATGGCCCGCGACTCCTACTCGATCCTGCACCTGCCGATGGTGGCCGGCATCGTCCTGCTCGCGCTCGGCATGAAGAAGACGCTCGGCCACGTCGACGGTCCGCTCAAGCTCGTCCCGGCCACCGCCCTGCTCGGCGGCACGGCGATGTACCTGCTCGCGCACGTCGCCTTCCGCTATCGCCACATCCGCACGCTGAACACGCGCCGGCTGGCGTGGTCCGGGCTGCTCGTGGCGTTCATCCCCGTCGCGGTGCAGATCCCGGCGCTGGCGACGATCTTTGCGCTGGCGGCCGCGCTGGTGGTGCTGATCGTCGTCGAGACGCGCTCCTACGGCGAATCGCGGGCGCGCACTCGCGCCGAGCTGCGCCACGAGGGCGAGCACTGAGGAAGGCCGTCATGCGCGCGTCGCCGGCGATCGCTACCTGCTGACACACGAGCCGAATCCGCGTCGCGTCACCCGGAGACTCACCGAACACTCGCACCGAGAGCGCGAACGGCCGTAGCCCCGGGAGTGTCCTGCCCTGTTGTCGATGCGCAGCGCCGGCGGCACGCAGCCTCGACGGCCGCGGAGGGTGCCAGGCACGTGCACGCGCGCTCTCGCCGCTCGTCGGCAGCGCGGCAGCCCGCCGCGCGGCGGCCGGCGGGGCGCAACCGACGACCTCAACGGTCCCCGTAAGGCCCCCTAGGAGGCTGGTGTTTTTCGTGTTGGCTCGGTCGGCCGCGTTGCAGCGGTTCCGTCCGACTCTCAAGTCATGCTTGAAGGTATGAGTTTGGGATTGTCTCCGCGCCAGGCCGACATGTTCGT
>Ga0136617_10004767_pt1 | contig 12150 bp, 5 predicted proteins | sample AntDrymUQ3222106_2_FD_129672 | JGI IMG/M metagenome (GOLD analysis project Ga0136617, IMG submission 129672) | Polar desert sand microbial communities from Dry Valleys, Antarctica - metaG UQ322 (21.06) | ecosystem: Environmental > Terrestrial > Soil > Desert | place: Antarctica: Dry Valley...
AAGGCAGCGATACCAGCGGATTCGCCGAGGCGGTGCGGGTGGCGCGCCAGGCGGAGGCGGTGATCCTGGTGCTGGGCGAGCGAAGAGAGATGAGCGGGGAAGCATCCAATCGCGCATCCATCGCGCTGCCCGGCGTGCAGGAGAGGCTGGCTCAGCTGGTGCAGGCCGCCGGAAAACCGGTTGTCGCCCTGCTCATGAATGGGCGGCCCCTTGCGATCCCCTGGCTCGACGAACACATCCCCGCCATTCTGGAGACCTGGTACCTCGGAACCCAGATGGGCTCGTCGGTCGCTGACGTGGTATTCGGAGACTACAACCCCGGCGGTAAGCTTCCCGTGACCTTCCCCCGGGCCACCGGTCAGATTCCACTTTACTACAGCCATAAGAACACCGGACGGCCTCCCAGCCAGGAAGGGAACACCTCCAAGTATCTGGACGTGCCCTGGACCCCACTCTACTCCTTCGGCCACGGCCTCAGCTACACAACTTTCGGCTACGGCACGCCGCGGCTGAATCACCGGTCCATGCGTGCGACCGACACACTGGTGGTTCAGGTGGACGTGACCAATACCGGGCAGCGCGCCGGCGACGAGGTAGTGCAGCTCTACCTGCGCGACGACGTTGGCAGTGTCACCCGCCCGGTCAAGGAGTTGCGCGGGTTCCGCCGGATCACGCTCCGACCCGCGCAGCGTGTCACCGTCACGTTCACCCTGCGTGCAGAAGACCTGGCGTTCTATGACCGGAGGATGAATCGGGTGGTGGAGCCAGGAAGCTTTACCGTGTTTGTAGGCGGCGGTTCCGCGGAGGTGAAGGAGGCACGCTTCGAGGTGACGACCGGGACTCAGCTGGGGGACGCTGGGCGGCAAGAGCGAGCGCGACGCCGTTAGACCAGCCGAATCCGTCCTGATTGGGATACTCGCCGCCGCCGGCACGCCGGTTGAGGTCCACGACGTCGTACTTCTCCGTCATCTTTCCCGTCGCGCGATACGTGCGGCGATTGAGCGCCAGCCAGCGCCCGCGCGCCAGGTCGGCGACGTCGCCCTGGCCGTATCGCCGTGCACCCTCCATCGCGAGCCACTGCAACGGCGGCCATCCGTTCGGGGAATCCCACTGCTGACCGGAGGCGATGAGCGTGGTCACGAATCCTCCGGGCTTGAGGAAATCGCGCTCGAGGCGAGCGGCGACGGCCCCGCCCTGCTCCGGCGTTGCCAGGCCGAAGTACAGTGGGGCCGCGGCGGCGAGCGTCGGTCGGTCCGTGACCCGTTCGCCCGTGCGCCAGCGCACGTCGTAGAAGAAGCCGCGCTGCGGATCGTACGCCGCCGCGAGCAGCGCGCGCCGGCGGTCCGCGGCGGCCTGGGTGAATCGCGCCGCAACCTCCGCGTCACCGGCCCGCCCCCGCAGCCGTCGCAGCGCGGCGATCGTCTGCTCGGCGTGATAGATCAGACTGTTCAGGTCCACCGGGACCAGCTCGATGGTCTCGAGCGTGCGCAGATCCGACGAGTCGCGCATCCAGCGGCTCGAGAAGTCCCAGCCACTCTCCGCCGACGCGCGCAGGTTGCGGTAGAGGACCACGCGTCGGGCGGCCGGAACGGTCTGGGCGAGTGTGTAGTCCTCGCGGTACGACTCGGGGCGCGGCTCGGGGATGTCGTCGAAGTAGCGGTTGAGCACGGTTCCGTCGCGAACCTTGACGACGCGGCGGTAGGCTGTTCCGGCCGCTGCCAGCCGGTCCGCCCCGTCCATCCAGAAGGCATATTCCGCCTCGAGTGCATCCAGGTAGCGTATCGCCCGGGTGCTGTCCGTCGCCCGCGCGTAAAGACCGACCATCGCGGCGAAGTACGGTGGCTGGCTGCGTCCGAGGTAGTAGGTCCGATTGCCGTTCGGAATGCGCCCCACCGTCCGAATGAGATAGGCAAAGTTGTCGAGCATGCCACCCATGAGATCCGTCCGGCCGCTCTCGACCAGCCCCAGCATCGTGAAGTACGAATCCCAGTAGTAGACCTCACGGAACCGTCCGCCAGGCACCACGTAGGGGTGGGGCAGCGGAATGAGCGACGAGTGCGGCGACGGGACGTCGGCCTCGCGGGTGAGCGTCGGCCACAACGTTCGGATGTGCTCCTCCATCGAGCGGGTGGTGTCCGTCCTGAAACCCTCGCCCGCGGGCCGCGGCGGGTCGAAGTGCCGATCCACAAAAGCGCGGAGACTGAAACCCGCGCGTTCCCTCTCGGCAGCGTAGCGGGACGCGATCTCGGGCAGTGCCCGCCTCGCACGCGCATCAACGAAGGTCTTCGAATCGGGGAAGAGCGCCGCCATCTGGACGTCGTGGAACAGCGGTCCCAGGTCGTGTGCCGGGTCGTAGCGCGCGGCAGGCGACGCCGCGGGAACGGTGCCCGATGGTTCAATGGATGGGGTGGAGCTCCGGCAACCGGGAACCGACAGAGCCAGGGAGGAGACCAGCGCGAACACCAACCCCGGGCCGGAGCCACCGCGCGCAATCATGGCAGGTTACCGTCGAGCGCAGCGGCCGTGGCCGCGGCGCGCTGGCCCACGACTACGTGAATGACGGAGCCGGAGATGCGCAGCACCCCGGAGGCTCCCGCCGCCGCCAATCTCGACTCGTCCACCGACCGGACGTCCCGGAGCTCGACCCGCAGGCGGGTGAGGGCGCACGACTCAATCCCCACAATGTTCTCTGCGCCTCCCAGCGCCGGGAGCAGGGCTGCCGCGAACGCCCGGTGCTCCGGGGTAACGTCGAGCTCCCGCTCCACCGTGGCCGGCACGGCTGGTGGGGTCGCGGCAACGGTGACTCCCCCGCCGGCGCGCATGTACTCCTCCATGTCGGTCTTCAGGTTCTCCGAGCGGGTCCCGAAGACGGCCTGCATCCCGCCGCCGACCTCCACGACTCCCGCGGCGCCGAGGCTGCGCAGTGCCCCCGCGCTGGCAAGCGACACCTCATGCAGCTCGACCCGGAGCCGCGTGATACACGCATCGAGGCTCTTGATGTTGGCGGCGCCGCCGAATGCCGCGACCAGACGGGCGGCCAGTGAATCACCCGTGGCCGCCGCCGAGGTGCCGGTAATGTCCTCGACCTCCCGGCCCGGCGTCTTGAGATTCATGCGAACGATCAGGGTCCGAAACAGCGCGAAGTACAGCAGCGCCCAGAGCGGACCCAGCACCAGGAACCAGAGCGCGCGCGAGGAGTTGGGAAAGAGAACGATGTAGTCGATGAGGCCGTGAGAGAACGTGGTGCTGTGGCGGATCCCGAGCTCGATCGCGGTGAAGTAGGCAACGCCGGCGAGCAGCGCGTGAATGCCGTACAGGAGCGGCGCAACGAACAGAAACGAGAACTCGATCGGCTCGGTGATGCCGGTGAGGAAGGACGTCAGGGCCGCGGAGATCATGATGCCGCCTACCTTCGCCCGATTCTCGGGGCGCGCGGTTCGCCAGATCGCCAGCGCCGCCGCGGGCAGGCCCCACATCTTGAAGAGGTACCCACCCGCGAGATTGCCCGCGGTGGGATCGCCGGCGGTGAAGCGGTAGAGCTCCCCCCGGATGAGCTTGCCGGTCCCCGGCTCGAGGTATTGGCCCACCTCGAAGAAGAACGGCACGTTCCAGATATGGTGCAGGCCGAATGGAATCAGCGAGCGCTCCACCACCCCGTAGAGTGCGAACGCTACCGCCGGGTTTTCGGATGCGGCCCAGCGGGAGAAGCGGTCGATCATCTCACCGATCGGCGGCCAGATCAGGCTGAGCGCGATGCCGGTGAAGACGGCGGCAAACGCCGTGAGAATCGGCACCGACCGCTTGCCGGCGAAGAACCCGAGATAGGGTGGGAGCTGAACCCGGTAGAACCGATTGAACAGGATGGCGGCCACCGCGCCGATCAGGATGCCGCCGAACACGCCGGTCTCGATCGAGGGGATGCCCATGATCGGTCGCGGCTCGTAGCCGACCAGCGGCGCCATCACGCCCATCGTCGCGATCATCACCGCGAAGCCCACCACCGCCGCAAGCGCTCCGACGCCGTCGTTGCCGGTGAGGCCGAGCGCCACGCCGATCGAGAAGATGAGCGGCAGGTTGCCGAAGACGGCGCCGCCCGCCTGAGCCATCACGTTGGAGACGACCGGCGGCAGCCACGCGAACTTTGCGCTGCCCACGCCCAGCAGGATGCCAGCCACCGGCAGCACCGATACCGGCAGCATCAACGACTTCCCGATCTTCTGCAGCCAGCCGAAGACGGTGCGCCAGGCGTTCATGAAGGCCCGTCCGGGTGACGCCCGGCAACCAGCGCCCGGACTTCCGCGCCGTCGGCAGCATCGAGTGCCAGCTCCGCGGTGGCGCGGCATTCGGCGAGCGAGAGGGCGCGCACCTGCGCCTTCAGCGCGGGCACGAGCGGCACGCTCACGCTCAGCTCGTCCACGCCCAGGCCCACCAGGACCGGCACTGCCTGAGGATCGCCCGCCAGCGCACCACACACACCCACCCATCTCCGGTGCGCGTGGGCGCCGGCGACGGCTCGCTCGATCAGGCGCAGCACCGACGGATGCAGCGCGTCCACCTGCGGGGCCAGCCGCGGGTTGGTGCGGTCCATCGCGAGAGTGTATTGCGTCAGGTCGTTGGTGCCGATGGAGAAGAAGTCCGCTTCTCGCGCGAATCGATCGGCGAGGAGCGCCGCGGACGCGGTCTCGATCATGATGCCGACCGGCAGCGCCGGTGCCTCGAGGGCGAGCCGCTCGCGCTCCACCACGTCGCGCGCCGCGCGCCACTCCGCGATCGTCGAGATCATCGGGAACATGATCGCGACCTTTCCAACCCGCGATGCTCGCAGGATGGCGCGTACCTGGCTCGCGAATATCTCCGGGCGGTTCAGCAGCAGCCGGATGCCCCGCTCGCCGAGAAACGGGTTCGCCTCGGCCGCCATAGGCAGGTACGGCAGCGGCTTGTCGCCACCGACGTCGAGTGCCCGGATGACGAGGATGCGCTCGGGTCCGAGGGCCCGGGCGATCGCCTCATACACCGCCGCCTGCTCGTCCTCTGTGGGGGCAGTACGGCGTTCCATGAACAGGAACTCCGTCCGCAACAGTCCCACCCCTTCCCCACCCACCTCAGGGACTCGGCGTGCCTCGTCCACGTCGCCGATATTGGCGACGATCTCCACCCGATGCCCGTCGCGAGTGACGGCCGGCTCCGCGGCTACCGCCAGCTCCGCGGTGCGCCGGCGGGCGGACGACTCCTGCCGCCGCACGATCTCCGCTTCCTCGGCCGCCGACGGGTCGCGCTGCAGCGTCCCGGCGTCGCCGTCGAGGACGACCCGGGTCCCGGCAGGGAGGTCGAGCACGCGCGGGTCGATGCCGGCGACGGCGGGAATGCCCAGCCCCCGGGCCAGGATCGCCACATGGGACGTGGCGCTGCCCATCGTGGTGCAGAATCCGCGCACCAGGGTGCGGTCCAGCGATGCGGCGTCGGACGGGGCGAGGTCCTCTGCGACGACGATCGAGTCCGCCGGCACGTCGTGCGACACGCCATCGCGGCCCACCAGCAGATGGAGCACCCGCCGGCCTACGTCGCGTAGGTCGGCGGCACGCCCGGCAAGCAGCTCGCTGCGGAGCTCAAGCAGCCGCTCCGCCTGCCCCATGTACGCCTGCCGCCACGCGTAGCCGGCCGTCGCGCCAGCCTGGATGTGCTCGGCCGCAGGGTCGAGCACCTCGGGATCTTCGAGCAGCTCCTGGTGTGCCGCGAAGATCGCGACCCGGTCGGCGTCCGCCTCGGTGGCGAGTCGCGCCTGCAACGCCTCGAGCTGGAGATGCGCGGCGGCGATCGCCGCGTCGAGCGCACGCCGTTCGTGGCTCGGATCGGCGGAACGCTCCTGCAGCACCTCGTCATCGTGGCGAAGCTGGAACACGCGGCCGATCGCGACCCCCGGCGACGCGGGCACACCCTTCAGCAAGCCGCTGGCCTGCGTCATTGGAGGTCGCGGGGCCGCTCTCGCCGCGGCGGGGGCCGCTGCCGCGCTTTTTGCGCCGCCGGGCGGTACGGCTCCCGCCCGCAGGACCTGCACGATGGCGGCCACTGCCGCGCCGGCATCCGAGCCGCGCGCGACGACGGTCACCGTGTCGCCGCCGATCACCTCGAGGGTCATGATGGACACGACACTTCGGGCGTTCGCCTCGCGATCTCCCTTGAGCAGCCGCACCTCGGAGGTGAAGCGGCGCGCCGCCGCGGCGACCGTCGCGGCGGGACGCGCGTGCAGTCCCGTCCCGCTCGCGATCGCGATCGGAGCCGACTCGACCCGCTCCCCCTGCGACGGCGTCGAGGGCTCAGGGCCGCCCGCTGCGAGGCGCACGTCAAGGAGCACGTCGCGCCCCGCGGTCACCCGGCGACCCCTCGCTCGCTGGCTCGGGGCAGGAGCCCCGCTCTGAATCGCCAGGACACGCTCCATGTTCGTCACCAGCACCGGGGTGAGCAGGCTTCGCGCGTGGGTCGCGATGTAGTCCGCGTCGAAGGTCAGCAACAGGTCGCCGGCGCGTACCTCATCGCCTGCCTTAACCTGGGGATCGAAGCCCTTTCCGTTCAGGTTCACCGTGTCGAGCCCGACGTGGATGAGGATCTCCAGCCCCGACGCTGAGAGTGTGAGCGCATGTCCGGCGCGGTGGACATGAAGCACCCGCGCGTCGCACGGGGCGACGACGCGCTGGTCCAGTGGCTCGAGGGCCAGACCGTCGCCCGCCAGCCGCTGCGCGAACGCCGGATCGGGAACCTGATCCAGCGGCACCACGATGCCGGAGAGTGGCGCGAGCAGGGTCACGCTGCTCGAGCTTTCGGAAAGGGAAGCGATACTCGACCCCCTCGAGGGGACCTGCGATACCTGGTGGGTGTGCCTCTGGAAAAGTGGCACCGGAAGGGCGACTGCGCCAGCGCGCGTTCTTTGTGCGGCGGCGAGAGCCCGGGCCGCTGCGGCGGGGGGCCGAGAGTGGTAATGGGGCCGCGTTACTCCGCGGACCGGAGCGGTGTCGGGGTCGGCTCAGGATGCGACCGGACGACCCTCCGCCAGAGCTTCGCGGCGATCCACTCGCGGAGGTTGTCCAGGATCTCGTACACGGTCGGGATCACCAGCAGCGTCAACAGCGTGGACGTGATAACACCTCCAATCACCGCGCGGCCCAGCGGTGCCCGGAAGTCGGCGCCCTCACCCGCCCCGATGGCCACCGGGATCATGCCCGCAATCAGCGCCAGCGTGGTCATCATGATCGGCCGGAGGCGGATCCGGCCCGCGCGGATGAGCGCATCCCGCAGCGAGGATCCCTTCTCCTTCCGATCCCACTTGGCAAAGTCGATCAGTAAAATCGCATTCTTGGCCACGATGCCCATGAGCAGGATCACCCCGATCAGGCTCATGATGTTGAGCGTGTCGCCGGTGATGATCAGGGCGATCACCACGCCGATCAACGACAGCGGCAGCGAGATCAGGATGGCGAGCGGGTCCAGGAAGCTGCCGAACTGGACCACCAAAATCAGGTACATCAGCACCACGGCGACGCCGAGCGCCGTGCCGATCCGGGTAAAGACCTCGGCCTGGTCGCGGGCTTCCCCGCCCTGAGTGATCTCGTAGCCCGGGGGAAGGCGGAGTGTGGCGAGCTGGGTCTCGATGTCCCGCAGCACTTCGCTGAGCGAGCGACCGGTGACGTTGGCTTCGACGTTGATGACCTTGTCGCGGTCCAGATGGTTGATCTGCGCCGGACCGACGTTCTGCGAGATCCGGGCGATCTGGCCCAGCGGGATGGTGGTCGGGATGCCGTCGCGCCCGGGAATCACGAGCGGGAGCTGGGCCAGATCACTCGCGCGGCGACGAGCCTCCGGCGCCAGCCGCACCACCACATCCCGGGTCTCGCCGGTCGGGTCCACCCAGTCGCCGGCGTCGAGGCCCGCGAACGCGGGGCGCAGCGATTGGGCCACCTGGCCAACGGTGATGCCCAGCGACCCGGCGAGCCCACGGTTGAGCTCAACCTCCAACTCCTGGCGCTCACCCCGGGCCGAGAGGCCCACATCCACCGCGCCGGGAACCCGCTCCACCACCTGCCGCGCCTGCTCCGCCAGGCCGACGAGTACCTTGGCGTCGGTGCCGCGCATCTGGAGCTGGATCTGTTTGAATGCGCCACCGAAGCCGCTGGTGAACACCGACACCTTGGCCCCGCCGAGTTGCTGGACCTCTTGCCGCAGCCGCTGGCCCAGATCCTCCTGGCTGATCCCGCGGTCCTTCTTGGGGACGAGGCGGACGTAAATCTGAGCCTGATCCACGCCCTGGGCCCGTAGAGGAAGCGGGGTGCCGATGGTGGTGTAGGTATAGCGGACCTCGGGATGCGCGCGCGCGATCCCGGCGGCCTGCTCGCTCTTGATCCGGGTGTACTCGATGCTGGAGCTGGCCGGCGTCTCCACGATGAACAGGATCTCACTGCGGTCACTCACCGGCACGAAGCCCGCACCGCCGGCCACCGCCTGGAGCGCGATGGCGCCGATGAACGACCCCAGCGCCAAAGCGACCATGGCCAGGCGGTGGTCCAGCGCCCAGGCTATCACTTTCTCATACCGCTCGGCCTGGCGGTCGAACCACCGGTTGAACCGGTCCAGGGCCCGGGCAATGGGGTTGCGCCGCTCGTGGGCCTCGATCTGGGGATCGGCCCAGTATGCCGAAAGCATGGGATCGAGCGAGAAGCTGACGAAGAGCGACACCAGCACGGCGCACGCTATCGTAAGCGCGAAGGGCTTGAACCACTGGCCCGCCACACCGTACATGAACCCCACCGGGACGAAGACCGCAACGATTGAAAACGTCGTGGCGGTAACGGCCAGCCCGATTTCGTCGGTTCCTTCCCTGGAGGCGGCATAGTGGTCCTTTCCCATCTCGATATGACGCACAATGTTCTCGCGCACCACGATGGCATCATCGATCAGGATGCCGATGGAGAGGGAGAGACCCATCAACGACATCGTGTTGAGCGTGAAACCGAACGCCCACACCGCGATGAAGCTGGCCAGCACGCTCACCGGCAGCGCCAGGCCGGTGATGACCGTCGAGCGCCAGGAGTTGAGGAAGAGGAACACCACGAGCACCGTGAGCAGCGCCCCCTCGATGAGGGCCTCCTGGACGTTCTGCACCGCGGCGCTCACCCGCTCGCCGGCATCCTGCACCACCGCGAGCCGGACGCCGGGAGGCATCTGCGGCTGCAGCTCCGCCACCCGCAGCCTGATCTCATCCGCCACCGCCGTGGTGCTGTAGCCTTTTGCCTTGATGACATTGATCCCGACGGCGTCGCGCCCGTTGAACAACGCCAGCGTGCGCGGCTCCTCCGCGCCGTCCCGCACCTCGCCGAGCTGGCCCAGGCGGATGGCGGCGCCGTCGCGCTGAGCGACAACGATGCTCGCGAAATCGCTCGGCCCCTCGGGACGGCCCAGCAGCCGGATGGTGCGCTCGTTCAACTCGGTGTTCACCCGTCCCACCGGCGCCGCCAGGTTCTGGCTCTGGAGCGACTGGACCACATCGGCCACGCTGACTCCGGAGGACTGCAGCGCCTCCGGCCGAAGCTCGACGGTGAGTTCGCGGGTCACGCCGCCCACCACGCTCGCCTGGGCTACGCCAGCCACCGACCGCAGCTCGCGGGTGACAGTGGGGTCCGCAATACGCGTCAGCGCCGTGGCGGGCAGCGAGTCGGATGACAGGGTGAGCGAGACGATCGGCTCTTCCGCCGGATCGAACCGCTGGATGACGGGCTCCTCCATCTCCGCGGGTAGATCACCGCGGATCCCGGAGATGGCGTCCCGGACGTCCTGCGACGCCTCCTGCACGTCCTTCTCGAAGTCGAAGAAGACGGTGAACAATGCCAGCCCGTCGATCGACGAGCTGGTGGTCTGCTCGCCGTCGAGCCCGCTGATCCCGAAGATCGCCTCCTCCACCGGCTCCACGATCTCCCGCTCCACCACCTCTGGCGAGGCGCCGGGATAGGGAATCGTCACGCTGACCACCGGCGGCTGGATGTCGGGAAACTCGTCGGTCTGAAGATTGAGCAGCGAGGCGAGCCCGAACACCACCAGCGCCAGCATGACGGTGACGGTGACGATCGGCCGCTGAATCGCGAAATCAGAGATGAACATGCGCGTCCTATAATGGTGAGAAGTGAGAGGTGAGAAGTGAGAGGGGTCTCTCCTTCTTGCTTCCCACTTCTTACTTCTTACCTCTTACCTCTTACCTCTTACCTTCCCACCATTCTCCTTCACCGCCCCCGCCACCTCAGCCTCTCCCTGGATCCTCACGACCGTGCCGGCCGCGAGCCCCTGGGCCGAGCCGAGGAGCACGGTGTCGCCCGCGGCCAGGCCACGGACCACCTCGACCATCTCCGCTGCCAGGTCACGGAGACCCAGCTCCACCCGCACCCGCTGCACCCGGGCATCGGTGAGGCGCAGCACCTCTGCCGAGGTCCCGCGTGGGTCGAGCGCGGTAACCGGGATGGCGAGAGTGCGCTTGCGCTGACTCTCCACCCGGCCTTCGGCGAACAGGCCTGCCACCAGGCCCGCATCCCGATTCGGGATGGTCACGTAGATGCGAACCTGCCGGGTGGCTGGATCGACCGCGGGGTTGATCCGGTCGATCCGCCCCTTAAAGCGGCGGGCACCGTACCCGGCCACGGTGAACTCGACCGGGGTGCCGACCTTCAGCGACCGGAGCTGGTCGGCCGGGACGGTGGCTTCCAGCTGCATGGTTCCCGGATCGATGACGGTGTACAGCAGGGCGCCGGACTGAACCACGTCGCCGGCGCTGACCTCTCGCACGCTGACCACGCCTGGGAAGGGAGCTCGTATGGTGGTCTTCTCCAGCTGGTCCTGAGCGGAGACCAGCCGCGCCCGCGCGTCGGCCAGCGACGCATCGGTATTGGCGACCCTGGTTTTGGACCGCTCCAAGTCGCGCTCGGAGACGGCTCCGGCCTGGTGCAGCCGCTCATCGCGCTCCAGATCACGTCTGGCTTCATCCAGAGTGACCGTGGCGCTCCGGAGACCGGCCCTGGCGGATAGAAACATGTCGCGCAGCGCGGTGTCGTCGAGGCGGGCCAGCACGGCGCCGGCCTTTACCCGCTGCCCCGTTTCGACTCGGGTCTCCCGCACCGGTCCGCTGGTCTCGGCCCGCACTTCGGCCTCGCGAACCGCGCTGAGCGACCCGGAGATGCTCGGACCCGTAGCAAGCGTCGTCTCCTGCACCGTCACGACGTTTTCCGGACCGAGCAGGATTGGAGGTGGGGCACTCTGCTCCGCCCCGGCGCTCTCGTCCTTGCCGCACCCTGCCGCTCCGACACTCGCGGCAGCGCCGAGCGCGAGCCATCCAATCATCCGTAGCCTGGTCACATGAGCTCCTCTGCTGGTTCGCAACCCATCTCCACTTTCTGCGCCTACCGCCGTACCGCCGTACCGCCTTGCTCCCTCACGGCGCGGACCGGACTGACCGCCGGAGCTGGCATGCGCGGCGCGACGTTCGCCCCCGAGGTAATCGCACTGGTAAACGACGCTCCACTCCCGCCGGCCAGCGGCAAGTTCCTGATCAGCGCCAGACGAACCCGGGCGACCTGAAGGTCGCGGGCGGACTGGGCCCGGTTGGCCTGCGCCTCCTGGAGCTGGAGGCGGGAATCGCTCAGCTCCGTCTGGGTCGAGATGCCCTCGCGGTAGCGGATCTCTGCAATCCCATACGCCCGCTGCGCCTGGCGCACGGTGCCCGTGGTCGCGGACCACCGGGCTTCGGCCTCCTCGGTGTTCGCGATAGTGTTGCGCGTATCGAGACGGGCCTGCTCCTCCACCTGGCGGAGACGCAGTCGCGCCCGGTCGGCGCCGGCCCGAGCGATCATGCGATCGCCGCTGAGCCGGCCGCCGGTGAAGAGCGGCAGCTGCAGGGCTACCCCCACGGTCCAGTCCGTCAGAAAACGCCCCGACGGAAAGGCGTCCTCCGGAAAGTTGAGCTTGGCATACTGCGACGAGAGCACCAACGAGGGCAGGCTCTGCGACCGAGCCACCGCCACCTGCCCCTCGGACGCTCTCACGTTTTCCGCGGCCTGCCGGACCGGTGCCCGCTCCTCCACCGTCGTGTCGGGCGCCGCCGGCGCAACATCGGCGATCGGA
>Ga0136617_10004768_pt1 | contig 12150 bp, 10 predicted proteins | sample AntDrymUQ3222106_2_FD_129672 | JGI IMG/M metagenome (GOLD analysis project Ga0136617, IMG submission 129672) | Polar desert sand microbial communities from Dry Valleys, Antarctica - metaG UQ322 (21.06) | ecosystem: Environmental > Terrestrial > Soil > Desert | place: Antarctica: Dry Valley...
GCCGGCAGCGCCGGCAGCGCCGGCTCCGATGGCGCGCCGCGCTCGGCCGGCGCTGGCGGACCGCCGGTCTGCGACTACCGCGACATCCTCACGCCGCACCATCACCCCGCCGACTGGGATCGGACGCTGCTCGACACCGTCTACCGGCTCCCGTCCGGCTACGCGCCGGCCGATCTGGTCGACACATCCGCTGCCGGCCTCAATGGCGGCCACGCCGTGCGCGGGCTCGTGCTCGACGATCTGCGCGCGATGACGAGCGCCGCGCGAGACGCCGGGGCACCGCTCGCAGTGGTGAGCGGGTACCGCAGCTTCAGCCGCCAGGGCGCTACGTTCCAGCGCTGGGTGGAGTCCGGTGGCCGTGCGGCGGCCCTCCGGACGAGCGCCCGACCCGGCCATTCCGAGCACCAACTCGGAACGACCCTCGATCTGACCTCCGCCGGCGGCGCCGAGCCCTGGCGATACGGTGACTGGGGCGCGACCCCGGCCGGGGCCTGGGTCGCCCGCAATGCCTGGCGCTTCGGGTTCGTGGTCAGCTATCCGCGCGGCTCGTTCGCCCGGACGTGCTACGGCTATGAGCCATGGCACGTCCGCTACGTGGGCCGGGAGCGGGCGGCGAAGATCCACGCGAGTGGGCTGACGCCGCGCGAGGTGCTGTGGCGGCTCCAGTAGCTACGGCCGACGGCGTATGGCACCAAATCTCGAGCGCTCCTGCAACGGACCTGATACGGGTCGCGGGGCTGCGGCGCTCGACTGGCCTTGCCGGGGCCGGGCATCCTCGCCGCATGAACGCAGTGCGGCTCGTCGCGATCGGGTCGGCCAGCGGGGTGGCGGCCACCGCCGTTATGAGCTGCGTGATGGTCGGCGCGCGCGAGGCCGGGTTGATGAGCGAGATCCCGCCCCACGAGATGGCGTCAAGGGCGGTCGACCGGACGCCCGCGGGCGACGAGACCGGCGGCGAGGAGCGACGCGCGCTGGGCTGGCTGAGCCACTTCGCGTTCGGGGCCGCGGCCGGGGCGCTGTACGCGCCCCTGCGCAGCGTGGTCCGGACGCCCGGCCCCGCCGCGCTGCACGGCGCCGGCTACGCGCTGGTGATCTGGCTGGTCAGCTACATGGGCTGGATCCCGTCGCTTGGGCTCATGCCCCGGGCGGATCGCGACGAGCCGGGCCGTCAACCGGCGATGGTCGTGGCCCATCTCGTATTCGGCGCGGTCCTGGGCGCGCTGGTGCAGTCGCGGCTGCCACGCCAGGCGGGCCCGCATGGCCCTTCCATGGATCGGTGACCACCCGCTGGTCAAACAGAACAGGTCGATCGGCGGCTCCAGCGGGGGCGAACGCCGTCGCCGAGGCGCGAGGCACGCTCGCGATGACCTCGCCACCCGTTCACGGACCGCGGTTCGGGGTTTGAGGGCGCCGATGTGACCAGGTGATGGTCACGACGGTGGGCAAGCTCAGGGGCGACCCGCCTCAGCGACCGCGGCGCACAGCCAGGGCGGCCAGCCCGGCGACCGCCGCGCCGATGCCCAACGTTCGCAGCGCGCCCAACCGCGTCGTCCACCACAGGTGCGCGCTCGAGCTCTTTGCCCGGTCGTCGAAGCGACCACGCGTCGCGTGCCCGCCCGGGACCGGCTGGTACAGGTTGTCAGGTCGATCCGGATCGGCCGGCTCGTCCGTCTGCTGCCCGCCGACGCCGCTGCGGCCGAGGTAGCGGTCCAGCAGCCCGGGGGCGATCTTGTCGGCCAGGATCGCCAGGTCCGCCGAGAGCCCGATGACCAGCTCGCGCCGATCGTGCTCGGCGGCCCAGACGATGCCCTCGGCGACGACCTCCGGCTGGTAGATGGGCGGCATCGGCTGGGCCCGGCCGGGGAGACGGCTGCGGACCCAGTCGAATTGCGGGGTGTTCACCGCCGGCAGCTGGACCTGCGTCACGCGGACGTGGCTGCCGTCGTGGAGCAACTCAGAGCGGAGCGATTCGCTGAAGCCATTGATCGCGTGCTTGGCCGCGCAGTACGCGGACTGGAGCGGAATCGCCCGGTACGCGAGCGCCGAACCGACCTGCACGATCACGCCACGGTTGCGCGGCCGCATCCGGCGCAGCGCGGACAGGGTCCCGTGGACGTACCCCAGGAACGTGACCTCGGTCACTCGCCGGTACTCCTCCGCGGTGGTCTCGATGACCGGCGCGAAGACCGAGACCATCGCGTTGTTGACCCAGATGTCGATCGGCCCCAGCTCCGCCTCGATGCGGGCCGTCGCGGCCTCGACGGCGTCGGCCTCGGCGACGTCGAGGGGCAGGACGAGCGCCCGTCCGCCGCGCGATTCCACTTCGTGGGCCGTCTCCTCGAGCGCCAGGGCGTCCCGGGCGATCAGGGCGATCGCATCGCCCCGTTGGGCGAACGCATGCGCGACCGCGCGTCCCACGCCGGCCGAGGCGCCGGTGATGACGACGACCCGTCGTTCCCCCGGCACGACTGAGGGGCTGTCCCGGGCCGCGCGCGGGTCGGCGCGGCGCGGGAACAGCCGGCTGACATCCCCCAGCCGGACGCGGGGACGCTCGGAGCGGGGACGGTCGATCGCTCGCCGGATTCCGGATCTATCCATGGGCCCGATGCTCGCAGCGTGCCTGCCCGCGACGCGCCCGGAGCCGGGCGGGCCGCGCTGCAACGGCGTTGCATCGAGTCCCCGCTACCCTGTGTGCGCCGCTCGGCCGTGCTAGCCCGTCCGTCCCCTGAGGTACCCGTCACATGGATCTGCTCTCCGGCCTGATGTTTCTCGTGGGCATCGGCCTGCTGTTCGTCGCCGTCGCCTCGGTCGTCGTGAACCGTGGTCGGGAGAACGTGCGCAGCCCAGGCCCGGCCCTGCCGACGCCGCTGTTCGCGGTCGTCGGTGTCCTCGTGCTCGTCGTCGCTGCCGCGCTGTCGGCCTTCGTCCTGGTGCCCGCGGGCTTCGTGGGCGTCGTCCGCCAGTTCGGCGCGGTGACCGGCGGCATCCTGGACCCGGGCCTGCACTTTGTGGCGCCCGTCGTCAACACGGTCGACGTCGTCGACACCCGCGTCCGGTCCATCCCGATCCCGGACTACCTTGCCGCGTCGCAGGAGCAGCAGGACCTGTTCCTCGACATCACCCTCAACTACGCCGTGCGGCCGATGGACGCGCCGCGGATCGTCCAGGACCTGGGGCTGGGCTTCGAGGAGACGATCGTGCGGCCGCGCTTCCTGGACATCCCGAAGTCCGTCACGGATGACTACCCGACGAACATCGTCCTCAACAGCCGCGACGAGATCCGGCAGCGGGCCACCGAGCTGCTCAAGGTCGAGCTCGAGCCGCGCGGGTTCGTCATCGTGGGCATCAACATCCAGAACTTCAGCTACTCACCGGCCTACAACCAGGCGATCGAGGACAAGCAGGTCGCCCAGCAGCAGGTCGAGACGGAGCGCCAGAAGCTTGCCCAGCAGGAGATCATCGCGCAGCAGCGGGTGGCCGCTGCGAAGGGCGAGGCCGACGCGCAGATCGAGCGGGCGCGGGGTGAGGCGGAGGCCAACCGCCAGGTCGCGGCATCGCTGACCGACGCGATCCTCCAGAACCGCTACATCGAGAAGCTGTCCGACCAGATCCAGGTGATGCTCCTGCCGTCCGATGGCGGCGGGCTGATCCTCGATCTCGGCAGCCTCACGCCCTCTGCCCCGGGTTCGCCCTCGCCCTCGGCCCCGGGTTCGCCCTCGCCCTCGCCCTCGGCTTCGCCCACGCCGTAGCGCGAGCCTCAGCGACCCAGCAGCCGCTCGACCACCGGCAGGATCCGCTCCACCCAGAGGGCGTACTGCGCGCCGCTCGGGTGGAGCCCGTCGGACGCCACCAGCGTCAGGTCGCGGGCGGCCCGCAGCGACAGGTCGTGGATGTCGACCCAGGTGATCGCACGATCCCTGGCCAGCCGCTTGAGGATCTCGTTGTTGGCGACGATCCCGGCCGCCTGCTTCGCCGGCTCGCCATAGCCGCCCCCCTGCGGGGTCACGGTGTAGTCCGGTGTCGCCACGACGACGATCCGGTCGGCGGGCAGCCGGCCGAGCAGGTCGTCGAGGATCGCGCTCGCGTTCGCCTCGAACCGCGTCGCAGGGACGCCCTGCACGACGTCGTTCACGCCGATCAGCAGCGAGGCGAACCCGGGTTGGAGAGCGTCGAGCGCCGGCAGCTGCTGCTCGATGACGTCGCCGGACGTGTAGCCGTTGACCGCCAGGTTGGCCACCAGCTCGAGGGTTGGCAGACGCTGTCCGAGCCCGCCGATGAGCTGGTCCGGCCAGCGCTCGGTGGGATCGACGGACGTCCCGATCGTGTACGAGTCGCCGAGCGCGACCCAGCGCAGCGCAGCCGACTCGCTCGCGGGCGACGAGCCTGCTGCGGACGGCGGGCCAGACCCCGGCGACCCGATCCCCGGCCGGCAGGCCGCGGCGGCCACGAGGATCAGGCCGGTCAGCAGCACCCCGCGCGTCCCGCTCAACGTCCTGCGGTTCGCGGCACGGATCGGGGCATCTCCACGAACCCAGTATGGCTCCTGGGATCGCCCGCGCACGGCCGCCGGAAACGCCTATGATCCGTCGCGGCATCCCGCGCTCGGCCCTTGTGAGGCTGGAGCCCCATAGTAGGATGCGCCAACGGTCGTCGAGCCCGGGGGGCCGCGGCCGCGTTTTCGAAGCGTCCCCGTCGCCGGCGTCCCCGGAACGGGCGGGCGCGATGCTTGAGGAGGAGTCAAGAGTGCGAACACGAGCCCTTGTCGTGCTCGTCGCGATGCTGATGGCAGTCGCGGCCTGTACGAACACCGGCGCCACGTCCAGTCCCGCGGCCAGCGTCGCGGCCAGCCCGAGCGCGGCCGCCTCAGCCTCGGCGTCGGCGGCCGCATCGGCTTCCGCGTCCAGCGAGCCCTCGGCCGAGCCGAGTGGGAGCGCGCCGGCCTCGGCCGAGCCCAGCCAGGGCACCGTCGATCCGTCGCAGCTGAAGATCGGGATGGTCACCGACATCGGCCAGCTCGAGGACAAGTCGTTCAACGAGTTCAGCTGGGCGGGCGTGCAGGCCGGCGCGACCGCGATCGGGGCGCCGATGCCCACGGTCATCGTCACCGCCAACACCGCCGACTACGCCGCGAACATCCAGCAGCTCATTGATCAGGACTTCCAGGTCATCGTGTCCGTCGGCTTCCTGATCGGCAGCGACACCCGGGTCGCAGCGCTCCAGAACCCGGACATCCAGTTCTTTGGCGTCGACCAGTTCGTCGCCGAGCCGAACCCACCCAACTACCAGGGCATCCTCTTCGCCGAGGCTCAATCCGGCTACCTCGCCGGCATCGTCGCCGCGACGGTCAGCGAGTCCGGGGTCATCGGTGCGGTGGGCGGCGTGTCCACCGTGCCGCCGGTGTACGCGTTCATCAACGGCTATCGCAACGGCGCCGCCTCGGTCAATCCGGACATCCAGGTCCTGATCAACTACACCGAGGACTTCAACGACGCCTCCAAGGGCGAGGCCGCGGCGAACGCCATGATCGGCGAGGACGCCGACGTGATCTTCCAGGTCGCGGGCGCCACGGGCGCCGGCGCCCTGCGCGCCGCGTGTGCGGCCGAGATCTTCGGCATCGGCGTCGACGTCGACCAGCACGGCTCGCTGCCCGACGCGGCCGAGTGCATCATCACCAGCGCCGAGAAGAAGCTCGAGAACTCCATCAGCCAGGCCATCGAGCGCTTCGCGTCCGACGGTTTCCAGGGTGGCGCCGAGAACGGCAACTTCTTCAACAGCGCGGAGAACGACGGCGTTGGCCTGTCGCCGTTCACGAACCTCGATCCGCTGCCGGAAGGCCTCCAGGCCGCCGTGGACGAGGCGTTCAGCGCGATGGCTGACGGGTCGCTCGACCCGTGCATGCCGATCGACTGCACCGGCCCCAACCTCGAGTAGCGCCCGCGCTCACTCGTTGACGAACCAGCGGGCCGACCCGGCGACGGGTCGGCCCGCCTCTGTATCCGCCGCCACGTCGTCACGACAGGAAGTGGGATGACGGAAACGCCGCCGATCCTCGAGATGCGCGGGATCACCAAGCGCTTCCCGGGAACCGTCGCCAACGACGGCATCGACCTCGACGTGCGGTCGGGCGAGGTCCACGCTCTGCTCGGCGAGAACGGCGCCGGCAAGAGCACCCTGATGAACATCCTCTACGGGCTGATCGGACCGGACGAGGGTGAGATCCTCGTCGACGGCCAGCGCGCCGTCATCCGCGACCCGACCGACGCGATCCGGCGTGGCATCGGGATGGTCCACCAGCACTTCATGCTCGTGCCGGTGCTGACGGTCGCCGAGAACGTCATCCTGGGACAGGAGACCGTCGGCCTGCCCGGCATGCTTGATCTTCGCGAGGCGGAGACGCGGATCGCGGCGCTCGCCGACCAGCTCGGATTCGAGATCGATCCCCGGGTCCGCATCGACCAGCTCAGCGTGGGCCACCAGCAGCGCGTCGAGATCCTCAAGGCGCTCTACCGCGGCGCTCGCCTGCTGGTCCTCGACGAGCCCACGGCCGTGCTGACACCGCAGGAGACCGAAGAGATCTTCGGCGTGCTTCGCCGCCTCAAGGGCGAAGGCACCAGCATCGTCTTCATCAGCCACAAGCTCGACGAGGTCCTCGCGATCGCCGACCGGGTCACCGTCATCCGGCGCGGCAAGGTGGTCGGCACGCGAATCCCGGCCGAGACCAGCGAACGCGAGCTCGCCGAGCTGATGGTGGGCCGCGCGGTCTCGCTGGTCGTCGACCGCGGCCAGTCGCACCCCGGGGACGTCGTGCTCAGCGTCGAGGGCCTGCACGTCAAGGATGATCGAGGCAACGAGAGCGTGGCCGGCGTCGACCTCGAGATCCGGGGCGGCGAGATCCTGGGCATCGCCGGCGTCGCCGGGAACGGCCAGGACGAGCTGGTCGAGGCGCTCGTGGGCCTGCGCAAGCCGAGCACCGGGCGCGTCCGGCTGGCCGGCAAGGACTGCACCGGCAAGTCGACGAGGGACATGCGGGCCCGGGACATCGCGTACGTCCCGGGCGATCGCCATCGCTTCGGGCTGGTCCTGACCTATCCCATCGACGACAACCTGATCCTGACCGCGTATCACGAGGCGCCGTACGCCCGCGGCTTCCTGCGCAACGACCGGGCGATCGGCGAGACGGCGAAGGAGCTGATCCCGCAGTTCGACATCCGGACCCCGTCGGCCGCGACCAGGGCGAGCGCCCTGTCGGGTGGCAACCAGCAGAAGGTCGTGGTGGCCCGCGAGTTCAGCGGCGTCATCTCGCTGCTGGTGCTCGACCAGCCGACGCGCGGCCTGGACGTCGGCAGCATCGAGTTCATTCACAAGCAGGTCATCGCCAAGCGTGACGCGGGCGCAGCGGTGCTCCTCGTCTCTGCCGAGCTGGACGAAGTCCTCGAGCTGTCCGATCGCGTCGCCGTCATGTACCGCGGCAGGCTGGTGGCGACCTATGACGCTGAGGAGGCGGAGCGCGAGCGGATCGGGCTCCTGATGGCGCGCGGGGAGGCGGCCCTCCAGGACGGCGCCGGGGCTCCCGTGGGCGTGGCAGACCCATGAGCGGCGCGGGCGACACCGGTTCGCGCAACGATGTCCGGGCACAGGCCGGCGGGACGGATCCGCTCGCCGCCACGGCGCCGGCCGCCGCCCAGGACCGTGACAACCGCTCTCGGCCGCCGTCCGGCCGGCCGAACGCCCTCGCCCGGCTGTGGCGGACGAGCGCGCTGCCCGTGCTCTCGATCCTGTTCGCGCTGGCGATCGGCGCGATCCTCATGCTCATCTCGCCGGTCGTGACCGGCAAGGGCTTCCAGCCAACCCTGCCGATCACGGCCTACGGCGCCCTGGTCGAGGGCTCGATCGGCCATCCAGGGACGTGGTTCGGGGAAGGCGGCAACTTCAACGCGCTGGCCAACACGCTCGTCCAGGCGGCACCTCTGATCCTCGGCGGCCTTGCCGTGGGGCTGGCCTTCAAGGCCGGGCTCTTCAACATCGGTGTCGCAGGCCAGTTCCTCATGGGCGCGTTCTTCGCCGCCGTCGTCGGGGCTCGACTGGCCCAGGTCGACACGAACTTCGCCGTGCCCATCGCGCTCCTCGCGGGCGCCCTGGCAGGCGCGGCCTACGGGTTCATCCCGGGCTTCCTGAAGGGCCGCACCGGTGCCCATGAGGTGGTCACGACGATCATGCTCAACAGCATCGCAGCGCTCATCCTGGCGTGGGCCCTGTCGGACCTCGTCGCCGCCACCGGCTTCTCGTTCCCACGGACCGGCGACATCGGCAATTCCCGGCTGCCCGTTCTGTTCGGCCGCAACGTCCATCTGGGCGTGCTGCTCGCATTCATCGCCGTCTTCGTGATCCGCTTCCTGCTCAACCGGACCACGCTGGGGTTCGAGATCCGGACGGTGGGCGCCAATCCCAACGCGGCCCGGTACGCCGGCATTCGGCCGCTGTTGATCGTGGCCCTGACGATGTCGATCTCGGGGCTGCTGGGCGGCCTGGCCGGCGCCGTCCAGATCCTCGGCGTGCAGGGCTTCTACGCGGTCGGGATCAGCGCAAACGTCGGCTTTGACGCCATCACCGTGGCGCTCCTGGGACGCTCCAATCCGCTCGGGATCATGGCCGCCGGTCTGCTGTTCGGTGCCTTCCGGGCCGGCCAGGGCCTGATGCAGATCAACACCAACCTCCTGGTGCCGGTCGAGGTGATCGACGTCATCCAGGCGCTGATCATCCTGTTCCTCGCGGCCGACATCATCATCCGCCGCGTCTTCCGGCTGCGGGCCGCGAAAGGGGCGCTGGAGGGTGAGGTTCGGACCGTCACCCAGTCCTGGGGCGAGCAGGGCGCGCGCTGATGGACATCACCCAGATCCCCGCCCTGTTCGTGGCGCTCCTCGGCTACATCGCCGACGTGCTGCCCGGCTCACTGCCCCAGATCCTGCTCAACACGACGCCCATCGCCCTGGGAGCCCTGTGCGGCGTGCTGTGCGAGCGCTCCGGCGTGGTCAACATCGGCATCGAGGGGATCATGCTGATGGCGGCCTTCTTCGCGTACCTGACCGGGTTCCTCCTGCTCGAGTCGCTCGGGGCGGTGCCGGCCCTGGCCCTCGGAGTCGTCGTGGGCATCCTCGTCGGCGTCCTCGCCGGCTCCGTCCACGCCTGGCTGTCGATCACCGTCCGGGCCGACCAGATCATCGCCGGCGTGTTCCTCAACGTTCTCGCCGTGGGCCTGACCGCCTATCTCAACCGGTTGATCATCACGCCGTCCGGGCGGAGCGGTGCCGGCCAGCTCCCCAAGTTCCGACTCCCGAACGAGATCGGGGACATCCCGATCCTGGGCTCCATCCTCGAGATGTTCCTCAACCAGGGGCCCATCGCGATGACGGTGATCCTCTTCGTGATCGGGCTCCAGATTCTGCTGTTCCGATCGCGCTGGGGGCTTCGGACGCGCTCCGTCGGCGAGCATCCCAAGGCCGCCGACACGGTCGGCATCGACGTCATCCGGCTGCGCTACAGGAACGTGATCGTCGGCTGCGCGCTCGCCGGCCTCGCGGGAGCCTTCCTGACCGTCGAGGTGAACGGCGTCTTCCAGCCGGGCATGACCAACGGCCGCGGGTTCATCGCCCTGGCGGCTGTGATCTTTGGCCGCTGGACGCCTATCGGGGCGTTTCTCGGGGCGCTCCTGTTCGGCGCGGCGCTCCATCTGCCCATCCTGGTCAGCGTCCGCCGGCCCGAGGGCGACCTTGGCGCGATCATGTCGTCGATCCCGACCGAGTTCTATGCCGCCGTGCCGTACGTCCTCACGATCATCGTGCTGGCCGGCGTGGTGGGTCGATCCATTCCGCCGGCCGCCGTCGGCATCCCGTACGAGAAGGAGGCTCGGGCCTGACGGGCGACGAGCGGGCCGCGGAGCGCGCGGCGGAGCGGGCCCGGGCGCGAGACGTGCTCGACCTCGAGGAGGGCCGGCTCCCCGTTCCGGTGCTCGAGGACGACGCGACCCGGGATCTGCTCCGCGCAACCCGGCGGATCGCCGTGGTGGGCGCGTCGTCCAGGGATTCGCGGCCGTCGTTCGGGGTGTTCCGCTACCTCGTCCACCAGGGCTTCGACTGCGTGCCGGTCAACCCGGCCGAGCGGGACGTCATGGGCATCCCGGCGTTCCGCACGCTGCAGGAAGCGACCGAGGCGACCGGGCCGTTCGACATGGTCGACGTCTTCCGCCGATCCGAGCTCTGCCTGCCCCACGCCCGAGAGGCGGTCGCCGTAGGCGCTCGGTCGTTGTGGCTCCAGCTCGGCGTCGTCAACTGGGAGGCGGCGCGGATCGCCCACGACGCCGGTCTGGCGGTCGTGATGGACCGCTGCACGGCCATCGAGCACCGCCGGTTCCGCGGGCGCTAGCGGATCGCGAAGCCGGCGAGGACGAGCAGGAAGCCGAGGCCGACGATCGCGCCGCCGATCCGGGCCTGGCGGCGGAGCATCTCCATCGCGACGGACGCGCCGGTCGTCGACGAGTCGCGGACCCCGCCGCGCCAGGCCGAGTAGCGGGTCTCGTTCGCGTCCTGCTCGTTGAGCGCCTGGAGCCGGTCCCACGGGCGCCGCGCCCGGGTGTAGCCGAAGGCGATCAGCGCCACGCCGGCTCCCCAGAGGAGGAGGTTGACAGCGCCCATGGTTCTCGGCCCTACCCTGACCCGTCGAGCCGCTCGCGCACCGCGGCCCGCGCAACCGACGCATTGGCCTGACCGCGCGTGGCCTTCATCACCTGGCCCACGAGGAAGCCGATCGCCTGCTCCTTGCCCGCCCGAACGTCCGCGACTGCGGCCGGGTTCGCGGCCAGCACCTCGTCCACGACCGCCCCCAGCGTCCCCGAGTCCGAGATCTGGCGGAAGCCTTTCACCGCGATCAGCGCGGCGGCCGGCTCGCCCGTCTCGACGTGCAGCGTCAGGACCTCGCGCGCGTTGGCCCGCGAGATGGCACCGGTCGCGACCTGGTCGATGAGATGGGCGAGATCGGCCGGGTCCACGTCGACCGGAGCGCCCGCCCCGCGATTGCGCAGGCCGAGGTACTCGCCGGTCACCCACGTCGCCACCGCGCGCGGATCGAGCGAGCGGCCGGCGGCGAGCGTTCCCTCGAACAACCGGGTGGCGTCCTGGTCCGCGGCGAGGACGGCCGCGTCGTACTCGGAAAGCTGGAGCAGGTCGCGGTAGCGCGCGCGACGGGCGGCCGGCAGCTCCGGCATGGCGGCGCGCAGCGCATCCAGCCACGCCGGGTCGACCGTCAGCGGCGGCAGGTCCGGCTCCGGAAAGTAGCGATAGTCGTCGGACGACTCCTTCACCCGCATCCGGTACGTCGTGCCCCGGTCCTCGTTCCAGCCGCGGGTCTCCTGGACGATCGTCTCGCCGGCATCGAGCGCGATGGCCTGTCGCTCGATCTCCGTCCGGATCGCCCGCTCGACCGAGCGGAACGAGTTCATGTTCTTGATCTCGGTCCGCGTCCCGAGCGCCTCCGCCCCACGGAGCCGGAGCGACACGTTGGCCTCGACCCGCATCTGGCCACGCTCCATGTCGGCATCGGAAGCCCCGATCGTGCGCAGCAGCAGCTGGAGCTCCTCGGCGTACCGGCGGGCCTGCTCGGCCGTCCGGATGTCCGGCTCCGTCACGATCTCCATCAGCGGCGCGCCGGATCGGTTGAAGTCGACCAGGCTGACGGATCGGCCGTCGGCGGCCGTCGCGTGGACCAGCCGTGCGGTGTCCTCCTCCAGGTGGGCCCGCCGGATCCCGACGACGAAGGGGCCGTCCGATGTCAGGGCCGTCAAACGTCCGTCGGACGCCAGCGGCAGGTCGTACTGGCTGATCTGGTAGCCCTTCGGCAGGTCCGGGTAGAAGTAGTTCTTGCGGTCCCAGCGCGTGGCCGCGGGGATCGTCGATTCCACGGCAAGGCCCGTCGCGAGGACGTGCTCGACGGCGCGGCGATTGATCGTCGGCAGGGCACCCGGTAGACCGAAGCACACTGGGCAGACGCGGCTGTTCGGCGGCGCGCCGTCGTACTCGGTGGAGCAGGCGCAGAACATCTTCGAGGCCGTCCGGAGCTGGCAGTGGACCTCGATGCCGATGACCGGCTCGTAGCGCTCGA
>Ga0136617_10004769_pt1 | contig 12150 bp, 12 predicted proteins | sample AntDrymUQ3222106_2_FD_129672 | JGI IMG/M metagenome (GOLD analysis project Ga0136617, IMG submission 129672) | Polar desert sand microbial communities from Dry Valleys, Antarctica - metaG UQ322 (21.06) | ecosystem: Environmental > Terrestrial > Soil > Desert | place: Antarctica: Dry Valley...
GCACCGACGTGCGGCGCGAGATCGCCCGCGAGGTGATTCAGCGTGGCTGGGGTCTGCTGGAGCTGCGCCCGATGCGCATGAGCCTGGAGGAAATCTTCCTGCAGGTCACCACCGACGAGACACCGCAGCCGGCAGCCGACCCGGTCGCCGCTCCGGACAGCGCCACGAGGGACAGCAGCCATGAATAGCGTGCGCAATATCCTCGCGATTGCCGGCGAGGAGCTGCGATCGTACTTCGCATCCTCGATCGCGTACATCATCATCGGGCTCTTCGCGCTGCTGTTCGGCTGGTTCTTCTACGTCTACCTGCACGTGTTCGTCGAGCAGAGCCAGCGGATGCAGATGATGGGCGGCGGCGCCACCGTGAACGTCAACGAGCAGATGGTCCGCGGGGTGCTGCAGAACGCGGCCGTGATCATCCTGTTCGTGATGCCGATGATCACGATGCGCACCTACTCGGAAGAAAAACGCTCCGGAACGATCGAGTTGCTGCTGACGTCCCCAGTCACCGATGTCCAGATCATCCTCGGGAAATTTTTCGGGGCGATGGGTCTGTATGTGGCGATGCTGGCCGTCACGGTTCTGTACATCGCGATCCTCTTCTGGTTCGGCAACCCCGAATGGCGGCCCATCGCGGCGGGCTACCTCGGCCTGCTGCTGATGGGCGGCTGTTTCATTTCCGTCGGCTTGCTCATTTCGAGTCTGACGAAGAACCAGATCGTCGCCGGCACCCTGACGTTCACGGTGTTCCTGATGCTGTGGATCATCAACTGGATCGGGGAATCCTCCGGACCGACGACGCGCGAAATACTGAACTACCTGTCGATCACCGAGCATTTCAATGACTTCGCGCGTGGCGTGATCGACACGAAACATCTCATTTACTACCTGAGCTTCATCACGTTCGGCCTGTTTCTGACCGCGAAGTCGGTCGACAGCGAACGCTGGCGCGGGTGAGACACAGATCACCCTATGTTGAAGAAAATCCTCGGACTCCTCGGATGGCTCGGTGTCGCCCTCGTCTTCGCGGCGGTGGCGATCCGTTTTCTCCGGCCCGAATGGGAGGAGTGGGTCGGCCGGCTGTCGATCGCCGGCCTGGTCTGCGTCCTGCTCTACATCCTCAGCGACTGGCGGTCGATCGCGCGTTCGTTTTCCGGCCGTGAAGCGCGGTTCGGGTCGGTGGCGATCGCGAGCATTGCGATCGTGCTCGCCATCCTCATCGGGATCAACTTCCTGGCAAACCGGCGCAACAAGCGGTGGGATCTGACCGCGGCAAAGCAGTTCACGCTGTCGGACCAGACGAAAAAGGTGGTCGGCTCGCTGCAGAAGCCGGTCGCCGTGCGCGTGTTCGCGAGGTCCGAAGATTTCGATCGGTACCGCGCGCGTCTCGATGAATACAAGTACCTCTCCGACAAGCTGACGGTGGAGTACGTGGACGTCGAACGCCGCCCGGCGCTGGCGACGCAGTACGGCGTCCAGCAGGTAGGCACGGTCGTGTTCGAATACGACGGCCGGGTCGAGCGGGTCACGTCCGACGGCGAGCAGGACCTGACCAATGGCCTGATCAAGGTCGTGCAGGGGACGAAGAACAAGGTGTACTTCGCCCAGGGGCACGGCGAACGGGCGCTCGAGGGGTCGGACCAGACGGGTTATTCCACAATCGTGTCGGCGCTGAAATCCGACAACTTCGAGCATGACACCGTCGTGCTCGCGCAGGTCCAGGCGGTGCCCGCCGATGCGACCGTGCTGATCGTCGCCGGCCCGCGAACGGACCTGTTCCCGGCGGAAATCGAGATGCTCACGGCGTATCTCGCCCGAGGGGGAAAGATCTTCTTCCTGCTCGATCCACCGGCCAAGCCCGAGACGCCGGATGTGACCAACGTCATCGCGCTCCTGAAGGAATGGGCGATCGAGGTCGGCAACAACGTCGTGGTCGATGCGAGCGGCATGGGCCAGATGCTCGGCACCGGCCCTGAAGTGCCGCTCGCCGCGAAGTACGATCCGCATCCGATCACCGACAGGTTTCGCCTGTTGACGGCCTATGCAATGGCACGCTCGGCTACCGCGATCAGCGCCGGCGCCAACAACCGGTTCGCGCAGAACCTGATCCAGACCAGCCCGCGGAGCTGGGCGGAGACCGACATCAAGGAGCTGATGACATCGGGGCGAGTCGAGCGCGACGAACCCAAGGGGGACAAGCCCGGCCCGATCTCCCTCGGCGCCGCCGTGTCCGCGTCCGCGGAGAGGCCGCCGACGACGCCGCCGTCAGACAAGCCGGATGCTCCGAAGACACCGGAGACACGGATCGTCGCGATCGGCGACTCCGACTTCGCATCGAACGGGTGGCTGGGCATCCCGGGCAACCGCGATCTGTTCATGAACTCGGTCAACTGGCTTGCGCAACAGGAGAACATGATCTCGATCCGGCCGCGCGATCCGGAAGACCGGCGCATCACGGTCACCGCGGCGCAGGAGCGGAATATCTTCTGGCTCACGGTTTTCATCATCCCGGGCCTGATCCTGCTCGTCGGCATCCGGACCTGGTGGGTGAGGAGATAGATGCGCGGCGCACGCACGCTGGTACTCCTCGTTCTCGTTCTCGTCCCGGTCGCATACTTCGCGGCCAAGGAGTACCGAAGTCCGACCTCGCCCACCGACGAGAAAAAGCTCGAAAAGGTTTTCACGGTCGAGTCCGACAAGATCGACGAAGTGACGATCAAGTCCGACTCGGGAGACCGCACCACGCTCAAAAAAGCAGGATCCGACTGGCAGGTCGTCGTGCCGGCCGATGGAGGGCCGGCACCCGCTGACGCATCGGAGGTGTCGGGAATCACGTCCAACCTGTCGACGCTCGAGCAGCAGCGCGTCATCGACGACAACGCACAGGACCTGAAGGAATTCGGGCTCGCTGAACCGCGGATCGAAGTGACCTTCAAGGCTGGCGGCCAGCCCCAGACGCTGCACATCGGAGCGAAGACACCGACCGGCAGCGACGTGTACGCAAAGATCGCCGGACAGAACAAGGTCTTCCTGATCCCGTCGTACCTGGAGTCGACGTTCAACCGGAAAACGTTCGACCTTCGCGACAAGAGCGCGCTGAAGATCGACGCGCAGAAGGTCGACTCGCTGGAAGTGGTGTCAGGCCCCCGGACCTTGAAGTTCGCGCGCGTGAACGGTACATGGCAGCTCGCCGCGCCCGCCGAGGCGCGCACCGACGCCGTCGCGATCGACAGCCTGGTCACTCGGGTGGCTGGAGCACAGATGAAGGCCCTGGCGCCGGCCGCGGATCTCAAGGGGTACGGCCTTGACAAGCCCGTGGTCACGGCGCGGATCGGCACCGGATCGTCGCACGCGACCCTCCTCATCGGAAAGACCGCCGCGGAAGGGACGGTCTATGCGAAGGACGAATCGCGGCCGGCGGTCTTCACGCTCGAATCGGCGATCGCCGACGAGCTGAAGAAGGACGCCCTCCAGTACCGACAGCAGGATCTCTACGACGCCAGGGCATTCAACACGACGCGAATCGAGCTGACCAGAGGCACCGAGAAGTTCGTCTTCGAGAAAAAACACGAGAAGGACAAAGACGGCAAGGACGTCGAAAAGTGGAAGCAGCTCGCCCCGGCGCAGAAAGATGCCGACGCGGACAAGATCGCCAGCCTCCTTTCCACGCTCACCGGCGCCCGTGCGACCTCGTTCGTCGCCAAGGCGACGGGAGACAAGGCGGAGCTGTCGGCCGCTCTGACCGCGGACGGAAAACAGGAACGCGTCACGTTCTCGCGAAGCGGCACTGACGCATTCGCCGTTCGCGACGGCGTGCCCGGAGCCGCCAAGGTCGACACCACACTCCTCGACGACATCCTGCAGACAGTCGACGCCCTGCGTTAGGGCCCACACATGACGACGATCCGCGCGGTGTGCATGTCGGCGGCGCTGGCGTCCGCCGCCTGCGGATCGCACGCTGCCCCTGCGACGTCGCCGGCGACCCGCGACCACTCCTCGGCAGTGCGGCAGCTGCACGCAGACCTTTCCCCCGTGTTCAGTGCTCCCATCATGGCCCGCGGGGTCTGGGGGGTGGACGTCCGCTCCGCCGACACGGGAGCGGTGCTGTTCCAGCACAACGCCGAGCGGCTGATGATGCCCGCCTCCAACATGAAGATCCTGACGCTGTCCGCCGCCGCTGATGTGCTCGGCTGGGACCATCGGTTCGCGACGACGCTGGAAACGTCGGCGCCGGTGGAGAACGGCGCGCTGCACGGAGATCTCATCGTTCGCGGCAGCGGTGACCCGACGATGAGCACGCGCGGGGATCGCGCGAAGCAAGTGTTCGAGGAGTGGGCGCAGGCGCTGCGCGCGGCAGGCATCACGTCCATCGACGGGCGTGTCGTGGGCGACGACCAGGCGTTCGATGACGAGGGTCTCGGCCCCGGCTGGGCGTGGGACTACCTCGAAGCCGGCTATGCCTCGCCGACGGGCGCGCTTCAGTACAACGAGAACGTCGCCGAGTTGACGGTGACACCCGGCGCAGCCGCCGGCGATCCAGCCGGCGTGCGCATCGAACCGGGCAGCGGCCTTGCCGTGGTCAATCGCGCGAGGACAGAACAGGCCGCCGAACCAGCGCAGAGAGCGTCGATCGACGTCCGGCGCCGTGTCGACAAGCCGGAGATCGAAGTCAGCGGAACGATCCCGCTCGGCGCGCCCGTCGTCACCCGAATGGTCGCAGTCGTGAATCCGACCCTGTTTTTCGCGCAGGGCGTGAAGGACGCACTCACCGCACGTGGCATCGCCGTCACCGGAGAGGCCGCCGACGGGGATGATGTTGCTCCCGGCGTCCTTGGTACCGGCGCACCGGCGCTCCGCGTACTCCATACGACGCTGTCGCCCACCGTCCGCGAAATCGGCACGGTGCTGATGAAGGTCAGCCAGAACCAGTACGGCGAAACGCTGTTGAAGGCTGTCGGCGCGAAGCAGAGCGGGCTCGGAACGACGCGGGCGGGCCGGGCGGCCGCGACCCGGACCTTCACCGGCTGGAGCATCCCGGAAGACGCCTACGTCATGTCGGACGGGTCGGGACTGTCGCGCTACAACTACATCGCGCCGAGCACGATTACGACCGTCCTGCGCCGGATGTACTCCGATCCCAGGCATCGCGAACCCTTCGTCGCGACGTTCCCAATCGCCGGAAAGGACGGGACGATCTCGACCCGCATGCGAAACACGCGCGCGGCGGAAAACGCGGTCGCGAAGACAGGCTCGATCGCCAACGTCCGCTCGCTCTCGGGCTTCGTTCGAACGCGCGACGGCGAGATGCTGGTGTTCTCCATCATCGCCAACGACTTCGTCATCCCGGCCGCGACGATCAACTGGGCCGCCGACCTTGCCGTGGAGACGCTCGCCAACTTCACACGGCGTGATCAGTGATCAGCGATCAGTGATGAGGGATCCATAATGGGGTGATGCGCCGTATCGCCGCGGCTCTGCTGGTGCTCGGCTTCGTCGCAGGCGCCGGCTGGTGGTACTACCGGTCCTCGCGCTTCGAGCCAGCCTCGCAGGCCGACGCCGTCTCGAACGAGGTCAACTGGCTCGACCACATCTCCAGTCATAACCCCAGCGTCGCCGAAGAGGCCCGGCGCCAGCTCAAGATCCAACACAGCTCTGCCCTTCCAGCGATCCGCGAAACACTGCGCAATCCGACGGCGGCGGAAGAACACAAGAAAGCGGCGCTCAAAGGCTGCGCTGTTCTCGGAATGGACGCCGCCGGCGCGATCGATGAGGTCGCCGCGCACCTCGGCGTCCCGGCGCTGACCGTCGACGCAGCGGTGGCGCTGAGCTTCATGGGTGAGGAGGCCTTCGTCCCACTGCGGAACGCGCTCTCGAGTGAAGATCCGATCGTGCGAAGGGAGGCGCTCCGGTCGATCGGGAAGCTGCACACGCGCGTGTCGCTGCCCTCAGGGGTTGTCGTGCCGCTGTTGCTCGACGGGCTGGCCGACGCCGACGGCGGCGTCCGGATGGTCTCAGCGATCTACCTTGGCATCATCCACGACGAAGGAGAGGTCGTCGTCCCTGAGCTGATCGAGACGCTGGAGGACGAAAGCCCCGACGTGCGCACCGCTGCAGCCACGGCCCTCGGATCGTTTGGCACGGACGCGGAGGTCGCGGTGCCCGCGTTGCAGAAAGCCAAGACCGACCGCGACGAGAACGTCGCGCGCCAGGCAGGCGTATCGCTGGTCAAGTTGAACAGAACCCCGCCACCGTAGTCCAGCCCGTCAGAGCTACCCAATGGGACACGACGTCCAGCCCGTTAGGGCAGCAACACACGCCGCGCGGCGAAGGCGATTTCCTGGGGATCTCCATTCAGTCCGCCCCCTTGGGCAAGCTCGGGGCGGCCTCCCCCTTTGCCGCCGAAGCGGTCGATCAGGTTCCGCAGAACGGCGGCCGCGTCCGTGGCAGCGTCGGCCGCGCGGGCAACGACGACGGCGGCCGGCGCGGGAGCACTGATCAGGACGGCGGCATACCCGGCGTGCCGAGTGATCGCGGAGGCGATTGCTTTCAAGCCGGGCTGGTCCCACCCCTCGAGCACCTCGACGATGATGCGAGTCTCTGCCGATGACTGGCTGATCAGTCTCTCAGCCTCGTGGCCGGCAAGACGTGACTGGAGATCACGGTTCGTGCGGTTGGCTGCCTTCACGTCCGATTGCAGGCGCTCGATGGCGGCAGGAAGCTCCGAGGGGAGCACGGACAACAGCTTGTTGCTGGCCATCGCCGCGTCGCGCAGCGAGCGGTAGGCGCCGAGGGCACGCCCTCCGCACAGGAACTCGATCCGCATGCCGCCGCGGAACTTCTCCCATCCGGACACGGCGATCACGCCGATGGCACCAGTGCGACCGACATGGGTGCCGCCGCACGCTGAGATATCGACTCCCTCGATGTCGATCAGCCGCAGTGTTCCGGAGCGCTGCGATTCTTTCCGCAGCGGCAGCGCCGCAGCCTCCGCCGCATCGGCGAAGCGGATGGCAACCGGCCGGTCCTCCCACACCATGCGATTGGCGTCCTCTTCAGCGTGCGCGATCTCCTCGGCGCTCACAGTCCGTGAGAGATCGATCGTCGCGGAAAGTGTGCCCAGGTGAAAGCTCTCGGTGCGCGCCCCCAGCAGACGATCGAACGCAGCTGACAGGACGTGCTGCCCGGTATGCTGCTGCATGTGGTCGAACCGGCGCTTCCAGTCGATGGCACCATGCGCCACCTCTCCTTCGACGAGCGGTGCGTCGACGACGTGAAGAATCCCACTCTCATCGTCGATGACGTCGAGCACCCGGGTCGAACCAAGCATTCCGACGTCGAAAGGTTGCCCCCCGGACGTGGGGTAGAAGGCCGTTCGATCGAGGACGACGACATGGCGTCCGTCGGCGAACTCCGCGCGCTCGACGCGCGCATCGAACTCTCGAAGGTACGCATCCGAGTAGTAGAGACGGTCCGTCATCGGCTTCGAACCACAGGATCGACGACGCCTGCCTCGGCGAAACCCTTCGCGCGCAGCCGGCAACTGTCACACACACCGCACGGCTCCCCCTCCTCGCCAGGCGAATAGCAGCTGTGCGTAAGACCGTAGTCGAGACCGAGCTTCCTTCCGAGACCGATGATCTCCGCCTTGGTGAGGTGAAGCAGGGGGGCAAGGATCCGCACCGGCTGCCCTTCGACGCCCGCCCGCGTGCCAAGTGCTGCCATCCGCTCGAACGCCTCGAGGTAATCCCGGCGGCAGTCGGGATAGCCGGAGTAGTCCAGGACGTTGGCGCCAATGACAATCGCCTGTGATTGCGTCACTTCGGCGAGTGCGAGCGCGAGCGACAGGAAGATCGTGTTGCGCGCCGGCACATACGTGGAGGGGATCCCGGCGCACAACCCTCCTGTTGGAATGGCCCCCTCTCCGACGAGCGAGGATCCGCCGATCGCTCCCAGGTCCACGTCGAGCTCGACGTGCCGCGAAATGCCAAGGGCGGATGCCACACGGCGCGCGGCATCGACCTCGGTTGCATGTCTCTGACCGTACCGCACCGTCAACGCGCTGAGGTCGTAGCCTTCCGCGCGGACCGCGGCAGCAGCCGTGTACGAGTCAAGACCTCCGCTCAAGAGCACGACGGCTTTCACGTCAGACGCCCCGTGTCTCAGGCGTCCAGATGAACTTGTGGATCTGAAGCTGGAGACGCACGTCGAGCGCGTCCTCGAGGATCCATGAGGCCAGGCGCTGCGGGTCGAGCACGCCGTGGACGGGAGAGAAGAGCACCGCGCGAACGCGACGCGGCAGGCCGTGCTTCGTCACGGCCGTTCGTGCGAACTCGTAGTCGTCGCGATCCTTGATTACGAATTTCACTTCGTCCTGAGGCCTGAGACGATCGATGTTCCCCCAGTCGTTTCGATGGGACTCGCCGCTGCCGGGGCACTTGACGTCCACAATCCGGATCACGGGGGCCGGCACCTGCTCGATGCTGAGATGACCTCCAGTCTCGAGCATCACCGTCAGACCTTCGTCGAGCAGGCGCTGCATCAACGGATACACATCCTTCTGCAGCAGGGGTTCACCGCCGGTGATCTCGACGACATGGCACTCGAACGCCCTGACTCGTGCGACCACATCGTCGAGCGACATCTTGTGCCCCTCGGTGAAGGCGTATGGCGTGTCGCACCAGGAGCAGCGGAGGTCGCACGCCGTCAGGCGAACGAAGACGCAGGGGCGCCCGGCATGCGTCGACTCCCCCTGGATCGAATGGAATATCTCGTTGACGGTGAGCACTCTCTCGATTGTAGCCGGCGTCGCCGTAGCCTTGCCGAAGGGGGGGAGTTAACATCTACCAATGTCAAAACCGACTCTCTACTGGAAGCCCACCTGAACAACCTGCCGCAACGCCAGAAGTTTTCTGGGGCAGCAGGGCGTCGAGGTCGAAGAACGTGACATCAACCGCAACCCGCCCGACCGGGCGTTTCTCGAACGGCATATCGAGGAAAACCGATTCCTCGATTTCGTCAGCACGAGGAGCCCGGTCTTCAAGACGCGTCCGCTGCCCCGGTCGAAGAAGGAGGCGATCGACCTGATGGTGGCGCAACCGAATCTCATCAAGCGGCCGATCCTCGTTCGCGGATCGAAGGCGCTCTTTGGGTTCGACAAAAAGAAGTACGGATAACGTCCGCGTCGGGACGTCGGGCTGGAGCTATCCGGCCGGTGAGGGCACCTGGAACGGCATCTTCTACCCCGCCGCCGGACGCCGCCCGCGCGGCAGCGGCAAGTTCGACGAACTGCGTTTCTACTCGGACCACTTCGATACCGTCGAAGTCAACTCCTCGTTCTACCGCATCCCCTCGGTGGCGACGGCCGAGAGCTGGGCGCGGCGAACGCCACCGAATTTCGAGTTCTCACTCAAGCTGTTTCAGAAGTTCACGCATCCCGAAATGTTCCTCAAGGCGACCGGCGCGGACCCGCTGGACCTGGATCAGAAGGATGTGGATGAATTCCGCGCGGCGATTGAACCATTGGCGCGCGCCGGAAAACTCGGGGCGCTGCTCGCCCAGTTCCCTGCCAGCTTCAAGAACGAACCGGATGCCCGTGGATACCTCGAGTGGTTACTCCAGCGTTTCCACGATTATGACGTGGCGGTCGAACTGCGGCATCGAAGCTGGAGCGACGATCCGCAGGAGACCCTTCAACTCCTCGGTGAGCACAAGGCGGCCTGGGCGCAGATCGACGAGCCCAAGTTCCGTTTCTCGATTCGGCAGAATCTCCTGCCGAATGTCCGGACGTTCTATTACCTGCGGTTACACGGGCGCAACGCCGCGCAGTGGTGGCGCCATGAGAAGTCGGAGGACAGGTACAACTACTTGTATTCGCCAGGGGAGCTCGAACCCTTCGCGGAAGCCGCGAAGGAAGCGTTGCGCGAAGTGAGAAAGGCGTATCTCTATGCCAACAATCACTTCTCGGCGAAGTCCGCCGCGAACGCCGCGATCCTGAAACACCAGCTGGGACAGGATGTGCCTGGCGAGTACCCCGAGGAGATGCTCCGGGAGTATCCGAGCTTGAAAGGCATCGTGAAGATCCTGCCGCCGCCGCCAATGTTGAAATGACTATTCTCGAACCGAAGCTTTCTTGAGGATGTCGGACCTCCGGATCTTGTCGACGATGTCGAGGCCGGTGATGACCTTGCCGAACACGACGTATTTGCCATCGAGCTCCGGCGTCGCCCGGAGGACGAGGTAGAACTGCGAGTCCGCGGCGCGTGGATCGGTGCCCGGATAGGCCATTGCGACGGCGCCGCGCACGTGCCGCCGCTTCTTCGTGATCTCCATGGCACCGATCGGTTTGCCGGTGCCCGCGCCGCGCCCCCACCATTCCTGCATCGCGACGTTCCGGGACTGAGGATCACCGACCTGGATCAGGAAGTTCGGCTCTGCCCTGTGGAAGCGATGTCCGTTGAAAAAACCCCTCCGGGCAAGTTCGACGATGCGCGCGACAGTCTTCGGCGCTTCTTCCGGGTAGGTTTCGAACTCGATCACACCCTTCGCCGTTTCCAGAACGACGATCGGGCCGGCACCAGGAGATTTCTGGTCCGCCATCGTCGGCGCGCCTGACAACAGGGCGCCGAGCACTACTGCGCCGAGTCGCATCTTCATTTCGACTTCCCCACTTTTCCGACGCCAATTCTTGGACATAGATCGCGGATGACGCAACTATCGCAGAGCGGGTAAACCGGCCGGCACACACTCTGTCCCCAGGTGACCAGGTACAGATTCACGACAGGCCACCATTTCCGGTGCGTCGCGCGGTACAACGCGTGCTCCGTCTGGTCCGGCGTACGCGTAGCGGCCCATCCCAGGCGGTTGGAAATGCGGTGGACATGCGTGTCCACGCAGATGTTCTGTTGACTCCTGTGGGCGAGGATGAGCACCAGGTTGGCGGTCTTGCGGCCGACACCCGGCAGCGTCAACAACTCTTCCATCGTCGCCGGCACCTGTCCGCCGAACCGCGTGAGTATCTGCTCGCATGTGCGCTTCACATGGAGCGCCTTGTGACGGTAAAAGCTGACGGGGTAGATCAGCCGCTGAATCTCATTGACCGTCAGCTTCGCCATGCTCCGCGGCGTCCGCGCCTTTTTGAACAACCGCTCGGAGGCGGCGGCGGTGACGGCGTCCCGTGTTTGCGCAGAGAGCAACGTCGCGATCAGGACCTGGAAGGGGTCCTCCTGTTGCTCGTTCGCGATCTTTTCGACCGCCGGTTGGTCGAGGCCGTCTATAGCGCGCGAGAGTCGCCTCATCACCGCCGGGACGCGCCCGCGCGGCACGACCGGTTGGACCTTCTTCATCGGCGGGGTCCCCTGCACCCCGCCTGGCGGCCCTCACTCGCTTTCGCTCCGTTCCCCCCGCTCATGATACCGGCGTTTTCGCCGGCTGCCCCGACAGGACCGCGAGCACGTTCTCTACCGCGAGCGCCGCCATCGCGGTGCGCGTCTCTCGCGTCGCGCTCCCGAGGTGCGGCGCCAGGATGACGTTGTCCATCGCGAGAAGCGCAGCCTGCACGGCTGGCTCATGCTCGTAGACGTCGAGGGCAGCGGCCGCGATCAGGCGCTCTCCGAGCGCCCACGCGAGCGCTTCCTCGTCGACGACAGAGCCGCGTGAGGTATTCACCAGGATTGCGGACCGTTTCATGCGCGCAAGCGACTTTCTATCGATCATATGCCGCGTCGCCTCGCCGCCCGGCACGTGCAGGGTTATGACGTCGGAGGATGTCAGCAGTTCGTCCATTGAAAGGGGGACAGCCGCCTTTTCCTGGAGTGGAAATGGTGGCTGTCCCCTTTTCGCAAAGGCGACTATCATGCCGAACGCAGGGGCTTTCGCCGCGACCGCGCGGCCGATGCGTCCGGTCCCGACGACACCCAGCTGTTTGCCCTGCAGCTGGGTCCCCAGCAGGAAATCAAGCGTCCAGCCGCGCCAGGCGCCGCGCCGCAGCAACCGCTCCCCTTCCCCCAGCCGGCGCGCGGCCGCGAGGATCAGCGCCCACGTGAACTCCGCCACAGCCTCGGTGAGCACATCGGGCGTGTTGGTCACGATCACGCCTCGAGCCCCCGCCGCCGCCAGGTCGATGTTCTCGTAGCCGACCGCGATGTTGGCGAC
>Ga0136617_10004770_pt1 | contig 12148 bp, 10 predicted proteins | sample AntDrymUQ3222106_2_FD_129672 | JGI IMG/M metagenome (GOLD analysis project Ga0136617, IMG submission 129672) | Polar desert sand microbial communities from Dry Valleys, Antarctica - metaG UQ322 (21.06) | ecosystem: Environmental > Terrestrial > Soil > Desert | place: Antarctica: Dry Valley...
CAGGCAACATCGCAAACGGGATGTATTGCAGTGCACCATCAGCGACGATCACCAGCCGTTTGTTACCAAGCTGAGCGGCAACGGGAGCGAGGATGGTCTGGCTCAATTCCTGCGCGGCGGCGGCCAGTTTCGCTTCCGCTTGACTGATCCGCTCCTGTCTTTGCGGCGCGGACTCGCCACGTTTATTGGTGCTGCGTGCGGTCAGCAGTTCGTAGACCTGCAACGCGCTCTGCTTGATCTGCTCGCCCTTCGGCAGTTCGTAACTCGTCAGCGAATCTTTGGTAATGGCCCAGAGGTAGCTGCGCTCCTCGCCGAGCGCGTATTCGAGCAGCAATGTGTCGGCGTCGAGTTGCTGCTGGATCTGCGCGAACTTGAGCGGCTGCGGTTGGGTCAGCGCGGCGTAGCGCGGGCTGACGCGGCGGACCTGGGCCTGCACTTGGTCGTAGTCGTTCTCAAGCTGGCTGATCTCTTGCTTCAGCGCGTCGGCCCGCTCGGGTGTGTGCGGCTTGCTGAGCAGCTGTACCTGAGAGGCCGCCTTGGCGTTGAGTTGACTGGCCAACGTGCGCTCGCGCTCAAGCAGTGCGCCGTCCACACCCTGGCGGATGTTAGCGCCAGCTTCGGTCAGGAGTTCGAGCAACCCGCGCGCGCGGGCGCGTTCGTTCGCTTCCAGGGCCAGCCCATCGAAGCCGCCAACCGGGTTAGCCTCGTGCTGGCGCATCAACAGGTCGATGTAGAACTCGCTGTAGCCCTTCACAGAAGCGAAGTAAGTGGCGCGCGATTGCTGATTGTAAATTTCCGAGCGCAGGGATTCGGTGATCTGGAGACCCTCTTCGATCAGCCCTCGCGCGCGGGTGAGATTGCCTCTATCGCGCTCCGCCTGGGCAAGGCTGCTGAGCGCGGCGGCTTCGTCCCTCCGCTCCTTCAGCTCCCGCGCGATCACGAGCGCCTGCCCCGAGTACTCGAGAGCCTTCTCGTAGCGGCTCAGTCCTCTATAAGCAATACCCACATTGTTGAGCAGTTCTCCTTCGCCTTGACGGTTCTTTATCTCGCGAGCGATCAAGAGCGCCTGCTCGTAGTACTCGATGGCCTTTTCGTGGCGGTTCAGGCCTCTATAGACATTGCCCAGATTGTTAAGTGTATTTCCTTCGCCAACACGTCTCTTCACCTCGCGGGCGATCAAGAGCGCCTGCTCGTAATACTCTATCGCCTTCTCGTTCCGGCCCAGCTCCTGGTAAACGATGCCGATGTTATGCAGTGAAATTCCTTCGCCAGTACGGTCCTTTACCTCGCGCCGGATCACCAGCGACTGCTCGTAATACTCTATCGCCCTCTCGTAGCGGTTCAGAATGGTATAGACAATGCCCAGATTGCTAAGCGTATTCGCCTCGAAGACGCGGTTCTTCACCTCGCGCGCGATCAAGAGCCCTTGCTCGAAAGACTCGATGGCCCTCTCATAGCGGTTCAGATTACGAAAGACGTTACCCAGATTGGTAAGTGCAGCTGCCTCGCCTTGACGGTCCTCAACCTGGCGGGCGATAAAGAGCGACTGCTCGTAACACTCGATTGCCTTCTCGTATTGGCTCATATCCCGGTAGGCATTGCCCAGAATGTTGAGAACAGCTCCTTCGTCCGCGCGGTCCTTCTCGTCGCGTGCGATCTGAAGCGCCCGCCCCAGGTACTCGATGGCCTTCTCGTAGCGGCTTAGTCTGTGATTTACAACGCCCAGATAGTTCAGAACGCCTACTTCACCTTGACGATTCTTCAACTCACGATAAATCGCCAGCGCCTGGTTCAGGTACTCGATGGCCTTCTCCTGCTGGCTCAAGCTAGAATAGGCCCGGCCCATAAAGTAAAGCGTTCGACCCTCGAAGTAGCGCTCACCCAGTCCGCGCCATAACGCCAACGCCTGTTCAAGCTTCTCAATAGCTCGTTGAGCGGTTGACCCCTGAGCCACTAACGGTTTTGTCTCAATCATCAGCTGCTCGGCAGTGATCCGCTGTCTGTCCTCAGCCGCCGGTGCACGCACTTCCAGCCGCAGCCGGTAAGACCCGGTAATCGTGCCGGTCCCAAGGGCGCGGGCCGTGAGCCTGAAATCTCCAGCGACCGCGGCTTCTGCTGACAGCGACTCCAGAGAGCCGGAGCGGGCGACGTCCGCAGCAACGGCCTGCTTGCCGCCCAGCCCTGTTAGCGCCACCGACAGGTCTATGCCTTTCGGCTCGACCACCACACGCAGAAACTGCCCCGCTCCAAGCCGTATCTGGTAGTTGTGCGTCTGCCCGCCCGCGATCTCGCGCTCAAGCGGCTGGCCCGGCTCAAGCTGTTTGACTTCACTTTGCGCCTGACCGATGAATCCACGTGAATGCGCCGTACTTTGAAGGCAGAGCAACAATGCCGTCACCAGGCAGGTATGCCGAATGAAACGTTCGCGTGTCCGATTGTTCATCTTCCCACTTCACCTCCACTCGCCCTGCATGGTGAACGCCGCCCAGTAGTAAGGCGACTGCCACTGTTTCTGCTTCCACATCTCAACCTGTGCGGCTCTTAACGCTGCCGCCGGGCGCTCGCCCTGCTTCAGCATCCTCTGATAGAACTTCGTCATCAGGTCAGCAGTCGCTTTGTCGTTCACATTCCACAAACTAACGACCACGCGCGCCGCCCCGGCGTACATAAAGCCGCGCGTCAGCCCAACCAGTCCTTCTCCTTTGACCTCTTTGCCGAGTCCGGTCTGACAGGCGCTCAGCACCACCAACTCAGCGGGCAGGTTGTAGATGTCGTTGGCGCGCAGGAAGCCATCTTGAGGTTTGCCCTGCGCGTCCACCATCGAGAGCACCAAAGATGAAAGTCCCGGTCGCTCGCTATCCAGCACGCCGTGCGTCGCGAAATGCACATAGCGATATTGGCTGAGTTCCGGCCTTAGCACAGCATCACGGTTCGCCCGGAAACCCATTGCGCTAAAGCTTGAACTCGTCGGCACAAGAGCGAGCAGTTTGGTCGCTTCCAGTCGCGTGAACAGCAAACGGGGAATTACCAGTCTGCGTGTCATCGTGCCTGACTTGTCACCAGGTTTTTCGGCGAGGTGTTCAAGGCTGCGTTCATCAGCAAAAGTGACAGTTCGCGTTTGCGCTATGTTGTTGGTTTCGGTCTCAGGCGAAGTGAACCGTATATCCGCGCGATCAAAAACCGGATCAGCGATCACCGCAAGCATCTTGGGCGCGAGCTGTCGCCCCGCGAGTTGCGTGCGTTGAATTGCTAACGCCGATGCGGAAGGCAGGCTGACGATTTCATGATTGACGAAAGCGCCATACAGGAAGCGCCTGCTCCAACTTTCGGTCGCGGTCTTTGCCTGGCCTCGCTGATACAAAGGGTATCCTTCGCCCCGCAATCGTTCAGCGGTGATTCGTTGTTTGTCCTGTGCGGTTGCTGCCTGTCTCTTTTCCAGGCTCGCTCGATAAGTTCCCTTGAGCGTTTCGGTGCTCAGTGCGCTTACGGTTAGCCGATATTCGCCACTAACGGTTGCTTCGAAGGAAAGCGATTCAAGATCGACGCGGTTGAGATTGACCTCCACGGTTGACTTACCTGCCTCGCCCTGTGGGGTTGCAAGCGCGAGCGTCAGATCGATACCTTTCTGCTCGACCAAGACGCGCATAAATTGTCCCGACTCAAGCGTGATTTGATAAGTGTGCGATTCGCTGCCAGCGATCTCGCGCTCAACACTCTGGCCCGGGTTAAGCTCTTTGACTTCACTTTGGGCCTGATTGATGAAGCCATGTGCACGCGCGGCAGGTTGAAGGCAAAATATGAATGCCGTCATAAGGCAGGTCCGCTGAATGAAATGCTTATTGGTTCGGTTTTTCATCCTGACGTCACCTCCACTCGCCTTGCATCGTAATCGCGGCCCAGTAATAGGGCGACTGCCATTGCTTCTGCTTCCACATCTCGGCCTGCGCGGCTCTCAACGCTGCCGCCGGACGCTCCCCTGCTTCAGCATCCTCTGATAGAACTTCGTCATCAGGGAGGAGGGGCTTCTTTTTCTCCGGTCGACTCTTATACCGAAATGGAGAGCCCGATCCCCTCATGCATCAGGAAAAAAGGCGTGAATTCACAGGTCGAATTCTACTTGGCTACCCTAGGAAGGAATGTTTCAGAGGCCCCGTACTGCCGGGACTCCGCTGGGGCGGTTGTTCCTGGGCCGGCGTGTCACGGGCTCATTTAATGGTGTTCCAACTTGATGACGTGAACCAGTATCTCACCATTTGCCCGGACAAGGGAATCTTTCTTCTCATCATCCCGTTCGATTGTGACGCTGGGCGTCGAGTGAGCTTTCAGAAACTCATTAACTGGTGATCTCAGTCCGGGACTACTGACGACTCCGCGGTCTATGGAATTAGCAAAACCTTTGATTGCCTCCATCTCGGGCACGTCCTTCGCAGCCCAGACAAGCCATATCTTCTCCGTGCCCTGTTGCTCATCGAATTGAAACCAGCTTTGCTGAGGAATTTGAATCTGCTGATTTTCGGTCAAGAGCGCCGAGCCGTTGTTGGCCGTCTCGGAGGGAAAGAGGACGTTGAACGCCGGCGTTTTATCGGGTCCCGCAGGACCCTCGTTCAGCAAATAGAGACGCCCACTCTGTGCGCTGGTGATATGCAATCGAATTCTATAGTCCTTCTCAAAATTGATGTCGTCTCTTAGCCGAAATGGATCCTGGTAGGGTTTCCCATCTCTATATTTCTGCACAGTTATCCAGTAGCTCAACGTGCGCTGCGCCGTTCTTGCTGGAGTGGAAATAGCAGGCGTTGATCCTTTGCGTTGCCAGAGCACCGCGCCGGCAATCGCTAAACCTGCGAGCACCAGGCCAACCACCGCAACCGGTACTAAGCGTCTGTTGTGGCGTACCGATTTAAGCGCGGACGGATCGGCGGTTGCAGCAACTACCCTGTCTTGAATTGTGGTCGGCGCTTCGGTCGCAGCGCGTCTGGTCGAAAGTCCTGCGCTTGAGCGTGGAGGCTTTGAACGTTCGAGCTTCTGTGTGAATGACAGCTCTTCCTTCAAGGTCTTGAGGTCGATTAATAGGTCTTTGATCGTTTGATAGCGTTCCTCTCGATCTTTGCGCAGCGCCTTGCTGATTATTCTTTGAAATTCGGCAGGAATTTCGGGCGCATACTCGTCGAGCGGCGGAGGCTCCTTCTCCAAAATTGACACGAGCGCGTCGACGCTCGTAGCGGCTGCGAAGGGCATGCGACCTGCCGCCATTTCATACAGCACAATACCGAGGCTAAATACGTCTGTCCTTTGGTCCAGGACCTGACCGCGCGCCTGCTCGGGCGACATATAGTCAACCGTTCCCAACACAGTTCCGGGCTTGGTATGCCCTCTTACCATCGTACCCACTTCTGAATCTAAAGCTTTCGATTGGCTGGACTTCTCGGTTAACTTCGCCAATCCAAAATCGAGAACTTTCACGTACCCGTCCGGCCGCTGCATGATGTTTTCCGGCTTGATGTCGCGATGAACTAACCCGGCCGCGTGCGCAGCCTCCAACGTGCTGGCCACTTGAATTGACACGTCCAGAACGTCCGCGAATTTCAATCGCGCGCGCTTCATGCGTTGCTTGAGCGTTTGACCGTCGATGAACTCGGTGGCGATGAAGTGAACGCTATCTATCTCGCCGATTTCATGGATCGTTATGATGTTCGGGTGATTGAGGGATGACGCGGCCTTAGCTTCCTGGATAAAGCGGCGCAGGAGGTCTTTGTGATTGGTAAACTCCACGGGCAGCAACTTCAGCGCAACTTTGCGATCGAGTTTCGTATCACTGGCAAGATAGACCTCACCCATTCCGCCTTTACCGAGGGGAGCGATGATTTGATAGTGTCCCACGACTTGGCCCGCCACGAGCGCCGGCTGCGCTTTCGCGATTGATTCAGCCGCGGTCTCATAGACAGGCGAGTCGATAAAACCGTCGGGCCGTTCGTGGGCGGCAATGAGAGACTCTAGCTCGGCTACCAGGTCCGGATTTGAATCCCGAACCCGTGCCATAAAATCGGCACGCTCCTGCCGCCCGAGGCCTGCGGCTTCGTGAAAGAGTTTTTCCAGTTGCTGCATGCTTTCCGGGGTTTCCATGTTCCTAGGCGGCAAGCTCGCGTCGCAGCCACGCGCGGGCAAAACTCCAATAACGTTCCGTGGTGGCGTGTGACAGGGTCATTACCTGCGCAGTTTCCTCGATCGTCAAGCCACCAAAAAAGCGCAGCTCAACAACTCGGCTGTGTTGTGGATTAGTCGAGGCCAACACCTTCAAAGCATCGTCGAGTGCTACCAGCTCTACTTCAGGTTTGTGGCCGAAGCGCTCTGCCTCAGTCAGAGATAAACGCAATTGGTCGCCGCCGCGCTTTGCCGCCAGGCGCTTGCGCGCGTGATCAACCAGAATGTCGCGCATCACCTTGGCTGCGAGGCCAAAAAATTGCGCGCGATTTTCCATTGAGATACTCGACTGGCCAGCCAGGCGGACATATGCTTCATGAACCAAAGCGGTAGCCTGAAGCGTTTGAGCTCCGGCTTTGCGGCGGAGATAACTGGCGGCCAGTTTTCGAAGCTCGTCATAAACGAGCGGAATTAGCTCATTAAGCGCAGCTTTGTCGCCGCCGCCCCATTTCAGCAGCAGTTCGGTAACCCTCTGATCTGGCCGTATTACCAAGTTATTCATGCTGAATCTTGAGCAGCTACGGAGCGCCACAACAGATTGGACCATCAACAGGCTCGGTGCGAGAGATTCTAAGAAATCGTATTATTGCACGAGAAGGCTGCAAATTCGGTTAGTGGAGCGTGCACGCAATTACTTAGCTTGAAGTTTTGGAGCGGGCCGGCGCTTCGTCGCTGGAAGTCCGTTACAGCATCGAAGCTTCCATCTCACGACATTGGGCAGTGCAGGGACTTAAATCGTTCTCCGTAAGCGTGCTTGCTCGTCCTCATCACCCGCGATAATATATCGAGGCGTTGAAGGTTAAATTTTGATTGAGTGACATCTCTCGCCTTGAAGGCTTCGACGCGCTCCTCACGGCACCTTCCCCTCATCAAATTAGAGAAACCGCGTGGTTTCCGATGTTTCCTCCAAGCCTTAGAAATCTCCATTTGTCCGCGCCCCCTGCTCTTCTAAACCCCTTCTTGCATTATGTTACAGTTTTTTAAAGATTTGAATGTCGCGCAAAAGATCGGCTTGATCATCATTCTAATGGTGATTTCGATGGTGACTGCCGCTTTCACCTTGGTCCGAAGAGGTATCGAAGACACTAACTTCGCGAGAAAGAAACTCGTCGGTATCGAATACCTGATGAGCGTCAGGTCCCTAATGGAAGCCATCCAGAAGCACCGCCACACGGCCAATGCGCTGTTGAATGGTGACGCTTCAGCAAGGGAGCACCTGGCATCAATCACGGCGGAGAGTGACATAGCAATTTTGGAACTCGAAGCGGTAGAGGCAAAGGCCGGAATCCTCGGCACCGCTGAACCACTTAACAAGGTCGAGCAGGACTGGCAGAGGCTAAAGACTCGTGTCCTTCAGGTGCAGGTGGAGGAGAGTTTCAGGCAGCACACGGCGCTCATCGAGGAAGTTTTGACCCTGATGATCCGCGTGGGCGACGTCTCGAATCTACAGATTGATAATGAGCTGGATACCAACTACCTGGTCGGCCCCATTGTCAAAGATGTTCCGCAGGTCATCGAAGACATATCCATATTGCGCGGGCGCAGCGCGTGTTACGCACGACTAGGTGTATGAGTGAAGCGCAGAGAGTCGAACTCGCCGGGTATGAGGGGCGTCTAGCTGCGGCCCAGCGCGACGTTGATCGCGAGATTCAAAATGCGCTCGACCTTAACCCGGAGTTGGAGGGCAAGCTGCTGCCGCTGCTCGACCAATCCAACGGCGATGACTGGTGTTCATGAACCTGGTCAAAAGGCGACGTCTCAGCACCGGAAACATCGACATCTCTGCGGATGAATATTCTAGGCCGGCACGAAGGCCGTTGACTCGCAATTCAAAGTCTATGATGCCGCCGCTCAGGAGCTGAGAGGCCGACTGGAAAAACGCATCGGGAAGTTGCGGCGTGAAGAGCGCGGTACCCTCGCAGTTATAATCTTCAGCATCCTCCTCGCGCTGGCCATTGCGTACTTCATCACGCGCGCTATCACGCGCCCGATTAAGAATCTCATGGAAGGGATGCGAGTGGTCGGCGAGGGGAGATTAGACCACCGGCTAACTCACGAAGGGGGCGATGATGAATTTGCGAGTTTGAGCGGAAGTTTTAACCGGATAACAGCCCGGTTGGAGCACACCACCGCCTCTAAGGAGGAGATGGAGTCGGAAATCGTTGAGGCGAGCAGGCTGAAGATGGATTGCGCCGCCGAGACGTGATCCTCAAAGCTATCACTTACGCCGCCGAGCAATTCCTGCAGGCAGCTGACTGGGAGCGAAGGATCGAGAAAGTCTTAGGGCGGTTCGGGCGGGCAATGAATGCCAGCCACTCCTATGTCTTCCGGTACGAAGTCGACCCTGAAGAGTCTTTCGTCACCAAGCAAAGTTACGAATGGACGGCGCCGGGCGTCAAGCCCCAGACGAGCAACACGCTAATGGGATTATCGTACCGTTCGGCCATGGCGGTAACGCTGAACACAAACTCTCGGAAGGCGAGTGTGTTCAAGGCCACGCGAGAGCATTTGCGGACGAGGTACGTGAATACTTAGAGGCACAGGACATCTGCTCCGTCCTGCTCATGCCCATCTTCATCAACGATAAATGGTGGGGGTATTTCGGCTTTGATACTTGCTCGTTCGAGCGTGAGTGGACGAGGTCCGTAACCGATGCCCTCAGAGCTGCCAGCGAGATTTTCAGCGCGGCCATTATGCGTCAGCAGTCCGAGGAGCGGGAAAAACAAATGCGGACTGCGGCTTATACCGCAGCGATGGAGTGGCGGCTGACGTTCGACGCCATGGAGTACGCGATTCTGATTCTGGATGAACATAATCATGTTAAGCGCCTCAATAACGCCGCCCGTGAAATGACAGGAAGAACTTCCAGGAAGTGATGAGGGCTCGATAAACAGGCGGAACCCGCGCGTCCCCGTCAATTTTGATGTTGAAATAGAGGGGCAAACCCGTCGCGGCGTTTTGTCCGTGTTGACGCTAAGGCCGAGTTGGTCAGTCGCGCCGGCGCTACGCTCATTGCGGACGTGATTGTTGAGCCGGGGGCGGCGGTGCGCCTCACCACCCCATTCGGTTCTGTATTTGAAGGCGAGGTCAATGGCATCTGGGTGAACGAAGCTGACGGGCAGCAACGCGTCGGCGTTAAATTGATTCGACCCAAAAGTTGGCTTTCGGAATAAAACTGGAGCGCTACGCGAGCCGTAGTCGCCCGCGATTCGCGTGAATGTATCGCTGAATACTACCGCCATAGTAGGCCCTGGCATGCGCTCTGGCCCAGTTCGGCTTTTCACGTGAGGGAGGATGCCCCTTGGAGAGTCAATTCCGGCCAAAGCGTGGCACTATTTTGCATAACCCCATGTTCGCTCTTAAGAAAAAGGCAAGCATTTCGCCAAGTACAGCCGATACTACAACCGGAGTTCCAACCCACTGATCGAGAGGGATGCGGACGTCAGGCGTCGACTAGTACCCGCGACTGCCTCGCATAGCCCAAAATCAAAGAAGCTCGTCTGCGGCAAGGCAGAGCCACGCCGCGAAAGCCAACTCAGGCGGCAAAGCCGTATCGAGAAGTTGAGCCAGACTCGGGACGTATCACCTTCTTGATGATTCTCGAAACAATGACTCGAGCTCTTTGGACGCCCTTTCCATTGTGCGCTGGGCGTCTTCCACCGCCGTCGCAGCCTCTTTCACGTCGACTGCAAGGCTCTGGGCGCGTCGGGCCGCATCTTCCGCGACGGCTCTTGCTTTCTCCAAGCTCTCCTCGGCGTCGCGCCTGTGCTTCTCGGCCTTCTTTGCCTCCGCGTAAACCTTTTTCTGTGTTAATTCCAAACTCTGTGCCCTGGCTCGGGTTTCAGTCAGCGATCTCTTTGCCTCCTGCAGTGAAACTCTCGCGGTAGCTATCTTCGCCTTACGCGCCTCTTCAAGCTGACGCACGTCGTCATCCGGCGCTAGCTTTCGCCGCGTGTTCGTGGGAGCACTGCTGGACTTCTGTGAGGCCCGATTCAGATCTATTCGGGCCGGTTCCTCCCTCGGCTGCGTCACGCGAGCGCCTGGAATAAAGGATGCGAGTGAGTCGAAACCAGGAGGATCGACGTCGTGGGTCAGACGCCCGGGACGCGGAGCATCAGAACGCGATGCCAAGATGGACATCGCGGATATTGCCTCGAGTGTAGTTGTAATGCGGCGGGCAGTGTCTAGTGACGGGTTGTGACCTGCATCTCGCAGCAATGAAGTCGCCAGATCTGAAAGGTGCGTAAGCGCCTCGCGTCGCGCGTCGAGGGCGATACGCAAATTTGCGAGCTTCCCGGCAAGGGGAGATGAGTGGGCCCTGTGGAAGCGCTCACCCGACGCGATCAGCCGGTCGAATGCGTCGCGATGATTCCAGTAGAGCTGGTTCACGGCCCACGCCGAGATGGAAGGCTTGACCAACGCCTTAACGAGAAACGCCTCATCGCCACGCCCGCTCTGTTTTAGCCGTGCGGCAAATGTATTGCGCGCGCCAGTGAACTCTGGCAATGAGAGCCTGAACAAAGCATCAACATCATCCTCCAGCTTCCCCTTCGTCTCGCTGCCCTTGGGCTCTCCATCCCTGTCTTGCTTTCCGCTATTTCTCATTGATGCATCTTGGCTTCGACTTGCCGTCCATGGTCACGATGGTTACGTACACCTTGCCGCCGGCCACGATTGGCGACGACCACCCGCGCCTGGAATCTCTTGCGACCACTCCACGTTCTCGGTCTTCGACCAACGTTCGGCCAGCCGCGCATGCGTTCCCACAGGATTTGATTCCGGCCCGCGGAATTGCGGCCAGGCCATATCCTGGCCGTGAGTTGGGATTGACACTAACAACAGCGCGCACGCCAGGCCGGCTAGGTGCAAAGAAATGTAACGGTTCTTTAGTGTGCGATTAGTTTCTAGCATGGACCAAAGTGTACTCACTTATCTTCTCGTAAGTTTGTTGAGGTTGCGTTGTCTGTATATACCACGAATCTATCCTTATCCATCGGACCGCCTCAAGCGATCAAGTTGAAGTTCGCGAGCAGTAGAAGAGACAACAGTACTTTAGCTGCAAGACCAGACATGAATAAATGACTTTACACCGAAGGACCTTCAGCGTTGACGTCGAAACTATTGTGGCGGGTTTCGGATCGTTGGTACCTTGAAACGGAAATTGTCGACATGCTCTCCGAAACCTACATCCACGATGGCAGACCAAGCGGGCGAAACTCTAAAAATTGACTTGGCCGTCGATCTTCGGACGAAATAGCACACGATATCGGCCCGGTGGAAGTAGCCACAGCGAGAAGTTGCCGTCTTCAGTTGTATACCCCGGAAGTCCCCCACGTCGGAAAGCGGCTTCAGCCTCTTTTGGATCGGCTGGCCGAATCGTTACGAAACCAGCCAAACCACTTCTAGTGTCGTCCACGACACGTCCTGAGATCCGCCCATCAGGACGAGCAAACACATCTGTCCGGCAACCATTTGACCCTGCGGTGCCGATCTTTACCGTGATTGTCTCGCCTTTGTTTCGCTGCCAAGTACTCATACCAGCAGGAAGATCAACCTTTGCGTCGCCGCTCGCTTATCGCAGCCGTCGCAACTCCTTCAGAGTTGCGAAGAAATTTCTTGAGGGATTCGTGAACCCAGGGTTTCAAAGCAAACCTTGGGCTGGAATTGGCCAACGCTTTAGGTAAAGGCTGGTAAAATCACTAAGCTTTTTCGAAAACCAAATAGGAGGCCACCCTCACATGGCTCAATCACTCTCACGTCTCTGGACGCACCTCATCTTCTCAACAAAAAACCGCTTCCCGTTTCTTAGCGACAAGACAATACAAACAGACATGCATGGGTATCTTGCAAAGATGCTCCGGGAACAGGATTGCGAAACACTGATCGTCAATGGTGTTGAGGATCATGTTCACACACTGTTTGCACTTTCGCGCACGCATTCCATTGCGTC
>Ga0136617_10004771_pt1 | contig 12147 bp, 10 predicted proteins | sample AntDrymUQ3222106_2_FD_129672 | JGI IMG/M metagenome (GOLD analysis project Ga0136617, IMG submission 129672) | Polar desert sand microbial communities from Dry Valleys, Antarctica - metaG UQ322 (21.06) | ecosystem: Environmental > Terrestrial > Soil > Desert | place: Antarctica: Dry Valley...
CCGACACGTGCTTCACCTCAGGCCGGTACATGAGCAAGTACTCCGCCTGCTCGGTCCCGCTTACCAAGAACTCTACGATGTCCCTTTCTGAAACTGCGGAATGTGGGTGGTATGGGGGGGTGGCGCTTTTGAGGCGCGCCTCGTCGTAAGTGCTAGGCCTGCGCCGAGGAGTTGGGTGCGGCCCGCTTTGCCGGGCCCGTTGCCTTGCGCTCGTTGTCACAGCTCCACTCTAGCGTACAACCCTGTGCCAGGCATGGCGGCAACCGTTACGAGGAAGAAGATCCGTAGCCAACTTCGCAGCCGTGCAAGGCCTGCTCTCGAGGCTAAAGCTAGTGACTAGAATTGCGGTTGCGGCTTCCTACTTAGCTTCTTCTCACACCCGTGCAACACGTCGATGCGGTCGACGTAGACCCGATCATAGCCGCCGCCGCCACAGTCTATCTGGTCCTTGAAGCCGTCCTTCGCCGCAACCGCGTCATTGCCCGAACCCGTGCTTATGTAGTCGTTTTTGGAGCCACCTTGCACGTAGTCGTTGTTGCCTCCGCCGTAGAGTTTATCCTCACCGTTGTCGCCGTAAACGGCGTCCGCTCCAGGGTTACCGTTGAGGGTGTCTTTGCCGCGGTTCCCTTCTATGCGGTCGTCACCCTTTCGGCCCTTTATGACATTAGCGCTGGCATTACCGCTGAGTTGGTCATCGCCGTCGGTGCCGGAGCAGTTGGTATTGCAGACCTTTGGCACCCCGTCCTGGGCCAAGGCCACCCCTGCGGCTACCAGCAGCGCTAGCATCATCGACGCTATCAACAGCGTGGTTCTCTTCATGCATGCCCCTTCCGGACGCGAGAGTCAGAGTCTCCCCCGCCTTTGATTCACCTTCCAAGAGACAGCTTACCTTCTCTGGAGCGGATGAGGCAACTCCCAACGGAGTGACTCTGCTCGCCCCTTACAAGCGCCCATCATTACGATGGCGAGCTTCTTAGCCTCTACCTAGGGTAGCGTTTATGTCCTTGGCAGACTCTATTGTGAGCGTTGCTGTCGCCGCGCGCGTACGCCAGGTGGCATATACTTGCGGTTACTTGAGTGTTACGAGCGGGTTGCTATGTACCCACCTTCAGAGAAGGCCCCTTCCCCGCACCTCCTCGCCTCCCTCCTCTCCGGGGTTAGTCGACCCTTATCCCCTCCCTGATGATCACCTCACACCCCTCTGCGACTTTGTCCCCGGGGTTGGCTATTGCGCGATCAGAACCAGGGCCACAGGAGATTTCGTCCTTGCTCCCATCTACCGCACGGATATAGTCGTCGCCACGCTCCCCGTAGCCTTTGTCCCGGCCACCGCCAAGGCGCAACGCGTCGCCGCCGCCCCGAGCGTCGATGCTGTCAGCGCCACCATAGCCGTAGATAGCGTCACCCTTAGGGGTGCCTACAAGGGTGTTCGGTCTGTTATTGCCCTCGATCAATGCGGCTAGGGCTACGCCGGCGAACACGAGGACCATCACGCTCATCAGCGTGAGGAAGGTGCCTGCTCTCTTCACTTCGTTGCCTCCTTCTAGACTACCTCGGTGCCTCTTTGTGGAGGTACCTCTCTTTAGAACTCCAGTCGCTTTGGAACTTTAGTCTATATGCGACAGAGCCAGATGTGTAACGGTGAAGGCGTGCTATACGGTGGAACTTTTGAGAATCCACGTTCCAGGCACTCGGGTGAATAAGGACGAGAAGCGAAAAGGGCCGAGGCTGCTTCGAGCCCCGGCCTGGCAATGTGTCCTCACTTTCCCCCTACGGGATCCTCATTATCGACTTCTCGGTGGTGTCTGTTACCTTCGTGTCAGTTCCTGCTCCGCCGTCTAGGGTGTCGTTACCGTTCACTCCATCTTTCGAGTTGAGCGTATCGCCTCCGTCCTCCCCATACAGGAAGTCGGCCCCGCCGCTACCAACTACCTTGTCGTTGCCTACCCCGCCTAGGAGCTTGTCATTTCCACCCTCTCCCTTGAGGATGTCGGCACCTCCTAGGGCAACGGTTTGGATTTTGCTGGCTTGGCACTGAATTGATCACCCTACTCAAGCGGGATCTGACACTGGGCTTCAGACGATGGTGTCGGGAGCGCTTGGGTCGGTACGCCAGTGCTCGACATCGTCGGGAACAGAAACCCACCAATGCCTGCGCTCCTCGTAGACCGAGACCGTTGGGGCTGGAAATTGTGAGTCCGCGAAGGCTCCGACAGGAATGGCGATCTCTTGTTCATCCCCTTCCTCGACGTAGAAGACCGTTGACCCGCATTTAGGGCAGAAGGTGAACCTGAATCGTCCGCCTTCGTCTCCAACCCGGACAAACTCCGTGCCATTGCCCTTGATGGCCACGGACTCGCGAGGAAAGTTCGCCTGCGCGCTAAAGACACTGCCGGTTCTGCGTTGGCAAGCGTAGCAGTGGCAGACGGAGACGCGGATTGGATCTCCGCGAACTTGCGTTTGAAGCTGACCGCAACTACAAGATGCAAGGCGAACTGTCATAGAAACTCCAATGGGTGAGCTGTTCGTTGTATGCCTTCACGTCTACCTCGCGACCTCCTTCATTGGCATTAGCCGCCGGGGCCTTCTCGCCCGTAGTCTTTTGCCCGCCGCGCTCCCGACGCGACCGAGTCCTCGGTAGTCTACGGTGCTCCTCGCCGGTTCCCAAGCATCAGTCACGGTGCCCCGCATGCCGAAATGCTCGACGAAGGAACGCCAAGCCCCAACGAGCGCTCTAGCTCTCCGCCAGCCTCGCGGCACCCGAGCGCCACGGCAGAGGTGCCTCGGTTTGCCGATCCCCAGAAATGCCCTACCAGCCGAGCTACAGCCATGTGCTTTGCAGAGTTCGTGAGCAGGTCTCTGATGAAAATCTCGAGGGCGAAGTATCAGGTTATTCCCTTCCCAAGTGCGCATAGTAGCGACGATGGCAGACGTGTCAAGATCCTTCTTGCTTACACTAAACTTCGGAAAACCCTCCTTCGCCCGAGCGCGTGAAGGAGGGCAAGAGGAAGGGCCAAGGCTACTAGACACCGCCGGTTGCATACTGACAGCGTGGGCTACATTCTGGGCGCACACTTGTACGGGGTTACCCGAGATTCGCCTCTCGCTTGCCAAGAGCAAGTAGTCCCAGAAAGTAGTCGTTTTGCCTGATTCGTGTATGGGCGGATTAAACCATCACAAAATGGTCGTTTTGCCCGATTCCTTCTTCCCCATCCTCCCCTACGATCTCAACAAGAGATAGCAGCTACCCCAAAGGAGGTCGAAGGAGGTTCACTTCGAGCTATACCCACAGATAAGAGCACCAAGCGTGGCCGTCTCGTGGCGGCCAACCAACGAAAATGGAGGTACACCCATCACCATGAGGACTTTAACCAAGAGCGTATTCGGCGCCCCAGGCCGCTCGAGCATGAGTGCCCTGGCGCTGGTGACGCTCGCAAGCGCGATCGCGGCGCTGGCGCTCGTCATCCTGGCGCTCTCGCCAACCGCCGCCCAAAGCGCCGAGCGGCATAACGGCAATACTATCCCGCTGAGCGGAAAGACCTTGCTAAAGATCGACAAAGGCACGGCTGCTGCCCTCTCGGACGCGGGCGTCAAAGTCGAGGCGACCGGGGCGGCCGTCGGACCCACCGCCAAGCGCCCGGCCTTCGCCTTCCCGATAGTCGGGGGCAAGGTGGACAAGGACCCGCTCGGCGGCCAGATCGTGCACTCTGGTGGGCTCTCCTTCAGCGCCGACTCCAAGAGCGTGGTGGTGAAGCGCTTCGTGATCGACCTGGACCGATTCGTCCTGACCGCCAAGGTGGCCGGAACAGGGCAGCGCATAGCGTTGCTTAGGCTGGGCGCTCCCGAGGGCGTGAAGGTCGGCTCCGAGAAGATCGTGCTAAAGGGCGTCGACGCCAAGCTGACCGCCCAGGCGGCCAAAGCGCTGAACGAGGCGTTCGACACCGACCTGTTCAAGGGTGGCCTGCTCATAGGAGAAGCCACAGTCATCGCCAAAATCGGCGACGGCGACAACGGCGAGGACCACGACGACGACAAGAACGACGACTAAAGGGTAGCTCTGGGTAGGTTTTGCGTGGCCGTAGGGGTCACCAAAATCGGCCAGCGACCAGCAGGGCGGGGCATCTCTCTCCAGGGATAGCCCCGCCCTCATACTTTTTCTGGTAACCCTGAGCGAACTACTACTTCGGAGAATCTTCCTTCCAGGCACTTCGGTGAATAAGGCTGCCTCGGTCTCAACCCTCCTCGGAGTGTGCCAAAAACAGTCCACTCGAGGAATGCCCCCGTATATACGGGTAGGCACCTTTTCGGGGCTCGGCGAAGGAAAATGAGATCTGTTGGGACAACCGCCGAGCCCCGAAAAGGCACAGTATGGTGGGCGAGTCTGAGAATAGGCTGAGAGAGTCGATGGGAATCGTGTGAACTTCGCAGACCCCCTGAAGCGGAAGTCGAGGTACCATGACGCTAGCGATCGATCGAGAGGAGGCGAAGGAGCGTGGATTTCTTGAGGAAGCGCTTGCCCGCCAAGGTGGGTAGGTACCTGGAGGGGGTGGAGTTCCCCGCCCGCAAGGAGGAGCTGCTCGGAAGGCTCGAGCGCAACGGTGTGCCTGGCCCGGTTCTCGGTCAGCTGCGCAAGAGGCTCCCTGAAGGCGAGTACCGCGGCCCCCAGGACGTCTTGTCGGCCCTACGAAGGGGACGTTAGACTCAGTCGGCGTCTGCTGCGTCCGGCCCGAGCTTTCCACGGGCGAACTCCTTGGAACTCCGTACACACGGAATGACGGTAATGTTGGGAGGAAGGGGGGTAGGAGTCGCGCTCGCCCAGCTTCTAAAACAGTTGTCAGAGAAGCTGCGCCTCCTACAAACTGCGGCTACAGGCTTCGGGCATCAGGTTTCAGCGAAACCAAGCTGAAATGCTTGCAAACGGATGCAACCTCATTGCAACTTGATCCACACTGCGGAAGAGATCATACGGATTTCGTGTCATACCTGAAAAACGATACGAGGTGCGCGTAGCACTCTTCGAGCAGTGGGATCTCGGCGTACTCGTTCTCCTTGTGCGCTTGTGAAGGCAGCCCGGGGCCGAAGTTCGCCGCAGCGACCCCACGCTCCGAGAAGCGGGCCACGTCGGTCCAGGCCTGCTTGGGACGCACCTCGAGACCCGTCGCTATGAGCTCTTGCAGCAGCGGGTTCTCGAGGTTTACGGGCCCGCTCGGGGCGAAATCCACGACCTCGTAGGTGGCGCTCTCTCCGAGCAGTTCATCGAAGAGACGGGTGACATCCTCGAGATCCTTGCCAGGCGCGAAACGGTAGTTCACGTTGATCCGGAACGAGTCGGGGACGACGTTCTTGGCCCGCCCGCCCCGCGCGATGGTCGGTGTCAACACCTCGTAGAAGGTTAGTCCTTCAACGACCGTCTCGGCCGCCGGCCTTTCGTGCAAGGCGGCCAGGAACTCTCCGGCCCCGGTCAGCGCGTTCTCCCCCTGCCAGGGACGGGCGGCGTGGGCGGACTTGCCGCTGAAAGTGACCTCGACCTGCGCCGTCCCTACGCAACCTACCTCGAGCGCCGCAGCCGTCGGCTCGGGCACCAGCGCGAGCTCCGCGTCGAGCACCCAGGGGCTGCCAGCGAAGACGGCCTCGAGGCCGTTCTCCGCATAAGGCCCCTCCTCCCGCTCGTAGAACACGAAGACAGGTTCGAATCGACTCTCCTCGGCGAGGCCCCGGGCGAAGCTTTCGAGTAGCGCGAGCATCACGGCGTCCCCAGCCTTCATGTCGGAGGCGCCCCTGCCGTAGACCTTGTCCCCTTCCACCCGGACCTCGATGCCGCCCTCGGGCTCTGGCACTGTGTCGAGGTGGCCAGCGAGGACGACCCTCGGAAGGGAAGGTTCCGGCTCTTTGCGGCGGACGGCGAGGTTGTTCGAGACGCGCTGTATCTCCCAGCCCGGGGAGGAGGAGATTCTCGCCGCCAGGTCGTCACACAGACGCTTCTCAGATCCCGTCACGCTCGGACGATCCAGGAAGAAGCGAAGATCTTCTAGGAGTTTGGAGTCATCCATAACGTAGCCCTTTCCTAATTCACAATTCCAAACTCGCGCAGGGCCTCGTTCAGGGAGGTCTTTTGGTCTGTCGACGCTCTGCGCCGGCCGATTATGAGGGCGCTCTGGAGCTGGTAGGAGCCGGCGGGGAACTGTTTGGTGCGCGTCCCTGCAACGACAACGGAGCGTGCCGGGACGCGGCCTTTGTAGACGACCTCATCGGGGCCCGTAACGTCGATGATCTGGGTCGAGCCCGTGAGCACCACGTTCGCCCCGAGGACGGCCTCCTCCTCGACGCGCACCCCCTCGACGACGATGCAGCGTGAGCCGACGAAGGCGCCGTCTTCGATCACGACGGGCATCGCCCCTGGAGGCTCCAGCACGCCGCCTATGCCAACGCCCCCGGCTATGTGCACGTCGCGTCCGATCTGGGCCCCCGAGCCGACGGTGGCCCACGTATCAACCATCGTCCCGCTCCCGACGTACGCCCCGATGTTGACGTAGCCAGGCATCACGACGACGCCAGGCTCGACGAAGGCCCCGTAGCGCACGGTCCCTGGCGGTACGACACGCACGCCCGCGGCCGCCAGGTTTTTCTTGGTCGGGATCTTGTCGTTGTACTCGAAAGGACCGGCCTCGATCGTCTGCATCTCCGCGAGGGCGAAGTACAGGTTGATGGCCTTCATCACCCAAGCTTTGGATCGCCACTCGCCGCCGCTCTTCTGCGCAACGCGCAGCTCTCCCCTGTCGAGGGCGGCGATGGTGTCGAAGACAGCGGTGCGGTACTCCTCCGCTTCCAGCAGCCCCCTGTCCTCGAACGCGGCCTCTATCCTCTCCTCTATTCCTGTCCTCCTTCGACTCAGCGAGATATCGGCACGTCCGCCAGTTTAGCAGGAGCATGTCAGCACGCGCCCTGTCGGGCGCTATCAGCAAGTCAGCAAGAACGATAAGCTGACACTTTGATACGAAGTGCGGGTGCGCGAGGGCGTCGAACCGACCCACGACTGGCAACTCTTGGTGCCGCTCTTCGAGTGGCCCGGGCAGGAGCGCTACGAGGAGATCCGCCCCCTGAAGCTCTTCGACGTTTCTGTGGCCGAAAGGGCCGCGGAGGTGGGAACATCTGCCAGCACGCGCACCGGAGGCTGGACCGCTCCGGGGAGGACGGCATGGAGAGCCTCTTCGACGCCCCGAGCGTAGGAGGACGGTCGACGTCCGCGCGGGGCTCAGCCCCGGTCGGCGTGCTCCCGCAGCCAGCCCATGGCTGCCGCGCCTTGGTTGAGGATCGAGATGTGCCCGTCGTCCGGACGCAACCACAGTTCCGCCGAGGGGCAGCGGCGCGCGAGCCACTCGCCGTGCGCGGCGGGCACGACCCGATCCCGGCCACCGTGCAGGAAAAGGGCTGGAGCGACGATGTCGGCGGGGTCGAAGCCCCACGCGCCGACGCCGGCGAGATCGTCGTCGATGAACCCCCCCGTGCCGCCGGCGAGGGCGGTACGGACGACGTCGATGAACCACGACCACTCGCCGGCGAGGGCGGCTTCGTCTTCGGGGGTGAAGTCCGGCTCGTCGTCGGACTGAGCCAAGTGCTTCTCCAGAGCGGCGCGCCCGGCCGCCGCCGCGCGCAGCTCGGCTACGCCACCTGGGCCGAATCCTTCGAACCAGTCGAGCCCCTCAGCGCCGAACGGGGCCATCCCAGCCACGACGACCACACCCAGAACGCGTTCCGGCAGTAGCGCGGCGCACGCCAGGGCGTGCGAACCGCCGCCGGAATGACCCATGACCGCGAACCGGTCGATGCTCAGCGCGCCGGCGACTGCGGAGGCGTCGCCGGCCGCCGACGCCACGTCCCGGTCCGGGCGGGGGGTCGACCCGCCGTAGCCGGGCCGATCGTACGACACCCAGCGGATGCCGAGCCGGTCCGCGGCCGAGAAAAGTGGTTCGGGGGGCGCCCCGACGTTCGGCGAGCCGTGGTGCCAGAAGACGGCGAGCCGGCCGGCCGCGTCATCCGCGCCCGTGTCGTATGCGTGCAGCGTGCGGCCGTCGCCCAGCTCCAGATCGGTTTCCGTCACGCGCAACCTCCCCTCGCGGGCACCGACCGCGAGGATCCGCACCCGTCGTCTCTTCGTCTCCGCGATGCCGACGCGAGCCGGCGCACAACAGGTAGTCTACGGGATCCCCCACTCACTCCCAAGCACTAGTCGTGACACCTCTTGTGCCGAATTCTCGGCGCAAGGATGCCGACTCTCAACGAGAGCGCTCTTGTTCCCGCCAGTCCCGCACCTTGCGGCAGCCGATTCGTGGTTTTGTAGCCGGCCGGCAGACTGTTTCGCACCAGCGTTGCGACAGCCATGCTTCGCAGACCTCATGAGCAGGTCTGCCGCGTGCGCGGGAATGACGTATGGGAGAGCCTCGTCGTGCCCGCAGCCAGAACACCGACCCGTTCAAACGGACTCCGTATGAAATGCTGAAGTGCTGACTAGCTGAAATGCTGGCACCTTGACACCCAGAGTTCTCCTGCTAACATCTGGTATATACCAGATGGTGCAGAGTAGAAGGGAGTGAACATGACAGAGGTACTTACGGGACTTATCCTCCTGGCCTGGGTAGTTTTCGTGCTGTTGGGGACGGGCGAGGCTGGCTCAGAGGGACGTGGGATATAGCGAGGACGCGCCTGCTTACAGGCGTGTCGGCGATGCGCTTGCGGCCCGCATACGCTCTGGTGAGCTGGCGCCTGGTGCGAGGGTCCCGTCGGAGCGCGAGCTCGCGGCCGGGCAGGGCATCTCGCGCATGACGGCAAGGGCGGCGGTGGATCTTTTGGCGAGGCGGGGGCTTGTCGAGCGCAAGGAGCGGTCGGGGGTGTTCGTGGCGCGCCCGAAGATCGAGCAGTCGCTGGACACGGTCGCTGGTTTTTCCGACCAACTCGGGAGGCGCGGTGTCGTCCCCGGGACGAAGGTGCTCGAGGGGCGCACGGTCGAAGCCGGAGAACTGGGCGATGCTGAGGTCATCTCGCGCCTGGGACTCTCGGAGGGAGATAGGGTGCACGTGGTCGTGAGGGTGCGTACCGGCGGCGGCGAGCCGCTGGTGCTGGAGGAGAACTACCTGCCGGAGCGCCTGCTGCCAGGATTGCTCGGGGAGGACCTCAGCGTGAGTTTGTACACGCTCTTGAGTGAGCGCTACGGTCTCTCTACGGCGCGAGCGCGCCAGGAGTTGGAGCCCACCCTGCTCGATTCCGGTGCTGCCGAGATGCTCGGGGTGCGCCCTGATGTGCCGGCCCTCAGGGTCACGCGCACCGCTTGGGACGCCGAGGGGCGTGCGATCGAGTTCGCCAGGGACCTCCACCGTGGGGACAGGATGATCTTCGTCTCCGAAAGCAGCGTTCAATGAGGTCGAACCTAATTGAACGCTATCAGCAAGTCAGCACTCCAGCATTTCAGCTCTTTGTTTTCGTTGAACGGCTCTCGCTCGTAGTCGAATGCGCGTTTCGCAGTACGTCAATGTCTCGCAAATCGCTTTGAGTCCATTACTGTAGCTACAAAGGGAGGAGCTTCTACCCAATGACCCTCTTCGCCCTGGCGCTCGTCTTGGCGGCGGCCGTCTTTCATGCGACGTGGAACCTGCTCGCCAAGCGGGTCGGGGACGGGGGGGCTGTCTTCGTGTGGCTCTTCGGCTTCTGCTCGCTTCTTATCTACGCCCCGCTCGCGATCGTCGTCGTGCTCGTTGTGGCGCCCCATCTGGGGCCGGTGCAATACCTCTTCATGTTCGGGAGTGGTGTCTTGCATCTCGGGTATTTCGTTTTGTTGCAGCGGGGATACGCGGTCGGGGATCTCTCACTCGTCTATCCACTCGCCCGTGGCACGGGACCCCTGCTCGCGACAGCGGCGGCCATCGTACTTTTCGGCGAGAGGCCGTCTCTACTCGTGTTTATCGGTATAGGTTTGATCACGGCCGGCGTCTTCGTGCTAACGGTCGAGTCGAGGAGTCTCCGTTCAGGACTCGGGGCCGGCGTTGTCTACGGGCTTCTCACGGGCGTGTTTATCGCGGCGTACACCATTTGGGACAAGCAGGCGGTGAGCGCGCTAATGATCCCACCCCTCCTGCAGAGCTGGGCGACGATCCTCGTCACCACGCTACTGCTGACCCCCATCGCGATAACCCGCAGAAAAGAGGTCCATACCCTCTGGCGCGCCCACAAGCCCGAGGTCCTCGGGGTTGCCATCCTCAGCCCGCTCTCCTACATCCTGGTCCTTACCGCCCTCGTCTTCACCCCTGTGAGCTACGTGGCCCCCGCGCGTGAGATCTCCATCCTCATCGGCGCCGCAATGGGGGCGCGCCTTCTCTCCGAAGGAGACTCAACGCGGCGCCTGATCGCCGCCGGCGCGATGGTGGTAGGGATCATCGCACTGGCGCTCGGCTGATTGTGAGCATTTCAGCAACTCAGCACTTCAGCATTTCAGCTTTTTGTTCTTGTTGAAAGCCGATCACTCATAGCTTGCGCAGTCGCACGCTCTTTACCGAGTGATCCTGGTCCTTCTCGAGGATCAGACGCGCCCTGTCTTTCGTTGGCTCGATGTTCTGTTTGAGGTTGGGGTGGTCGATCTCGTCCCAGACTCGCACGGCCAGATCTGTAGCCTGCTCCACCGAAAGCTCCGCGAAACGGTGGAAGTAAGCGGAGCTATCCCCGAGCGCCTCTTCCCGAAGGCGCAAGAAGCGCTTCAGATACCATTCCTTGATGTGACTCTCCTGCACGTCCACGTAGATCGAGAAGTCGCAGTAGTCGGAGGCGAAGACCATGTGCCCCTCGGAGGGCTCCTGTAGCCCGGCCTGAAGCATGTTGAGGCCTTCGACGACGAGGACATCGGGACGCCCTACGACCTGGGTACTGTCGGGGAGGATGTCGTAGGTCAGGTGCGAGTGGATCGGGGCGCTGACCCCGTCGCGACCGGATTTGATGTCAGCGAGGAACGTCAGAAGGCGCGGCAGGTCGTAGCTCTCGGGGAAACCCTTGCGTTCCATCAACCCCCGAGATCTCAGCACGTGGTTGGGGTAGAGAAAGCCGTCGGTGCTCACCAACCCGACCTCGAGACGCCCCGGCCAGCGGGAGATCAGGGCACCCAGTACCCTGGCCACCGTGCTCTTGCCAGCGGCGACGCTGCCTGCGATGCCGACGACGTAGGGCACCTCCTTCTCCTCCTCGGCCAGGAACGCGCGTGCTGCCCGGTACAGACTCTGCGTGGCGCCCACGTGGAGGTACAAGAGCCGCGAGAGCGGGAGGTAGACCTGTATTGCTTCCTCCGGGGAGAGGTGCGCCCCGAGTCTCAGCACATCGTCTTCGGACAGAGTGAACGAGGCGTCTGCCGGCAACCCGGCCCAATCCTCGCGGGAGAGACGCACGAACGGGTGGAGACTGCTCTGTCCGGCGTCCATGATAGCGTCCTCCTCTCACCCTCTTTACGGAGTCCCTATGACAGTCTTACACAGACTCTTCCAGGGCGCTCCTCTAGCGCGAATAGAGCTAGAAACGACGTCGCTTCGGCGATCACATCCACCTGTTATCTTGGGGGCTCGAGGGTTCAACATATGGTGCGCAATGCTGTAGACGGTTGTCGTGTGCTATGCTTCTACCTCTCCATCTCGGCCGCCATGATGGCATGGGGAGCAGAAGTAAGATAGCAACCTAGAGTGTATATGTCTTCGAGGAAGACGAAGATATGAGAAAGTGCAGAGTGAATGGCGGCAAGAGGGACAGAGACCCCTTGTTGGGGACCGGAGCCAGGTTGTCCATGACGCCATGCGCCCATAGGCCCGGATATCCTCCGAAATGAAGCATTCTGCGGGCCCCACCATTGTATTGGCCTTGGCAGTACTGGTGGGTTGCTTGTTTGTGGGGACGAATCTGTACTACAACCGGGGCGACGTCTCAGATAACGGGGTCAACATCTCCGCGCCCCTGGACGACACGTTCATCCACCTTCAGTACGGGCGCCAGATCGGCGAAGGGGAATGGTTCAGATACAACGACGGTGATCCCGTCAGTACCGGAGCCAGCAGCTTTCTCTATGTTCTCATACTGGGAGCCGCCCACTTCCTGGGGGTCGCAGGCAGTTACCTGCTTTTTTTC
>Ga0136617_10004772_pt1 | contig 12146 bp, 10 predicted proteins | sample AntDrymUQ3222106_2_FD_129672 | JGI IMG/M metagenome (GOLD analysis project Ga0136617, IMG submission 129672) | Polar desert sand microbial communities from Dry Valleys, Antarctica - metaG UQ322 (21.06) | ecosystem: Environmental > Terrestrial > Soil > Desert | place: Antarctica: Dry Valley...
GCCACCTAGATGGCCTGATGGCGTCGTTCATGCTCAGGTTCCTTCCGTGTGGTCGATCGGGTGCCAACAGCGGACGCCATCGACAAGGGCGGGCGCTTCCTCCCGGCATCGGTCGCGGCCCTGGGTGCATCTGGTCGCGTAGGCGCAGCCGGAGGCGGCCGGGCCGGCCAGCGGCCCGGGGTCGGGGAGCCCGGCACCGGGCCGGGGTTCGAGTACGGCGTCGAGCAGGGCTCGGGTATAGGGATGGCGCGGGCGTTGCAATACCTGGTCGGTGAGACCGCTCTCGACCACCCGGCCGGCGTACATGACCCCGATGCGGTGGGACAGGGCGCCGATGACCGCGATGTCGTGGCTGATCAGCAGGCATCCGTAACCGTGATCGGCCTGAAGTCGGGTGAGGAGCCCGATCGTCGTCGAGACCAGGGCGGCGTCGAAGGCGGAAACGGGCTCGTCGAGGAGGAGGTAGCGGGGCCGCACGACGAGGGCCCGGGCCAGGCCGACTCGCTGGCGCTGGCCCCCCGAGAGCTGCCCTGCCCGCCGGCCCCAGAGACCGGGCTCAAGGTCGACTTCGGTCAGGGCGGCAGTGACGGCATCGCCGCGGTCGGCACGGGGGGTGCCGAGGTTGCGCAGTGGCTCACCCACCGCCGACGTGACCGTCTGGCGGGGATCGAGGGCGTCGCCGGCGTCCTGGAAGGCGATCTGGACGTGCCGGCGAAGCCGGCGCCGGGCTCGCCGTCCGAGCCGGTGGGGATCGTCGCCGTCGATCAGCACCTGCCCGTCGTCGGGCCGGACGAGAAAGGCGGCCAGTCGGGCGACGGTGGTCTTGCCGCTCCCGCTCTCGCCCACCAGTCCCAGCGTCTCGCCGCAGCGCAGGTCGAGGTCGACACCGGCGACGGCGGTATGGCCCTCGAAGCGCTTCACCACCCGATCGAGGGCAAGCCGATCATCCCCGACGGGCTCTGTCGTAGTCGGCACCACCCGGCCGAGGCGGGCGGCCAACATGCGTCGGGTGGCTGGGTGGCGGGGACGGGTGAGCACGTCGTCGACCGGTCCCTCCTCGACCGTGGCGCCCGCGTCGACGACCACCACCCGGTCGGCCATTCGGCTGATGACACCGAGGTCGTGGGAGATGACGAGAAGGGCGCAGCCCAGATCGTCGCAGGCTCGGCGGAGCTCGGTGAGCACCTGCAGCTGGGTGATCGAGTCGACCGCCGAGGTGGCCTCGTCGGCGATCACCAGCCGGGGTCGACGGGCGGTGGCCACCGCGATCATCACCCGCTGGCGCTGCCCGCCCGAAAGTTGATGGGGGAAACGGCCGAGCAGGTCCGGGCCGAGGCCCACCCGCTCGAGCAGGGTGGCCCGCACCGGCCGACCGGCCCTGCTCCTGTCGCCCGCCGCCTCTCCGAGGTGGTGGTCGACGGTGTGGACAGGGTCGAGGGCCCGGGAGGCGTCCTGGAAGACCAGGCCAATCTGACGACCACGAAGTTGGCGCAGTCGGGCTGGGGGAGCGCCGACGAGCTCCTCGCCGTCGAAGCGGATGCTGCCGGCCACCACCCGGCCCGGCGGAGGGATGAGCCCGGTGACGGCCAAAGCGGTCACGGTCTTGCCACTGCCGCTGGCGCCGACCATGCCCACGATCTCCCCGGCCTCGACCTCGACGTCGACCGACGTGCAGGCGGGTGGGCTACCGGCGAACTCCACCCGTAGGTCCCTCACCACCAAGAGGCGGCTCACCCCGGTCCGTCGGGGCCGTCGGCCACGAGATCGCGCAGGGCGTCGCCGACCAGGGTGAAGGCCAGGACGGTGACCGCGATGGCGGCGCCCGGTACCAGCATCTCCAGGGGCTGGCTCTCGAGGTAGGCCTTGGCGTCGAGGAGCATCCGGCCCCACTCGGGCGCCGGTGGCGGGTTGCCCAGTCCGAGGAACGACAGGGCGGCCAGGCTCAGGATCACCACGCCCACGTCGAGAGTGGCGAGGACGATCACGGTGGGGGCCAGGTTGGGAAGCACGTGTCGCCGGACCACCGCCAAGGGAGTGCCCCCCGAGGCCACGGCGGCGTCGACGTATCCCCGGCGACGGATCGACAGCGTCACCGCCCGGATGATGCGGGCCTGTCGTGACCACGAGGTGGCGACGAGGGCGATCATGGCGTTTCGCAGGCCGGGCCCGAGAAATCCGGCGATGGCGAGCGCGAGGAGCACCGAGGGAAAGGCCAGGGCCACATCGGTCATCCGGGTCAGCACTGAGTCGGTGATGCCGCCGGCGTACCCGGCGACCACCCCGACGGCGAGGGCAATGGCGAGAGCGATCGCCACCACCACGACGGCCGCCCCCAGCGTCGTCCGGGCCCCGCGGATGAGGCGGGCGGTGTGGTCGCGGCCCAGGAAGTCCGTGCCGAGTGGGTGGTCCCGGCTGAGGCCGAGGTGACGTTCGGTCAGCTCGCCGGTCGTCGGTGAGCGCGTGACGAGCGCCGGCCCGAGGACGGCCACCGTCATGAGCCCGACCACCAGGACGAGACCGACGAGCCCCGCCGGGCGCCGGAGCAGTCGCCGCATCACCGTTCACTCATCGGGGGAGCAGCTCCGCATCACCGGAGACCACGCTCAGGTCGTGCACCACGATCCGGGGGTCGAGTCTGCGGTAGAGCAGGTCGAGGGCGATGCCGACCACCATGTAGATCACTGCGCTCAGCAGGAGGGCACCCTGGATGACCGGGTAGTCCTTGTGGGCGATGGCGTCGATCGACATCTTCCCGATGCCGGGCCAGGCGAAGATCGACTCGACCACCGCGGTGCCGGCCAGCAGCGTGCCGAAGAGCAGGCCGAGCTGGGTGACCACGGGGATGAGGGCATTGCGTAGCCCGTGGGCAGTCACAACCCGGCGCTCTCGCAGTCCCCGGGCCCGGGCCGCCCGCACGTACTCCTGGCTCATGGTCTGCGCCACCGACGACCTGGTCAGGCGAACCGTCTCGCCGACGAAAACGAATCCGAGGGCGAGCGTGGGCAGGACGAGGCTGGTCGACAGCGGCCCGTCGCGGCCCCCGCTCGGAAGTAGGTGCCAGTGGGCGGCGAGGAGCCAGATGAGGAGCAACGACAGCCAGAACGACGGGATGGCGCCCCCGCCCACGGCCAGCACCCGCACGGCGACGTCGCCGACCCGCCCCTGCCAACGGGCGGCGGCGACCCCGAGCCCGATTCCGACGATCACCGTGAAGGCGGCTGCCGCCGCGGCCAGCTCCACCGTGGCCGGCAGCCGGTGGGCCAGCTCGGACCGCACCGGTCGCCCGTTGGAGAAGCTCCGGCCCAGGTCGCCCCGCACGATCCGCGAGCCCCAGGACAGGTACTGCTGGACGATGTTGCCGTCGAGGTTGAGGTCGTGGCGGGCCTGCTCGATCTCCTCCGGCGTGGGCAGGCCGTCGGCCGCCGCGAACTGCCGGGCGTAGAGGCGGGCCGGATCTCCAGGGGCGAGGGCGGCGAGCGCCCAGGTGACGACCGTCACCCCGATGAGGACGGGCACCGCCTGGGCCAGGCGGCGAAGGACGAAGTGCCTCATGCCTGCAGCACGCCCGCCGCCCACGACCCGATCGCGTCCAGCGCCAAAGGGGAGGTCGGGCCGGCGAAGCACATGAGGGAGACGCGCTCCCAGATCCGTTCGGCAACATCGGCGGGCACGGTCCGGTAGCTGTGGTCGAGTCCCGCCAGCACGACCAGGGTGACCGCCTCGTTCCCGTTGACGACCAGCCGCCCGTAGGTGTCGAACGCGTCCGCCATGTCGACGTTGAGATCGGCGCTGCCGTGCAGGACGAGGGCGGGCACGCGCACGTGGTCGAAGGCGGGGGCGCACGGCCGCCACAGGTCCTGACGGAAGCGCACGAGGGAGAAGCGCTGCACGATCCCGTGGGCCTCCAGGTCGACCCAGTCGTCCCCACCGCGAGCGGCGGCGATGAAGTCCTCCATGCGGAAGCTCCCGACCACGTCGGACGGCCGGTTGGCGATCAACCACTGCCGCCGCTCCTTGGTGAAGGTGTCCCACCCGGCCGCGATGCGGCACCAGTTGCGGCGCAGCAGGTCGTCGATCGGCTCGTGCAGCGCGGAGAGCAGCCCCACCGCAGCCACCGCCGTCGGCCGTTCCCGGCACATCAGGCAGGCGTTGTAGGCGCCCGCGCTGTGACCGGCCAGGGCCACCCGGGCCAGGTCGACCCCGGGCGTGGCGGCGAGCGCCTCCAGCGCGGCCAGGTTGTCGACCAGATCCGTGTCGTAGTCGGAGCTGGTGGCGGTGCCGCCCGACGCCCCGCACCCCCGCTTGTCGCAGCGCAGGCTGGCGATCCCCAGCCCGGCCAGGTGGTGGGCGATGTGGCGCAGCATCCCCCGCTTGGGGGGGTCGACCACGCCGGGTGACCGCTCGGGCGCCAGGTCGCCGTCGCGCGTATCGCCGCCCGTTCCCCCCAGCAACAGGACGGCCGGCCACCCGGCGTCGGGCCGCGAATCGTCCGGGAGGCACAGTGACCCAGCCAGACGGACATCGCCCTCGACGACCACGTCCCGTACGATCACGACTGCGGGTTCGGCGCCCGGCCGCTCAGGCGGCCACCCCCACGGATGCGAGGTCGGTGTGGATCTGCGCCGGGTGGGGTCGCAGGCCCGAGACCTTCTTCGAGGTGGCGGTGATGTTGTAGATGCCGGCCAGGGGGAGGATGACCACCTCGTCGTCGATCAGCACCTTCATCGCCTCCGCGGTCAGCAGTTGGGTCTTGGCCAGGTCCTCGGTGGCCTGGGCCGCGGCCATGGGCACGTCGACCCCGGCGCCGGGGGCGAAGGCCTTGGCGTAGTCGGCGCCCACCCCGCCGGTGGTGTAGAGCAGGTTGGGCAGGAACGCGGGGTTGGCGTCGTTCTGATTGCCCCGCTCGAGCCACAGATGGCCCTGCTGGCTGGCCAGGGTGGCGTCGTAGTCGGTGACCTCGGTGATCTTCACCGCCATGCCGGCCTTGGCCAGCTGGGCCTGGATCACCTCGGGGATCGGCCGGTGGATGTCGGCCGACGGGAACCCGTTGATCAGGACGAGCTCGAGGCGCCGGCCGTCCTTCTCCCGGACGCCGTCGGCGCAGGCCTTCCACCCGGCGTCGTCGAGGAGCTTCTGGGCGCCGGCCAGGTCGAAGACGGGTCCGCCCTTGACCTGTCCCTGGGCCGGGCCGAGGATGGCCGGCGGCACCAGGTTGCGACCGGGCTCGGCGTTGCCCTCCAGCACCTGGTCGACGATCGACTTGCGGTCGATCGCCATGGCGATGGCGTTGCGGAGGGTGACGTCGCCGGTGAGGGCGTACTCGTCCGGCCCGTGGATCTGGATCGACAGGGCCTCGTAGGCGCCGACCTTGGAGCGCACGATCGGGAAGCCCTTCGACTCCAGTTGCTTGACCGACTCACGGGGCACGTCGGTGATCATGTCGAGATCGCCGGCCTCCAGGGCCAGCACCCGGGCGTTGGGGTCGGGCAGGAACCGCCAGGTGATCCCGCTGGTCCGGGCCCGGTTGGGCTCGTCCCAGTAGCCGTCGTAGCGGGTCACCGACAGCGACTCCTTGGGGGTGTAGGACACGAACTTGAACGGGCCGCTGCCGACGGGCGCCTTCACCGGGTCGGAGCCGGCCTTCATGATCCCGAAGACGGGGTGCACCATCTGCAACGGCACCTTCAGGTTGGCCTTGGACGGGGTGTAGTCGATGGTCTGGGCGTCGATCACCAAGGTGGCGCCTTCCGACGCGTTGATCGCCCGCCCGCCGGCTCGGGCGATCCGGTCGAACGTCCAGGCCACGTCGGCCGCGGTAAGGGGGGTGCCGTCGTGGAAGGTGACCCCGGCCCGGAGGTGGAACCGCCAGGTGTTGGGTGGGATCAGCTCCCACCTCTCGGCCAGCCAGGGCTGAACCTGGAAGTTCTCGTCCATGCGGACGAGCCGTTCGTAAATGTTGGCGTTTGGGTTGCCCATGGCCACTGTGGCCTTGTCGCCGTCGACGTTGGCGGTGTCGGCCGGTAGGCCGATGCGCAGGGCCCGGAGCTGGACCGAGGCCTCGGCCACAGTCGTTGCCGTCGCGCTGCTGTCACTGCCGGTGGTTCCCGAATCCGAGCACGCCCCCGCCGCCAACGCCAGCACAACGAGCACCACGACGGATCTGACGCGCATCGACATCCCCCTTGAGATAGTCCCGTGAAGGCGCAGCTAACGATTGGTGATCCTGAGTGCAACCAGTATGCAACTACACAGGCGTCTCCCGCCAGCCACTATCTCCGTTTGGCCTGGCTCTAGCAATGCAAGCTGTTCGCATCTATGATCCCGGACAACTAACATGAGCTGATTGCATCAGGGGGGTTTTGAGTGCGAAAGTTCTTCTCACTAGGTCTGGTGAGTCTGGCCGTGCTGGCCGGCTGTTCGTCGGGAGGCGGTGGCGACGGGGCGGCGACGAGCGGCGAGTCAGGTACGCCCGCCGAGTTACGGCTGGCCATCGCAGGGGAGTCGGAGGACGGCTACGACCCCACCCTCGGGTGGGGTCGTTACGGCTCACCGCTGTTCCAATCGACCCTGCTGCGCCGAGACGCCGACCTCAAGGTCGTGAACGACCTGGCCACCGCCCACAAGGTGAGTCCCGACGGCCTGCTGTGGACTGTCGACATCCGCACCGACGCCTCCTTCACCGACGGCACGCCCGTCACCGCCGAGGACGTGGCCTACACCTTCACCAAGGCCAGCGAGTCGGGGGGGCTCACCGATGTGACCGTCCTCGATACCGCCAAGGCGGTCGACACCGACACCGTCGAGCTCAAGCTGAAGAAGCCCCAGAGCACCTTCGTCAACCGCCTCGTCACCCTCGGCATCGTGCCCAAACATGCCCACAACGAGGGGTACGCACGCAACCCGATCGGCTCCGGGCCCTACAAGCTCCTCCGCTGGGACGAGGGCCAGCAGCTCGTGGTCGAAGCCAACACCGCCTACTACGGGCAGAAGCCGGCGTTCGGCCGAATCGTGTTCCTGTTCACCGAGGAGGACGCCAGCCTGGCCCTGGCCAACGCGGGCGACATACACATCGCAGCGGTGGCCCAGTCGCTGGCCACGACCCAGATTCCCGGCATGAAGCTGGTTTCCGTCGACTCGGTCGACAACCGGGGGATGATGCTGCCGGCGGCGCCGGCAGAGGGCAAGACCACCGACAAGGGCTACCCGATCGGCAACGCGGTCACGTCGACCCTCGCCATCCGCCAGGCCGTCAACGTGGCCGTCGACCGCAACGCGCTGGTGGCAGGCGTGCTCGACGGCCACGGCAGCCCCGCCATCGGCCCGGTCGACGGGCTGCCCTGGTTCGAAGAGGACTCGGCGGTCGTCGACAACGACCTCGAGAAGGCCAGGAAGATCCTGGCCGACGGGGGATGGGCCGACACCGACGGCGACGGGATCGTCGAGCTCAACGGCCAGGCGGCCCGGTTCACCCTGCTCTACCCGGCCACCGACACCACCCGTCAGGGCCTAGCCGTCTCCGCCGGCGACATGATCCGCAAGAGCGGCGTCGACGTGAACGTCGAGGGCAAGTCGTGGGACGAGATCGAGACCCGGATGCACACCGACGCCGTCCTGTTCGGCTGGGGCAGCCACGACCAGACCGAGATGTACAACCTCTACCACTCGAGCTTCGCGGGGAAGGAGTTCTTCAATACCGGGTACTACCGGAGCCAGCCGGTTGACGGCTACCTCGACCTGGCGATGGGGGCCACTGACTCCGCCGAGGCCAACGTGTTCTGGAAGGCGGCCCAGTTCGATAACAAGGGGGCCGGCTTCACGGCCAGGGCCGACGCCGCCTGGGCCTGGCTGGTGAACCTCGACCACACCTACTACGTCAGCGACTGCCTCGACGTCGGCAAGACCCAGGTAGAGCCCCACGGCCACGGCTACCCCATCACCGCGGGGATCACGTCGTGGACCTGGAGTTGCTGATAAAAGACGTCCTCGCCACCGACGAGTCGCCGCCAGCCGAGGGCTTGTCCTCCGATCGTCGAAGGTCCAGGGCCGCGATCCTGCAGTGGGTCGGGGGAAAGGTCGCGCGCCTCTGCATCCTTCTGGTGGCCGTCTCCGTGGGCAGCTTCCTGCTGGTGGAGGCGTCTCCGATCGACCCTGTCGCCGCCTACGTGGGGGCTGAGGTCCTCAACATCGGCCCCGACCAGCGGGCCCAGATCGAGGCTCGATGGGGGCTCGACGACCCCGCGCCGACCCGCTTCTTCCGGTGGGCGGGCCAGGCTCTCAGGGGCAACCTCGGCACCTCGATGATCTACAACGCCCCCGTGGCCGAGGTGATCCGGACCCGTTTCGCGGCATCCCTGGGCCTGATGGCGCTGGCCTGGTTGCTGACCGGGGTGTTCGGGTTTGGACTCGGGATCATCGCCGGCTCCCGACCCGGATCGAGAGTCGACCGAGGGGTTCGCTGGTGGGTCTACACCCTCGCGTCGGCACCGACGTTCTGGATCGGGCTGATCCTGCTCTACGTCTTCGCGGTGTCGCTGCAGTGGGCGCCGGTGTGTTGCGCCGGGCCGATCGGTGCCGACCCGTCGACGGTCGGGTTCGGAGACCGCCTCCACCACATGTTGCTGCCGGCCATCACCCTGGCCATCGTCGGAGTCGGCTCCATAGCCCTGCACACCCGGGAGCAGGTGGTCACTTTCCTCCACGGCGACGCCGCTGTCTTCGCCCGGGCCCAGGGCGAGCGCGGCTGGGGCCTGGTGCGCCACCACCTGCTCCGCAACGCGGCCGTGCCGGCCCTGCTCCTGCAGTTCGCCTCCCTGTCGGAGCTGTTCGGGGGAGCGATCCTGGCCGAGACGGTCTTCAGCTATCCGGGCCTGGGCCAGGCCACGGCCGCCGCCGGCATCCGGGGCGATGTCCCCCTCCTACTCGGCATCGTCCTGGCCGCGACCGTGTTTGTCTACGCCGGAAACCTCATCGGCGACGTGGCCCACCGGGTCGCCGACCCCCGGGTGTCGCTGCTGCCGGCGGCGCGGGCATGACCGGCCCGGGAGGCCGGTCCGTGAGCATTCACCGGAATGCCTGCAGGAGGGTGGGCCAGTGACCGCCTTCGCTCCCCTCGAGGCCCTGGCCGGAACGGCGAGGGGTCGCCTCGGCGATCGCCGCACCCGCACCCTCGCCACCGCGGCCGCCACGGTGGCCGTGCTGCTGGTGATCCTCGTCGCGGGCACGCTCCTCGCCGACCGGGCGGCGCACACCAACCTCACGGCCCGCAACCTGTCACCCAGCCTCGGGCACCCGTTCGGCACCGACCGCCTGGGTCGTGACCAGCTGGCCCGGACCCTGGCCGGCCTGCGGCTGTCGCTTCTCATCGGCGCTCTGGCGGCAAGCGTCAGCGCCGGCATCGCCCTCGTCCTGGGTGCCGCCGCGGGCGCTCTCGGTCGGCGGGTCGACGCGGTGGTGGGGTGGATGGTCGACCTCGTCATGTCGATACCCCACCTCGTCCTGCTGATCCTGCTCGCCTTCGTCCTGGGCGGGGGGATGAAGGCGGTGGTGATCGGGGTGGCCGTCACCCACTGGCCGTCTCTCACCCGTGTCCTGCGGGGCGAGGCCCGCCGCGTGGCGGCGTCGGACTATGTAGCGGTGTCCCGCCGTCTCGGGAGACGGGGGGCGTGGGTGGGCCGCCACCACCTGGCGCCCCACCTCGTTCCCCACTTCACCGTCGGACTGGTGCTCCTGTTCCCCCACGCCATCCTCCACGAGTCGGGGCTGAGCTTCCTCGGGCTCGGGCTGTCGCCGCACGAGCCGGCGATCGGAATCCTCCTGGCGGATGGGATGCGCTATCTGTCGGCGGGAGCGTGGTGGTTGGCTTTGCTTCCCGGCCTGGCCCTGCTTCTGATGGTCAAGACCGTCGACGTGCTCGGCCAGCAGCTCCGCAACCTCACCGATCCCCGCACGGTGCAGGAGTGAGCGCCCCGTCGTCAGCCGCCGCCCCGGCTGCCACATCCGTCCCGTCTGGCCCGGTGCTCGACGTGCGCGACCTGAGCGTCGTGTTCCTCCAGTACGAATCGGGCCTCCGACGGCGACGGCTGGAGGTGATCAGCGGGATCGACCTCACCGTCGATGCCGGCGAGCTGGTGGCGGTGGTGGGATCCAGCGGGTCGGGCAAGTCGTTGCTGGCCCACGCCGTGCTCGGGGTGCTGCCCCGCAACGCGGTGGTGTCGGGCCAGATCCTCTACCGCGGCGAGCCCCTCGTGGAGGCCCGCCTCCGCTGTCTCCGTGGTCGGGAGATCTCCCTCGTCCCCCAGACGGTCGCCTCCCTCGACCCGGTCGCCAGGGTGGGATCCCAGGTGGTGCGCTCGGCCGAACTGGCCGGAGCGGCGGATCCGGGGGCGACTGCCCGCGGCGCCTTGCGCGGGCTCGGCCTGCCCGAGAGCACCGATCGGCTGTACCCCCACGAGCTGTCGGGGGGGATGGCGCGCCGGGTGCTCACCGCCACGGCCACGGTCGGCCGCCCCCGGCTGGTGTTGGCCGACGAGCCCACACCGGGGCTGCACCCGCTCGTGGTGGCCGAGACCCTGGCCGGTCTGCGGGCGATGGCCGACGAGGGGGCGGCCGTCGTGCTCATCACCCACGACCTGCTCGGTGCCCTCGACGTGGCCGACCGGGTGGCTGTCTTCTACGCCGGCACCACGGTGGAGGTGGCCCCCGTCAGCCGCTTTGCCGGCACTGGTGCCGGCCTTCGTCACCCGTATTCCAGGGCCCTTTGGGCAGCCCTGCCCGGGCACGGCTTCACCCCGCTGGTTGGCGCCCAACCACCGCCCACCGCCCTGCCGCCCGGCTGCCTGTTCGCTCCCCGCTGCCCACAGCGCTCCCCCGACTGTGAGCGGGCCCGCCCCGAGTCGCGCCTGATCGACGGCGCCCTGGTGAGGTGCATCCATGCCTGATTCACCCGGGCCTGAATCGGCCGGTATACCCGCGTCCGGGCGAATCGGTCTTCAGGGTTTGGGCCTGGCGTTCCGCTACCGCAGCAGCGGGCCCTTGGTCGTGCACGATGTCGACATCCGGGTGTCCCAGGGCGAGATCCTGGGACTGCGGGGCCCGAGCGGGTGCGGCAAGACCACCCTCGGGCGGCTGCTGGCCGGCTTCCTGATCCCCGAGCGGGGTTCGATCACAGTCGACGGCGCTCCTCTCCCGAGTCGCGGCGTCTCGCCGGTGCAGCTCGTGCTCCAACATCCGGAACTGGCCGTCAATCCCCGCTGGCGCCTCGGTCGGATCCTGGACGAGGGGGGAGCCCCCGACCCCGAGCTGCTCGACGAGCTGTCGATCTCCGCCGGTTGGCTCGACCGCTACCCCAACGAGCTCTCGGGCGGCGAGCTGCAACGCATAGCCGTGGCCCGCGCCCTGCTGGCCAGGCCCAGGTTCGTGGTCGCCGACGAGATCAGCGCCATGCTCGACTCCATCACCCAGGCCCAGCTATGGCATGTGCTGGTGAACCGGGCACGGGCCGGGCACTTCGGCGTCCTGGCCATCTCCCACGACGACGCCCTGCTCGGAGTCGTCGCCGACCGCTGCCTTGAGGCCTTCCCCGACGGCACCGTGTCGACACCTACAAGGGCGCTCACGGGCACGGCCTGATCCCATTGCCGCGGTGTGTATGCGCGTTCAGGGCTGGACGCCGCCAGCCATATCCCCAGTCGCCTGCGGTGCGGGCGGCGTAGGCGGCTGCCCTCGCCCGATCGAGCGGCACGTGTGCTGGACGCTGCCCGACCCTGCACTGGCCGTCAAGCCGTGGCGCCAGGCCCGGGCCGCAAGGCGCTACGCCGGGTGGCCACGGCCCGCTACATAGGGCCGCTGCCCGCAAGCATCACGACTCCGCACGGTCCTCCCTCGTCCCCGGCCGATTTTGGTGTTCGTGTCCCGGTAGGCTCAAAGGATGCCAACGCTGGTGCTCGGCACCCCTCCACCGGAGCTCGAGGCGCTGCTCGAGCGCCGTCGTCTGGCGGGCGTCGATCGCTTGGACGAGGTGTGGCAGGGGGTCCGCCACATGGTGCCCGGCCCCAGCATCGAGCATGCTGACATCAGCCAGCAGCTCGCCGAGCGGCTCGGGCCGCCAGCGCGCGCGGCCGAGCTGCGGCCCACGATGAGCGAGTTCA
>Ga0136617_10004774_pt1 | contig 12143 bp, 7 predicted proteins | sample AntDrymUQ3222106_2_FD_129672 | JGI IMG/M metagenome (GOLD analysis project Ga0136617, IMG submission 129672) | Polar desert sand microbial communities from Dry Valleys, Antarctica - metaG UQ322 (21.06) | ecosystem: Environmental > Terrestrial > Soil > Desert | place: Antarctica: Dry Valley...
AGGCCCATGACCAAGCCCGTCCGGGCCGTACGGTCGCCTTCCTCTGCGGCTCAGATGGTCGTGGGGCCGGGAACGGCTCGGGGGAGGATCGACTGGTCATCGCGCAGGAAGTCCGCGCTGACCCCGGACCCGAACGTGCCGTGCAGTTCGCAGCCGCCGTCCGGGCAAGCATTGCCGGCGAGTTCGGCCTCGCCGTCGAGGTGGTCCACTTCCTGCGGCCGGGTGCGCTGCCGACGACGTCCAGCGGCAAGCTGCGCCGGTCCCTCAGCCGGGACGGTCTGGCTGACGGGAACCTGCGCACGTGGCACACGATCGGGAGCGACCTGAGGCGGCAGGCCCCGCACTCGATGGGGGGCGATGATGATCGTGACTGACACGATCCCCGCGAACGCGGTCGCGCCCGACGACAGCGTTGTCCTGACCGACGTGCCCCTATCTCCTGCACAGTTGGCGCTCTGGAACACCCTGCAGCTCGACCCCGAGGCGGGTGGCATGACCAACTCGGCCGCGCTGCGCATCCGTGGGGGTGCGAACGTACTCGCGTTGCGGGAGGCGCTGGGCGAACTGGTTCGGCGGCACGAGTCGTTGCGTTCAAGCGTGGTTCGCACACGGCAGAGGCCGGTACAACAGGTCCATGCCGCAGTCGAGGTGGAGCTGGACGTCATCGATGCCCGCGGTGCTGCGGCTGAGCGGGTAGACCTCCTGGTCGAGGGCTTGTGCGACGCCCCGATGGTTTGCGACCACCCGGCTTTGCTCCGGGCCCACCTGGTGCTTGGTCACGATGCCGACGTGCTCGTGTTGGTCGTCCACCACCTCGTCTGCGACGCGCTCTCCGCTCGGATCCTGTGGCGCGACCTGCTCGAGCTTTACTCCGCCCACCTCGCGGGCCGCCCCCCGGGATTGCCGGAGTTGCCTGTGCAGTTCGCTGACTACGCCGCCTGGGAAGCACGCCGTACCGACGGTCGACGGCGCGCTCGCTGCCTGGATCACTGGCGGAGCGTCCTGGCGTCGGCCGACCTCACGGACGGTGTTCCGCCCCGGCCCCCAGGAGCCCGCACTGCCCCTGACGCGATCATCTCCTCACGCCGTGAGCTCGACGCCGCACTCTCTGGTCGAGTTGCCGCTGCAGCCGAGCAGGTGGGCATGTCGGTGAGCGAGCTCTGGTACGCCGCGGTCTTGCTGGCACTGCTGCGGAGCCGCGGCAAGCAGGGACTGACGGTGGCACTCCCAGTGGCACTTCGGGACCGAGCCGACGTGCGCGACCTCGTGGGCTGCTTCCTCCGCCTGGTGCCGCTCTCGGTCACTGCCCACGGCGACGCGTCGGTCGCCACCTGGTTCAAGGTGGTTGCGCGGTCAGTGCGCCTGGCGGTCGCCCATGCTGACCTCCCGCTCGCCGAGATCAGCGTGCTCTGGACCGGCGGCGGAGCCGACCGCCTCCCTGGCACGGCCGACGGGGAGGCGCCGACTGGCCGGCCGTGCAATGTGATGGTGAGCATCCAGACCGACGCGTCGGCCGCACCGGTTGCCAAGGACGCGCCCGACGTGGAGATGTTGCCGTCGACTCCTACCCGGCTCGGGCACGACCTCGTGGTCGACCTCGAGGTGGGTGCGGAGGGCGGGACCTTGTCGCTGCATGCACGGGCAGCGGCCGCCGACGCAGGCACCGTCGCCCGGCTGGGTCGACGGGCTGAGACCACCGTTCGCGCCCTGGTCGCCCTCGTAGAGGCAGGTCGAGAGGCCTGGCAGGGAACGCCGCAGCGCCAGGTGCGCGTGGACGATCCGGTCGAGGTCCCGGATGGGGTGCGGCTCCTCGACGAACTGGGCGCACCGGCGATCGACGGTTCGTGGGCAGGCGAATGGCGTCGCGACGGAGATGCCTGGACCCCTACCGCCCGGCGCTGCGTCGCCGGTCGCACGGCAACGGCGGACGACGGAGCCGAGGCCGTGCCCGACTCTGAGGAGGGGCTACGGAGCGAGGGGCAGGCCCGGCTCGAGAGGACGATCATCGACGCCGTCAGTCGCCAGCTCGCCTGTTTCGTTTCGGCGGACGACGACTACTTCGCTCTCGGCGGCACCTCGCTCGGCGCGATGGACATGGCGAATCAGCTCGGGGTCACGCTGGGGTACCCGGTTGAGGTCAGTCGGCTGCTGCGCGCCCCCACGCCCCGGCTGCTGGCAGCCAGCCTGCTGGGCAGCTCTGACGCGCTGGGGCGGCACGACCCGCTCATGGTGGCGGGCCGTGACCACGTACTGCCACCTGATGTGCGGCCGGGTGGCGCGCGCACCGGCGACACCGAGTGCGTCCTCGTCACCGGCGCCACAGGGTTCCTGGGAGCACACCTGGTCGCTTCCCTGCTGCGCGAGGGCGTTCCTCGGGTGCTCTGTTTGGTGCGCGGCGACAGCGACCGCGCGGCTCGCCAGCGCGTCCTCCAGACGATGATCGGTTATGAGCTCCCAGAGGCCGCGTCGGGGGAGCGGGTGCTCGGGCTGGCCGGTGACCTCTCCCTGCCACTGCTGGGCCTGGGAGACGAACGCTTCCAGGAGGTGGCCGACACCGCCGACGTGATCTATCACTGCGGCGCCTGGATGAACTTCTCCCTCCCGTACTCCGCGCTGTCGGCCACGAACGTCGCGGGGACCCTCGAGGTGCTGCGTCTGGCCTGTGCCGGCCGGCGCAGCGAGCTCCACTACATCTCCACCACCGATGCGCGCGTGACTCCGGTGGTGCCGGAGGCGCCGATCAGTATCGTGCACGGCTCCAGAGAGGGCTACGTCCTCAGCAAGAAGGCTGCTGAGCACCTGGTGCTCGTGGCCCGCCGACGCGGGCTGGACGCCTACGTCTACCGACCCTGGCAGCTAACGAGCAGTCGGCGTGCTGGGGCGCTCGGGCCGCGTGACCAGATCGCGTTGTGCCTGCGGGCAATCCTCGACACGGGGCTGGCACCAGCTGAGTCACCCGTCGAGATGCGAGTACTCCCCGTCGACGAGGTCGCGGATCGGCTCGCCGAGTTGCGTGGCCGTCCCCGGACCGGGCCGCCCGTGGTCCACTTCTTCAACGACGAGGTCCGCGACTTCGAAGCCCTGTGCCGCCAGATCGCAGAGTGCGGTCGGGAGCTCCAGCGCGTCCCATTCGGACGCTGGCGCGTCGAGGTCGCCCGCCGCAGCTCCGGGGACATTGAGGGCCTTGCGGCACTGCTGGCCGAGGACGCCTCGCAGCAGGCGGCGCCAGGGCGCGTCGAGTACGGCGAGCTGGACCGCGCCCTCGGGCGTCCGGTCTGTTGGGACCCCGACGACTCCTGGGTGCCGCGCACCATCGACCGACTTCGCCGTGAAGGTCATCTGCACGGCTGATCTCTCCAACCCGCCCGACCCTGGAGGAACGATGAACCATCCGCTGAACCGCCCTCGTGGTCGGGGTCGGGCAACGGCCGGCAGGGCGAGGGCGATCGTCCGTGCCGTTCACGCGGGTGTCGCGGCTGTGTGCACCGGGCTCGCGCTCACCGTCGCCCTCGCGGGTGTGGGGCCGATTCCTGCGCTAGGGGCGTTGCTCAATCCCACAACCGGCCTGTGGTCCGGCGTCCGCGCAGCCGAGCTCGAGCTGAACGACACGATCCAGGTACCGGGGCTCGAGGAGAAGACCTTGGTCGGCTTCGATGACCGAGGAATGTTGTCGGTGCAGGCCCGGACAGACCGCGACATGTTCACCGCGCTCGGCTACGTGCAGGGCACGTTCCGCCTGTTCGAGATGGACATCCTGCGACACCACGCGTCCGGCCGGCTCGCCTCCATGGTCGGTGCTTCGGCCGTGGAGTCGGACAAGTTCGAGCTCGACGTAGGACTGCGGCGTGCCGCGGAGCGCGACTGGCGGCTGTTACGGACCGGTGACTCGCCCGGAAAGGAGGCTTTGCTGGCTTTCACCGACGGCGTCAACGCGGCGATCCAGCAACTCAAGGCGCAGCACAAGCTCCCGATGTACTACGGCTTGCTGCAGCTCAAGCCCGAACCGTGGACCGCAGTCGACAGCCTCACCATCCAGCGGTTCGAGACGCAGATCCTCTCCCTCGACAACAGCGCCCTCAGCTACGCCTACATCCAGGAGGCGCTGGGTTCGCAGCGGTTCGCCCGATGGTTCGGCGACGTGGCCAAGAACCGCCAGTACCCGTTCGATCTGGGGCCATACGAGAAGCTGCCCCTTGACCCGATGCCAATTCCTGATCCGGCGGCCGTCCGGGTCCATGACGACGGTGAGTCGGCAGCGACGGCCTCCTCCGACGACGCGTCGTGGGATCGCTCATCACGCCAGTACCGCGAAGGTGTTCTAGCCGCCGCGGGCCAGATCCTGACTCGGACCGAGCCGCTGCGGGAGAGTCTCCACACCATCGGCAACAGCAACCAGTGGGTTGTTGACGGTTCGCGCACGGAGTCGGGCAAGCCGTTGCTTGCCAGCGACCCACACTTGAAGATGACGCTGCCATCGATCTGGATGGAGTACTCCGCGATGTCCCCGTCCTACAACATGACCGGCGTAGGCCTGCCCGGCATCCCCGTCGTGTTGCTGGGCTACTCGGACGTGGCGAGCTGGAGCATCACCAACTCACAACACGCCACCACCCTGTACTACCTGGAGCGAACCAGCGAGGAGCGCCCGGACCAGTTCTTCTACAAGGGTGCCTGGCGCCCGATGAACAAGTTGCGTCATCGGATCGAGGTCAAAGGCGCGCCCGACGTGAACCACGAGGTGCGGCTGACGGCGCATGGTCCCGTGATGACATTGCGTGGCATCACCGCGTCGATGTGGTGGCCCGGAGTCATGCCCTCGGACAACCTGAACGCAGCCCTCGCGATGACCCGTGCCCGCACCTTCGACGCGTTCCGGGAGGCGCTCAAGCAATGGAAGACACCGGCGGAGAACTTCGCGTATGCCGACGTGCACGGTGACATCGGCATCATCAACGCCGGCGTCGCGCCGCAGGTGGCCCAGGGCGACCCGGCCCTGCCTCTGCCCGGTGACGGGTCCGCGGACGTCATCGGCACTGTTCCCACTGAAGCATTGCCCGTGGTCCACAACCCGCCGAGTGGTATTGCTAGTTCGTCGAACCAGCGAGAGGTGACAACTGACTATCCGTACTACTGGGGTCGTGGCCACGCCTTCTTCGACCAGGGTTGGCGCCAACAGACCATCAACGGGTTTCTCGAAGGTCACGGCAAGATCAGCGTCGAGGAGTCCCGACAGCTGCAGCTCTCGACGGCGGACGGTTTGGCCGTCTCGCTCCTGCCCACCATCTCCCGCGCCCTTCGCGACGCCGACCTGACGCCGCTGGAGGACGAGGCCGCGCGTGTCCTGATGGGGTGGGACGGGAGGCTCGACAAGGACGGTGCTGTCGGCACGCTTTGGGAGAAGTTCGTGCCGGCTCTCGACGAACAGGTCTGGGCGCGAATCGCCGAGTCCTACCAGGTGCGCGAGGGGGCACCCTTCCCCCGCAAGACAGCCCAGGGCATCGGCGTGCATGACGCCATCCGCGGCATGGTGGTGGAACTGGCAGCCAGGAAGCCCGACCACCGGTTCTTCAACCCTCCGGGAGTGCCGAGGACGAGCGCGGACGAGTTGATCAGGCAGGCGTTCTCACAGACTGTGCGGCAGGTCGTTTCGGATCGCGGGCCTGACCTCGCGCAGTGGGACTACGGGAGGACGCACAAGGTGATGATGTCCTCGTTGCTGGACGACAGCACCCTGGACAGCGCGATCTACCCGTATGGCTCCGGGGGGCGTTCGGTCAACGCGGTGCTCAGCCCAGCGCCTAAGCGCTACGGAAAGGAACTCACCGGCGTCCACGTCGCTGGCGCCAGTTGGCGCTTCATCGTCGACTGGGGAACTGACCACCGGGAGTCCAGCCTCCCCGGGGGGCTCTCCGAGAACCCAGCTTCCCCCTGGTACGACAACCGGGTCGAGGAGTGGGTGCGCGGTGAGTACAGCCCGCTCCCGGCGCAGGCCGACGAGCTCGACACGAAAGGACGGACATGGACACTCATCCCGTGATGACTCGGAAGCGCCGCGGCTCGACACCATTGCGCGTGCTTGGTGCGACTGCACTCGTCGGCCTGGCCTCGTGGTGGGGGGCGACGACCGGCCACTGGTGGGTGGCGCCTGTTGCCTCTGCGTCGGCCGGACTGTTCGTGGGCCGCTGGCTGACACCCATCCTCGCCGCGCTCGCCGTGGCGGGCTCCTGGGCCGTGGTCCTGCTGACAGCAGGTCCGGGCGTGCTGCGGGTGGCTGAGGTGGCTGGCAGCCTGGCCGGATTCGGGCCGGGCTCGGGGATGGTGGTGGTGAGCATGACGCTTGCCCTCGCTGGCATCCTCGGCCTGCTGCCCGCCTGGACCGGCGTCACCGTCCACACCCTGATCGCCGCCGCTGTGGACGCCCGGGCCGCCCAGACGGAGGCGCAGCCCAGGGCGATCGCCCAGGGTGCGGCGCCAACCACCAGTGTCCCTGACCCGGCTCCGGTCGCCAGCGCGGTCTGACCCGGGCCCAACCGGGCGCCCGGGTCTGATGTCCGCCCTGCGCGAGGTCGAGGGGCTGGCCGCGCTGCTTGTTGGCCACTCCCTCGCCGCGCTCGGCGGCTCCGTGATCTTCACTGCGGCGTTGTGGCAGGGCTACCGCGAGACACAGTCTCCGCTCGTGGTTGCCGTGGTCATCTCCGGCTCAGGACTGGCCACCCTGGTCGGCTTCGCGCTAGGCGGGGTGCTTGCCGATCGTCATGATCCACGCCGCATCATCTTAGCCGTGCGCGGCCCGGAGGTCTTGTGCGGATTGTTGCTCGCTGCGCAGGCAATGTGGGCCAGTGGATTGGGGATCTTGATCGCGACGTGCTGCGTGCTCGCGACTCTGGTCGGAGTTTCGGGCCCGGCCGCCATGTGCCTGTTGTCGACGATGACCGGGACGAAGCGGCGTGTCGAGGGGTTTGCCTTGTGGACCACCGCCGGGCGGGTAGCCCAGGCGGCGGGGCCGCTTGTCGGCGGGGTATTGCTCGGCGGGGGAGGACCACAGCGTTGCTACGTGGCTGGCGCAATCCTTGTCGGGCTGGCCGCGGCGGCCCTGTGCTGGGTGCCTCCCACGGCGCGCTTTCGGAGCGGGTGGACGTCCGGGGGGGACGGCGCACCACGACCCTCCGGCGAGGACGTGTCCCCTGCTGCGTCACCGACGGTCTGGTCGGTCATCGCCTCCCGGCCTGCGATCCAGGCCGCCATCGCCCTGGACACCGCTGTGATGTTGGCTGCGTCCCCGTTCGCGGTACTTCCCGCCCTTGCAGAGGATCGTCTGCATATCGGCCCCGAGGGTTTTGGTGTGGTGATGGCCGCACCGGCAGTTGGGGCGCTCGTGGGCCTCGGCTTCACCAGATGGGTGGGTCGGCTGAGCTGGCTGAAGGTCACAGTCGTGGGCAGCTGCATCTGGTGCGTGTGCGTCGCGCTGCTCGGCGTGACGTCGAGTGCCGTCGTCGCCGTTGTCGCCCTGGTCGTTGCGGGCGGTGGGGACCTGTGGTCGGAGAGCGCCCGTAGCAGCGCGGTCAACGAAGCTGTGCCAGACGCCGTCCGGGGCCGAGTGCTTAGCGTGTGGCTTGGCTGCGCCTCTGTCGCGCCGGTGTTCGGCGCCTTGTTGATGGGCGCAGCCGCGTCCGCCGTTGGTGCGCCGGGCGCCTTGGCGGGAGGTGGCGGGATCGGCGTACTTTGCGTCCTGCTGCTTGGCTTGTGGTGGTTCCGGCGTGACCGGCCCAGCGAAGATGTCCACTCTGGCGGCAAGCCGCGCGACCCCCGACTTCCTCCGCAGCCGGTGGCACCGGCATCGTGAGACGAGACTCGACGCCGGGACGGCAGGAGGAAACCGCCATAGGGGCACAGCAACCAGAGTTGGCACGCAGGCTAGGGACCACCGACGCGGTCGTGATCGGACTCGGATCGATGATTGGCGCCGGTGTGTTCGCTGCATTCGCGCCAGCCGCCCGATCGGCCGGCACCGGGCTGCTGGTCGGGTTGGGGATCGCAGCCGTGGTCGCCTACTGCAACGCCACAGCGTCAGCGCAGCTGGCTGCGCAGTACCCCTTGTCCGGGGGGACGTATCTCTATGGCCGGGAGCGGCTGGGCGAGTGGTGGGGCTTCTTCGCGGGCTGGGGCTTCGTGGTCGGCAAGACCGCAAGCTGTGTGGCGATGGCGCTGACGTTCGCGGCGTACGTGGCGCCTTCCGGCTGGCAGCGGCCCGTGGCGGCGGCGGCCGTCGTGGTCCTGGCGACGGTCAACTACCGAGGCATCACGCGGACGGCGCGTCTGACCGGGGTCATCGTGGTTGTCACGCTGGTCGCGCTGGGCATGGTGATGCTCGCAGCATTGGCGGGGGGTGAGGTCGACTCCCAGCGCCTCACGCCTAACCTGGCGGGGGCCTCCAGCTGGTACGGCGTCCTGCAGGCAGCGGGTCTGCTGTTCTTTGCCTTCGCCGGCTACGCGCGCATAGCGACGCTGGGCGAAGAGGTGCGCGACCCTGGGCGCACCATCCCACGGGCGATCCAGGTGGCACTGGCTGCTGTGGTGGTGCTCTATGCGGCGGTCGCGGTCACGGTGCTCCTTGTCCTTGGACCCGAGACCCTGGCCGCGTCTGGTGAGCCGCTCGCCGATGCTGTGACCGCCGGCACCTGGGACTGGGCCGTTCCGGTGGTGCGTGTCGGAGGAGCGACAGCTGCGCTTGGGGCGCTGCTCGCCCTGATTGCCGGCATCGGACGCACCTCCCTTGCGATGGCTCGCGAGCAGGACCTGCCTACCTGGCTTGCAGCGGTGCATCCGCGGCATCGGGTTCCCCATCATGCCGACGTCGCTCTGGCGGTCGCCGTCGTGGCGCTCATCATGGTTGTCGACCTTCGCGCCGCCATCGGGTTCTCCTCTTTCGGTGTTCTGCTCTACTACCTCACCGCCAACATCGCCGCCTTCACCCAGGACCACGAGCACCGGCGCTTCCCACGCGGCTTGCAGGTCCTCGGCGGCACAGGCTGCACCGTGCTCGTGCTCACCCTCCCGGTCTCCTCGGTTCTGGTCGGCGCCGTTGTGCTGGGCATCGGCATCGGCTACCGGCTGTGGCGCCAGCGGGCCGGCGCGGCGTAGCAGGCACTGTCGTCGACGTACGTGAGCGGGGTCGGTGGAGACTCCGCCTGGAAAGTCCGGCGTCGAGGTCTGGGTGCCGAGCTGCATCCCGACGATTCGTGGAGTCATGGGGTTGCTGCGCGCCGGCGGCCGCTCTGTGCCAGACTGCCGGGGGTGGACCTGGACGCGTTCCATGAGCTCGCGACCTCGCTCGACGGTGTTCGGCGCACGTCTGGAGGCGGTGCGGCCCGGTGGCAGTTCCAGGGCCGACTGATCGCACGGCAACTGGATAAGACGCACGTAGTCGTGCGGGTGCCGTTCGACGTCCGGGACGCACTGCTGCGCCATCACTCGGACGTCTTCTCTGTGCCTCCCCGGTTCGCCAAGCACATGATGGTCGTTGCTGATCTCGGCGCTGGCGATGACGGCGCGGTGGAGGACGCGGTTACCTCAGCGTGGGACCTGCAGACCCAGGAGGGACGTCGGCGCAAAAGGTGATCACGGTGGTCGTGCTCGAGTCCGACCTTGGCCGGCGTCTCTTACCGCCTGGACTTGGAAGCGACGGCGGCTAGTGCCCCCGGTCTTTCTTCCCGCTCACCGTGAGCGGTAGCGCGTCAGTCCACACGAAACTGAGCGGGATCATGTAGTCCGGCAACAGGCGGAGCAAAGCGCTTCGGAGCTCCTGGTCGGGGATCGGTTCGCCAACCAGATGCGCGACCAGATCGGCTTGACCTAGCGTGCCAGTCGTGGTGGCCACGATGGCGTCCACGACGCCCACCTTACGCAAGCTCGCCTCGATCTCGCCGAGCTCGACACGGTAGCCACGGATCTTGACCTGGCTGTCAATACGTCCCAGATGCAGAAGGATCCCGCCCCCAAGGTCGCGGACGAGGTCTCCTGTCCGGTACCAGTCTGAGCACTGGACAGGGTGGTTGTCGTCGACGACCTCGCCCGACTCGTCAAGGAAACGCCCGCGGTTGTCTGCCGGTGCGAGGTACCCGCTGATTCGTTGCGGCCCACGGACGCAAAGTTCGCCCTCGGAGGGAGCCGCTCCTTCGACGGGAGACAACAGCCACTCCATATGGTCGTATATCCGCCCGATCGGCACTGTTCCGTTCGTCGTCGACGTCCAGTCGGCTGGGTCCTTGGGGAGCTGGAACGAGCTGGTCCCGACAGTCAGTTCTGTCGGGCCGTAGAAGTTCTCGACGGTGCCTGACGCGGCAGCGCACGACCAAGCCGCGGCTTGATCGAGATACAGCGGCTCGCCCATGAACAAGCTTCTGACGATGCTCGGCATGCCTCCTGGCCGAAGTTGTTGCAAAGCCCGGGCGGCGGTGATCACGGAGGGAACCGATGCCCAATGGGTGATGTGCCGCCGCCGTACCCAGTCTGCGGGGTAGAGGCGATCCATGTCCTCCGGCACCACCAGGCTCGCCCCCGAGGTCCAGGCGGCGAAGATGTCGTAAACCGAGACGTCGAAGGTGAGATCGAAGTTCTGTGTCATTCGGCATCCCCAGCCTAGGCCGTATTGCCTCACGGCGTGGTTGACGAAAGCCAGAGCGTTTCGGTGGGAAACGGGCACGCCCTTCGGCACCCCGGTGGAGCCGGATGTGAACAAGATGTACGCCGTGTCCGCACATTCCGAGTCGCGCGGCGGCGACGCCACCCCGCGATGTCCGGCATCCGCCAGCACTGGTATTCCCAGTCCCTCCAAGCACCCAGTCGGGGTTGCACCACCGTCGCCTTCCGCGACGTCGTCGGGCGACACCGCAGCACAGATTCCGGCCGCAGCAACGATGACCTTGACCCGTTCACTGGGACAGACAGGACTGACAGGCACGACAGTGGCGCCGGAGCGGAGGATGCCGAGGTACGCGGCGAAGCCAGTGAGTGACCGCTGAGTGACCAGCGCGACGCGCCTCTCGCCGTGTAGGTAGGGGATCAGGGTTGCGGCCCACTTCCCAGCCTGGCTCCACAGTTCAGCGTAAGTGACATGATCGTCGCCGCGCTCGACGGCGACCAACGCTGGATGCGCGCTGACCATCTTGGCCACCGCGTGCTCTAAGCGGCTTGCTCTCGCGAAGTGATCACCCACACTCGGGACGCTAACGAAGGCGATATCGAGAGCCAACCTTCTTGTCCACGAAGACCATTTGTGGACACGTCTCGAGCTTCCGCGGAGCGTAGCTCCGGACGAGCGAGGACTCCGTAACGTCTAGCCCGGTGGCTGTGTCGTCTCAGCAGCCCGGAACGCGGAGCGGTCGAGGAGCGGGATGGGTTCCTCCGTGACTACCTCGCGGGACAAGACGAGGTCCTCGAGGTCGCCGTAGACCGGGTGACCCAGCACGTCGCCGACTGACACATCGCGGTTCAGCTCCGCATGGATTCGCATGGAAAGTTCCGCGGCCGTCAGCGAGTGGCCGCCCGTCACGCTGAACTCCTGTCGCCGGTGGACTTCGGTTACCCCCAGAAGCTCTGCCCACAGCAGTGCCAGTTCCTCGTACCGCGGCGGTTCTCGGTCCGACGGCTCGGTCGTCTCCGCTTCCGGGTAGGGCAAGCGGTTGCGGTCAACTTTGTGTGTCCTGCCTAGCGGCAGCGCCGACAGCACCAGCACCCGCGCGGGGACCATGGCTGCCGGCAACCTATCCCGCAGCTGGTCGATCACCACAGTTCCTTCCAGGTCGCCCCCGACGACGTATCCGACCAATGAGGCTGGGATCGTGCCTGCTCGCAAGTCTCGCGGCGGCCACCACTTGGCTGCGGCGGCCGTGACACCTGGCAGGCCCCGCAGGGTGGCTTCTACCTCGCCGAGTTCGACTCGGATCCCGCGGATCTTGACCTGGTCGTCGGTGCGACCACGGAACTCCAGGAGCAGATCCTCCCGGACGCGGGCAAGGTCACCGGTCCGGTACATGCGGCTGCCAGGAGGTCCCTCTGGGTCGGGCAAGAATCGGGCCGCCGTGTCCGCCGTCGAGCCGAGGTAACCCCGACCAAGCGGGTCCCCTCCGATCCATAGCTCGCCG
>Ga0136617_10004775_pt1 | contig 12141 bp, 12 predicted proteins | sample AntDrymUQ3222106_2_FD_129672 | JGI IMG/M metagenome (GOLD analysis project Ga0136617, IMG submission 129672) | Polar desert sand microbial communities from Dry Valleys, Antarctica - metaG UQ322 (21.06) | ecosystem: Environmental > Terrestrial > Soil > Desert | place: Antarctica: Dry Valley...
ACCATCTTGTAGGCAGGGCGGACCCCCATGGCGTGCCGCCGAGAGCGCACCGTCGCTTCATCCTCTCTCCGAAGCGCCCCCAGTTGCCGATCCGAAAAGCCTGCCCGCTTCATCATACGGAGTGAATCCTTATCCACATCGGCAAGCATTGCGTATTGCTTCTCCGCCTCGAGCAGCTCCTCCAGCTGCGCCAGGAACCATGGGTCAATCTTCGTCAGTTCGAACAGCTCCGCAGAGGAGATACCGCGTTGCATCGCTCGCCTGACCTGAAAAATCCGCTCCGGCGTCGGCTGGCGCAGCGCACGACGAAGTGACTCCATGGAGTCGTCCGTGAGACGGTCGTCTTCCAGCGATGCGCCGATGCTCCAGCCAGGCCGGCCGATTTCCAGGGCGCGCAGGCCTTTCTGAAATGCTTCCTTGAATGTTCGGCCTATCGCCATCGATTCTCCCACTGACTTCATCTGCGTCGTGAGCTCGGGGTTGGCCGCCGGAAACTTCTCGAAGTTGAAACGTGGACACTTCACAACGACGTAATCCAGAACCGGCTCGAAGGAGGCTGGCGTCGTCCTCGTGATATCATTGACTAGCTCGTCGAGACGATATCCGACGGCCAGCTTCGCACCGATGCGCGCAATGGGGAATCCCGTCGCCTTGGAAGCCAGCGCCGACGACCGCGATACTCGCGGATTCATCTCTATCACCAGCATTTCGCCGTCTCGTGGATTAACGGCAAATTGTATGTTGCATCCGCCAGCCTCGACGCCAATCTCTCGAATTATGGCGACTGCGGCGTCCCGCATTCGCTGATACTCACGGTCAGTGAGGGTCATTGCTGGAGCGACCGTGATCGAGTCCCCGGTGTGGATGCCCATGGGATCGAGGTTTTCGATCGAGCAGACGATTACGACGTTGTCAGCGTAATCCCGCATGACCTCCAGCTCGAACTCCTTCCAGCCCAGGACACTGCGTTCCGCCAGCACCTGCCCAACCGGGGAGAGCTCGAGCCCGCGCCGTACTATCCTTTCGTATTCCTCACGATTGTACGCAATGCCACCGCCACTGCCCCCGAGGGTGAACGATGGGCGGATGATAGCCGGAAAGCCGGTTATCTCGAGCAGCGACACGGCTGCTTCCCAGGAGCGCGCAATTCCGCCTGTTGGCACCCGAAGACCGATCCTGCGCATGGCATCGGCGAATTGCTCACGATCTTCGGCCATGCGAATCGCCCGCTCGTTGGCCCCAATGAGCTCCACACCGTACTTCGAGAGCACGCCGCGCTCAGCGAGCGCCATTGCGATGTTGAGCGCAGTTTGCCCGCCCATCGTGGGAAGAAGCGCCTGAGGGCGCTCCTTCTCGATAACCAGCTCGACGATCTCCGGATTAACCGGCTCGATGTAGGTCCGGTCCGCAATTTCGGGATCGGTCATGATAGTCGCCGGATTCGAATTTACAAGGATTACGTGATATCCTTCCTCGCGTAATGCCTTCGCCGCCTGCGTCCCCGAATAATCGAATTCAGCTCCCTGGCCGATGATGATCGGTCCGGATCCGATCAGCAGGATGCGCTGTATGTCAGTCCGGCGAGGCATTCAACAGATCCGCGATAATATCGTCCAGAGTCTTGAGAGGTCTCCAGTTCGTCGCCTTCTGAAGCTTTGAAGAGTCACCGATGAGAACGGGTATGTCCGAAGCTCGCTGGAGCGATTGCTCACTGCGCAGTTCGGCTCGTACCCCGGCCAGCAACAGCAGACGTTCAGCGATGCCCCGCACGGAGTGCCCCGTCCCGCTAGCGACATTGTACGCTTCGCCCGGAAGGCCGTGTTGCACAAGCTCCATGTAGGCGCGCACGACGTCGGCAACATGGAGAAAGTCACGCACCGGCGTAGTGTTCCCAAGCGAAATCACCGATTCGCCCGAAAGTCGCAGATCGAGCGCACGACGAACCAGGCGCGGTAAGAGGAAGTGTCCGTCCTGCCCGGGGCCGCTGTGATTGAAGCTTCTCGTGGCGATTACGCGGACCCCGTCGGAGCGAAATGCCTCGAACGCCACTATCTCCTGAGCGGCCTTGGATGCCGCGTACATGTCGAGGGGCCGCTGTTCATGGTTCTCCCCAAGCGGCATCGCCGAGGCTTCATGCCGGCCGTACTGGAGTCCGCTTCCTACAATCAGGACGACCGGGTCAAGTACCCCAGCTGCACGGCGTGCACGAATCTCCGCAAGGAGGCGCGCTGCACCTGACACATTGATATCGAGGGCCGCTGCGGGATCTTCCGTTACCGCAGGCACAAAGGAAACGCCGGCCAGATGGAATACCGCGTGTGGTGAACTCGCATCGATTGCCGCACGTATGGCGGCTGGTTCGCGCAGGTCGCAAGGCAACCATGCTATGCGCTGATACTCGTTCCCGGTGAGCGTCGCGAGTGTACCATTGCCATGCGTTGTACCGAAAACGTCCCAATCCTGCGCCAGCAGCTCCTTGCATAACCACTGCCCCACAAATCCCGTGGCTCCAGTTACGAGAGCCTTCACGCTAGGACCGATCGCTGTGACGGGCCAGATCGCTCTCAACCATCATTGCCACCAATGCGCCAAATGAAAGCTGGGGGTGCCAACCAAGCCTGCTGGCAGCCTTGGATGGATCCGCTACCAGGATGTCCACCTCGGCCGGGCGAAAAAACTTGGGATCCTGCACCACATATTCCCGATAATCCAGTCCGACACTCGCAAATGCTACTTCACACACATCCCGTACGCAGTGGGTTATTCCGGTTCCAATTACGAAGTCGTCAGGAGAGTCTTGCTGCAGCATTCGCCACATGGCGTCGACGTAGTCACCGGCAAACCCCCAATCGCGTCTCGCTTCCAGGTTACCAAGCCGCAGCTCCCTGCTCTTGCCCACCTTGATTCGTGCCGCCGCATCAGTGATTTTCCGCGTCACAAACTCCAGTCCACGCCGTGGACTCTCGTGATTAAAGAGGATGCCCGAAACTGCGTACAGACCGTAGCTCTCTCGATAATTCACTGTTATCCAGTGACCGTAGCACTTCGCTACGCCGTACGGACTACGCGGATAGAACGGGGTTGATTCGTTCTGCGGCGTTTCCACGACCTTGCCATATTGCTCGCTCGAGCTCGCCTGGTAGAAACGGGCCGACGGAGCGACGCGCCTCAGGGCTTCCAGCATTCGTGTAACACCTAGCGCCGTGAACTCTCCGGTGAGGACTGGCTGGTTCCATGATGTCTGAACGAAGCTTTGTGCCGCGAGATTGTAGACTTCGTCGGGCTTGCAGTCGGCCATTGCCTCCAGAAGGGAATGCTGGTCAAGAAGATCTGCCGAAACCAGCTCAATCCTGTCGACGAAATGACTGATTCTCTCGTAAGGTGTCGTTGAGCTACGCCGCACTATGCCAACGACCCGATATCCTTTTTCCAGCAGAAACTCCGCCAGATAGGAGCCGTCCTGGCCGGTAATGCCGCTGATCAGAGCAGTTGGCATGTCTGGCCTCTCGGGATGCGGCTCATGCGGCAATTCGGCAATGATGGATCGCACATGTGCGAAAAGAGGGAGCGCGATAGCAGCTCCCTCTTTGATTCGAAGACGATCGACGGCCTCATCAAGCGACCTGCGTTCCCCTTGGCGCGCGCTGGATTTTACCAGCGGCGAGACAGCGTGTGCACACCTTGATCTTGGTCACCTTGCCATCAATCAGAATGCGCGCTACTTGCAGATTCGGCTTCCACACGCGGCGGGTACGGTTGTTGGCGTGCGATACATTGTTGCCGAACGCTACGCCCTTTCCGCACACGTGACAGTTACGATTAGGCATGTTAATCAGTTCTGAATCAGTTCGATGCGTGCCATTTCCGCGCCGTCACCCTTGCGGTGACCAATCTTGAGAATGCGCGTGTAACCACCGGCGCGCGTAGCGAATCCCGGGCCGATCTCGCCGAACAGCTTTGCGGCTGTGCCTCGCTGAGGCACATGACGACCTACCAGCCGGCGGTCATGCAGAGTTCCTGACCGTGCCCGCGTAATCAGCTTTTCGACAAATGGGCGAAGTTCCTTGGCTTTTGCCTCGGTTGTCTCAATTGCGCCGTGCTCGATTAAAGCCATGGCGAGACTTCGCATGAGCGCGAGCTTCTGCTCGCTCGTTCGGCGTAGCTGCCGGCCCGCTTTTCGGTGTCGCACTGTTCCTTATTCCTCGTCGTCGGGCGCGGCGGCCGCGGCACGGCTCGGCGGCGTGCCCTTATCGAGGACACGTATGCCGTCGGTCGACTCCTCGTACTTCATGCCGAAGTTCAGTTCATGTCGCTCCAGAAGCTCCGCGATCTCCTGAAGTGACTTCTTGCCGAAATTCTTTACTTGCAGCATCTGACCTTCAGTCTGCTTGACCAGGTCACCAAGCGTGCGAACGTCCGAATTCTTGAGGGAGTTAACGGAGCGAACGGAGAGACCCAACTCGTCGATGGGCGACTTGAAAAGCTGGGAAAGTCTCTGCGCGTCCTCCGCTCCCTCGCCGTTAGACGGCAAGCCAGCTGCGCCCTGTGAGCCGAAGCTGACGAAATACTGGAAATGCGTCTGTGTGAGAGCGGCGGCGTAACTGACTGCTTCGTCCGGCGTGATAGTGCCGTTTGTCTCCACTGTGAGCGTTAAACGGTCGTAGTCCGTTCGCTGTCCAACACGAGTTTCAGCGACCGTAAAGTTCGCCCGGCGCACCGGGTTATAAATAGAGTCTATCCGCACGAGATCTACTGGAAGGCTGCGGTCCATCGGATGCTGATCCGACTCGACATATCCGCGGCCCTTGTTCACGTAAAGCTCGATATTCAGCTCTCGATCATCGTGCAACGTGAACAGGTGATGGGCAGAATTCACCACGTCCACCGATGCATTCGATTCAATGTCGCCTGCTACAACAGGACCGGACTCCGTCTTCTTGATGCGGAGCACCGCCTCTTCGACATCTGGTGCCATTGCCAGCGTCAACGTCTTGAGGTTTCCGATAATCTGATGCACATCCTCGACCACGCCCGGGATCGTCTGATGCTCATGCAGGACTCCATCGATACGAAAGCCCCAAACCGCGGATCCCCGCAACGATGAAAGCAGCATCCTCCGCATGGCGTTACCAAGCGTATACCCGAAGCCGCGCTCCAGAGGCTGGAGGCGAAACTCCGCTACGTTCGGATTATCGTCGCGCTTGGTAGCTTCGACGAGCTGCGGACGAACCAACCCACTCAAATCAACTGGTGATGCCATATATCCTCACTGGTCCTACCGGACTGAGCCGGTAACGCCCCACCCCGCCCCTAACGCGCGGTGGGCCCGTACGGGAGTTAGGGTCCCGAACCTGATTTTTAGTTATTGCCCGGGTACTACTACTTCGAGTACAACTCCACGATCAGCTGCTCCTGGGCTGCGATCGGGATGTCATGACGGCCAGGGCGCTCCAGCATGCGACCGCTGAACGTATCGCGATCCACAGCGATCCACGACAGGGGGGCGCCGCGAGACGACTGATCCATCGCGGTCAGAATAGCCGCCTGCTCCCGTGACTTGGGGCGTACACGCACCTCTTCGCCGGGCTTGACGAGATAGCTCGGCACATCGACTCCCTTGCCGTTTATCTCGACGTGCCTGTGACGCACAATTTGGCGCGCAGCCTTGCGACTGGGGGCAAACCCCATCCGGTACACGATGTTATCCAGTCTGCTCTCCAGCGCCGCCAGCAAGTTGTGGCCGGTGATACCAGCCATCTTGTTGACCCGCTCGAAAGTATTTCGAAATTGCTGCTCGCTTACGCCATAAATACGCTTCACCTTCTGCTTTTCTCTGAGCTGGCGCGAGTACTCAGATGCCTTCCGTCGCCGGCCCGTATTCTGTCCATGCTGCCCCGGAGGAAAAGGGCGTCGTTCCACGGGACATTTCTCGGTAAAGCACTTGGTGCCCTTGAGAAACAGCTTTGTCCCTTCGCGGCGGCATTGGCGGCAGCTTGGGCCAGTATATCTTCCCATTCCTCAGACCCTCCGGCGCTTTGGAGGGCGGCAACCGTTGTGCGGAATTGGCGTCACATCCTTGATGGACCGGACAACCAGTCCGGCAGCGGCGAGCGCCTGAATCGCAGATTCCCTGCCGCTCCCGGGCCCTTGCACGCGCACGTGTACTCTCTTTACGCCAAGAGTCATCGCTTCCCGGGCTGCCTGCTCCGCGGCGACTGTGGCCGCGAACGGTGTGGATTTCTTCGAGCCCTTGAAGCCCGCTTTCCCGGATGACGACCAGGACACCGTGTTCCCACGGATGTCGGTAATGGTGATCATCGTGTTATTGAACGTGGCGTTCACGTGCGCGACGCACTCGGCGTCCACTACACGTTTCGACTTCTTCGCACCGCCAGCCTTCGCTGTCGCCATAAATATTATGAGATCCGTCTACTTGGTGACTTTCTTCTTGCCCGCTATCGCGCGACGGGGGCCCTTCTTGGTTCGCGCATTCGTATGAGTCCGCTGACCGCGCACTGGTAAGCCCCGGCGGTGGCGAATACCGCGATACGAGCCAATGTCCATCAACCGCTTGATGTTCATGGAAATCTCGGTACGCAACGCGCCCTCGACGCGGTGGTCCCGCTCGATCACCTGGCGCAACTTGTTGACATCGGCATCGTGCAAGTCGCGAATGCGGACATCTGCACTTATTCCGGTCTCTTCAACTATCCGGCGTGCAAGCGCGCGCCCGATGCCGTAGATGTAGGTGAGCCCGATCTCCACCTTCTTCTCGCGAGGCAGGTCGACGCCAGCTATACGTGCCATTTATCAGCCCTGCCGCTGCTTATGCTTGGGGTTACGTTTGCAGATGATGCGAACAACGCCCTGGCGCTTGATCACCTTGCAATGCTCGCAAATCGGCTTGACGCTACTGCGGACCTTCACGGCGCTTCTCCATGCAAATCGTAAACTTTTCGGGTCAAGACCCTCAAGGTTAACTGAGCCTGTAGGTTCACGCAAGGGAGACAGTTACGCGGATTTAATGGAGCCGGGCACTTGCCACTGCCTCCTCAGAATGGCCCGGTCCCTTCCTCGCCTTCGATACGATTGTAAATCTGCGGTTGGGTACCAGTGGCCAGTGCCAGTCGCAGTCTCAGGTGTCAGTGATCAGCGGTTGGTGATGGAGCGATGCCCGCACTTGTCGTATCGCCGCGGAAGTATCCGCTCTGCCCGTTACGGTGCGGCCCAGCAGTAGATAAGTAGCCCCGTTGTCAGCAGCCTCCCGCGGAGTTACCACCCGGGCCTGGTCATGATTTTCACCGCCAGCCAAGCGAAGTCCGGGAACGAGTATTTCGAAGTCGCTGCCGAAGTCATTTCGAATCGCGCGCACCTCCGTTCCGGCGCAGACGACGCCGCGTGCGCCGGCAGACCGAGTGACGGAAGCGAGCCGCTTCGCTTCCAGCACTACGTCCACGAATGGTCGTCCCCACGCTTCCGCCAGCTCGCCAGATGTAAATGAGGTCAATACCGTAACGCCAAGAACCCCGCACCCGGAACCAGCTCCTTCGACGGCAGCTTCAATCATGCCGCGTCCGCCCGAGGCATGGACGGTAATCAGCTTCGCACCGGTCGACGCCGCGCTACGCGCAGCGCTTCGAACCGTGGCCGGAATATCATGGAACTTGAGATCCAGAAATACATCCTTGCCTAGCGCCAACAATTTCTCAACGATCGGCGGTCCGACGGCAGTGAACAACTCGCTTCCGACCTTGTAGAAATCGCAATCCTCACCGAGAGCATCTACTATCGCGAGAGCCCCGGACTCCGAGCCTGCATCCAGCGCCACGATGAGCCGTGCAGTCATCCCGGCATCTCCAGGGAGCCGACGATTTCGCTCAGAGCGTCCTTGCAATTCACACTGCACCATCGCTCCAGATCCGCCACGATTCGCAACGGGAGTCCAGGATCGCGTAGCGCGCCGGTGCCTACGCCGACCAGCGAGGCTCCGGCCAACATGTATTGCAGGGCATCTCCTGCCGACGACACGCCTCCGACACCCAACAAGGGTACGGAAACCGCATTGTGCACCTTCCACGTGGCAAGAACGCCTATTGGTAGAATTGCGTTTCCGCTGATGCCGCCAGCGCCGAAGCCCAGCACCGGACGGCGCTCCTGAACATCGATCACCAGCCCGGGGACAGTGTTCACCAGGGTGAGACAATCCGCCCCCGCGTCGACTGCGGTCCTGGCACTCGAGACGATGTCGGGTGAAGCCGGCGACAGTTTCACGAAAAGCGGCTTGCGGGTGGCCTGGCGTGCTCGCCGCACGAGATCGGCAAGAACGCGAAGGTCCGAGCCGAATTCCAGGCCGCCTTGTTTGACATTTGGACAGCTTACGTTCAACTCGAAGGCCAATGCGCCCGAAGCATCCGAAAGCGTGGAAACAACTTCAACGTAATCCTCCACCGTGTATCCAATCACATTCACGATTGGTATAGCGTGGCGCAGGTTGCGGCTGAGCCAGGGAAGGTGCTCCGCGAAGACCTCTTGCAGTCCCGGATTCGCAAGCCCGACCGCATTGATCATTCCGTTAGCGAATTCGGCAACGCGCGGTGCGGGAGCTCCTGCACGAGGCAGCGGACTCACCGCCTTAGTCACGATTCCGCCCAACGCATCAATTTCCATAAGGCCAGCCAGCTCGCGACCGTAGCCGGCAGTCCCAGCGGCGAGCACTATCGGATTCTGAAACGTAAGTCCAGCGATTTGAGCGCCCAGTGGAGGAGCACCCTTGAGCGGATTACGCCGGCTTGCGCTCATGCGGGCGGAGGCGGCACTGGCACTGGTGCAGCTTGCGTGTTGGTGGGAGGGTTGGCCGCACGCTGGCGCGCGGCCAGGCTGTCTGAGAACTCTTTGACCGCAGTCGCCCACGCTTGCTGCAACAGTGTTTCGGCCGGTTTCACGGCTCCGAGCACGGGGTTGTCCCTCCCCTCCAGCTCGAGCACGTAAGGGGAAGAGCCATATTGCTCACGCAGGCGCGCATTATAGGTGTCGCCGGAATCGGGGCGAAGTGCCGCCGCCGCAAGGAGTGCCTTTGGCGCGACGGGCGCATTAGGGATGGTAGCCACGATGCGCTTGAAGGCAGCATGAGCGTACCCGTCTCCTCCCAGGCTGTCGCGCGCTACCTCACCAGCAAGAAAAAGCGATGACCCTGTATAGTCTGTTCGGGTATCGAGAATCTTAACGAACAGAAGGTTTTGTTCGAGACGTCGCTGAAGGACGGTCCCATTCGCGGCATCGCGGGACCGTGTAATTGCCGCCTCGATATCAGGCAGAGTAGCAAGAGAGGCAAGCGAAAGGAGTGTCAGTCGCGCCGTCGCCTCTCGCGCCGGGAGGGAGTCGCGACCCAGTCGCTGACTGTTGATGAAATGCGCCGTCGCCGCTGAGTCCTGCCCCTCGGTCATGAGCAGATCTCCCGCGGCCAGGTGGATGCGCGCCTTCTCCACTCTCCGCGCGCGCGAGTTGGCATACACGGCCGCGAGCTGAAGTACGGCTTCATTGCGTCCCGCGCCCCAAAGCTCCGACATGGCGCTCAAAACATCTGGCCGATAGTCGCCGCGCTCCGCTCGCATGATTAGCAACGATTCCGCAGCCGCGAATCTCCGCTGCGCCAAGTATGCGGTGGCAAGTTCCCACTCAGCCGATGACGCAGATGCAGCCCGCAGATATACGAGCGCGGAGTCATTCTCACCGAGTGCCATCGAGGCTCGGGCGGCCCACACCGCGGCGTCATTGATGACTTTGCGATTGCGCGAGCGAAGCAGTGGGGCCAGCAACTCGCGCGCGGGTCCGTGCTGACTCAACCTGACCCTGCAAATCCCGAGTGCGAGAGATGCGCGTTCACGACGTTCATCGTTTCGTGACGGCAAGGCCAAAAAAGCTTCCAATCGGGGCACGGCACGTTCGCATTGATTACTGAGCGCCCAACCACGGCCAGCGAGAAACAGCGCATCATTGGCCCACCCACTTTTTGAGTGCCGGACCAGTACAGTTTCCGCCTTTGCCGCAGCGGTGCCGTAAAAACCCACCGCCGCTCCCTCGCGGCCACGCTCGGACTCCTTGTCGCCTCGCTTCTCAGCTTGCCGGGCGTTGTAGATCCCATTGAAATACGCGCAACCGGCTACCAGCGTCAGCGCCAGTAGCAGAGCGGTCCGCTTCACCGCCCCGCCAGCCCCACTCGTCGTTCGTAGTGTTCGAGGTATCTCATGGTAGCGGTTGCGACCGCGGCTGCGATCTCCTGCTGGCGCTGCGGCTGCGTAAGGAACCGTGCTTCATCGACGTTAGTGCCGAATCCGATTTCCACGAGTACCGCCGGCATGAAAGCCGTAACAAGAACGCGAAAGCCAGCCTGCTTGACACCGCGATCGGGCCCGGGATGCATATCACCCAGGCTGGCCTGAACCATGGAAGCAAGCTCGCTCGACTCCCTGAGGTGTTCGTTCTGCGCCATGTCATTCATTATGAAGCTAAGGGGGTCATCCCTTGCGGCGGTCACGTCCGTTTCAAATCGCACGGATTCATTTTCCATCCGCTCCACCCTTCGCGCATCTTCGGTCTTGGCTTCAGCAAGAAAATACGTCTCGAAACCGCGAGCCGCCTCAGGCCGAGGCCAACGTTGGTTCGCCGCGTTAACGTGAATGGACAGGAACAGATCGCCATTTTGCTGATTGGCGATGCGGCCGCGGTCGGACAGCGCAATGAGCGTGTCGGTCGTGCGCGTCATGACGACATCGACACCGCGTGACCGCAATATCGAAGCAAGGCGCTTGGAAACGGCCAGCGTTATATCCTTTTCATAAATGCGAAAATTGCCACCCCTTATCGGCCCCGTCATCCCGTTATCGGGACCCCCGTGCCCGGCATCAACAACTACGCGTCTTTTGCCCGTGTGTCTGGTCGAGCGTTTCGCAGAGGGAGCAGGCGATGCGGGTCTGGTGCGCGGTGGCACCGCCAACGCCGCGGTGGGCCCCGCCGGCGGTGGCGTCAGCACCAGCAACTCAGCTTTCGCGATATTGTATCTAAGGCGATCGGAGGCGGCACGCGGAAGCTGCTCGGTTAGAACTTGCAGTGGCAGAAAGAGATCGCCGCCATCAACAAAGGGAGCCGTGGCCAAAGGCACAACCCGATCGCCCACCTCCATGAATGGCGCCTGATCCGCTACAAAAAACTCTATGCCAGCCAGGCTGATGCGATAGCGACCTCCGCCCAGAGAATCGATGGCTACAGGCACTACCGAGGATAGTGCGGCCACGCGAATTGCCGGACCTGACAGCTTCTCCGCCACCGAGATTTTGGCCTCACCGTTTTGCCCGCGCACGGTAATTACGGAAGGTTGGACGACAGCGACCTGCGCGGCCAGGAGCAGGGCAGCGATCATCGGGTGCGCACTACTCGCGCCATGTCACGCTCATCGTCCTTCCGTTTCTGATCTTCGCGCTTATCGTGCAATTTTTTCCCCTTTCCAAGCGCCAGAGTGACTTTCGCAATGCCGCCCTTGAAATGCAGATCGAGCGGAAGCAGCGTGAGTCCCTGCCGTTCGACCGCACCAATCAGGCGTATTATCTCTTTCCGATGGAGAAGCAGCTTTCGCGTGCGCGTTGGCTCGTGATTGAACTGATTCCCCTGCTCGTATGGCGAAATATGCAGATTGAGGAGCCATATCTCGCCTTTTGTCACGATCGCGTAGCTGTCCACCAGGTTGGCCTTGCCCAACCGGAGCGACTTTACTTCCGTTCCGGACAACACGATGCCGGCCTCCCACGTCTCGATGATATGGTAGTCGAAACGTGCGCGTTTGTTCCGGGCGATTGTATGCGCATCGGAGGCGTCTGTTTTGTGCATCTATCATGATAAAAGACTAGCCGGAGGAGCGCATCGTCACACTTCGGGACAACGGGCGGCATCCGGCTGACGACGCGGCGAAAAGTAGAGCTGATGCCCTTTTACGGCAACGTCGAATCGCGTTGACGCATACGTCCGTCACGCTTACGTTTCCAACCTTACGCCGGAGTGGTGGAACTGGTAGACGCGCTGCGTTCAGGGCGCAGTGGGTGCAAGCCCGTGGGGGTTCGAGTCCCCCCTTCGGCACTACAGAGCGACTGC
>Ga0136617_10004776_pt1 | contig 12140 bp, 11 predicted proteins | sample AntDrymUQ3222106_2_FD_129672 | JGI IMG/M metagenome (GOLD analysis project Ga0136617, IMG submission 129672) | Polar desert sand microbial communities from Dry Valleys, Antarctica - metaG UQ322 (21.06) | ecosystem: Environmental > Terrestrial > Soil > Desert | place: Antarctica: Dry Valley...
CCGGACAGTAGCGGAACTGACCCGGTTCGCGCTGGGAGCGGGGATCATCGAGGAATAGCCTGATTATCTTTGGTCCATGACCGACGTCAGGCCCGTGAAGACCGGTATCGTCATGATGAACCTCGGCGGACCGGCCACGCTGGACGATGTGGAACCGTTCCTCCTCGAGCTGTTTGCCGACCGGGAAATCATCCAGCTTCCACTCCAGCGCTGGCTCGGTCCGTTCATCGCTCGCCGCAGAACCCCCAAGGTTCGAAACCTTTACGCGAACATCGGGGGAGGTTCACCCATCCTGCGATACACCGAGGCCCAGGGTAAGGGCATGGTCGCCCGGCTCGACCGAATTTCTCCGGAGACAGCACCCCACAAATTTTACGTAGCCTTCCGCTACACTCACCCCGGCAGCGACGACGCCTTGCGGGCCATGCATGCCGATGGCGTCGAACGGGCCGTCGCGTTTACCCAGTACCCGCAGTTCTCGTGCAGCACCACCGGGTCGAGCCTGAACGAGCTGTGGCGGGCGGCGGGCCGGAGCGGGCTCCGGCACGCCTTCGAGTGGAGCGTCATCGACCGCTGGCCGGTGCATCCCGGCTTCATCGATGCCATGACTGAAACGGTTCGCGACGGTCTGGGTCAGTTTGAGGTGGCTGATCGCGAGAAGGTTCTGATTCTCTTCAGCGCCCACTCATTGCCGCTCGACGTAATCGACCGAGGCGATTCCTATCCCCAGGAGGTGGGCGCCAGCGTTCAGCGTGTGGTGGACCAACTTGGGGGATCCCTTCCGTATATCCTGGCCTACCAGTCTGACGTGGGTCCGGTGCGCTGGCTCGGCCCCAGCACCGAGCAGGTGCTCCGGCGGCTGGGGGCTCGGGGACACAAGCACGTGCTGGTAGTCCCTATCGCCTTTACCAGCGATCACATCGAGACGCTTTCCGAACTCGACCTCGAGTATGGCGAGGTGGCACATGAGGCGGGCATCACTCATTACAAGCGCGCTCCGGCCCTCAACGAGCGGCCGCTATTCCTCGACGGTCTGGCCCAGATCGTAAGGGATCATCTCACTTCAGGACTTTCCCATAGCAGCCAGTACCCGGTTCGCTGTGCCGGTTGCACCAACTCCCAATGCCGCAACATTCTCAACCCAGTGGGAAGCGAAGCGAGATTAGCGGGTTCTCCTCATCCCGAGCGCAGCGAGGGACCTGGCTGGTAAGTCCTGGAAAGTGGCGGCCTAGGTCCCTCGGTCGCTGTGCTCCCTCGGGATGGGGTGAGGCTAGGAGTCGGAGCGGAGGTTCCGGCTTACCGGATACAGTACTCGTCGCACCAGACGATCCGCCATCTGACGCACGATTTCGCGGTCTGGGTCGGAGATCGACTCCAACCGAGCCAATGCCCAGGCGGATTCCTCCTCCGCCATCTCGACGCCGAGCCGGTGCAGCTCGGCCAGCTTGGGAGCCACGACCTTGCCGCGGAGACTGAGACCCAATCGAGCCAGCTCGTCGTCGATCACCCGCTCGGCTTCTTCGAGGGCAACGGATGCCGTGCCGGCAGCGGGGCAGCAAAGGCGCTGAAGGTCATCGAGGTCGTAGAGATGAACGCCAGGCACGTTCCGGGCCGCCGGCTCGACATTACGGGGCACCGAGAGATCCACCACGAACAGCTCGCGCTCGGGCCGCTCCGCTATGGCTTTGGCGAGTTGGTCCGCTGACACGACGGCTCGTGCTCCTGAGGTTGCCACCAGCACAAGTTGGGCAGTGTTCAGTCTCGGTTCCAGTTCCTCCCAACCTCCCGCGCTGGCACCCCAGGCTTCGGCCAGGACTTTGGCCCGCACCGCTCGCCGGTTAAGGAGCGTGACGCTGGAGGCGCCCTGCTCGTGCAACGCCCGCAGAACTCCTTCAGCCGCTTCACCGGCGCCGAGCACTAATACTTCCCTCGCACCAATCTCGCCCCACCGTTCGGCTACCAGATCGATGGCCGCGGAGCTCACCGAGGCGGGATGGCGTCCCAGCAGTGTCTCGCACCGTACGCGACGACCCGCAGCCAGTGCCGCCGACAGGATCACGTCCAGGTCCCGGTTGGTGGTCCCCGCCGCCCGGGCGGCATCATAAGCCCGCCGGACCTGGCCCAGGATTTCGGTTTCGCCCAGGATCTGCGAATCGAGCCCTGCCGTGACGATGAACAGATGGCGGACCGCATCTCGACCGTCGTACCGCAGAAGATGGGGATCAGGGACTGCGACCCGCGTCTGGGCGAAGCTCCGGAACCAGGGAGCGAGGTCTTCATCACCGCCCCAGTAGAGCTCGCAGCGGTTGCAGGTGGCAAGCAGGACGGCGGGTCGGCCGGCCTCGTGCTGGGCTTGCAGAATGGCCGCAGCTTCGGCCGGGGTGAACGCAAAACGCTCGCGCTCTTCTACCCCGGCCATATGATGGCTTATGCCAATGACATGGAAGGAAAGATTCGGAAGCACGTACAAGGCTAGGCTTTGACCTTCCCGGGTTCAATCCGCAGCCCCACGGATACCGGGTCCGTACTGTTACGGAGGCGGTAAAAGACAGCCTTCCGCGTCACCTGACAGCTAAATCCTATCCGCGGCCCCTCTCATCGTCTGCTGATACAGGTCGACGAGACGCCGCATTCGGGAGACATGGGCGGTCACCTGAGAGGGCTCCGGGCCGTCTGCGGTACCTGTTCCGCCACCAATGTCCTCGACAACGGAGTCGCTTAGCGCCTTGAAATGGCCGGCGTCGGCAAACCCGACTCGGTTGAGGTCGGACTGCATGGAGGTGACCAGATCACCTGCCAGATTCTTGTAGGCCGTCATATTCTCGCGATTTATCTCGGACCCGCCGACCATGAGCTCCAACTGGTTTTTCACCGCCGGAATGAGCCTTGGGGCCTCGAGCTCCGCGCCGCTGTTGGTGCCGTCCAACCCGTCCTCACGGGCGCGGTTCTCCGAGTCAGCTGTGTAGGGAGAGGACGAAGCCGTTCCGCGCGCGCCGGTTTCCGGGCTTTCGCGACCGCAGGCGTATAGGAGGAGTGCCAGGGGCAGGAAGTGAACTCGTCTCATGTGCGCCTCGGACTTTTGGTGTGGTTAGCTCCTAGAATCAATGGTTCCGACCTGCAAAAGGCGGTGTTCCGGGTCACGGGAACGCTGTACGGCGGTACTGCCTACCTTCCGAACAGCCTCCCCAGCACCCCGCTGCTGGTTGACGCCTCGAATGCGTGCGCCAGCTCAGCCATGGACCCGTAGCGATCCCCCGGATTGACCGACAGTGCTTTGCCAATGACAGCCTCAAGCTTGGCCGGCAGATCGCCCTTTACCGCGCGCAGCGGAAGCGGTGCCCCCCGGAGCCGGGCAATCATGGTTTCCTGGGCACTCTTGCCGGTGAAAGGAAGCTGACCGGTGAACAGCTCAAAGGCGAGAATGGCGAGTGCGTACACGTCGCTTCGACCGTCGAGTGGCTTGCCTCGGATCTGCTCCGGACTCATGAACTCCGGAGTACCGAGCACGATCCCGGTGGCCGTGAGCTTTACCACGTCCGGACCCGCCCGTCGTTCCTTGGCCAGGCCGAAGTCCATCACCACTGCCCTGTGCCCAATGGGCGCTTCAGGGTCGGGCACGAGCATGACGTTCTCGGGCTTGAGATCCCGATGAATGATCTGAAGGTCGTGCGCGTGACCCAGCCCGTTACAGACCTGAATCAGGAGGGGAATGCCTTCGGCGAGGGGAAAGGGCCCGCGACGGGTCTCGTGCTCGCTCAGCGGCTCGCCCTCCAGATAGGGCATGACCAGGTAGATGAGCCGGTCGGGGGTCTCTCCCATGCGCAGGATCGGACAGGCGTTAGGATGATTGAGCCGGGTAGCGATCGTGGCTTCCCGCCGAAGCCTCTCGACCGAAGCGGGATCGCGGGAAAGGCGGGGGATCAGGATCTTGACGGCAACCGGCTTGCCGGTGCCGATCTCGAGCGCCTGATAGACGTACGACATGCCTCCTTCACCCAGCTTGCGGTTGATCTCGTAGCGCTGATCGAGGATCTGTCCGGTCAGGCTTCCGAGGGCGGTCGGGTGGTCGGGTGGTCGGGCGGAAAAGTCCTCCGCGCCGTCCGCCTGTCCCCCTGTCCGCCTGGCGGTCTCTGGCGCCGACTCCACCAATAGTGAGCCATCTTTCACACAGAATCGAGCGGGGGCGTCGTACGTAGTCTGACACCGCGGGCAGCGCCGGTTACTCAATCGCGAAACCGGTTTCGGCCATCGCTCTTGGCGCGGTAAAGGTGGGTGTCCGCCAGCCGAAGAAGCGAGTCGCCATCGCTCACGCGCTCGTCAGGGTAGGACCCGATCCCGATGCTGATCGTGACCCGGACTGGTCGGCCTTGCTCACCGAAATCGTGGGCGGATACGCGCCGCAGGATCCGTTCGGCGAAGTTGCGGGACTCGGCATTGGTCGTCTCGGGCAGGAGCACCACGAACTCCTCGCCGCCATAACGCGCCACGATGTCCACAGACCGCTGCTCCCGTTTCAGCAGATTGGCCAGCTGCTTGAGGACCCGGTCGCCCACCAGATGCCCGTAGCTATCGTTGATCTGCTTGAAGTTGTCGATGTCCACCATCATGCAGGTCAGCATGGTAGCGTACCTTGCGGCGCGGTCCATCTCCTGTTCCAGCTTTTGCATCAGGGCCCGCCGGTTGAAGCAGTTGGTCAGCGGGTCGGTCTCCGCCAGATGCCGCATCTGCTCCTAACCCAGGACAGCATTCTCGAGATCATAAGCCCGTTCGAGCGCCGCCACCGCAGCCACGATCACCTCGCCGGCAAAATGCACGTCATGCTCGTTGAGCGGGGCGTCTTCGGTGGTCGTACGCAGAAAGAAGACGCCGGCCGGGTGTTCGCGCAGGGAGAACCGGAGGGCTACCGCTGACCGGGTCTGTACCGGGCGACCCTCCGCCTCCCATTCTTCCCGTACCCCACGGTACAGCGGGTCGGTCTGAACATCCCTCACCAGCACCGTCTCTCCCGTGGCCAGGGCATGCCGGACCTCGGGATAGCGCTTGAGGTCTACCTGAAGATTTTGAAGCATCGGATTCTCGAACGCCGCAACGACACTGCCGGTCTCGCCGTCGGAATTGGCCATGATGATCGAGCAACGGGAGATGCTGAGCCCCTGAGCCACCCGGCGCACCAGGATGCTGTAGATCTCTTCCGGCTTGAGCGAGGCGGTCACCTCCTGCATGATGTCCATCATCTCGGACCGGGACCGTGCCTCAGCCCGCGCCTGATTGAGCTCGCGTCCCACGCGGAGGTGGGCCTTGACCCGGGCCAGCAGCTCCCGCACCCGGAACGGTTTGGGAATGAAATCGGCGGCACCCAAGCCGAGCGACCGAACCGTCGCCTCCTCCGGGGGCATGGACGAGATCATGAGGACCGGCAGGTCCTTGAACCGAGGATCGGCCTTGACGCGTTGGAGCAGCTGGAGGCCGTCCACCTTGGGCATCATGATGTCGAGGAGGAGCAGGTCGAACTGCTCGGCGGTCAGGTGTTCGAAGAGGTGCTCGCCACCGGGGGCGGTGAAAACGTCGTAGCCGTTCTCCTTGAGAATCCACGACAGCGTGCGGGAGAGCGCCTGATCGTCGTCCGCCACGAGAATCTTCGGAGCGACAGTCATTTTAGGCCTGTCCTGAGCGTGTCGAAGGGGCCTGCCCTGAGCCTGCCGAATGGGCCTGCCCTGAGCCTGCCGAACGGGCCACCAGACGTTGAAACAGTTCGGGATCCACATTCCCCCCACTGATCACTGCCACCGTCGGACCGGTGGGGCGTATCCGCCCTGACATCAGGGCGGCGGTGGTAACGGCGCCTGAGGGCTCGACCGTCAGTCCCATTTCGGCGTACAGAAATCGGACGGCAGAGACGATCTCGTCCTCCGAGACCTGAACCGCTTCCCTCACCACGCTGGACAAGACGGCAAACGGGAGACTTCCAATGGTCAGGGGTAGCAAGCCATCGGCCAGACTCGTGGCGAGCTCCATTGTTACCGGGGTGCCGGCGTCGAGTGCCCGGGCCAGCTTGGGCGCACCGGCCGCCTCCACGCCGATGACCCGGACCGACGGCTTCAACGCGGCCACGGCCGACGAGATTCCGGCTATGAGACCGCCGCCACCTACCGGCACCAGGATCGTCTCCACCGCCGGCAGGGCCTCGAGTATTTCCAGCCCGCAGGTTCCCTGGCCCGCGATAACGTCCAAACTCTCGTACGGAGGCACCATAGTCAGACCCCGCTCCTCCGCGAGAGCCCGGGCTCGCTCATAGCGTTCGGCCGAGCTGTTGCCGGCGAACACCACCTCGCCGCCCTCTCGCCTGACACCAGCCACCTTGATGCCTGGAGCTCGCTGCGGCATGACCACGACGGCGGAGGCTCCCAGCAGACGAGCCGCCCGCGCCACCGCCTGACCATGGTTGCCACTGGAGTAGGTGATTACCCCTCGGGCACGCTGCTCCGGGTCGAGCCGGGATACGGCGGTATAGGCCCCCCGGATCTTAAAGGCGCCTATGGGCTGGAGGTGCTCGCATTTGGCCGCCACCGGAACGCCCAGGCGGGCGGCCAGGGCGGGCATGTCGAGCAACGGGGTCTGAGCGGCGATACCTTCGAGACCTCGAGCCGCGCTCCGCAGGTCCTCGAGCGACACGACCCCAATCATAACCTTACTCCAACGCGGCCGTGGGAGTGGCCTCGTCGCCGTCGGCCAGCTCTTCCGCCCCCGGCTCATCCTCCCTCACCACCCGGGCCACATCTACCACCGTGTCTCCGGAATCGAGATTCATAACCCTTACGCCCTGGGTGTTGCGGCCAATCACCCGGATTCCATCCACCGGTAGCCGGATGATTACGCCTTGCCTGGTAATCATCATGAGCTCGTCATCAGGAATGACTTCCTTGAGTGCTACAATCGACCCGGTTTTGTCGGTCTTCTTGAGGGTGATGATGCCCTTGCCCCCCCGTTTCTGGACCCGGTAGTCCGAGAGCTCCGACCGTTTGCCATAGCCCTTTTCACTCACCACGAGCAGACTGGCGTCCCGCCGGACCACCACCATGCCGATCACCTCGTCGCCCTTCTCCAGCTCGATTCCCTTGACCCCGGTAGTCGCCCGGCCCATGTCACGGACATCGCTGTGGTGGAAGCGGATGCTCATGCCATCCTTGGTGGCGAGGATGATGTCGCTGTTCTGACCGCACACCTGGACGTCGATCAACTCGTCATCCTTCTCCACATTGATCCCGCAGATCCCGTTGGCGCGCACATTTCCATACGCGGACAAGACCGTTTTCTTTACCGTTCCCTGGCGGGTGGCAAAGAAGAGGCTCTGGTCGTCGGCGAACTCCCGCACTGGAACCAGCGCCGCGATCTGCTCGCCCGGCCTGATGGCTATGCAGTTGATAACCGGCTTCCCGCGGGCTGCCCGCCCGGCTTGAGGGATCTCGTGCACCTTGAGCCAGTACACCTGGCCCCGGTCGCTGAAAAACATCAGGTAGTCGTGGGTACTGGCGATGAAGAGGTGCTCGACCCAGTCGTCCGCCTTGAGGTCTGCACCGTTCAGGCCGCGGCCACCCCGACGCTGCCGCTTGTAGGTGGTGATCGGGATCCGCTTGATGTAGCCGGTGTGGGAAATGGTGATGACCATGTCCTCTTCGGCTATGAGATCCTCCACCGTGAACTCACCCTGGTCCGCCACGATCTCGGTCCGCCGGTCGTCACCGAAAGTCTCTCCGACCTCTTCCATTTCCTCTTTCAGAATCGTCATGCGTTTCGGTTTCGATGCCAGGATGCTCTTCAGCTCCTTGATCGTGGCCCGGACTTCCTTCAGCTCGGCGTCGAGCTTCTCGATCTCGAGGCCGGTGAGCTTAGCCAGACGCATGTTGAGGATGGCGTCGCTCTGCTTCTCACTGAAGCCGAACCGCTTGCGCAGCTTCGCGTCGGCTTCGGGCGTATCCTCGGACTTCCGAATGATCTTGATGACTTCGTCGATGTTGTCGACCGCGATCTTCAGGCCATCGAGGATGTGCTCGCGCGCCTGCGCGGCATCGAGATCGAACTGGGTCCGGCGGACGATGACCTTGTGGCGGTGGTCGATGAAATGCTGCAGCAGCTCCTTCAGGTTCATGACCTTGGGGGCGCCATTGGTCAGCGCGAGCATGATCACGCCGAACGTCGTTTGCATCTGAGTGTGCTTGTAGAGCTGATTCAGCACCACGTTGGGGATGCTGTCCCGCTTGAGCTCGATGACGATCCGCATCCCTTCCTTGTCGGATTCGTCGTTGATGTTTACGATCCCCTCGACTTTCTTCTCGCTCGCAAGCTCGGCGATCGACCTGACCAGATTTTCCTTGTTGACCTGATATGGGATTTCGGTGACGACGATCTGCGAGCGGCCGCTCGTCTCCTTCTCCTCGATCTGGGCCCGGGCCCGCATGACGACGCGGCCGCGGCCACTCTCATACGCCTCCTTGATCCCTTCCCTGCCGTAGATGTAGGCCCCGGTCGGAAAGTCGGGTCCCTTGATGACCTTCCGCAGCTCTCCGATGGTAGCATCGGGGTTGTCGACCAGCAGCTGTACCGCCTTGACCACCTCGCGCAGGTTGTGCGGCGGGATATTGGTGGCCATTCCGACGGCGATGCCGCTGGACCCATTGACGAGCAGGTTGGGAATCTTCGAGGGGAGAACGGTTGGTTCCTGAAGCCGGTCGTCGAAGTTGGGTTGGAAGTCGACGGTGTTCCGGTCGATGTCCTCCAGCATCATCATGGCGATGCGGGTAAGCCTGGCCTCGGTGTAGCGATAGGCCGCGGCGGGGTCCCCGTCCACGGACCCGAAGTTGCCCTGGCCGTCTATCAGCGGATATCTGAGGGAGAAGAGCTGCACCATGCGCACCAGCGCGTCGTAAACCGAGCCGTCACCGTGGGGGTGATACTTGCCAAGCACATCGCCTACCACGGTTGCCGACTTCTTGTACCCCCGGCCGGGAACCAGGCCCAGCTCGTTCATGGCGTAAAGGATCCGGCGGTGTACCGGCTTCAATCCGTCCCGAACGTCAGGTAGTGCGCGCGAGACGATGACGCTCATCGAATAATTTATGAACGACTGCTGCATCTCCTCTTCGATGAGCCGGGGCAGAATACGTTCGCGCGAGTTCGGTGCGGTCATGGTGTTCCTGTGCTAGGGCAAGAGCGGCCAGAGGCGGCCTATAGCCCCGAATATAGTCGCCCGGGCCACTCGCCAGCAACCCTGAAAGAGCCCCGGAAGCCATGGACTGACAAGCAGTTAGTCGAAGGGCTGGTCCTCACTCCGCGGCCCCCGTTTAAAGGTGGCCTGGCTGGGGCCGATACTTTCAAGGAACTCCCAATCTCCCGCGCGAGGCCCTCATGTGGTATGACAGTTCAAAAAGCTCCATGATGCTTGCGCTGACCCTCCTGGCAGTGCCCGGGGCGCTCCTTGCCCAGACCGCATCGGCTAAGAAGTCCACCCCCCAGCCAGCAGTCACGAGTGGGTTTGACAGCTTTCTTCTCCTGGTTTCGCCCCGCGATACCGTAGCCATCAAACGCAGCCTGCGGGCCGCTACGGAAGCTGAGATGTTGGCCGAAACGCGTCGCCGGCAGGCCGAGACGATGCGCCTGGGCGCCCGGCACCGAATCGAATCGAAGAAGGTGGAAATCGTCAGGCTCAAGGAGCGGGCGGATGTCGCCAAGAAGGAGAAGCGAGATGCCGACCGGGTGGGCCTCGAAGCAGAACGGAAGGCCGCCGAACGCGAGATAGACCTGCTGAAGGTGAGGGAAGAGCTACGGCAGGCTGAGACGGAGCTCGAGGCCAAACGTGTGCAGCTCGCCGGGGTGACTCAGAAGGCTTTGCAGTTGGAGCTACAGCTGGCCACCCGGCGGGCCGGTCGGTCGCGCGCTCCGGGAGGGGGTGCCGGAGGAGCGAGCCTGGACCGGGTGATCGGCGAGCTGGAGAAGCAGACGCTGGAGGCCCAGCGGTCTCAGGCCGCCTCCACCGCCGAGGTGGCTGATGGCGAGATAAAGGTCATCGACCGGCGGCTGGATCTCCTCGATGCGCAGCAGAGAGTGTTGAGTGGTAAGTAGGAACCAGTAGCACCGTCCGCGCCCCACGTCCTACTACGGGTGCAGCTTTCGGCTGCACCACATCCCCGATAGGCAGCCCGTTCCGGTCCAGCACTCTAAAGACGGTAACCGGGTTCCAGTTCGTCATCTCGACCACTCTGCACCTCATTTGTGTGTGCTTGTCCAGGACCATCTCATCGTTGCGTATGGTTGAGATGCCTTGACCGGGCAGAGGGTTGCTTGTTGAGCTGGGGTCGGGAGCTGGGAGTCAGGAGAAAGTCTCCTCATTCCGAGCGTAGCGAGGAACCTGGCCGTCGTGGTTAAGAAGGCAAGCTTAGTAGGTCCCTCGCTTCGCTCGGGATGAGGAGAGATGTTCTCGTGCCTGCCTCATAGCTCCCGACTCCAAGCTCCCGACTCCAAGCTCCCGACTCCTGACTCCCACGCAACCCTCTGCCTGTAAGTTGTGTCAGAGGTGCGGTTGGACCCACCACCCTACCATCCGGAGCCGGGTGCACGACCAAGAGCTGATCGGCCGAGTGCTGGCGGGGGATCCGAGCGCCGAGCGCGCGATGTACGACGCGCATGTCGACCGGGTCTTCCGGCTGGTTTATCGGATGGCGGGAGATCTCGACCGGGCCCAGGATTACACCCAGGAGACCTTCATTAGAGCCTTCGATCGGCTGAGGGAGTTCCGGGGTGAGGCAGCCCTTTCGACCTGGCTGTGCTCGATCGCCGTATCGATCACGCTCAACGGCCTTCGAAAGGTACGGAGGGCAAGGGAGCGGGAAGTGAATCTGGACGACATGGTCCCGATAGGCCGGATGTCTCGGGAGGCGGAGCCAGACCTGAAGGAACGGCTCACGCGGGCCATTGACGATCTGCCGGACGGATACCGGGCGGTGTTCGTGATGCACGACGTTGAGGGATACACCCATCAGGAGATCGCATCCTCCCTCGGCGTCCATCCCGGCACCTCGAAAGCGCAGTTGTTTCGGGCACGAGCCCGCCTGCGCGAAGCGCTCGCCGATTTTGCGAAGGAATGAACGATATGACCGATGATCGCTTGGACGACCAGTTGCGAGACGCCGCGCGGGAGTACAACGCCCCGCCGGAGACGCCGCGCGCGGAAATGTGGGCGGCTATTGAGGCAAAGAGGACGGACGGTGGAACGGCGGAACGGCGGAACGGCGGTGGTGAGCCAGAGTCTCTGCCCTCACTCGATCCGGTAATCCGGCCCTTCCGACCTACCGCCGTACCGACCTACCGCCGTTTCCGCCTGCCCCTCGGCATCGCCGCACTGCTCGTCCTGGGTATTGGACTCGGCCGCCTGTCGGCGCCTCCTCCTGAGCCCGGCGCCCCATCAATCCTCACCGGGGAGGCAACGCCGCGGGGAAGCGACATAGCCTATCAGGTCGTAACCACAGAGCACCTGGGGCAGTCGGAAGCCTTTCTCACCCTGTTTCGGGCTTCGGTGCGGGGAGGCGGCAACCAACAGCTCGCCTCTGCCACCGCACGGCAGCTGCTCGCTGCCAACCGGCTGTTGCTCGATTCGCCGGCGGGCGACGAAAACAGGACCCGGCTTCTCCTCCAGGATCTCGAGCTCGTGTTGGCCCAGATCGCTCAGCTCTCTCCCCGGCCACGCTCGCCCGATCTCGAGCTCATCACCGAGGGACTGGAACAAGGTGGCGTAATGTCACGCCTGAGAACCGCGGTGCCCTCTGGCGCGAGCACAACTCAAGGAGTCCTCTGATGTATGGCATGCTGAACTCGCTTTCGCTGGTGTTGGCATTGAGTACCGGCGGCGGCCCCCAGCCCTCTCACGCAGTCGCGGGCGGCTCCCGTGACCCCGAGGTGCCCAGGAGCTGGCTGCGCAACGACCCCGCAGACTCCGTGTACCGCCTCGCCCGCGAAACGCTGAATCGCCGGGATTATCGCCGGGCGGCCGAGCTCTTTGCGCAGATCGTGGCCCGGTTTCCCCGCTCCGGCTACGCTGGCGACGCGCTGTATTGGCGGGCGTTCGCGCTTTATCGAGTCGGAGGAGAGCG
>Ga0136617_10004778_pt1 | contig 12139 bp, 13 predicted proteins | sample AntDrymUQ3222106_2_FD_129672 | JGI IMG/M metagenome (GOLD analysis project Ga0136617, IMG submission 129672) | Polar desert sand microbial communities from Dry Valleys, Antarctica - metaG UQ322 (21.06) | ecosystem: Environmental > Terrestrial > Soil > Desert | place: Antarctica: Dry Valley...
CCTGATCACTATTCCTGACCCGTCCGGCGTAAGGTGTCTGGTGGTTCGGAACGACGACAAATTGGCGGCCAGCGGATTCTCTGCCCCTTTGGAGCGTCGCGGTGCCTGGCCGCTTCCCCCGCAGCGCCCGCGCTACCAGGACATCGCCGGCCGCGATGGGACGGGTGTCGCCGTTGGCGTCCTCGAAGGCGAGGGCCAGGGATCGGACGGCGGATGCCCCGCGAGTAGACAGCGAGAGGCGCACATCGGCCAGGGCATCTTCTTCGGACGCGTAGTCGCCGACCAAGTTCGCCGTCTCGGTGTCCCAAAGCTCGTAGGCCATCTCAATCTCTCGGCGTGGGCGATGTATGCACTGCAACCAGCGGCGGATCCCAACAGCGCAGGAGTTGCTCAGGAGGTCCCCAAAGGGTGTGGTGACCGGTGCTATTCGTCGTTCGCTCGGCGGTAATTCCAGCGCCAACGTGAACCACGAGCTTGGCGACATAGTCGCCCATCAGCGGCACGCCCCGAGCCTTTTTCAGTGCCCGTTCGTCGGTGTCGTACAGCGACACTCCGCGCCGCGGTCGCTCCCGCTGGGGTGAGGGATCTCCCAGCGTGCGGCCCAACGCGCGCGGCGACATGAAGTCTTCGAGTTGCGGCGGGTCAGATTGGACAACGCGGTAATAAACCGTGCCTGACACGTTCTTCACCTCGCCACCTTGAGTTTGCCCGATGACGGCGACGGGACGGTTGCACGGGATAGCCATCAAAGAACGGGTGCTCCACGTCGCGGGAGCGAACGGATGCGAACCAGAGTTGCTAGAGTGGAGGCGACCCCGACCTCGCGAGCGGTGGAGGCGATCCGATAGATACCTCGCTCCTGGCTACCAAGCTCCGGATTCCACCCCCGACGCACCACCTGGTGCCTCGCAACCAGCTTGTGGACGCGTTGGAACGCAACATCGTCGGCTACAAGCTGGTCCTGCTCTCGGCGCCAGCTGGCTATGGTAAGACCACGCTGCTTTCGCAATGGGCCCACGCGACCAAGATCCGGGTCGCTTGGTTGTCGCTGAGCGGAGAAGACAACGACCCCGAACGCTTCCTCCGGTACCTGTTCGCGGCCTGGCAGGAGGTTCAGCCGGGTCTCGGCGACAGCCCGCTCGGTGTGCTGCTGAGCGCGATCACCCCCGATCGCGACGCCGTCCTCGCGGCGTTCATCAACTCCGCCAATGAGCTTCCCGGCTCGACGGTCTTCGTCCTCGACGATTATCACCTGATCGACGGTTGCGACATCCACACCGCGCTCACCTTCCTGCTTGATCATCTGCCAGCCACGCTGCATGTTGTTTTGGCCGGTCGCGGTGAGCCTCCTCTGCCTTTGGCCCGCTACCGGGCGCGGCGTCAACTGCTGGAGCTCCGCACCGAGGATCTCCAGTTCACGATGGACGAGACCGCCGCGTTCTTGAACGGTCCGATGGGGCTCGATCTCTCGGCTGAGGACGTCGTGCCATTGCACGGCCAATTGGAAGGCTGGATCGCCGGGTTGCAGTTGGTCGCCCTCAGTCGCCAGCGACATCTCGCGGGTGAGGCGATGGTTGGCGTCAGTGGAGGGCACCGGTTCATCGCCGATTACTTGAGCGAAGATGTTCTAGCTCATCTGCCCGGCGATCTCCGGCGGTTCTTGCTCCGGACCAGCATCCTGGATCGTCTGGGCGGTTCGCTCTGTGATGCCGTCACCGGGGAAGGCGGCAGCCAGGAGACGCTGGAGCGCCTGGAACGAGAGAACCTCTTCCTCGCGCCGCTGGACGACCACCGGGCATGGTTTCGCTATCACCCGCTCTTTGCCGGCTTCCTACGGGAAGAGCTTCGCCGGCACCAACCGAATGAGATCGTCCAGCTCCATCGCCGGGCGGCACGGTGGCATCTGGCGGAGGATCTGCCAGAACCGGCCTTCCAGCACGCGGTCGCGGGCAACGATCTTCAGCTCGGGGTCCAGATCGTGGATCGCTATGCGAATTTTATGTTGCAAAGCGGCGAATTTCGCGGCATGCAACGATGGCTCGATACGGTGCCCGAGGCGTGGCACGCCGTCCATCCAGCGCTCGACCTGTTCCGGGCCGGTCTCCTCGCCTTCACCGGCGCCTTTGACGCCTGCATGCGCTGCCTCGACGATATCGACCGGCGGCTCGTGGGGGCGGCAGGCGCGAATGGTCGCTGGCAGCGGGCCAAGGTGTTCGCCATTCGCTGCGCCATCGCCTGCATGCAAAATGATCTGACGCGGGCAGAAATCCTTGCCGCTCAGGCGTTGGGGGACTTACCGGACGATGACCTTGGATTTCGGCCGTTGGTCTATGGCGCGCTGGGGGATAGCTACCGCCAAAATGGGCACTGGGACAAGGCCAAGGAACATTACCTGAAGGTGCTCGCCTTCGCCCACGCGCCCGGAGTCCGCATCGAGTTAGCCCACGTCTATGGCGCCCTGGCCGATCTCGACCTGCGGCAGGGACGACTCCGGGGAGCGGCCGGCTACTGGCGAAAGGCGCTGGCGGCGGTCCAGGAGCGGGAGAACTGGGGTCGTCTGCCGCTGCCGGTCATCGGCTGGGTCTATCTGCGATTTGGCGAGTTGCTGTACGAGTGGAACGACCTGCCGGACGCCGGGGACCATCTGACGCGCGGTCTGGAACGCGCCGAACTGGGTGGCGATGTCCGGGCGATGATCGCCGGCTACCTGCTGGCGGGCCGAATGAAGCTGACCGCGGGCGACGTCGAGGCAGCGGCCGGATACCTGGAACGGGCGCGTCCCCTGGTGGAGAACGCGCCATTCGCGGATTGGACGAGCCGCTTCGAACGACTTCAGCTTGAACTCTGGCTGGCCCAAGATAGGCTCAGGGCCGCGGTCGATTGGGCCGACGCGATGCTCCCGAACGAGACGTTGCCGCCACGACCAGAGCGTGAGACCGCTCAACTCGCGCTCGCTCGCGTCTTGATCGTCAAAGGGGATGGTCCCGCCCAAGAACGGGCGCGATCGCTGCTCGACCGGATCCTCCACGTGGCGGAGGCAGAGGGACGACTCGGCATCCAGATCGAGGCGCTGGCGCTGCAGGCGCTGGCGCATTGGCAGGACGGGGATCGAGCGGGCGCGATGCCCGTCCTCGAACGGTCCCTCAGAATGGCCGAGCCCGAGGGCTATGTGCGCCTCTTCGCCGACCTCGGTCTGCCGATGGTCCGGCTACTGCAGGAAGCCCGGTCCCGCGATGTGATGCCGGACTACGTCGCCAAACTGCTGGCGGCCAGCGGCGGCGCTGCTACATGGGGAGAGGCGCTGCCGGAACCGCTCAGCGGGCGGGAGCAGGATGTGCTGACGCTGATCGCCGCCGGGCTGACTAACCGCGAGATCGCCGAGCGGTTGTCGATCTCGCCCGAAACGGTCAAAAAGCACACCGGCAGCATCCTCACCAAGTTGGGAGTCAGCAACCGCACCGAAGCCTCGGCCCGAGCCCGAGCCCTGGACTTGCTCGACTAGCGGCCACCCCCCGGCCGGTTCCCCCGACCCCGAGAAATACCCCGCTTGCCTACCCCATTTGGGGCATGACCGCGTTTGTCCATCGCCCTACGCTGCCAATGGATGCAGCGAATCAGTGAAGGAGAAACGACATGTCCGAGCACAACAAGATGTTGGTCCTGCGCGCCGTTGAGGAGGTCTGGAACCAGGGAAACTATGCCGCCCTCGACGAGCTGGTCGCCAGCGACTTCGTCGTCCATGGCGCGACGCCGGATGAGGATATCCACGGGCGCAAGGGCGCCATCCAGTTCTACTCGATGCTGCGCGCGGCTTTCCCCGATCTCTACTTCACGGTGGAGGACCAAATCGCCGCCGGTGACCGGGTGGTCACCCGATGGGTCGCCCACGGTACCCACACGGGCGACTTCCAGGGGGTGCCGCCCACCGGCAAGCCGGTTCGGATTACGGGGATCGACATCGACCGGATCGCCAATGGCAAGGTCGTCGAATGCTGGGCGCGGTCAGATGAGCTGGGTCTGATGAAGCAGCTTGGCGTGGTTGCGGCGGCGTAGGACCGTCTCGATCTCTGTCGAACATTGGAGAAAGACATCATGGCGACTCAAGACCTGGAACACACCACGACGCGGGATGAAGAATCCACGCGGGACGCCTGGGACAGGTTTGCCGCGGGGTACGACGAGTTCGTCACCCCCACGCACATGTGGCTGGCCAACGAGGCCCTCCGCCGTGCCGGCCTCCATCCTGGTATGCGGTTCTTGGATGTGGCGGCCGGCAGCGGCGCTCTCAGTATCCCGGCGGCCCGCCTCGGGGCGAGGGTCCTTTCAACGGATTTCGCTCCAACCATGCTCGAGCGGCTCGAAGCGCGGGCGCGCCAGGAGGGACTGGCCATCGAGACTCGTGTGATGGATGGCCTCGCCCTTGAGCTGGAGGACAACACCTTCGACATCGCTGGATCGCAGTTCGGCGTCATGCTCTTCCCGGATCTGCCGCGCGGACTACTTGAGCTCGCGCGAGTCACCACGCCCGGGGGGAGCGTACTGATGAACGTGATGGGCCCGCCCCAGCAGGTTGAGTTCATCGGCTTCTTTGTGGGCGCCATCCAAGCCGCCGTTCCCGGCTTCACCGGGCCCCCGATGGATCCACTGCCTCTGCCCTTCCAGGTATCGGACTCCGAGACGCTGCGCCAGGCACTGGCCACCGCCGGATTGCATGACATTCGGGTGGAGACGGTCACCGAGAAACTGGAGTTCTCGTCTGCCCGACAGATGTGGGACTGGGTGGCGAACAGTAATCCGTTTGCCGAAGTGGTGCTGACCGGAGTGACCGAGAAGCAGCACGCCGCGGCCCGCGAGGCGCTGGACGGGATGCTCCGCGAGCGCGCCGGAGGGAGCGGCCCGGCCATCCTGACCAACCCGGTCCACATCGGCATCGGGACCAAATAGGCACCCGCTCGCCATTCAGGCCAACACATACCTCCAGCCGCCAACGTCAGGCGTTGGCGGCTGGAGCCACGTCGGAGAAACGAGTGAGCTGCTGCTTGCGTCCGAACACAACGTCTCGTCCAGTCCACGTAGGTCACGTGCCGTTAGGTAATGCGCACATCACGATACACTTACCGATGATCGTTATCATTGCACCAAGGAGTCATGAACGAGATCGCTTCCAGTGTGACGAGGAAAGGTCAAGTCACTATTCCGGCGGCGATCCGCGAGCGCCTGGGCATCGCCACGCCCCACAAAATCGCCTTCGTGCTTGAGGACGGAGGCGCGGTCACCCTACGGCCAGTCACCCTCACCGTGCGGGCCTTGCGCGGTATCGTACCGCCGCTGTCAGGACGAGATAGCCTCGACTTCGAGGACCAGATTGAGGAAGCTCTGGAGGAGGAGGCCGCGCACATTGCTGGCGCCGAGGAGCGATGACGTTCCTGGACGCCACTATCTTCCTTCGTTACTGGTGGCGCCGGCATCGCCCGACACGCGAGCGATGCACGATCAGGCAACCACCCTGTTCGAGGCGATCGAGCGGGGCGATGAGGAGACCACCACCTCAGAGGCGATTCTGGCCGAGGTCGCCTTCGTGCTCGCCTCTCCCAGGCAGTACAACCTGCCCGCTGCCGATGTCGCCGCCTACCTCGCCGCGCTCATCCGCCTACCGGGCCTGAAGCTGCCGCGTGGCCAGAAACGCCGGTATCTTCGCGCCCTCGACATCTGGGCGGCTACGCCGAAACTCGGCTTCGTCGATGCCCTGACCGTGGCCCTGGTCGAGTCCACCACGATCGAGCTCGCGACCTTCGACACCGACTTCGATGCCATCCCCAGGATCATCCGCCGCCAACCGCTGCCAGGGAGGGCGACCCCGTAAGGTTCCGGTGGTCCGCGGCAGCACCGCCCTGACGAGCGGGCACGAACCGTACCCGGTTCCGCCGGGTCAGAAAGTCGTTACGTGCCCATTCGGCCAACCGAGTGCCCGGTCTAAATCACGAGCAACGCACGCGGTTATCTATGGTAAATTATGCTTCCTTATGAGCACTCGATTGTGTTTAGTTCTGCCGGGGAGGTTCTACGCGAATGCCCACCCTCGACGACGACTACGTGACGGTGGCAGAAGCCGCGACGCTCCTCCGCGTCCACCCCTCGACGATCCGCCGCTGGATTCGGCAGGGCGATGTTCTCGCCTATCGCATTGGGCGACGGCGCCTAGCGCTCAAGCGTGTCGACCTGACAAAGCAGATTTCACCCGTCCTCGCGGGTGAGGAGATCGACGGTGAGATGTCATCCATCAAACGACTCGAGATTCCGCTGATGACACCCGAGGAGCAGCAGCGAGGATTCGCCGCCGTGGAAAGTGCCAAACGCCTGCAGGCCGAGTTCCTCGAGCGCCGTGGTGGCGAGCCTTTCTCGCCTTCTTGGGAGATCATCAACGAACTGCGGGACGAGCGGTCGCGCCAACTCTCGTGATCGTCGTCGATGCCTCGGTAGCGGCCAAGTGGCTCCTGGTCGAAACGCACTCGGAGAAGGCGCTGGCGCTCGTGGTGGACGCGTCCGGGGCTAAGCAAGCAATCGTCGCTCCCTCATTGTTGCCGTTCGAGGTCGCCAACATCCTGCGCCAGCGCATGATCCGCAAAACGCTCACCCTTGCTGACGCTGACCGGCTGATGGTCCAGTTCTTGGCCTTCCCAGTCACCCTCATATTGCCGGAGGGTTTGTCCCGTCGAGCGCTCGCCATCGCCGACACGCTCGGGTTGCAGGCCGCCTACGATGCCCACTATCTGGCCCTCACCGAGCGTCTCGGCTGCGACTTTTGGACGGACGACCAGCGTCTGTTGCGATTGGTCGCGAGGAGATTCCCCTTCGTCCGCTGGATCGGCGATTACCCGGCTGCCGGCGCGGCGCAATGACCCGGTTTCGCCGGAAGTCCTCCCCTTCGCTAGCTCTTAGCAGCCCGCGACGGACCGGCTTCTGGAGCAGCGCGGTATCAGCCAGGGCATGCCTCTGCTGAATGCCCGCTGCTTTTCACACACTACGCTGCCGGCCGGTCGCCGCTTGAACGGACACGTGGCCTAACGTATCCTGTCGCCCACGCCACACGCGCACAGCGTTGGCCATGCAACCGCGTGGCCGCTGGCGAGCGGTGGCTTCCGCTCGCACCATTCGCCCGATGGGGAGGGCAGGCTGGCGATGCGAGGCTTCTTTCATCGACACGGGAAATTTCAGCCGCTGCCCACCGATGAGGAGCGGCCGAATCAACACATCCCGGAAGACATGTGGGTCAAGTGCCCGAAGTGCCAGGAGCTGCTCTATTCCAAAGAGCTCCAGCACAACGCTCGCGTCTGCCCAAAATGCAACTATCACTTTCGGCTGCGGGCCCGCGAGCGGATCGCCTTGCTCGCCGACGACGGCTCCTTCACCGAATGGGATACCGATCTGCAGCCCGAGGACCCGCTGAACTTTGCCGATGGCAGTGGACCGTATACCCGCAAATTGCAGCAAACCCAAGCCAAGAGTGGGGAATCCGAGGCGCTGATTACCGGCATTGCCAGGCTCGATGGGCGACCGCTCGTGCTCGTGGTGGCGGACTTCGACTTTCTCGGCGCCAGCATGGGCTCGGTCTTTGGCGAAAAGCTGGTGCGTGCCGCCGAACGGTGTGCCGAGCAGGGGGTGCCGTTGCTGACCGTCTCGGCCTCCGGTGGGGCGCGGATGCACGAAGGGCTCTTCTCCCTGATGCAAATGGCCAAGACGGTCGCGGCGCTGGACCGTTTGGGCCGGGCCCGGGTGCCGCATCTGGCGGTGCTGACCGACCCGTGCTACGGCGGCGTCACCGCCAGTTACGCGACCGTGGCCGATGTGATCATCGCCGAACCGGGCGCCCTGATCGGGTTTGCCGGGCCACGCGTGATCGAGCAGATCACCAAGCAAAAACTGCCGGACGGGTTTCAGACCGCCGAATTCCTCCTCGCCCATGGGATGATCGACGTGATCGTCGAGCGAACCAGTTTGCGCGGTATGGTGCTCTCGCTGCTCGATCATTACGCCCGCGCCGGGGGTCGGGCCGACCGGTTCGGCAGCGCGCCCGCCGAAACCGCCGAGCGGGAGACCGGGTCGCTGATCGCGGTCGGGAGCGAGACGGGACGTGACTGAGCGGGCTGGTCCATCGACCGAGGGCCGCGACTCCCCCACCGCCTGGGATCGGGTCAAGATGGCGCGGCATCCGGAGCGGCCACATTTTCTCGATTACCTCGATGAGTTGACTACCGAGTTTATCGAGCTGCACGGCGATCGCAGCTTTGGCGACGACCGGGCCTTGATCGGCGGGTTGGCCAAGCTCGGCGAGCGCACGGTCCTCGTGCTCGGTCATCAAAAGGGGAACAACACGCGGGAGAACATCACCCGAAATTTTGGCATGGCCCGGCCCGAGGGGTATCGCAAGGCGGAGCGGCTGCTTCGCCATGCCGCCAAGTTCGGTATTCCCGTCGTCACCCTGATCGACACACCGGGCGCCGAGCCGGGGATCGGGTCGGAGGAACGGGGCCAAGCGACGGCGATCGCCGAGAGTCTGCTGACGATGGCCGGGCTCGACGTGCCGATCGTCGCGGTGGTCATCGGCGAGGGTGGGTCTGGCGGCGCCCTGGCCATCGGTCTGGCCGATCGCATCCTGATGCTGGAGAACGCGATCTACGCGGTGGCCTCGCCCGAGGCCTGCGCCGCGATCCTCTGGAAGGACACCGCCAAAGCGGCGGACGCGGCGGCGACGATGCGGATCACCGCCGCCGAGCTGGCCCGGTTCGGAATCGTCGATGAGGTGATCGCGGAACCGCGTCCCGCCCATGAGCAACCACGGGAGACGATCAAGGCAGTCGGCGCCGCGATCACCCGCCACCTCAGTCTCCTGGAGGCGATCTTTCCCCGGGCGGACGCGTCCGCCGCTACCCGTCTGCGCGATGCCCGCTACGCCAAATTTCGCCACATCGGCGCTTGGCGCGACGATGTGGCCCAGGCGCACGGACTGGAAGCGTTCGCGCTCAGTAACAGCTAGCCGATCTCCCGCTCGCCGGCGACACCAAGCGACAAGCCGCGTTCGTCACGGAAGGGCTGAGGCGATGCCGGCAGCGCTGCCTACGCCAGCGTGATCACCCGGCCATCAGGACCGGATCAGATCGTCGTCCGAATGCGACGGAATGCGATCGGGCGGGATCGAGGGCTCGATTGGGAGATCGTCGACATGAAACCAAACGTCGCGGTCCAGCGATGCGGCCCAACCGTTGGTCTGCAGCCAGAGGACCGTCGAGCGGGCGATCTCCTCGACCGATTGTTTCGGCGAATCGCCCAACCAGACATAACATCGTCCATCCGCCCCGTGCAGGAGCAGGCGATCGGGGTAGGATCGATGTTGGGCAATGGGTTGAAAATACGTTGGCATCACTCACCTTAATCGTTGGATGGCACCAGTCGAGACTGGATAAGTGGCGAGACAAACGGACTGACCTGGCGTATCTATCGCAACTCTCCTGCCGCCAGAGCGCTACCCCTCAATTGGGTGGCGCGATCTCAACCCGTCTCGCCACGACCCGGCGCCAACACCAGGCGGCGGCGTGCGACAATACCGGATCAGGGGTGGCAGCGAGCCGCCCGACGAAATGGGGCAGAGAGCGTGCGGATCGTTGTGCTTGGCGCCGGGGCAATGGGGTCGTTGATGGCGGCGCGCCTGGCGCTGACCGGCGCGGACGTGACGTTGCTCGGCCGCGCCTCGGAGCACCTCGCGCGGATTGAGCGGGATGGGCTCGATTTCGTCGAGCTCGACGGCAGTCACCAGACGATCCGGTTGACGTCCACCGCTGAGCCAGCGGTGGTTGCCGACGCCGACTTGGTGGTGCTGCTGGTCAAGAGTTGGGCGACCGCTGAGGTGATCGCCACGCTCCGATCTCATTTGCCGCCCGCGGCGACCGTGCTCACCTTGCAAAACGGGTTGGGGAATGCCACCGCGATTCGCAACGCCTTGGGCGATGGGCCGGAGCGGGAGTTGATGGTCGGGGTCACGGCGCAGGCGGCGCTGCGGGAAGCGCCCGGCCGGGTGCTCCACACGGGCGATGGACCGACCGCGATCGGTCGCCCGGATGGCGCGGTGACGTCGCGGCTGACCGCCGCCGCCGCCGCCTTCGCTGGGGCAGGGTTCGCCACCATCGCGGTACCGGATATCGAGCGGTGGGTTTGGCGCAAGCTGGCGGTCAACGCCGCGATCAACGGGCCAACCGCGCTGGCCGGGGTGCCGAACGGGGCGATCGTGCGCGATCCCGAACTACGCGCGGCGGCCTTGATCTTGGCCGCCGAGGTCGCCGCGGTCGCCCGGACGCGGGGATTGCGGCTCGATCACATCGCGGGCGCGGTGGAAGAGGTCGCCCGCGAAACCGCGGCGAACCGCTCGTCGATGCTGCAAGATCTCGATTTCGGTGAGCGGACCGAGGTCGATGCCATCTACGGGGTGATGATCGCCGAGGCGGAACGACTCGGGGTGGGGGTACCGGCGAGTCGAGTCGTGGCGGCGCTGATTCACGCGCGGGAGCGGACGGCGCGGCTGGCCAAGGAACGTGCCGGATGACCGAAGCGGCGGTCAAACTCGGCGTGCCCGATGTGCGAGTCCGCAAGGCGGGACCAAAACTGGTGATGGTCACCGCCTACGATTATCCCACGGCCCGGTTGGTCGAAGCGGCCGGGCTCGACATGATTTTGGTCGGCGACTCGCTCGGGATGGTCGTGCTTGGCTACAGCACCACCGTGCCGGTCACCCTGGACGACATCGTCTACCACGCCCGCGCCGTGATGCGCGGCGCGCCAAATGTCCATGTCGTCGCCGACATGCCGTTCCTCTCCTATCAAGTCAGCGACGCCCAAGCGATCGAGAATGCCGGTCGCTTGCTGAAAGAAACCGGGGTCGATGGCGTCAAACTGGAAGGCGGCGTGGCCATCGCCGATCGCATCCGGGCGGTGGTCCGGGCCGGGATCCCCGTCTGCGGCCATATCGGGTTGACCCCGCAATCCTCCTCCCAATTTGGCGGGTTCCGGGTCCAGGGGCGGGAGCTGGAGCCCGCCCTGGCGATTCTCCAGGATGCCGAGGCGGTCGTGGCCGCGGGCGCCTACGCCTTGGTCGTCGAAGCGGTGCCGACCGACCTGGCGACCCTGATTACCAAACGGGTCAACGTGCCGACGATCGGGATTGGGGCTGGTCCCGATTGTGACGGTCAGGTGCTGGTCGCCCACGATGTGCTGGGGATCGAAGAGCGCGTCGCGCCACGCTTCGCCAAGCGGTACGCCGATCTGGCCACGGTGATGAAGGAGGCCTTCGCCGCGTATGCCGCCGATGTCCGGGCTGGCGTTTTCCCCGACGCCGACCACAGCTACGCGATGAAACCGGACGTGGCCAACGCGCTGCGCCGCGGCGCCGTCCGCGAATACGACGTTCCGTAGGCAACGCGGATGGCCCCCTTGATCGTCACCGATCCGGCCGAGTTACGAACCGCGCTGGAGGGCGCCGCGGCGGGGCTGGTGCCGACGATGGGGGCCCTTCACGCCGGGCATTTGGCATTGATCCACCGGGCGGCGGCGGAGAATGAGCGAACGGTGGTCAGCATCTTCGTCAATCCCACCCAGTTCAACGACGCGGCCGATCTGGCACGCTATCCGCGCGACGCGGCGCGCGATGTCGAGCTGGCGGCCGAGGCGGGGGCCGGGGTGATCTTCGCGCCGGCGGTCGAGACGATCTACCCACCCGGGTTCGCCACGTCGATCGTGGTTGGTGGCCCAGCGGCGCGGTGGGAAGGCGAGGCGCGTCCCGGTCACTTCCGCGGGGTCGCCACGGTGGTGGCGATTCTGCTGAGCATGGTCCGCCCGGCCCGTTCCTACTTTGGCGAAAAAGATTGGCAGCAACTCCAGGTCGTTCGCCGCCTCCAGACCGATTTGGCGTTGCCGGGCGAGATCGTCGGCTGCCCGACCGTGCGCGATGCCGATGGTCTGGCGCTGAGCTCACGCAATGTCCGGCTCACCCCGGCGGAGCGGGCGCGCGCCGTGGCGATTCCTCACGCCCTGATGCGGATGGCGAGCGCGGCGGCGGCCGGTGAGGACGACGCGGCGCACCTGATCGGCATCG
>Ga0136617_10004779_pt1 | contig 12138 bp, 8 predicted proteins | sample AntDrymUQ3222106_2_FD_129672 | JGI IMG/M metagenome (GOLD analysis project Ga0136617, IMG submission 129672) | Polar desert sand microbial communities from Dry Valleys, Antarctica - metaG UQ322 (21.06) | ecosystem: Environmental > Terrestrial > Soil > Desert | place: Antarctica: Dry Valley...
GCGGCCACGTCGTGCCAGGGCTTGAGCGTTCCCACGAAGCCGACCACCGGACGATCCGTAAGTCCCAGCCGGAGCCGTGCGGCCGCGCGTCGTTCATCGGTCATCGCGCGGGTGTCGAATCGTTCTGGGTCGACACCATTGGCCACGACCGCGATCCGTGACGGCGTCACGCCCTGGTCCTCGAGCCACAGGGCCAGCGCACTGCTGACGGCTACGACGCGGTCGGCCTTGCCCAGGATGTGGCGCTCCATCGAGCGGGCGGCGTTCGGGAAGGCGAGACCGCGGTGCATGGCCTGCTCCAAGCTGAGGGGCGCGTTAACCTCGAGCACGAGTGGCAGGGACAGTTCCTCGGCCAGTGCTATGCCGGTGGCGCCGAAGAGCGCGTAGCGCTCGTAGATGAGGTCCGGCGCGAACGCCCGCACGGCGTCTCCTGTCCGCTGACGGAAGGAGCTGGCGCCGGCGATGGTGGCCACGGTCCACGTCTCCGCTGCCCCGGCCTCGGGATCGGCCCGCAGCCAGCGTTCGAGCGCGACGTCCATAAGATCGGGCGATGGAACGAAGAGGCTGACACCATCGGGCAACCTCAGATCTGTGGCGTACGGGGCGGTCGCGGCATCTTCGGCATCGCGGCGCCGTGCGATCCGCTCCCTCGCTGAGCGTCGCGCGAAGATCCGGACCTCATGACCCAGTCCGGCCAGGGCGCGGGTCATCTCCGCGACATGGACAGAGGCACCCTTCTGGCCGCCGATGGGCACCCCCACGTCGGAGCACAGGTAGGCGATCCTCATGCCATCGCCCCGTGGAACTCGCGCAGGAGTTGCGCCACGTTCCGCTCAAGGTCGAACTCCTGCTCCACGAGAGCCCGACCGGCTTCGACTCGACGGGCCGTCGAGGCAGGATCGTCGAGCGTCCGGGCGATGGCCTCAGCCAGGGCCGCCGCATCGTGTTGCGCCACGATGGTGCCCGTCTCCCCGTGGCGAACGAGCTCGGGGATGCCCGTCACGTCCGTGGCCACGACGGGCACCGTGAGTGCTAGTGCCTCGGTCAGGACCGTCGGCAGGCCGTCGCGATTCCCGTCCTTGCCCACGACACATGGCGCCACCATCACGGCAGCCTCGCGATAGCGCTCGATGACCTCCTCGCGAGGCAGAGCGCCTGTCATGCGCACGATGTCTTCCAGCCCCAGCGTGGCGATCTGCGCCGCCAGCTCCGGACCGAGCGCTCCCGTGCCTACGATCTCGCACTGGAACCGGCGGCCCTGCTGGCGAAGTGTGGAGCAGGCTGCGATGAGGTCGCTGAAGCCCTTTTTCTCGATGAGTCGTCCCACGGCCAGGACGCGCGGAGGCTGGGCGAGTCGACGACCGTTGGCAGAGAAGGAACGCAGATCCAGGCCGTTGTAGATCCGAACGACGCGTGCCGACGGAGTGATCCGGGTCAAGAACGCGACATTGAAATCGCTCACGGTCACCGCGAAGGTGGCGTCCTCCAGCTTCCGATGGAGATCGTCCGGACGCACGTCGTCCGCGAAGATGTCCTTGGCGTGTGCCGTGAAGCTGTAGCCCACCAGGGTGAGGCGATGCACCTCCCTCGCCACAGACGTTGCGGTCGAGGCGAAGTGCGCGTGGACGTGGCCCGCTCCGAGACGACGCACGCTAGCGGCCACCAGCACGGCTTGGTTGAACGACTCGATGGCGCGAGCGCGGCGCTGTCGAAGCGTCTTCCAGAGACGACCGAGATAACGACTCCGCTCGCTGCCCAGCAGCTCGAGATGGGCGCGCAGCATGGGGCGGGAGAGGCGCCACGTCTGCTGCGGCACGGAGGTGACCCGCGCCCGAACACGGGTCACATCAGCGTGGTGTCGAGCGTCGTCTGAGGGGCGCAGGGAGAAGATGTGGACGGGCTGACGTTGTCGCTCCAGCTCCAGGATCTCGTTGAGGATGAAGGTCTCGGAAAGGCGCGGATACATCTTGAGGACGTAGGCGATGGGCGGCCGGGTCATGGGCGCCCGGTCGCCCGCGGAGCGGGTCATGGGCGGGCCGCCACCTGCAGGCCCGCGGCCCGGAAGCTGCCGGCTGCCGCAGGTCCGGGACGAACGGGGAGACTCGTGTCCCGGGCACCCATCAGCATCGTCAGCTGCCGTTGGAGACGCTCCAGGCCGTTGAGCATGCCCTCCGGGATAGGCCTTGGCTGGACGTACAGAAGCGTCTCGACCTCGCGCAACAGCGTCTCCCTGCTGAGGTCGGCCGGATGAAGCATGCGCAACAGGCCCCGTCGCTCGAGCATCTCCGCTCGGATCCACTGCTCGCGCCGCGGCTCTACGCGCGGCACGATGAGGGCCGGTCGACCCGAGGCGAGGATCTCGCAGACGCTGTTGTAGCCGCCCATCGAGATGACCAGATCGGCGGCACGTATGTGAGCCGGCAAGTCCTCCACGAAGCGAGCGGCTCGTACGTTGGGCAGATCGCCGACGGCCCCAGCCACCTTGTCCCAATCGGTCGACGGCATGAGCGGGCCACCGATCACCAGCCAGGCCAGGTCGGTGGGCGCGCGTCGAGCGCGAACGGCCTGAAGGACCGTCTCCACGAGGAGGGCGCCATCTCCGCCACCGCCCACCGTGACCAGCGCAAGGCGCGAGTCAGGCAGGTCGTGCCGTGCCATGATCGCGGCGCGATCGCTGGTGCCGCTGGCACGCGCGAGATAGCCGACGAAACGTGTCTTGGCCGCAGCGCGCGAGGAGAAGCCGTACTCGCGCCGGGCGTCGTAGATGTGACGCTCCCCATAGATCACGATGGCGTGATACAGCTCGTCGAGCAACGCGTGGGTGCCGTCGCGCGTCCAGCTCGCATGGACGCGTGAGGGAGCGTCCACGACGTCGCGCAAGCCCAGCACCAGCCGCGTTTGCGGCGAGTCCCGCCACAGGGCGTGCAGCGCGGGCAGGACCTCACCGTCGAGGCCGCCCGGAGCATGATCGACGATGACCAGATCCGGCCGGAAGCTTTGAGCCGCTGCCAGGATCAGCTCTCGTCGCATCGCGCGGACGCGGGCATACCCGACGGGCAGCGAGCGGGACTCGTAGTGGTCAGCAGCGATCTTGACCACGGCAGGCAGGGACACGAGGTCCGTGCCCGGCGGCAGCGGGAATCTGTGCCCTGCAGGCGATCCGCTGACGATCAATTGTGCGCCGGCCAGCGGCGATGTACTCAGCGTACCTGCCAGGCTCAACGTGCGGCGCAGGTGGCCCAGCCCGTAGGTGTCATGGCAGTAGAGCAGCGTGCGCAACGGCGCGGCCGCAAGGCCTCCCGCGGCTCCTCCATCCGTGCGATCCGTGTCGATCATCATCGTCCACATATTGTTAACCGCAGGTGAACGCACGGTGAGAGGGGCATTAGAAACCTCTCAGGAGTACCTTCGTCCCGACGGCACCACGCATGAGCGACCGGCCAGCGAGTCGCGCGTGCGGGCATGCGGGCGAGTCGTTCGAGCCATACCATCAGAGGCGTGACTCAGCCCCCGCCAGCCGCCATTCAGCAGCAGGCTCCCGCCGACCAGCCGCGGTCGGTCAGCCAGACATATCGGGGGCGAGACCGCCGGTCGGCGGGGGAGGCCTACCGGAAAGACGCTGCCCAGGCGGCCTCAGCGGGCTGGTTCCCTGTGGCGCATCGCTGGGCGGAGGACTGGCAGGGACAGAGCCTGTCCGTCGTCTTCGAATCACGCGGCGTGGCCGATGAGCGTCCCAGCGACGCCGCGCCTTCCTCGCACACTGCGCAGCCCTCGGCCGCCCGCGCCCACGCGACGACCACGATGCAGGCCATCGACCTGCACTGCGCCGGCGAGCCGTTGCGGCTGATCCGCAGCGGGTTCCCGCAAGTGCCCGTCGCGCCGATCCTGGAACGCCGCCGCTGGGCGCAGGAGCACGCCGACGGGGCCCGACGCGTGGCGATGCACGAACCCCGCGGCCATCGCGACATGTACGGCGCCATCCTGCTCCCGCCCTTTCGCGCCGACGCCGATGTGGCCGTGCTGTTCATGCACAACGAGGGCTTCAGCACGATGTGTGGCCACGGCATCATCGCCATCACGACCGCCCTCGTCGAGGAGCGCCTCTTTCCCGTCACGCTGCCGGAGACGACCATCCGCTTCGAGACGCCCGCCGGTCTGGTGACTGCCAGGGCGCATGTCCGGGCAGCTGGTGGGAGCGGGCCGGAGGTCGAGCGGGTGCGTTTCGATAATGTCCCGTCCTTTCTCGCGGCAAGGGATATCGAGGTCAGGCCCGAAGGCATCGACCTGCCCGGGGGCAAGGCGCTGCGGGTCGACATCGCGTTCGGTGGCGCCTACTACGGCATCGTCGACGTAGGCGACCTCGGCCTGCGCGTGACCTCCGGCGAGATAGACCGCCTGACGCGCGCGGGTGCAGCCATCACCGAAGTGCTCCGCCGCGACCACCGGCTGGCTCATCCGACCGACGCTGACCTGAGCTTCGTCTACGGGACGGTCATGGTGGAGAGAGAGGTGGCAGCGGACGGAGCGTCGGGGGACACGCGGATCCGTAACGTGACCGTCTTCGCCGATGCCGAAGTGGACCGCTCTCCCTGCGGATCGGGCACGAGCGCCTTGCTGGCGCAGGCGTGGGCGCGCGGCCGCATGGCCGAGGGGGATCAGTTGATCAACGAGGGCATCACGGGCGAGTCGTTCGTCGGTCGGATCGGCGGTCGAACCTGGGTGGGGCAGCAGGAAGCTGTCGAGACGAGCATCGAGGGACGCGCCTTCGTGACCGGCTACGCATCGCTCCTCGTGGACGATCGCGATCCACTCGGAAAGGGCTTCCTGCTGGGATGAAGCCGGCGCCGCGGCCGGCCGGTGTGCAACCATGCGGAGCGTGAAGGGGTTCTAGGGTCTGTGTGCACTGAATGCCCGACGGCGCTTGCCGCTGACGTGATGACCGCCTTCCCGACACTGGTCGCCCACCATCGAGACCTGGTGTACGGCGTGGCGCGACGCTGGACACCAGCTAGGGAGGACGCGGAGGACATCACGCAGGAGACCTTCATCCGCGCCTACCGCGCCCTGCTCGGATATCCCCCCGAGCGCCGAGAGGCGCTGCGCATCCGCGGCTGGCTGGCCAGCATCACCGTGAACCTCGCCAGGAACCGGGCCCGATCCCGCCGACCGGCGGCTGCCGACCTGGCGTCCGTCACGGAACCACCCGATGAGCGCGACGCCGGTCCGGAGGGATGGGCCGAACGGCGCGAAGCGTCCCAACGCTGGCGTCGCCTCCTGGCGACACTCCCCGCGAACCAGCGGATGGCCGTCGAGCTGCGCCACGTCGAAGCCTTCTCCTACCCCGAGATCGCCGAGGCTCTGGCCAGGCCCATCGGAACGGTCAAGTCGGACGTCCACCGAGGGGTCGAGCGCCTCCGTCGCGCATACGAAGCAGACGAGGCCGCGACGAAAGCCCCCGAGCCGGTGCGCCTCACGAGCATCTCAGGGGCCTGGGAGCGCACGGCGCCGCGCGAGACCGTCAGGATCGAACGGAGAGTGATGGCACGATGAGCACGCCGAAGGACACACCGCTCACCATGGGATCCGTGCCGAGGCGGCTCCCTGCTCGCCTCATCGTCGGAGGACTGCGCGACCTTCGAGAGACCTGCCCCGAGTCGGTGAGCGACCGGGTGCTGGCCGCGACGCGCCAGACCGATTCCTACGCGAAGATGGCCGGACCGATCTGGCCGCTCGTGGTGGCCTGGGGTCGCGATGGCATCAGCGCCATCGAGCGCACCGACGATCCGGGTGCCTTCGAAGCCGAGTACCAGGCGCGGACCGGGCGACCTGTGCGGCGGGTGGACGCGGTCCCCACTCGGCTGGCACGCGCCGTCCTCAAGCGTATCGCCGGCGAGCGGGTCCGAGACCTGCGTATCGACCTGAGCGGTCTCAACGAGTTCCAGCGGCGCGTCCTGGCCAAGACCATGGAGATCCCCTACGGCGAGGTCCGACCGTACGCGTGGGTGGCCGACCAGATCGGCCATCCGCGCGCCCAGCGCGCCGTGGGCACGGCGCTCGCGCACAACCCCATCCCTTTCGTCATCCCCTGCCACCGGGTGGTGCGCAGCGACGGGCGCATCGGGCGATACGGCGCGGGTGGGCCGTCCGCCAAGAGAGCCGTGCTCGCCTCGGAGGGCCTGGATCCGGACGCTTTGGAGCGGCTGGCTTCTCGCGGTGTGCGCTTCATCGGCAGCGATACGACGCACATCTTCTGCTTCCCCACGTGCCACAACGCCCAACGCATCGGCCCGGTGCACCTGACCTCGTTCCGCTCATGGCAGGGTGCGACCCAGGACGGGTATCGACCTTGTCGGGTCTGCCGCCCCAGCGCAGGTGTTCCCGTCGCTGCCTGAAGGCCACGTGGCGGGCCGCCGCGGGGCGAGTCTCAGCCGCCGGGTCGCTTGCCCTGGAGATAGACGACGGGCGGCCGCCAGCGGAACGCCTCCGGCTCCAAAGACGCCAAGCGCTCGACGGCGCGCCGTCGGAGCCGCTCGGACATGTCCGTGCCGATGTCCTCGATGAGCCCTAGTTCGTCGTAATAGAACTTGTAGTCCAGGTAGCTCTCCGCGGTCCAGCGCTGATCGAGGCGGTCGATCTCCGCGGCGACGCTGCGGAACCCGGCACGTCTGAGCTCGCGGATCGCAGCGGTCGGCGAACGGTAGTCGCCGGCCCGAGGGTCATCGCCAGCGTCGTCCTCATCGATGTCCATGTCGTAGACCGCCTCATCGAACTCGTCAGCGGGCCGGAACTCGTCGCGACCGGCCAGCCACGTGACCAACTGCAAACGGCCGCCGGGCCGCAGCACGCGCAAGACCTCCCGGTAGGCGGCGGCACGGTCGGGCACCAACTGGAAGACGAAGGAGGACACTGCCAGGTCGATGGACCCGTCCGGCAGATCGAGTGCTTCGGCAGGGGCTGTGACCCAGCGGACGGGTGCACTCGGCGAAGTGGTGCTTGCCTGCTCCTCCGCCCGGCGTCGAGCGACTTCGAGCATGCCCGCTGAGGCATCCGTCGCGATCACCTCGGCCGAGGGCCAGCGCTGCGCGGCGTCGATGGTCAGGGCGCCCGTGCCCGTGCCGATGTCCAGGATGCGCACAGAGCCGCGCACCTCCGACGCGTCCCGGACGGCGCGCTCGCAGCGATCGAGCAGCTTGGCCGCGGCAGGCGCCAGCACCGGCGCCCACCATCGCTCATACAGGCGCGCGTTTCGATCGTACCGGTCGGTGATCGCGGACACGACGGCCATGCTAGATGGAGGCGCCTCGATGCATCCTGCTGGCACGCGTGAGAAGCACTTGGCCGACCGCGTTAGGCTCGATCCGTGGCAACGCACCCGGATCCTCCCCTTCGGAAACGACCCAAGATCGTCCTCGTGGCCATCGCCCTGGCGGCCCTGCTGGCGGTCAGCGCGGCAGTCGTCCTGGTCCAGCCGCGGGCGCCGACCACAGACCTCGGTGGCCTGCCCGCCTGGGACCAGCTCGACCGACGCTGGGGCACCTATCTCGCGGAGCGGGAGTGGGGCACGCCGCGCGAGGACGTGAACGGCAACGGCTGGGGCCGGACCTGGACGACGGCATCGAGCGAGGAATACCGCTACTTCGATGACGGCATCGCGGGCATCGCCGACGACCAAGGCGAGTTTCGGATCGGCTGGGCCTTCTGGGACGGCGAACAGCCTCACGTGACCGAGCGCTTCAACGGGGCCAGCAACCCGCAGGGCGAACATGGCGAGACCATCCTGGAGGACCGCATCTTCCGGGAGAGCAGCCCGACACACTCCTACGGGCGCATGACCTACCGCTATCCCTTCGAGCAGCCACGATTCTCCATCGAGTTGGAATCGGCCAGGATCGACTCGGCGACCATGGTCCTGCGGGCGACGGCCACCAACACCAGCGCTGACCCAGGGACGCTCCACGTGGTTCTCAAGGGCTGGATGGACGAGAATGCCTCCGTCACCGCAGAGCCGGACGGCCTGGTCCTCCATGGCGAGTCGTCGCGTGTCGCGCTGGCCGGTGGCGAATCGGACGACTGGCTCCTCACGTCGGACCGCTCCGCGCTAGACGAGCTGCTGCGGGGTCCCGGACTGCACGGCGGTGGGAGTGGCCATATCGGCCTGCTGTCGTACGAGCTTGGGATGGCCGCGGGCGACTCCCGATCAGTGGTCATCGGGGTGGCGGAGTCGGCCCAGTCGGCGGCCCGCGGAGATGGCGTCGAAGCGGACCAGGCGGCCATGGCCAGGGCGACTGCCGGATCCGAGCGCGCCACCGAGGTGCTCGACGCGCGCGCCCGCGAAGCGGCCGGGATCTTCACCGGCCGGGTCACCGCGCACGAGCCGCTCTACCGGCAGGCGCTCATGAGCTTGCTCTGGAACGAGTCCTTCTACCGCTGGGATGGCACCACCGGCCTGGCGCCCGAGTGGGCCGGTCGCATCGATGCGCGTGACGTCCTGATCATGCCCGACAAGTGGGAGTACCCCTGGATCGCCTCCTGGGACAGCGCTTTCCACGCGGTCACGGCAGCGCTCATCGACCCCCAGCTTGGCGCCGACCAACTGCGCTTCCTGCTTTCGGACCGCTGGCAGCAGCCCGATGGGCATGTCCCCTGCGCCGAGTGGGTCATGGACAGGGAGTGCCCGCCGATCTTCGCCTGGGCAGCCTGGCGGGTCTTCGAGGCCGGCGCCGAGCGGGCGTTCGTCGAGGAGCTCTACCCCAGCCTCCAACGGCACTACGGCTACTGGTGGGAGGAGCTGACCATCGGACCGCGCGGCCTCTTCACCGGGGGCTTCATGGGCATGGACAACCTGCCGCGGCCGACTGCTGCGGCGCAGGCCGATGCCTCCGCCTGGATGGCGCTCTTCGCGGCCGAACTCGCACGCATCGCCGACGAGTTGGGCGATCATGCCGCCGCGGAGCGGTACCGCGCCGACCACACCATGATCGCGGACGCCGTAAACGATCACCTGTGGGATGACGAGCGCGGCTTCTACTTCGACCTCGACACCGGAACGGAACGCCTGTTCACGGTCCGCTCCTACACGGGCCTCATCCCCCTGGTGGCCGGCATCGTGCCGCCCGATCGTCTGCCACGGATCCTGGACGCGTTGCGCGACGAGGACATCTTCCTTTCGGTGGGTGGGATCCGCAGCCTCGACGCGTCCAGCCCCGTGTACGAACCCGGCTACGCCGGACGCGGCGTCAACTCCAACTGGCTGGGACCGGTCTGGGTACCGCTACAGCTGCTGTTGGTGGACGCGCTGGTGGAGGTCGACCCGACGCTGGCGATGGAGGTCCGGGAGCGCGTCGTGGCCACCGTAGAGCGGGAGTGGCTCGAGACCGGCCGGCTGTGGGAGTACTACGACGGCGACACCGGCGAAGGGTTGGGCGCCGATGCGCAGGCCGGTTGGACGGCACTCGTTGCCAACATGATCGCAGAGGGCGCGGGCCGATAACCAGGCCGTGTCCTGATCCCGGCCCGTCGATGACGGGCGTGGGTCGCCCAGCGCGGTGGGCTGGGCACTCGGCTACCGCTCCGTGGCCTTGATGCGGTAGATGCCCCCTGTGAAGTCGACCAGGTAGAGCTCGCCGGCCTCGTCCTCACCCAGCGAGACGCCCAGATGGTCGGTACGCAGCAGTCGGCTGTACTCAGCCTGCCCGGTGTCCAGGCCGGTGGCCGCGTCCAGGCCCCAGATCTCGCCGGTGCAGTAGTCGGTGAAGAGATAGCCGCCGGTGAGCACCGGGTTCGCGGCGCCGCGGTAGACGTAGCCGCCGGTGATGGCGCAGCCCTCATCCCGCGTGCCGTAGGTGGTCACGGGCAGGACGTAGTCAGCGACGTCGCAGTCGGGATCAAGGTGACACTCGTTGCCCTCCATGTCCGACCAGCCGAAGTTGCGACCGCCCTCCCCCGCCGGGATGACGTTGATCTCCTCCGAAGTGTCCTGGCCCACATCGCCGATCCACAGCGCGCCGGTCTCGGCGTCGAAGCTGGCGCGCCACGGGTTGCGCAGCCCGTAGGCCCAGATCTCCGGCTGGCGGCCCTGACCGGACCCCGCATACGGGTTGTCCTCCGGGATCGCGTACGGCCGATCCCCGTCCACGTCGATGCGCAGGATGTTGCCCAGCAGCTCCGTGCGTCTCTGGCCGTTGCCGAACGGATCGCCGGGCGAGTTGCCGCCGCCATCGCCCACCGCGATGTAGAGCATGCCGTCGGGACCGAAGCCCATCCAGCCGCCCTTGTGGTTCCAGTACTTGGGATGATCGATGGTCAGGATGTCCCGGCCGGAGTCGCGCGGGACCGTGGCCTGCCCCCCCGAGGTGTACTCCTGGATGAAGGAGCGGTCGTTGGCGTCCGTCCAGTGCACGAAGAACCGCCCGTTGGTGGCGAAGTCGGGGTGGAAGACGACGTAGTGGAGACCGCGCTCGCCCTGGGTATCGACCCTGTCGCGGATGTCCAGCAGCGGCTCCTGGGCGAGGGTGCCGTCCGACCCCAGCACGCGGATGCGGCCGGCGCGTTCGACCACGTAGAGGGTGCCCGTACCGTCGCCGGCGTGGGTCACGGCGACGGGCGAGTCGAGACCGGTGACGACCTCTTCTAGCGCCAGTTCCACCCGGCGGGGGTCGAAGCCGGTGGCCGGTGGGTCGCTCGGTCCATCCGTGGGCGGATCGGTCGGGTCGCCGGAGGGCGCGGGGCTCTCCGGGCTTGAGGAGGATGGCGGATCGGTCGCGATCGGCGCGCCTGGGCTGGCCGACGGGTCGGCGCTGGCGGGTGGCGAGACCCCGGGCGGCTGCGACGCAGTGGGCGGCCGCGACGCGGTGGGCGGCTGCGACGCGGCGGGTGGTGGCCCGCTGATGATCGGGGTCCCTGACGCGGACGGTCCGCAGGCAGCCACGACGAGGACGGCGCAGAGGGAGAAGCTGATCAGGGGGAAGCGCATGGTGCGCATGGTACGGGCGACAGCGCGGATCGGCAGTACTGAGCCTCGCCTATGGCGAACCGGTGGCCACGAGCCGATGGATCGCACCACGCAGGTCCACGGCATACAGCTCGCCGTCCTCGTCCTGGCCGAAGGATGAGAGCTGGATCTCCGTCTCAAGCAGATCGACCGGTGCGGCCGTGCCGTCAGAGATGGCTGTGGCGGCGTCAAGACCCCACATCCGGCCCGTGCAGAAGTCGCCATAGATGTAGGTCCCCTGCATCCCCGGGTAGGCCTCGCCGCGGTAGACGTAGCCGCCGACGACTGTGCAGTCGCCCTGACCGTGCTCGTAGGCCGTGACCGGCAGCGTCAGCCCCGCTTGGTCGCAGGAGTCCGCCTCGAAGCAGTCCGGTCCTTCCATGATGCTCCAGCCGTAGTTTCGCCCGCCGCTCCCCGTCGGCTCGGCGTTGACCTCCTCCCACTGACCCTGACCGACATCGGCGATCCAGAGGTCGCCGGTCTCGCCGTCGAAGGTGAAGCGCCATGGATTGCGCATGCCGATGGCCCATACCTCGGACGCGGCGGTGGCACCGTCGGCAAAGGGGTTGTCCGCCGGAATGGCATAGGGCTTCACACCCTCCGCCTCCCCGTCCACGTCGATGCGCAGGATCTTGCCCAGCAGCGCGAAGGGGTCCTGACCGTTGTCCTGTGGATCGCCGCCTCCCCCGCCGTCGCCGGTCCCGGCATACAGGTAGCCATCCGGTCCGAAGGCGACCATGCCGCCGTTGTGATTGACGGCGAAGTCAGGGATGGCCAGGAGGATACGTTCGGAGTCGGCGGCGGCGACGCCGTCCGTGGCGCGGTACTCCGAGATGGTGTTGGCGCCGTCCTCGGCGGACGTATACATCACGAAGAAGCGGCCGTCGTCCGGATAGTCGGGATGGAAGGCCAGGCCGAGCAGGCCCTGCTCGCCGCCCGACACGACCCGTTCGGCGATGTCCAGGAAAGGCGCCGCGCCGACGGTGCCGTTAGGGTCCACGGTCCTGATTCGGCCCTCCTGCTCGACCACGTAGAGAAGCCCAGATCCGTCGCCGGCGTGAGTGAGGAATGTCGGGCTGGCAAGTCCCTCGGCGAAGGGTTCAAGCCGAAGAGCGGCCGTGTCCGGGTCGCCGGGCGAGATCGAGGCC
>Ga0136617_10004781_pt1 | contig 12136 bp, 9 predicted proteins | sample AntDrymUQ3222106_2_FD_129672 | JGI IMG/M metagenome (GOLD analysis project Ga0136617, IMG submission 129672) | Polar desert sand microbial communities from Dry Valleys, Antarctica - metaG UQ322 (21.06) | ecosystem: Environmental > Terrestrial > Soil > Desert | place: Antarctica: Dry Valley...
AACTGAACAGTTCGCGCTCGCTCTTTTGCAGTCCCATCATGATGGGACTACGGCTTTACCAGATCGCCACCGCTTTGGGTACGATTATTTTGCCGTCAGTCTGCTTTGGGCAACACGCCCTTTTTAGACGCGACCCCGACCCGACTCCCCGACCCCGACCCGACCCCCATAGGTAGTTTTCCTGCCTACCCTCACGGCCTCGAAATATGAGAACATTCCTCGTTCCGACCCTCTTCCTCTTCCTGCTCGTTCCTCGGTTGTTGGAGGCAAAGGATCCGCCGCCGCCAGCGGAGTCATTCGCGGCGTTCTGGAAGGAATTCCAAAGCGCCGTGGCGAAGAATGACCAGGAGGCGGTCGCCGCGCTGAGCAACCTTCGGCTGTTCTACCAGAACGGACAGTTCTCGAAAGCGGCCTTCCTGAAAGAGTATCCATCGCTCTTCACGCGCGCCGTGCGGAAATGTCTCGCCACCGCCAAGCCGGTCAAAGAAACGGACCGGGATACCTACAGCGCCTTTTGCGGCGAGGAGATCTTTAGCTTCGAGAAGGTAAATGGCGCCTACAAGTTCACGGACATTGGCATGAACGATTGAACCTCAAAAAACTTACCCGTCACTAAAGCTGCGGAGCGGTGAGCGCAGGGGCGCGGATGCAACGCCCGCGTCGGCTAAGCGTCGTTGGAGCGAACCGCAGTTGTTAGTGCGCGCTTCCGCGGGCTTCGGTTCGCTGTCTTTCGTTTTGTCGTCCTTCTCCTCGTCCTTCTCCTCGTCCTTATCCTTGAAGCGTGGCTTCTCCAGCGTTGGCTTTCCACCGATGAAACGCGCGAGCCAGCTCTGCATCTCCCAATGCCAGTAGATCGCATTCTGCGGCTTCAACACCCAGTGATTTTCGTCGGGGAAAATCACCAGCCGCGAGGGCACACCTTGCGCCTGGAGCGCGGCGTAAAGTTCGAGGCCGTTGCCGTAGGGCACGCGATAGTCTAGCTCGCCGTGAATCACCAGCGTCGGTGTCTTGAAGTTTTTGGCGTAGAACATCGGATTATTCCGCTGCAGCCCCTCCACGTCGCCCCAAGGCGTGCCGCCCATTACCTCCGCGAAGCCGTGCGATACGTCGGTGGCAAATTGCGAGTAGCTGTTGTTCACGCCGGCGTGATCGACAATCGCCTTAAATCGATCCGTGTGCCCGAGGATCCAAGCCGCCATGTAGCCGCCGTAACTGGCACCGGCCGCGGCGAGGCGATCGGCGTCGATATTAGGGAAACGCTGCAGAAGCATGTCGGTTGATTTCATGATGTCCTCGAGCGGTTTGTCGCCCCATTCATTCACGATGCTCTGGGCGAACTTCTCGCCGAACCCGGTGGAACCATGGCGATTCACCCAAGTCACGATCCACCCCGCGGCGGCGAACACCTGCGTGTTCCAGCGATAGCTCCAGCTGTCGCGGTTCATGGTGTGCGGGCCGCCGTGAAGCAGCTGCACGAGCGGATATTTGTTCGCCGCATCGTAATTCGGCGGCAGCACGAGCCAGCCGTGCACGTCATCGCCGTTCGCGCCTTTGAACCAATACGGCTCCACTTTTCCGAGGGTAAAGCCTTTCATGAGCTCGTCGTTGAAATGCGTCAGCTGCCGCGCCGCACCTGTCCTGGGATCGAGGGCGAAAAGCTCGTTAGGCCGGTTGATGGTGTCATTCAGAAACACGATGGAGTCGCCGCGCACATCGAGGCCCGTGGAGGTACCGGCGGCGTGAATCGACTTGAGCCCGCTGCCGTCGGCATTGAGGCGGAAGACCGGCACCACGCCTTTTTCTTCCGCGTTGAACCACAGCGTGCGGCCATCCGCCGCCGCCCGCACATCGCCGATCGAGTAGTCGAGCGCCTCCGTCACCGGCACGTTCTGACCGCTGGCGATCTCATGCCGCCAGAGCTTTTGTGATTGGCCGTTGTAAAACGGCACCTTCTCGCGCTTGAAGTAGACCGACTTATTATCCGGCGCGAAGAGCGGCATCCCGTCATCCGCCTTGTTCTCCGGCGTGACGTTTTTCATCGTGCCGGAGCCGTCCGTCGGGATGAGGTAAACGTCGGCGTTGTTGTAATCGCGGAACGGCGGCGGCGTCGAGTTGAACTCGAGCGCGATCATTTTTCCGTCCGGCGAGACGTCGTAGTGGAACTCGCCGCTGTTCAGGAAGAGGCGATCGACGGTCGGAGTAAGATCCGTGAGCGCCTTCGTCGCGAGATCGACGCGCAGCATCCGATGCGCGACCACGTCCGTGATGTAGTGGTCGAAGTAGCGATACTGGCGGTTCTCCGTCACTTTCGCCGTCATCTTGGAATCCTTGCGGCGCTTGAATTCTTTCTTCATCGCGTCGAGGTCGGCCTTCTGCCACTTGCCTGCGAGCTCGGGAATCGCAGTGGTGGCGAAGACGATGCTCTTGCCGTCCGCCAACCACTTCGGCGCCATGACGGAGCTCGGCAGCTCCACGATCTTCTCCGCCTCGCCGCCGGCGAAGGGGATCACATAGAGAGTGGCGTTCTCATCCGGACCACGCTTCGAAGTGAACGCGATGCGGGTGCCGTCGGGACTCCACACCGGCGCCTCTTCGGATGTCTCGGCCGCAGTGGTCAGCTGCCGCACTTCACCGCCGACGAGCGCCACCGTCCAGAGGTTGCTGCTGCTTTTGTTTTTCTCGATGTTCCACTGCTGCACCGGGAAAACCGCGTGCCGGCCGTCGGGCGACAGCGCGGGATTCCCCACGCGTTTGATGGCCCACAGATCCTGTGGCGTGAGGACGCGCGGTTCTGCGGCCGAAGCCGCGGCGCAGATAACGAACGAGAGGAAGCAACCGATGACGGGACGCAGTTTCATGAGGAGGCAGCAATACAAAGAGGCTGCCGCAGAGTCAACGCGGTCGCTCCTCAAGCGCGGGCGCAGTACCGAAAGGACCTCGCTCAGTCCTGCAAGCCAACCAACGATCAGGAAGCCGCCCGCCTCGCCCGCAACAAAAAAACGATAGAGGCGGCAGCGGAGGGGCAGAAGTGAGAAGCTTCGGATCAATAGACTTATGAACGAACACTCCATCACCGCTCAGCCTTCCGGGCCCCTCCCCGCCGACAACCTTGCCCGCAGCCTTAAGGTCGCGCGCCCCGATACCGACGAGAGCCTGCCTCACATCGGACTCGTCGGTGACACCTATACCATCCTGCTCTCGGGCGCCGACACGGCCGGCCGCTATTGCCTCGTCGACATGCATATCCCACCCGGCGGCGGCCCACCACCGCATCGGCACGATTTCGAGGAATCCTTCACCGTCCTGGAAGGCGAAATCGAAACCACCTTCCGCGGAGAAAAATCGACCGTGCACGCAGGTCAAACCGTAAGCATCCCGGCCAACGCGCCGCATTCCTTTACCAACGCCGCCGGGGCCGCGGCCCGATTGCTCTGCATCTGTGCGCCGGCCGGACAGGAAGAGTTCTTCGCGCAGGTCGGTGTCCGCGTGCCCACCCGCAGATCCACTCCCCCGCAGCTCGACCAAACCGAGCAGGCGGAGCTGATGAGGAAAAGTCAGGAGCTAGCCCCTAAGCATCGGACGGAGTTTCTCGGGCCATAGTCGTCTGGGGCATTGCACGCCTGCCGGATAGAACGCAGCACTTCTATCGCGCGGCGCGCTAAACCGAGCGGGCTGCCGCCGATGAGCGGGAAGTTTCACGCGTTCTCACGGAACGAAATGGCTCGCGTTCTGTTTCACGCGCCAAACTGGTATCCTGTCTAAACCGCCGCTTTGGGAGCGCTCAAGCTTTTGCTGTAAAAGCCGGAGCGGTCGAAGCAGTAAACGCGTCGCTTTCCGGCCGCGAGCATCGAGCAGGCATTTTTGATCCGGCGCACGCGCGTCTCTGCTTGCTTGGCGGAGGTGATCCATTGGATCCAATCTCGGCGTGCGATGGGCGTGATGTCCTCCCACACCACGCGCGCCTTCGGCTCCGCGGTCGCGAGAGCAGTCTGTAGGTCTACCGGCACCCTAGGTTCCGGTTCCTCTGCCGCAGGTGCGATCTCGAGCGTGACAATGTCGCCTGCGTCTGCGCCGGCAGCTTCGCTCAGCTTCCGCTCGACTTTCAACCAATGGCCCTTTTGGCCGTCGGGCTCGAGTACGGCTTCAAACGGCGCGTCGTTGATGGTGCCTTCGATCGCCGTCATGCTCCGCGAGGGAAGCTTCGCGCTGGCGGTCTTTGGCAGATTGAGAAAAGTCCAGGACTCACCCTTCTCGCTCTTCGCCGGCCGGAAGAGTTTCGCTTTGAAACGGATTTTGGAAGCGGTCTTGGCCATCTGCCTGGTATCACTCATAGGAATGGGAAGCGCGTCAAGGGTTGTGAAGCTCGCTCGGCCCAATTCCGCCGCTGCAATTGATTCGCTCCTTCCCACTCACTCACCCTTCGGGCTTCCCGTCCATGTCGTCCGCTCCCGCGAACTCCATTGTGGCAGAACTTCCGCCAACCCTGAGCGATCGAGCAGACTTCCGCGGTTAATCATCTCGCGACGCATCTGCTCGAGAAGGGCTATGATATCGGGACGGTGCAGGAACTTCTTGGGCATGAGGACGTCTCTCCCACCGTGATTTACACCCACGTGTTGAATCGACCGGGCATCGGCGCGCAGGCCGCTCGATCACGCGGCGTGAGGGAAGATCAAGAAATCGAGCAAGAGCAAGAGCACGAAGTTGGGACGCCAGGAACCGCGCGTGCGAAAGCGGCTCTGGCGCTTTTGCACGCTGCGCCCCCAGTCTCGATTTAACTGGTACACTGCCCTAGCCCGACCCATTGGGCTTGGTTTCAAGGAGGCGGAGTTGGGGCGCGGTCTGAGGCGACCAGGGATTTCGCGCCAGCGCGGAGTCGACGATGGCTTGCGCGTTTTGCCGCAGCAACGCCACTAACTGCGCAACGTCGAGGCCGTAACGGATTGGTCCGAAAGGCGTGAGGTTCTTCTCTGCGAGGCGAAACAAACGCACGGCCGGGCCAAGCCGCCGGCCATGCACCCGGTGCGTCGGAAATTCGAAGTGCTTCTGCAAATGGACAAAGGCGCCCGCGGCCTGGATCAGGCCTTTGAAGTAATCCGAGTCGCTCGAAGTCGTCTTCAGCCAGAGATGCTCGAGGACATCGTGCGCTTCGTAATAGCGCTGCTCGTTCCAGCAGCGAAAGAAACCGCGATAACAGGGATGCTGGGCGACATCGGACCCGGCAAAGACGGTGGCATTGCCCTCGAGTTTTTCCACGAATCGCGAAATCCTCTCGCCTTTGGTCATCCTGCCGTTAGCTTGCTGCTGTCTGAGATGAGGGGCAAACCGGCACGCTCGAATTTCCCGCCAGGGGAATGCTCGCCCGCCCGGCGCCGCGGCGCAGAATGACGGCGGGGGGTCTCATCCTCCTCCTCCTGGTGATCGGAGCCCTGATTTTCTGCTCGGCTCTCTTTTCCGGGCTGGAGACGGCGCTTTTCTCGCTCAAGGCGCACCAGCTTCGCCGATTGGAGGATGGGCATCCTTCACTCAAGCATTTCATCCAGGTCTTCCGCGATAATCCACGACGCGTCTTGAGCGTTCTGCTCCTGGCCGATGTGCTCGTGAACGTGCCTCTCATCGTGCTTTGCCTGTTCCTGATCTGGGACGGGCCGCTGGCTGCCGCACAAATCCCGCAATGGCTCGCCGCGGTGGTCATCTTCGCGATCATCGTGCTGCTCTGCGACCTCATCCCGAAGGTCCTCGCGATCTCGGCGCCCTACCGCCTTTCCGCGCTCGGTGTTTTCACCCTGCGCGCCGTCATGCCGTTGCTTGATCGCGTCGGGAATGTCCTGGAACGGATTTCCGAAGCGGTCGTCGATCGAGTTCTGCCGGCTCCCACTCTCCGCACCGGCCTGAGCGACGAGGAACTCGAGGCGCTGGTCGAGATTGGCGAAGAGGAAGGGACACTGCATGAGGCGGAGGGCGAGATGATCCAGGAGATCATCAAGCTGGGCGACAAAACGGCGAAGGATTGCATGACGCCGCGCGTCGATACCTTCGCGCTTCCGGACGACCTGACCAACGAGGAGGCGATCGCGCAGGTGAAAGAAAAACGCTACCGCCGCGTGCCTGTCTACGCCGAGACGCCGGACCAGATTGTCGGGATCATCGACGCGAAGATGTTTCTGCTCAATCCGGCCGACCATTACACGGAGAATCTCGTGCTCCCTTCCTTCGTGCCGGAGACGATGCCGGCGCAGAATCTTCTGCGGAATTTTCTCTCCCATCCGCAGGGGCTCGCGATCGTGGTGGATGAATTCGGGGGAACCGAAGGCATCATCACTCTGTCGGACATTATCGAGGAGATTATCAGCGACGCGGCTCCGCTCGGGCAGGCCGAGCTCTATATCGAACCGATGGATGACGGCCGTTTGCTCGTGAGCGGCAACGCGCGTCTCGACGACCTGACAGAACATCTCGGTTTCGAGCTGGAAGCGGACGGGATCGATACCATCGGCGGTCTGGTCTTTAACCGTCTGGGTTATTTACCGCCGGCCGGCACTCAGGTGGAGATGCCACGGCTGGCCATCACGGTCCGGCGGACGGCGCGGAAGCGGATCGAGGAGATGGTTCTGCAAAAGACGACCTGCCTGACAGAAGATTGCGTGGGCGATGAGAACGGCGCGGAGGAACCGTCATGATCTGGCTCGCGGTAGCCGGTCTTTGCGCGATCTCGTTTCTCTTCGCCGGGATCGAAGCCGGACTTCTCTCCGTCGACCCGGTGGGACTGCGTCATCAGGTGAAGCAACGGACTCCGGGCGCGCGCCGTCTCGCGCGGCTGCTGGAACATCCGGGCCGTCTGCTCGTGACGGTCCTCATCCTGACCAATGTCGCCGACATCTTCGCGCTCCTCCTAGCTACGCGGTCGCTAATCGGATCCTTCGGGCGCGCCGGTTATTTCATCGCCGGGATCGCAGCGGTGCCGGTCTATCTTTTCGTGCTCGGCGTCCTGCCGAAGGCGCTCTTTCGGCGTTTCCCGATCCGCGCCCTCGGTGCACTCGGCGGCATTCTGGAAACGGCCTCGCTCCTCCTGCGGCCAATCCTGATCGTGGGCGAGCGCTTTGGCCGAATGTTTCTTCCCCGCCGTGCGACCAACCGGGCGCGCTTATTCGCGGCGCGCGAGGAATTAAAACAAGTGGCGATGCAAAGTGAGCGCGAGGGTTCCCTCACCTCCACGGAGCGCGCCATGATTCACAACGTGGTCGATTTCCGAAACCTGCGGGTCCGCGATGTGATGGTGCCGCTGGCGCAATGCGTCGCGGTTCAGGCCGGCACGCCGGTCGATTCCATTTTGAAACAAAGCAGCTCGGCCGGGCTGGATTCTTTTCCGGTCATTTCGCCGGAAGGCCAGGCCATCGGAGTCGTCAACGTGCTCGATATTTTGTTCGATCCAGGCAAGCCCACCTTGGCCGACTACACCCGGCGCATTGTCATCTCTGCGGAAACGGAATCGGCTTATCGCATCATCCGTCGACTGCGGGCCGCGCGCGTGAACCTGGTCGCAGTGGTGAACGCGCAGCGAAAGCTGGTTGGCTTTGCCACCGACGAGGCGTTGATCAAGCGCATCGTCCAGAGCGCGTAGCTGCGATCCGACCGATTGTAGCCCCGCCCCTGCGGGGCGTGCGGGGGAGAGCGTAGATGAAAAGTCCCGCGCTCACTCCGATGCGGCGCGTCCTCCCGCACGGCCCACAGGGCGCGTGGCTACAAGAGTTTGATGCGATAGAAACTTCGCACGCCGGCCACCGGCGCGGTGATCGAGCTAACGCTGCCGGCTGCGTCCACCGGGTCGCCAAGATCCATCCACACCGCCCCGAGCTCCGCTTTGACCTGCAACTGGTAGGACCGGCCCGCCACGCTTTCGAATGCAATCTCGACGCTGCCGCCGGTCTCCACTAAGCCGGAAATCCGAAAGACCGACGCGGCCGAATTCGGATTCGTTCCCGCCCGCGCTTCGCTCCCATCCCCCGCTCCGTCGCCATCGCTATCGGCAACAGTCGGATCTGTGATCTGCCCCCCGGGATTTGCATTCGTTAGCTGATTGTCAGTGCCCTTGAGCTCTTCCTGGTCAGACAACCCATCATTGTCGCCATCGGTCATTGGAAACAGTTCGACTTTGAGTGTGTCGTCGGTATCGAAACGTGTGTCGTTGACGCGGAACTGAAAGACCAGATCGGTCGACTGGGCGACGTTGTTTTCGAGGGCGAAATTGGCCGCAAGCTGGTTGTTGTTCGCGAGCACCACCAGTGGACCGGAGAGCTGACTCCAGAGGTAGCTCAAGGGTAGATCGCTGGGCGAATCCGCGCTGCCCGAGAGCAAAACCTGCATTCCTGCCTCGACACTTTGATCGGCTCCCGCGTCCGAGATTGGCAGGTCGAGCGCGATGGCGCGCGTGTTCAGGACCAGAAACTCCGACTCCTCGATGTTGCCATTTCCATTACCGGCCGGCACCTGCGCCTCGTTGACCAGCGCTCCGCCATTGGGGGACACAAATGGCGCCGCCGCCAGATGAATCTGCGCAGGAAAGGTCCCGAAATGCACCGCGAGATCGATCGTGCCTTCAAGAACACCGTTGCCGGGGGCGCCGTTATTGTTCAATCCCGAAGTAGTGGCTGAATATCTCGTGCTATCGGTTAGCAATTGTTCCGAAGCATTGAACCATCCCTTGAATCCAGTTTCGTTTTCGTCCGCTAGAAATGCGCTCCAAGTCATCACTTGCCCGGCTTTGTTCCAGTTGGCCGCCCGAAGCGATGCGCTCTGATTGTTCAGATAAATAAAATGATCGCTCCCCTCGCCCGCATCCTGCGTGGCGACATAAAGGAAGTTACCGCGAATGGCGGCGTGCAAACGCAGCGTCCCGGACATGCCGGCACGCTGCCATTGCGTCGAGTCGAGCAAGCCGTCGATCTTGAATGGGTGATCGAGATCGATCTGCAATGCATCGATCTGGTTTCCAGCCGCGCTGATCTGCCGCAAGGTCAACGAACCACCCGCGACATCCACCTCCGTCGCGCTGTAAACCGATCCGTTCACCGCCGCGGAATACGGGGCGAGCGTCGATGGGCTGTGAATGCTGCGTCCGCCGCCACCGCTGGTGATGTAATGGACGCCGTTGATCGGATTGATCCGCTCGTAGAAATGGTTGTGGCCCTGAAAGACCACCTGCACGCCGTGCTGCACGAAGAGCGGCTGCAACTCCGTCTGCAGGATGGTCTCCGGATTGTGAACTCCCGAGCCGGTGCTCGTGTAGGCGGGCTGGTGGAAGAAGACGAACTTCCAGCGCTGCGTGGTGGCCGCGAGATCACTCGCGAGCCAGCTCTTGATCGCGGCCTGCGCGGTGGTGTCGATTTTGTAGACGAAGGGATTGACGTCGACGACCGCGAAGTGCGCGTTGCCGTAATCGAAAGAGTAGCTGCGCTCGAGGTAAGCGGCCGGTCCGTTGCGCGGGAGATGGAAGCTGTCGATAAAGTGCTGCCCGTTCGAGGAGTTGTCGACGTCGTGATTGCCAAGCGCAGGAAAGAGCGGCGCGCGGCGATTAATCGCATCGTAAGGTTTGAACCAGAACGGGTCGTGGTTCCCGGGCTGGCCGTTGTTGTAGATGTTGTCGCCGACGGTGAGGGTGAGGTCGGGATCGAGTGCATTGACCCGGATCGCGACCGCGCTCGTATTCGCATCCGCCACGGCGGTAGCGAGATTGCCGTGGCCGAAGTCACCATAAACGGCGAAACGGAAGGGCTGTGTCGCATCGCGCGGTGTCTTAAAGCTGCTTTCCGCCAGAATCACGCCACCGCTGCGGACCCGGTAGTAGACTGTCGTGCCGGGCGAAATAACGGGCAGCGTGATCGCGTGCTGCCGCAGAAGCGTCCCGTCGCTTGCCGTGCCTGCGGCGTAGTTCGTGTCGGAACCGTAATCGACTGAAGCGTCGGTGAGCGCATCGGTCCGCCAGACGAGGCTGATCTGCCCCGCGTTCGGCATCTGCAGAAACGGCCCGCGCACGAGCGTGACGTTGCCATAAAGCTCCGGCACAAGGGTGAAGTCGGTGCTGCCGAGCGAGGAGTTGTGCCCGGAAATGGCGAGCAGGTTATTTCCGCTCACCAGGAGCGCCGGATTGATCTCGATGAATTCCTTCTCCTGCGGATTCTCGGCTCCGCCGCCGCGCGAGGCTTCATGTGCCGTGCTCGCGAAATCGTCGTGATCGATCGGGCCCTCGGGCATGTTGCGACGCGCGACTTCCACGCCGTTTACATAGGCGACGAAGCCGTCGTCATAGTCCACCGCCAGGGTGAGCCGTTGCACGGCCGTGGGGTCCGCGACCGTGAAGCTCTTGCGCAGGAACACCGAGCGATAGTTGTTCTGCATATCGCTCAGAGCGCCGTTCGCATCATCGCCGTCGCCATAGCCGAAGCCGCTCGGGGAGGGCGGGCCCCAAGGGGGATAGGCCGGGTTAGAGCCGGTATCGTTAAACCCAATCTGCGTCCACGTAACGCCGCTCTGCGAGGGAGGGGTCGACGAGCCTTTGTAATATCGCCACGTATCGCCCTCGCCGATCAAGCGCTCAGCGTGCACCGAACCGGCCAGGACCAGCGCCAGCCCGAGCGAGCGAAAAGGCGCGCACAAAATGCAGGAGACCGACATCTCGGGAGGCTATCAACTTTAAAGCCGGGAAACAACCCGCGTCGCGTTGGCGAGCTCGTCTAGGACGGCTGGCTAAGAATGCGCGCCGTATTCACCAGCGCCACGTGCGAGAAGGCTTGCGGGAAATTGCCCAGCTGCCGCTGGGCTCTCGGATCGTATTCTTCGGCGAGCAGGCCAAGGTCGTTGCGCAGACCAAGCAGCCGTTCGAACAGCGCCCGCGCCTCTTCGGTTCGTCCGATCAGATGGAGACAATCCGCGAGCCAGAACGAGCAGAGCAGAAAGACACCTTCGTCCCCGGGCAGGCCATCCACCTTGTGTTCGGTGCGATAGCGCAGGACAAAGCCATCCTCCATGAGCCCGCGCTCGATCGCGGAGACGGTATTCCGAACCCGCTCATCCGTCCCCGGGAGGAATCCGACCAGCGGCATCATGAGCAGGCTCGCGTCCAGCGCCTCCGATCCGTAGACCTGCGTGAAAGCTTTCGTTCGAGCGTTGTAGCCGCGCGCGCAAACCTCTTCGTGGATGCGGTCGCGGAGCGCGCGCCAGCGCTCCAGGTTCTCCGCCGCCGCGCAGTCGCACTCTTCCACGATCCTGACCGCACGCTCGAACGCCACCCACGCCATCATCTTGGAATGGGTGAAATGCTGGGGCTCGCCGCGCACTTCCCAGATGCCGTAATCCGGCAGCTCCCATTTCGATTCGAGCGAGCGCAGCAGTGCGACCTGCAGCCGCCAGTCCGCCTCCATTGTTTTGATCCCGGCGCGATCGGCGCGATACATCGAGTCGAGCACCTCGCCGAAAACGTCGAGCTGGAATTGACCGGAAGCGGCATTCCCCACCCGCACCGGCCGCGAGTTTTCGTAGCCGGAAAGCCAGGGCACTTCGTATTCGGCAAGCCGCCGTTCGCCGCAGACGCCATACATGATCTGCATCTGTTCCGGACTGCCCGCGATGGCGCGGAGGAGCCATTCCCGCCAGGCGCGCGCTTCCTCCAGATAGCCGGCGTCCATCAACGCGAGGAGCGGGAAGGTCGCATCGCGCAGCCAGCAATAGCGGTAATCCCAGTTCCGTACCCCGCCGATTTCCTCCGGGAGCGAGGTGGTCGCCGCGGCCACGATTCCGCCCGTCGGTGCATAGGTCAGTCCTTTCAGGGTGATCAACGAACGCACCACCGCCTCGCGCCATGGGCCCGCCGTCTGGCATCCCTTCGCCCAGTCGCGCCAATAACTTTCCGTTTCCTCGAGGGCGTGCTCGGCATTGACCGTTTTCGGTTGGGCCTCGTGCGACGGAAACCAGGTCAGCACGAATGGCAGCCGTTCGCCGGCCTGGACGGCGAAGTCCGCGACCGTGGTGAGATTTTCTCCATGCGTCGTTACCGGGGTGCGCAAAACGAGCGCGTTCGGCCCGGCGATCGCTTCCAGCGCGCCGCGGCGTTTCCGGACCCACGGAATCGTCGAGCCGTAGT
>Ga0136617_10004782_pt1 | contig 12135 bp, 12 predicted proteins | sample AntDrymUQ3222106_2_FD_129672 | JGI IMG/M metagenome (GOLD analysis project Ga0136617, IMG submission 129672) | Polar desert sand microbial communities from Dry Valleys, Antarctica - metaG UQ322 (21.06) | ecosystem: Environmental > Terrestrial > Soil > Desert | place: Antarctica: Dry Valley...
CGAGGATACCTTCTTTCGACGCCAGATGCGCGAGCCACGGCGTCGGGATCACGTCGCCAATGGCGAACACATTGGGTTCGCCCGTGCGGCAGAATTCGTCCACCTGTACGTTGCCGCGCTCGATCTTAACCTTCGTGCCATCGAGTCCGAGGCCTTCGAGATACGGCATGCGCCCGACGGCGACGAGGAACATCTCGGCTTCGAGCCGCACTTCCGCGCCCTTCGAGTCTTTGCCCGTGACGACGACGCCCTCGCCCGTCTTCTCCATCTTTTCCAGCCGCGTGCCGAGTTGTTGCTTGATGTCGCGTTTGCGAAACGACTTCTCAAGTTCGATTGACACCTCTTCGTCTTCGAGCGGCAACAGATGCGGCAGCAGTTCGACGAGGGTCGTCTCCGTCCCGAAGCGCGAATAGACAGACGCGAACTCGACGCCGACCGCGCCCGCGCCCATCACAATCAACGACTTCGGCACTTCCTTTATTTCCAAAATGTGATCGCTGTTGACGACGCGCTCGCCGTCCGTGTCGAAGCCGGGAATGGGGCGGACGACCGAGCCCGTCGCGATGATGATGTTCTTCGACTCGATGGTTTGCTTCTGGCCGTCCGCGCCCGTGACTTCGACCTTGCCGGGGAGCGCGAGTTTGCCCATTCCCGTGAAGACCGTCACCTTGTTCTTTTTCATTAGGTAGGAGACGCCCGCCGAGTTCTTCGTCACGATCTTGTCTTTGCGTTTCTGCACGGCATCGAAGGCGAGTTTGACTTCGGAGACCTGTATGCCGTGGTCGCCGAGATGCTGCGCGAGTTCGTAGTTGTGCGCCGACATCAGGAGCGCCTTCGTCGGGATGCAGCCGCGCAGGCCGCAGGTTCCGCCCAGGCGTTTGTCCTTCTCCACGAGCGCCACTTTTAGACCGAGTTGCGCGCCCCTGATCGCGGCCACGTAACCGCCGGGGCCTGCGCCGATAATCGTCACGTCAAATTGTTCTGTCGCCAAAACTGTAGTCCCTCTCGAAAAGTGGAGACGGCGCACTGCACCAGCAGGTCACGCATTTCACGTGCGCCGACGCTCCGAAATAGACGGTTGATTTAGTGGGTTGCTGTTGCAAACAGGGATTATAATGCCTCCCGTCTTTTTCATCCAGCGACGGGAGAAAAACTACATGCAACATGCCGCAGGATTCCTGCAACTTGTCGAAGACGCCAAGACCCGCATCCGCGAACTCAACGTCGAACAGACGCGAGAGCGTTTGGACTCCAACCCCGATGCCCGCCTCATAGACGTGCGCGAAGACCATGAATGGCAGGCCGGACACGCTCGCGGGGCCGAACACATGGGGCGCGGCATCATCGAACGCGACATCGAGCAGTCTGTCCCCGACAAAGAGACCGAACTTATCCTCTACTGCGGCGGCGGCTATCGCTCCGCCTTAGTCTGCGACAACCTCCAGCGCATCGGCTACACCAACGTCTATTCGATGGACGGCGGCTGGAAGGCCTGGAAGGAGTCGGGCGCGCCAGTCGAGGAAGGTGAATGAATCAGGTCGTAGAAGTTTGCCGCCGCATCGTGTTGCTCAAGGCATACGTCGTCGCCGCCGCACGGAACTTATAAAAGCCTTCTGCCCCGGAAGCCGTCACTTTAAAAACGCGCCTCAATTTTGTAGCCGCGTTCGCCCCGGCGACTACTAATTTGAACCGGGAGTTTTACCCCGTGATGGCGGCCACGATAATCAGGGCGATGCCGATGATCACGGACGCGATGACGATGGCGAGGGCGACGTTTTGATCCTCTTCGATTTCCTTGCGCAGGGAGAAGGGCGTGGCCTTACCCATGATGAAGAAGGCCAGCCCGAAGAGGGCGAGTCCGATGATCGTGTAAATAGCCACGTGCAGGAGCGCCTGAGTCAGAGGCATGGTCTGAAGAAGCATGTTCATCTCCGTCGCAGTAGACGCGCCCGCCGAGGGCCGGGCGGCTCTGGTCCATATCGTGAAATGTGTAGAGCAGGTTAATGGAGTCGAAAAACTTTCGCCCGAAAGCGGCCTTAAGTGATCTCGGAAACTCAGGTCAGCATGTTCAGGTAGCCCCAGCCGCCGGTCAGCAAATCCTCGTCCGAGAGGCCGTCTTCGCTATTTCCGGGGATGATAAAGACGCCGTCCGCCTGGATCGTCTCCGGGTTGATGAGCAACAGGCCGCGCACGAGTTTGCCGACGGTTGCGGTTCGCCAGTAGAGCGTTTCGTCGCTGATGTCCGCCGGCGGGAATGGCGCGTTCAGGTTCAGGATGATGGTCACGGCGACATAGTCTTTTTCGTTCGACAGGCGGAAGGCTCCGTCAACCGCGCTCGCCATCTCTTCGCTTTCGGTCGCGGTGCTCGCGGAGAGTTCCGCCGCCCACGACTCGAACTCGGCTTCGGCTTCCGCGCGGTCAGTTTTGTAGTCCCAGAACACCCAGGCCCAGAACGGCTCCTGTTCGAGCAGCACGGCCACCACGCGCTTGATGTAACGCCGCTTGGCTTCCACGTCTTCCAGCGCGCCATCAGGGTCGGAGATGACCTCGGCCAGACGGGCGCGCAACTCGTCTTTGCCAAAGGCATGAATGAGAAGTTGGAGGCCGAAGAAATACCCCTCCCCCTCGTCTCCGCCCAGAATACTTTGCAGCCACGATCTCCGTGTCATGTTCATCTCTCAAACGCGTGTAGAAAATGGGGGCGGGTAGGCCAAAACTTCCTTTCGCTTCCTTGATTGCCGGAGCGCCCCTGCTCCTGCTGCTGCCGCAGTTCACCCGCCGGACCCGCCGCCACTGCTGCGACCGAAGGAACCCGAACGCCCCGGCGCGTAGTAACCGGAACGCCCTGCGCGCGTCCCCACCACTCCGCCCGACGGCGCGACCCTGACGGTCGCGCGCCCGAAACCGCTCGGCTTGCTGCGCCCGACGCCGGACGCGCCGCGCCCGCCGATGCGCGTCCCCGAAAACATCGTCGGGCGCGGCGCGGGCACATATCTCGGCGCGGAGACGGAGGGAGGAAGAGATGACACACCGCGCCCGCCCGCCGCAAACGACGGATACCGCCTCGCGTAAGCGGGGTACGGGCTATAGAAAGGATATGAGTAGAAAAAGAATGGGTGGAACGCCGGGCTGCCGCCGTAATAGTAATTGCGCTGCTGTTCGGTGCGCGTGGTCCCGTCGCCCCAATCGCGCGAGACGTTTTCGTCTACACCGACGAGGTCGCTCATGGGCAGCATCGCGACGTTCAGGCCCTTGCTTTTGTACTCCACGAAATCTTCATTCAGATCGTCGAGTTCTTCCGCGCGCGTGCGGTCCGGCGTCACGTAGATGATGGACTTGATTCCCAACTCCTGAAACTTCTGCGCCGACGGGAGTTTCGCCAGATAGCGGTTGTCGAATTGCGCGTCCGCGTCCTTGTAAGTTTCCAGCCGCTTCGAGTCGAGCAGAAAGACCGGCGCGGCGTTCGTCGCCTTACCGCTCGCCTCTTGTTGCTTGGTCTCGATCTCGCCCGCGTAGTAGAGCATCGCCGCCAGCGTCTCGTGCGACGGGGTGACGCCGAGCGGGTGCGGAAAGTTATCGAACGTCAGGACGAGATGCGCCGCGTCTGCCATCCCTGCGCCGAGGGCGATGCTGTCGCGCCCCGGCAAATCGCAGATGATCGCCGTCTCGCCGGGGTTCTGCGCGTTGGAGAGAAAATCTCTGGCGATGGTTTGCCCGCGCGCGTAAGACTCTTTCATGTCCGGCAAAAACATCGGCGTGAGTTGCTTGCGCAGCGTTTCATACTGAAGCGACTGGATGAGCGTCGGCACGAAGAACGGGAGCCACGCCCCAGACTTCGGCTGGTAGGCGTTCAACATCGCCGACTGATCGAGGTAACGCTTCCAGTCGTCGCCCCCTCGCGAATCGAGCGTCTGCGCGCCGGACAAACTCAGCGTCTTCTCCTCCGAGCCGACGTTCCACCCTTGCGCGCGTTGCAGGTCGAGCGAATCCTTCTCCACGTCTGTCGTGTCGTCGCGCGTCACCAGCCAGATGCCCCCGGTCAGGGCCGCGCCCGCCGCGACCGCGCTGCCCACGATGAATTTTCTACGCGATGTCTGCCACCACGGCTTCGGCGGCTCCGACTCGAACTGCCGCTGTCGCCGGTTGATGCGCCCGACATTCGTTATCTTTTTTTCACTTTTATCCATATTGATTAAATCATCACTCGCGGGCGATGTAAGTCGGCACCGTCACCGCCGTATACTCTGTGCCCTGCCGGGACAGGCGCGTAAAGTACCCGCCCGCTCTGCCGCCCAAGACATAGACGCCGTGGTTAGCCAGTCTACCCGATTCGTCTGGCCGGACGCGAAAAAATCGCTGTGCCACGAAATGCTCCGGGCGCGCCACCTCGACTGTCCTTTGCCACACCTCTTCGGTCACGAAAGGCCCGCAGACGGTTTCCTGCCCCTCACATCCATAATCACTTTTTAACACCCATGACTCCCGCTCTGCCAGCAAGCGCGCCGCGCCGATGCGCTCCATGCGATAGGTCTCCGGAATGTATTGACATATCCAGTTACGAGCGCGGCGCGAAAAACGTTTCTGCTCCTCCCACAAAAATGCCAGCGACAGTTTATTCTGCGTGACGACAGAGCCGAAGGGGTTGACTACAGTGACCGCGCCGCTCGACTCCGCCGAGAGCAGCGCGCCGAGCGGCGCGTGGAGCGGTTGCGGATCGGGATATCCCGTCGCGTCGTTCCAGACCGGAATGCGCTCGCCCCACCAGTCCGTCTTGTAATGCCGCACGATCAAATTCACGGGCACGCCGAGCACTTCAAGCCCGCGCGCGGTGCGCCGCAAATTGAACGGCGCACCGCGCACGACTTCGATGCCCGCCTCTTCCAGCCAGCGCGTGAACAGTGTGATCATCGCCAGGTCCTCGCTCAGCTCGGTCGGGTAGATGATCCCGATGGCGTCGAGCCCGGACTCGGTGTTTTTCGCGTGGCTCGCGCGCAGCATCGCGATGTAACGCGCGCCCATCGTCGCGTTCGGGTCGTCAACGCCGCCCGACATCATTCGCCGGTGCGCCGGGTAGAGCAGGCGGTTAAGGATGACGGCTTCGGGCTGACCGGAGGGCGTGTCGCTGTTGAGTTCACAACAGGCGATGCGTCCGTCTTCACAGATGAACAGATCGGCGCGCGCCATGCCGTGCCAAAGGCCGCCCGCCGTTTCCCACATCGCCTGCTGGCACGGCGTCAACCCATAAAACTCGGCCAGCAGCGCCGGGTGTTCGACGAGGATGTGGACCAACTCCTGATGGACGTAGGCGACGCGCTCGGCGGCGGCGGCGAGCGCTCGCGCCTGCCGCGCCGAAAGCACCACCCCGCGTAAGGAGAAACGCTCGTCGCCGTCAAACCACGGGTCGGACAACACGCCGGTCTCATAAACCGCGCGCGCGAACGCTGCGTAATCGGCAAACACTACGGTATCCGAGTTGTCTGGCATACGTGAACCTTAATGCGAGACTCATCAATGATCGTCAATCTTTTAATTCTTCAAATCATAATGACCCGCACAGTATATATGGGAGCGGGCGTTCATCGCATGGCAATCATCAACGATTGGCGCGGACGCCTCTTATGACGAGCCGAGTTACCTTCTGTGTCCGGTTGCCGTGCGCTGCGCCTTGCGTTGTACAATCAATCGCAATATCGTTTTCACATAAATTTCAGGGTGAGACTGTGACCCGTCAGACGTATAAGCTGTCGGGGAGTCTGCTTGAGTATCAAAAAGGACGGATGCATTTATGTCACTGGAAGCGACGGGGATGAAAGAGAAGGACGACGCGCAGGAGACGCGCACCGAGCGCGATTCGATGGGCGACATCGAGGTCCCGGCGGATAAATATTACGGCGCGCAGACGCAGCGTTCGTTGATTCATTTCGACATCGGCTTCGACCGGATGCCGCGCGAGATGATCCGCGCTCTCGGTCTCCTGAAGAAAGCCGCCGCGCTCGTCAACGAAGACCTCGGCAAGTTGCCCGCCGACAAGGCGCGTCTGATCGTGCAGGCGTGCGACGAAGTGATCGCTGGCGAACTAGACGAGCATTTTCCCCTGCGCGTCTGGCAGACGGGGAGCGGCACGCAGACCAACATGAATGCCAACGAAGTCATCTCCAACCGCGCCATCGAGCGGTCGGGCGGAGTGATGGGCAGCAAAGAGCCGATTCATCCGAACGACCATGTCAACATGTCGCAGTCGTCGAATGACACGTTCCCCACCGCAATGCATATCGCCGCCGCCGAGCAGATGAACAAACTCATCCCCGAAGTCGAGCGGCTCTGTGTTGCGCTCGACGCGAAGGCGAAAGAATTTGCGGACGTGGTGAAGATCGGGCGGACGCACTTGCAGGATGCGACGCCGATCACGGTCGGGCAGGAGATGTCCGGCTGGGCCAGTCTCATCGAGCGCGACATCGAGCGGCTGCGTATGGTCTTGCCCGGTCTCTACGACCTCGCCATCGGCGGCACGGCGGTCGGCACGGGTCTCAACGCGCACCCCGAATTCGCCGAGCGCGCCGCAGGAAAGATCGCAGAACTGGCGGGGTTGCCCTTCAAATCGCACCCGAACAAATTTGCGGCTCTCTCCGCCCACGACGAGATGGTGTTTGCAAGCGGCGCTTTGAAGACGCTCGCCGGTTCGCTGATGAAGATCGCGAACGACATTCGCTGGCTTGCCTCAGGCCCGCGTGCCGGATTCGGCGAACTCGTCCTGCCGGAGAACGAACCCGGCTCCTCGATCATGCCGGGGAAGGTCAACCCGACGCAGAGCGAGGCGATGACGATGGTCGCCGTGCAAGTCTTCGGCAACGATGCCGCCATCGGCTTCGCCGGTTCGCAAGGCAACTTCGAATTGAACGTTTTCAACCCCGTGATGATTCACAACCTGCTCCACTCGATCCGGCTCATTACCGACGCCTGCCACGGCTTTGTTGACTACTGCGTCACCGGCATCGAACTCAACCGCGCGCAGATCAAAGCGCACCTCGACAACTCCCTCATGCTCGTCACCGCGCTCAACCCATACATCGGCTACGACAAGGCCGCGCAAGTTGCCAAGAACGCGCACAAGCAAGGCATCTCTTTGCGCGAGTCCGCAGTAGCACTCGGCTTCCTGACGGGCGAGCAGTTCGACGAGTACGTCAAACCGGAAGAGATGACTCACCCATGACATTCGGGGAACGGGGAAGGGGCGAAACAAGCGAATCGCTAACCTTCGGCTTTTTCTTTCTTTTCGCTTCCCCTTTACCCTTTTCCCAATCTCATGTCGCGCATCTACGCCCTTCTCTTTTGCATCTAAATTATTGCCTGACATCGCCTGTTTTCATAGGGCGTGCGGGGTGCGAAGCGAGTGCTTGCGCAATGTTTCTCAAAGTGAGATAGTTTTCGTCTGCGGCTCTCGCCGTCAGTCCCCGGTGGGCTCGGCCTGTGCGTTGAAAGTTAGGGAGGGAGAACGAAGTATGACTGTGGCAACTTTAACAAAAGCGCCTGTCTTGGAAGACTACTTCGGGCGCTCGGATGCGGAGTTGCATGAGCGCATCGAGGCGGCGCGCCGCGCTCTTGGCGAGCGGCTCGTCATTCTCGGCCATCACTACCAACGCGACGATGTGATCTCTCACGCGGATGTTATCGGCGACTCATTCAAGCTCTCAAAGCTCGGCGCGGAGCGCGACCACGCGGAGTTTATCGTCTTCTGCGGTGTGCATTTCATGGCCGAATCCGCCGACATCCTCTCCGCACCGCACCAGAAAGTTATCCTGCCCGATCTCGGCGCGGGCTGTTCGATGGCCGACATGGCCTCCGCCGAACAGGTCGAAGACGCTTGGGATCAACTTGAAGCAATCGGCGTACTCCGTGACTTCCGCGTCATGCCGATCACGTATATGAATTCGACCGCCGCGCTCAAAGCCTTTTGCGGAAAGAACGGCGGCGCGGTTTGCACCTCGTCGAACGCGGTGCCGCTCTTTGATAAAAGTTTGAAGGAAGCGGATAAACTGTTCTTCTTCCCCGATCAACATCTGGGGCGCAACACCGGTGTCAAGTTCGGCATCCCGCTCGAAGGGATGGTCGTCTGGGACCCGTACAGGGAACTCGGCGGCAACACCGAAGAAGCCTTGCGCGGCGCGCGGCTCATTTTGTGGAAAGGCCACTGCTCGGTGCATGGACGCTTCCGCGCCCATCACGTCGAACAGGTGCGGAACGATGTGCCGGGCATCAACGTGCTCGTCCACCCGGAATGCACTCGTGAGGTTGTCGAACTGTCTGATTTGAACGGCTCGACCGAGTTCATCATCAAGACGCTCGAAGCCGCGCCCGCCGGTTCGGCGTGGGCAATCGGCACGGAAGTCAATCTGGTCAACCGCCTCGTCGCGCGTTTTCCCGACAAGCACATCCGCCTGCTCGCGCCCGACCTTTGCATGTGCGCGACGATGTATCGCATCGCGCCGCAGAACCTCGCGTGGGCACTGGAATCTCTGCTCGCAGGGCAAGTCGTCAACCAGATCACCGTGCCCGAAGAGACCGCCCGTTGGGCGCGCGTCGCGCTCGATAGGATGCTGGCGATTAAATAAAGTGACGAGTGATAAGTGACGAGTGATAAGTTAAAACATCTGCCTGCTTTTAATTTGTCACTTGTTACTGTAGTTAGGAGGAGGCGTTTGGCTGACCCGAAAGAACGCTACGGGGATAATGTGCCCGGCGGGTATTACGTAGACACGAACTGCATTGACTGCGATGTCTGTCGCGACAATGCTCAGGAGAACTTCAGGCGCAACGAAGCGGGCGGCTATTCATACGTCTACAAGCAACCGGAGACGGAAGCAGAGCGCAAAGAATGCGCGCGAGTGCTCGATGAATGCCCCGTCGCAGCCATCGGCGATAACGGTTAAGGGATAGACATCGAATTTACGATCTCTTGCGGCGACCGCTCGCAGCTTCCGTTGAGGAGTTTGCGGGCGGTCTTACTCTTGCCGTCGAGTCAGACGAGGATTTTGATCCAGCCGTCTTCGATGCGGACCTCGTAGGCTTCGATGCGCTCGTCCGGGCGGCCTAGACACTGTCCGGTCGCGAGGTCGAAACGCCAACCATGCCAGTCACATTCGACGGACGCACCGCAGAGGTTGCCGTCAGTGAGGGGCGCCCCCCGGTGCGGGCAGAAGTTTTCGACGGCGTAAAAGCGGCCTTCCGTATTGTAGAGGGCGAGTTCTGTGCCGTCTTTGAGTTCGACGGTCGCGCCGCGCCCTGCGGGCACGTCTTCGACGCGACCGACGGTGACGAGCGTCCCCGAACGCGCGGGGCGTTTGGGGTTGTGACATCTGGAATCGAAGGTTTGCATTACTGACGGAGAGCGTAACAAAATGGTCGGCGGTTAGGCAAAAGCGCGCAAGGTTTTAATTGTCGTGCGTTCTGAAAAGGCGGGCGCGAATGATAACTTTCCGCGCGTCGCGTTTGAACGGTACTCTCTCGCCGTCGGGCGACGCGCCAAGGCGCCGGAAACGAAAATGTGAAAAAGGAAATAGAGAGACATGAAAAGAAAATTTCTAGGAACGGCGGCGAATGTTGCCATTTTGAGTTTGCTGTTCGTCGTGGGAGCGGCGGCGCAGGAGATCACGGTGCGCGGCCAGATCGGGCAGACGGTGGAGCCGGGCGGCTGGTTAATTAATTCGGCTAAGCAAAAATATTTACTCTTGAACGCGGAACGCTGGCGCAACGAATCCTGGTTTCGCGCGGGTGCGGAGGTGGAAGCGACCGGCGAGGTGCGGCGCGATGTGGTGACGACACAGATGGAAGGCACGCCGTTTCAGGCGCGCACGTTGCGCCCTGTGGAAGGCGGCGGCGACAGCAGCGCGGGGTTGTTGACCCCTGGGGCGACGCGCGTGACCGTCTCCGGCGATTCACTCGTGCAGGCGCGACCCGACACGGCGATGATCTCCCTCGCGGTCGTCACACAGGCGCAGACCGCCCTTGCCGCGCAACAAGACAACGCGCGAAAGAGCGAGGCAATGGTGCGCGCGCTGAAGGCGGCGGCGGGTGCAGGCGCGGAAGTGGAGACAAGCGGCTACAGCTTGCAGCCGCAATATAACTATCGCGAGAACCAGCAGCCGATCATTCGCGGTTACGAGGCGCGCAACACCGTGACCGTCACGCTTGGCGACTTGACGAAAGTCGGCCCCGTTATTGACGCGGCGACGGCTGCCGGCGCAAACACGATTGACAATCTCGCCTTCACGTTGCGCCGCGACGAGCCGGCGCGCGATCAGGCTCTCGCCCAAGCGACGCGCGAGGCGTTGCGCAAGGCGCAGGTCATGGCTCAGGCTCTGGGCGGGCGCGTCGGGCGCATCATCGAAGTGCAGGAAGCGAGCGCGGGTCGTCCTGTCCCGATTTACCGGGCGGAGATGGATGCCATAAGCGCGAGGGGCAAAGTGGCGATGCAGGCCACGCCCGTCGAGATCGGCACGCTCGATATTCGCGCGCAAGTGCAACTCATCGCCGAGATCATCACAGGACGGTAAGAAAAAAGGCAAAAGGCAAAAGAGAAGACCGGAAGCATCATTCGAGCCGCCGGTCTTCTCTTTTGCCTTTTGCCTTTTTTCTTTTAACTTCTATAATCGCAGGCGTTCCCCTTGAAGTCGAAAAGAGCGCGTGACGCGAAGAGTTGAAGCGTGCGCCCTTCGTGTGCGAATTGTCGCCGTAGCCCGGTGTTTGAGGCGTGTCGTGCGGCGACGAATTGCACTTTTACTTTTATAGACCATTTCAGGAGGAGATCATGTCGAGATACCGTGATGATAGGGACGATGATTTTTACGGAGACCGCGCGCGGGCGCGGCGCGGTGGCTACGATGAAGACCGCGAACGCGAGCGCGGTGGCGAACATGGAGAGCGCGGCGGAACTGGTGACGATGCGCGACGCGAATACGACGACTACGGACGCCGAAGAAATAGTAGCAGCTACGGCGGCGACCGCGAAAATTATCGCGACGAACGCGAGCGCGACGTTTACGGCGGCGCGCGGCGCGCTGGGGCGTTGGGGCGCGGCGACGACGAACGTGATCGCCCGCGTAGTAGAGACGAAGCTGATGATCGCGAGGGGCGTTCGATTTTTGAAGAGGGACGCGACTTTTTTCGCGGGCGACGCAGTAGCAGCAGCAGTAGGAGTGAAGGTCGGCGCGGCGCGACGCGCTCGCATGTTCGCTGCCGCGACATTATGACGCGCGACGTGACGGTTGCCACGCGTGACACGACGCTCGAAGATGTCGCGCGTTTGATGAAGAACGAAGACACGGGCGTCATCCCCGTGGTGGATCGCGCTGAGACGCCGATCAACACGAACCCCGTGACCGAGAGGGCGGCGGCAGATGCGGACGTGCCCGTGGGCGCGAGTCCCGAAGCGCGCCGCGTGAACTCGACGATTCATGGCAACGGCAGGCTCGTCGGGTTGATTACAGATCGCGACATCGTCATCCGCGCCATCGCCGAAGGCCGCGAAGCGCGCACCACACGCGCCGAAGAGATCATGACCGAAGAGGTTCACACCGCGCACCCGAATGACCGCGTCATCGAAGCCATCCGCAAGATGGGCGACAAACAGGTGCGCCGCATCCCCATTGTGGATCAGGATCGCACCCTGCGCGGCATCATCTCAATGGCCGATGTGGCACTGGAGACGAACGACGACCGCGAACTGGCCGAAGCCCTCGAAGAGATTTCCAGCGGCTCTTCGTTCTGGAACAGAATCTTTGGATAAACCAGTGACAGGGGACAAGTGACGGTTGCCGAGTTAAAAAACTAAACCTGTCTTCCGGCTCGTCACTTGTCCCTTGTCACTCATCACTGTTTTCTTATGGCAAAATCAATCGAACGTTATCTGCGTTTCATGCCCGCCACGAAGCCCGGGCGTTTGAGCGAGCGGCACTGGTCGCCCCCGGCGGACGTGTATCGCACGAAGGACGGCTGGCTCGTCAAGGTTGATCTCGCGGGCGTTAGCCCCGACGAACTTGAGATCACGATTGCGGGGCCAATTCTCGTCATCGAAGGCACGCGCCGCGACGCCTCTTGCAACGAGACGATCTCATATCACCAACTTGAAATCACTTACAG
>Ga0136617_10004783_pt1 | contig 12134 bp, 8 predicted proteins | sample AntDrymUQ3222106_2_FD_129672 | JGI IMG/M metagenome (GOLD analysis project Ga0136617, IMG submission 129672) | Polar desert sand microbial communities from Dry Valleys, Antarctica - metaG UQ322 (21.06) | ecosystem: Environmental > Terrestrial > Soil > Desert | place: Antarctica: Dry Valley...
GCCGGCGATCCGGCGCCCGCCCCCGAGCCCGCCCACGCGCCCGCGCAGCCGCCGGCCCCGGGACCACAGCCGGTGGCGGGCGGGGCAGGCGCCGAGCCGGACGGCTCGGGCGAGCCCGCCCCGCCGCCGGTGCCGCCGTCGGCCGGGGACGGGTCGTGGGACGAGCGGCGGGCGGCCGTCGCAACCCTGGTCGACGTGGCCACCGACTACCGCCGGGTGGCGGGCGCCCACCTGGGCGGCGTCCTCGGCCTGGTCGACCAGGCCCGGGACCAGCTCGACGGCATCGCCCGCGACGTCACCGAGGTCGACCGCCACCTGGCGGCGACGTCGGGGGTGCGCTCCGGCCTGGTCCACCGGCCCCAACCGCAGCCCGTCGACGCCTACCGGCTGGAGCCGGCCGGCGAGCCCCCCGACCGGTCGAGCTGGCGATCGTGCCGCACCAGCCTGGGCGGCGACCAGACCGTCGTGGTGGTCGTCGACACGTCGAGCGACGACCCGATCACCGCCGCCATCGCCCAGGGCCACCCCCCGCTGTTCCGGCCGCTGGTCGACCTGATGCTCGCCCTCACCGAGCCGGGAGACGTCGTCCTGGATCTCGGCGCGCACATCGGCACCTTCGCCCTCGCCGCGGCCGGCGCCGGCCGGTGGCCCGTGGCAGTGGAGGCGTCGCCGGCCAACTCCGCCCTCCTGCGGGCCAGCGTCCGGGCCAACAGGTTCTGGCACGTCCGGGTGGTTACCGCCGCAGTGGGCGACACGGCCGGCACCGTCGACTTCTGGTCCCATGGGCCGTGGGGTCACGTGGCCACGCCGGGCGACGGCATGTCGTCGCAGCCGGTGCCGGCGGTCACCGTCGACGCGTTGGTGCTCGAGTGCGAGCGGATGGGCGCCCGGTTCGTGAAGATGGACGTCGAGGGGTGCGAGGTGGCCACCGTGCGGGGCATGCCTCGTCTCCTGGAGCCCGACGACGCCCCCGCCCTGCTCTACGAGGCCAACGGCCACACCCTCGCCCTCTTCGGCGAGACCCCCGAGAACCTGGTGGCCGCCCTCGACGACCTGGGCTACACGAGCTACTACATCGACTACGTCGTCGACCCGCCCCTGCTCATCCGCATCGAGCGGGGGGTCATGCAGCCCGAGACGCTGGTCGACTGCCTCGCCCTCAAGCGGCGCCCGGAGTCACTGCCCGGCTGGCGTTTCACCCCGCCCCTCACCCTCCACCAGCGGGTGCGCAGGATGGTCGCCGACTGCCTGGTGCCCAACCCCGACCACCGGGCGTATCTCGCCCGCCGGCTGCGGGAGGCGGAGCCCGACGTCCTCTCCCACCCCGACCTGGCACCCACCCTGGCCGCACTCGTGACCGACCCCGACGACACCGTCCGGCAGGCCGCGGCCTGGCTGTCGCCCTCGCCCCCGGGCGGCCCCGCCTCGTAGGGCGCCGACGGCGTGCCCCTCAGGCGGTTCTGGTCGGCGGAGGCGCCGGAGGCAGCGACAGGCTCCCCAGACGGCCCTCGGACGGCGAGCCCGCGGGGCACGTGAGGATGTCGCAGTACCAGTAGGCGTCCGACCACGACACCGCCTGCTCCGGGTCGGTGGTCTCGCCCACCAGCCGGCCGGCGTTGTCGAGGCAGACGAACCGTCGATAACCGAGGCGCTGCAGCCATGCCAGCTCGGGTACCGGAGGCGTCTCCATGAGCACCGGGCAGAACTCGAGGAACAGGACCGGCCGGTCGTGGCGGAGCGTGGCCTCGGCCCCGTGGAGCACCTCCATGTCGTGGCCGTCGGTGTCGGTTTTGAGGAAGGTCAGGGGGTCGTGCCGGCGCAGCGCCTCGTCGAGCGTGGTCACCGGGGCCGCCTGGGTCGTGGTCAGGTGCGGCATGGCCCGGATCGAGCCGCTGGTGCCGTCGGTGCTGATGAAGCCGGTGCCGGGCTTGCTGTCGACGAGCGACGCCGACACCTCCACCTCGGTGAAGCCGGCCAGCGCCAGGTTGTACTCCAGGAAGGCCCGGTAGCGGTCGGCGGGCTCGAACGAGAGCACCCGGGCGTGGGGCTTGGCCACCAGGATCTCGAGCAGGCTGGCGCCGATGTTGCTGCCCACCTCGCAGACCATCGGCTTCTCGTCGGGCACGAGGGCGGCGAGGATGGGGCGGAGCACACCGTCCCACTCCCAGCCGCTGGCGATGGCGTCGCCCACCTGGCTGCCCGTCGGGTAGACGAACGGGTGCCCGAGGTAGTGCACCACCCTGCTCGGCATCCACCCCATGGAGTCGCAGTACAGGGCGAGCCCGCCCGGTTCCGAATCCACCGCCGGAGCGTACCGGCCGTCAGCCGGCGCCGAAGCCCCCCAGCATCCGCTTCACGGCCATCGCCAGCCGGGCCGGACGGGTGACCAGGCGGGCGGCTCCGGGATGCCCCTCCTCCAGCCTCGTCAGCCGCCGGGCGACGCCCACCGCGGCCGGCGAAAGGTCGTCGAAGAGCGCGTTGGCGACCTCGGCGCGGGCCTGCAGCTCGACGACCGCCTGGCACAGCGGCTCGTACTTCTCCCTGACGGCCTCGACGGCCCCGGTCATCTCCTCGTAGCGGGCCCGGCTGCTCGCCAGTGACCGCTGCAGCCGCTCGAACTCGGCCTGCAGCATGCTCATCTGCGGCTCCGCGTCCTGGTAGTCGGCAAGCAGGTCGGCGTACTGCGTGGCCAGGGTCTCGTTCATGGCCCGGGCCGCAACCAGGTGCTTCAGGTTCAGGTCGACCGCGTAGTGGAGCTCCTCGATGCGCTTGAAGTGCACGTAGGGGATGTAGTCGTCGAGGACGTTCACCGGCGTCCGCAGCGGCTCCAGCAGCTGGGCGTCCTCGATCCGCACGTACCAGCGGTTGAGCCCGTCGAAGGTGGCGAACAGGTAGTCGGCGTTCAACAACGCCGGTTCCCACTCGTCGTGGCTGGGCACGGTGGTCAACGGTTCGGTGGCCTCCACCAGCACCACCCGCGGGCGCCACCGCTTCCAGTCGGCACCGAGCAGCACCCGGTGCTCGTGGCCCTCGACGTCGACCGACAGGAAGTCGATCTCACCCTCGACGTGCTCCTCGCAGACCTGGGCCAGCGTGAGCACCTCGACCTCGCGCTCGGCGTAGGGGATCCCCGCCGCCCGCTGGTGGGCGGCGATGTCGGGTGAAAATGTCGAGCAGCCCGTGCCCGAGGACTCGAAGAACGTCATCGTGCCCGCCTGGTCGGACAGGCCCGTCCGGAGGTTGACGTCGCGGGGGCGGGCCGCGCACAGGGCGGCGAAGTGCTCGGCCGAGGGCTCGACGTTGATCCCCCGCCAACCCTGGTCGTAGAAGTGCCTGGTGACCGAGCCCTCGATCGGGCTGTGGGCCCCGACGTCGATGTAGAAGCCCTTCAGCCCGCTCGGGAACAGGCGGCTGAGAAGGACGTCCTCCCCGTTCTGGGCGTACGAGACCAGCGTCATGGGGACATCACCCGGCCTATTTGAGCCTCGCCCACCGGGTGCGTCAATCCGATCCGCCGTTGCCCGCCACGGCCGCGGGCGGGCGGCCGTTCTCGCTTCCGGCCGGTTGGTCGTGCGCTCGAGCCCAGCATCGGTGGGGTCGAGCCGGCGCGATCGGGGTCCCGGCTCCGGCGTGTCCGGCACCGAGGTCGGAAGTACCTCCGGAGTGGCGGCGGGCGACGGCCGCAGTAGCCTCCCCCGCGGGTGAACAAGACGATCTGGATCTTCGGTCGCCGCTTCGAGGTCTGCGGCAGCGACATCGACGACTACTACGTCGGCCTCCGCCACGGGGTGGAGCTCGACCTGGTCGACTCCGTGCTCGGCGGGATCCGTCCCTTCGTCAAGGACGACGCAGTCTGCCTCGACGTGGGCGCCAACATCGGCCTGTACACCCTCGCCCTCGCCGCTCTGGCGCCGAAGGGATCGGTGTGGGGCTTCGAGCCGGCGCCGGCCACCTTCGGCTTCCTGAGCAAGAACATCGAGATCAACGGCCTGGCCCACGCCCACTCGGTCCACGCCGCGGTGGGCGATATCACCGGCACGGTCGAGTTCCAGGACATCCCGTTCTTCACCGCCGGCAGCTTCGCCGTCACCGGCGAGCCGTTCCTCACCACCGAGGTGCTCGGGTCGCTGTGCATCAAGACGCCCAGCATCACCATCGACCAGTTCATGGCCGACCAGGGCCTCGAGCGTCTCGACTTCGTCAAGGTCGACGTCGAGGGCGGGGAGCTGTCGGTGCTCGACGGGGCCAAGCAGACCCTCGCCACCCACCGGCCGCTGGTCGTGCTCGAGTTCAACAGCTTCGGGCTCAGCTTCCACAACGCCGTCCTGCCCCAGCGAGCCCTGCTGCGGATCCTCGAGACGTTCCCCCACGTGTACGTCATGGACCGCACCGACGGCTCCCCGGCCCGCCTGGAGACGCCCACCGAGGCCTACGAGCTCCTGTACGAGAACGGGATCCACGGCCCCGCCGACAACCTGCTCTGCTCCTTCGACGATCTGGGGGTCGAGGAGCGCTACCACCGGCTGGTCTCCCACAAGTCGGCGGCCACCGCCGGCACCCGGGTGGAGGCGCTCGAGCGAACCCTCTCGTGGCGGGTCACCGCCCCCCTGCGCCGCACCCGCCTCCGGGTCGACGTCAACCCCCGGGCCCGGGCGATCACCGACCGCCTCCGGGCCGCTGTCCTGCGCACCGCCGACCGGCGCACCGAGGACCACTGACGCCTGCCGCGCTACGAGCAGGTCAAAGGGGTGGGAGAGGGACGCCCCTGAACATGTCGACCGGGTCGGGGTAGATGGAGAAGGTGGCGTCGGTCTCGGGGTCGTGGAGGACGTCGCCGCACAGGTAGAGGGCCGAAGCCCGCGGCGCCGGGACCAGGGCCTCCACCACCGCGAAGCGGTCGGTGCCGGTGACGGTGAGCCCGTGGATGAGCGTCCACGGCGGGTCGATGCCGGTGAGGTGCTTGCCCGGCACCGGCTGGAAGAGGGGGAGCTGGGCGACCATCATCGAGCTCTTCACCTGGGTCACCGTCCGCCCCTCCCGATCGGGGACGAACTGCGCCGCCACCCCGCCTATGAGCGGTTCCGCGGGCCGGCCGTCGGGGCAGAGCCGAGTCGGCGTCTCCGGGCGCTCCACCGCCGCCATGGCGATCGGCGGCCCCAGGAACACCACCGCCACGAGGGCCGCGCCCGCCACCAGCGGGGCGGCCGCCGCCCTCGCCGGGCGCTGCTTCCAGCCGGCCGGGGCCGGGGCCGGCGCGGCCGCGGCCACTTCCGCCGCGGCCGGACGGAGCCCGGGCGCCCGGGTCATCACGGCCGCGGCCAGGGCGAGGGGCAGGGCCGCGAACGGGGAGGTGGCGGCGAACACCCGCACCGTGTCGACGCCCAGCATGGGCAGGCAGACGGCCGTAGCCCCGACGCCGACCAGGGCCATGACCAGGTGGGGCGTGTGCGCCAGCCGCCGGGTGCCGATCACGATGAAGGCGACGAACGCGGCCACCGCCAGCGCCGGCGAGACCCATTGAGGCGGGGTGTTGCTGGGCACGTAGCTGACCAGGATGGGCACGACCACCACCATGGAGGCGAACAGCCCCAGGTCGACCAGCAGCTGCCACCACCGGTCGCGACGGGCCCGGAGGGCGAAGGCGACGGCGATCGCCAGGGCGACCCCCGCCATCACCGGTCGGTGCCGGTTGATCGGCACGTCGAGCAGGATCTCCTGCTTGGCGATCCGCAGGTAGTTGAACTCGCTCTGGATCGCCGCCCCCAGGAAGACCTCGGGGTGGGCCAGCACCTGCTCCCGGGCCCGGGCGTTGACGAACCGGTTGCGGTCGGGGTCCGACATCTTCCACGTCTCCGGATGCTCGTTGAGCACCAGGTGCCAGGCTGGGTCGAACGGGTTCCAGGCGGCCTTGCCCTTCGACATCCCGTAGACGAGAAACCCGCCGTTGCCCATCACGTTGCTCGAGTCGCCGCCGAGGGTGGCGAGGGCCACCGAGTTCATCGACACCCCCAGCACGACAGCGGCGGCGCACGCGCCCAGCATGCGCCAGTCGTAGCGGCGCTTCCCCCGGAAGTGGAACGCCAGCCAGAGAGGCAGCACGAAGGGCAGGAGGAGCACGCCGGAGCGGGCGTCGAGGGCGATGGTGAGCAGCAGGATCCCGCCGACGGCCAGCCACCGGTTCCGGGTGCTCACCGCGTTCCAGATGACGGAGAACGCCAGCGCGCCGATCGTGACGCCCAGGACCTCCGTCATGGGCGTCGGGCCGTAGACCCGGGCGAAGCCGAAGATGCCCACGAACAGGGCGAACCCGGCCACCGGCCCGAGGTCGCGGGCCACCGCCCGGGCCGCGAACCACGTGGCCGCCCCCATGGCCATCGCCCCCAGGATCAGCGCCAGCCGGAGGTCGAGGGAGGTAACGGCCAGCCGCACGGCCAGGAACATCGCGTTCAACGGACGCCGCGAGTTGTAGACGTCGAGATCGTCGAAGAAGAGCAGCCGCTCGGCGCCGCCGAAGTAGATGTGGGGGTCGGAGTAGGGGACGCCGCCGCCGATCGTCCCCCACCACAGGCCCGTTTGCCACGCCGCGAACAGGGGGACGCAGAACGCGAACATGCTCCCGACCAGTGCGGCGGGCCCCGTCCACCGCCGCAGCCCAACGGGCAGGAGAAGGCGGCCGGGCGCCGCCACCGCCCGGACCGCCGCCACCACGATCAGTCCGCCCAGGACGACGTACAGGTACTTGACCATCCGGGGGTCGAGCTGCTCCATGGCCGCCCGGTAGGACGGGGAGATCCACCCCGGCCAGATCACGAGGACGGTGGCGCCGGCGGTCACCGCCGCCTGCAGCCAGGCTGATCGGCCGAGGGCACGCACCCGGCCACCCTTCACGTCGCCCGCCGGCGCCGCCTCGGGCCCGGGGTCGGGGGCGGGATCCGGATCGGTCGGGGCGTCCGGGACCGAGAAGGTGCGACTCACGACGAAGGAGCGGCCGGGTCAGACCCGGCGGGCCTCGGCCACCGCGCGGTTGGCGAGGTACCAGGAGACCGTCTGGCGAAGGCCTTCCTTCAGGGGGGTCGTGGCCTGGAAACCGAACAGCTTGCGGGCGAGCGAGGTGTCGAGCTGGCGGCGGGGCTGGCCGTCGGGCTGGCTGGGGTTCCAGCGGAGGGTCCCTCCGAACCCGGCAGCCTCGGCGATCATCTCGGCCAGCCGGCGCACCGGCAGCTCCTCGCCCGAGCCGATGTTCACCGGGTCGGCGCCGTCGTACTGCTCGGTGGCGTCGACGATCGCCCGGGCGGCGTCGGCCACGTACAGGAACTCCCGGGACGCGGCGCCCGTGCCCCAGACCTCGACCTCGTCCCTGCCCGCCTCCACCGCCTCGACGCACTTCTTGATCAGCGCCGGGATCACGTGGGAGACGTCGGGGTGGAACTTGTCGCCCGGCCCGTACAGGTTGGTCGGCATGAGGTAGACGACGTTCTGGCCGTACTGGGCCCGGTTGGCCTGGGCCTGCACCAGCAGCGCCTTCTTGGCCACGCCGTAGGGGGCGTTGGTCTCCTCCGGGTACCCGTCCCAGAGCGAGCCCTCCTGGAACGGGACGGGCGTGATCTTGGGGTACGAGCAGATGGTGCCCACCACCACGGTCTTCGGCGTGCCCGCCCGGCGGGCCTCGTCGATGACGTAGGTGCCCATCAGCAGGTTGCCGAGGTACAGGTCGGCCGGGTAGCGCCGGTTGGCACCGATCCCGCCCACCCGGGCCGCCAGGTGGAGCACGAGGCGGGGCCGGTGGGTGTCGAACAGGGCGGCCACGTCGTCGGCCCGGGTGAGGTCGAAGTCGGCCGACGACGGGGCCACCACCGGCCCCAGCCCGCGGCGCTCGAGCTCCCGCAGCACGGCTCGCCCGACGAACCCGGAACCCCCGGTGACCAGCACCGGGCCGCCCTCGTACGATGCTTCGACCACGGATCGACCCTAGTGCTTCGACCCTGGAGCGGTCCGGCGGGGGCCGGAGCCGCCATCATGAGGGCGATGAACCCCCTGCTGGCCGAGCTGGCCCGCCTCCTGCCGAGGTCTCTCACGGTGGTTGACGTGGGGTGCCGCTGGGGCCCGGACGACATCTGGCGGCAGCTGCCGGGAACCCGGGTCATCGGCTTCGACCCCGACGAGGACGAGTGCCGCCGGCTGGCCAAGGAGGCGGGCGGCGGCGCGGCCCGGTATGTGCCGGTGGCGCTGGGGGGCGAGGCGGGGCCGGCCCCGCTCCACCTGACGAGGGAGCCGGCGTGCTCCTCGCTGTACCCACCTGACGTCGGCCTGGTCGAGACCAGGCCCGCCCTGGTGGTCATCACCCCGGCGGGGGAGGTCGAGGTCGAGCTCCAGACGCTCGACGGCTGGACCGGGAGGGAAGGCGTCGACCGGGTCGACTTCGTCAAGCTCGACACCCAGGGGTCGGAGCTCGACATCCTGCAGGGGGCGGGGCGGACGCTCCAAGCGGTGCGGGTGGTGGAGGCCGAGGTCGAGTTCAACCCGATCTACCAGAGCCAGCCCCTCTTCGCCGACGTCGACCGCTACCTCCGCGGGCACGGCTTCGTGCTGTGGCGGCTGGCCAACCTCGCCCACTACAGCCTGCCCGAGGGCCTTTCCGCGTTCGAGACCACCGAGACCCACCACTTCGACGTCGACCACCCGGCCACGTTCGCGGGGACCGGCGGCCAGCTCTACTGGGCCAACGCGTTCTACGTGCGGGCCGAGATCGCGTTCCCCCCGGCCTCGATCCCGTGGGAGACAGCCCTCACCGACGCCGTGCTCACCGGCGCCCTGGGCTTCTGGGACCTGGCCCGCCAGTCGGCCGCCCGTGCCTCAGGAGCCCCACCGGCGGTCGCCGAGCGCCTCCGCGACTTCGCCCTCGCCCGGTGACAGGTCCGGTGCGTAGCTCCCCGCCACGCCGCCGTTGCGCGGCCTACTGCAGTTCGAGCAGGCGGCGTCGCACCTTTTCGGCGGCGTGGTCCCAAGTCCAGCGGGAGGCGACCTCGGAGGCGGCTGCCAACCCCTTGGTCCGGGCCGCGGCGGGGTCCTCGAAGACGGTGCGCATGAGCGACCGCAGCTGGTCGACGTCGGGGTCGGCCCATTCGAAGCCGGCGTAGTACGGGCAGCGGGCCTCGGCCCGCACCAGGCGGCCCGGCTCCAGGGGGTAGCCGACGCCCTCGTGCAGGAAGTCGGCGGGGCCGCTCCAGCGGGTGGCGATCACGGGGAGGCCGCACGCCATGGCCTCCAGCACCGGCATCCCCCAGCCCTCGCCCCGGGTGGGCAGCACGAAGGAGTCGGCTGACCGGTAGAGCGACCCCATCTGGGGTCCGGTGAAGCGGGCGTTGGGCATGACCACGATCGGTGCCGACGGCCCCAGGTCGAGGTCGTCGATCTGCTGCTGGATGTCGACCTGCGGGTCGCGGTTGGCGACGGAAAGAACCAGGAGCACGTCCTCCGACTCCTTGAACTCCTCGGCGAAAGCCCGGAGCAGCACCTCGGGCGCCTTGCGCTCGCCCCACTCGAACACCGACAGGAAGGTGAAGCGGGTGGAGGGCCGGTAGCCGGTGATCCCGGGGTGGAAGTAGTCGGTGTCGACGCCCAGGGGCATGACCCGGATGGGCACCCGCACCCCGCTGACCCGGAAGGTCTCCACGTTGAACGACGAGGGCACCCACACCTCGTCCATCGAGTTGCACCCTTCGACCCACGTCTGGGGCAGGCCGGTGACCTCGAGCATCGACCACCCCACCCGGGCCGTGGTGCCCTTCACCCGCCCGAAGGCGTCGGCCTGGCAGAACGCCACCTGGGGCGCCCCCGCCGCCACCGGCCGCTGGCAGATGTCGTCGAGCAGCAGGTCGCCGGTGGGGCCCTCGACGTTGCCGTAGGCGTCGCGGAACGACAGCCGCATGCCCTTGAAGTGCAGGGCCGTCATGAGGTGCTTGGACTGGACGGCGTAGCCCATGGGCTGGTGCATCACCGAGTGCCACACCGCCTGGCCCTCGTAGCGGTCGTGCTCCAGCCACCGCGACCACTTGCGGGTGAACGTGCGCCTGGACTTCTCGTAGACCGTCCAGAAGTCGACGTTGTTGGCCCGGCTGCTGGCGCTCTGGTGGTGGACCGAGGTGACCCCGCCCGCCACCACCACGCCGAAACCGGCCCGCAGCGCCCGCAGGCAGTAGTCGCTGTCCTCGAAGTAGGCGAACAGGTCCTCGTCGAGGGTGCCGATCCGGTCGAGGCAGTTGCGGCGGATGTAGGCCTGGGCGAACACCACCGTCTCCACCGGGCGGTCGCGGGTGCACTGGCCGATGTCGAGCTCGTAGCCGCCGACCTGCTGGCCCATCATGGTGACGGGCTGCATGTAGGCGCCCAGGTGGAGCACGGTGCCGTCCTGGTGGACCAGCCGGGAGCCGACCACGCCGGTGGTCTCGTCGGCGTAGGCGGTGTCCTGCAGCTTGGTCAGCCAGGCCCGGTCGATCACGTCGACGTCGTTGTTCATGAGGACGACGTCCTCGTCCGGGGCGCAGGTGGCGATGCCGATGTTGCAGCCCTTGGTGAAGCCCAGGTTGGTGGGGTTCTCGACGAGCGTCAGCCACTCCAGGCTGCGAAGCCACTCCACCGTGCCGTCGGTGCTGCCGTTGTCGACCACGACCAGCCGCCAGGCGGGGTGATCGGTGCGCTCCTGAAGGGCGGCCAGGCTCCGCTTGGTGAACGCCAGGGCGTTCCACGTGAGCATGACGACGGCCACCCGGGGCCGGGGCGGCTCCGGGAGCGACTCGGGCGATTCGGGTTCGGCGCTCACCCCTGGTCCTTGGCGTCGTCGACCAGCGACTCCACCTCGCTGCGCAGCCGCTCGTTCTCCAGGCGCAGCCGCTCCACCAGGTCGAGCAGGCTGTGGTTGAAGCGGGTCTGTTGCATCATGATCGGCGCCACGTACCAGCGCAGGCCCCGGCGCACCACCCGCTTGGCGAACCGGATGGCGGGCCCGACGACCGGGCGGTCCGATCCCGACGGCAGCTCGACCTGGATGTCGGCCGGTCCCCGCAGCAGAGCGATGCCGAGGTCATCGTCGCCCTCGGGGTACACGTAGATCGGGCCGTCGACGGCCTCGCCGTTGCGGCGGGCTCGGGCCGCCCGGGCCAGGGCCGTCTCGACCCGGGTCATCATCAGGTTCACGTCGGTGCCGATGCGCATCAGACGGTGACGGGGGCCGCCGACGCCTTCCAGTGGGCGGGCACGTGGAACATCCCGCCTTCGACGGGGAGCTCGGGGTGGTCACGGACGCCGAAGGAGTGCTTGCGGTCGACGAAGTCGAAGACGCGGGTGGCGGTGGGGTCGTGCAGGGCCAGGGTGACCAGGTAGCTGCCGTGCAGCAGGGGCAGCGAGGGCACGGTGAGCTCGACCGAGCCCTCCCCCGACGCCAGCAGCTCCACGCCCGCCCCGGCCGAGTTCTGGCCGAACATGTAGGCCTGGTTGTCGGCCCGGTAGACGGCGATGCCGCAGACCAGGGGGGTGTCGAGGTCGTGCGAGCGGTAGTCGAGGCGGATGGTGAGGGTTTCGCCGGTGTAGACGAACTCGGCCTCCTTGCCCGACCCGTCGAGGAAGGCGACGCCCGTGATCTCCGCCTCGCCCGTGCCGTGGCGCCCGCCGGTGGCCTCGATGGCCTTCTCCGCGATGTCGGCGTGGACGTCGGCCAGGTAGGCCCCCACCACCTCGATCGCCGTCCCCGCCTCCCGCACTGCGCCCTCCTCCAGCCAGATCGCCCGGGAGCACAGCGTGTGCACGGTGGGCAGGCTGTGCGACACCAGCACGATGGTGCGGCCCTCGGCCCGCAGCTCGGTGATCCGCTCCCAGCAGCGCAGCTGGAAGCTCTCGTCGCCCACCGACAGCACCTCGTCGACGATGAGGATGTCGGGCTCCACGCTGATGGCGACGGCGAAGGCCAGCCGGGCGTACATGCCGCTGGAGTAGTTCTTGATCGGGATGTCCATGAACTGCTCGATGCCGGCGAAGTCGACGATCGAGTCGTAGCGGCGCTCGACATCGCGCCGGGTCTGGCCCATCACCGAGCTGGCGAGGAACACGTTCTCCTTGCCCGTCAGCTCGGGGTGGAACCC
>Ga0136617_10004784_pt1 | contig 12134 bp, 11 predicted proteins | sample AntDrymUQ3222106_2_FD_129672 | JGI IMG/M metagenome (GOLD analysis project Ga0136617, IMG submission 129672) | Polar desert sand microbial communities from Dry Valleys, Antarctica - metaG UQ322 (21.06) | ecosystem: Environmental > Terrestrial > Soil > Desert | place: Antarctica: Dry Valley...
GTGTGCGGGAGAACCGCATGCACGGTGTGGGAGGGGGCGGGAGGAACCGTGCCGATGATGCCCAGCCCCATGTGGATCGCTGGGTGGCATATCGGTGGCGCGCCTCTCGCCTACCTCATCGAACAGGTGCTTGAACACCGCGCGTGCGTACTCGGCTCCGCGATCGAAGGCCGGATGCCACACGATGTGAACAGCAAGCGGCGCCCGGTACACGCTGCGAATCTACACCGCTCGGTGTGCTTGAGCGAACGCTGTTCGGCGCGACTGCCCTGGCAGATCCGCTGCTGCATCCAGAGGCGCGACGGCATGCCACTCGGGCACGAGTTGGAAGACGGGGCTGTCGACCAGCGGGCCGCGCTCCTGCATCGCGCGCAGCTCCCCGGCAAGCGCAGCGCGGAAGCGGCGCGCCTCACGGCGCAGCACCACATTGGTCTGATCAAGCTCGTAGCGAAGGCAGCGGAGCGAGTGGACAGCAAAGGGCAGCGCCTCTGCGCGCGCAGTCATGGCTAGAGTGCCGGAAGGGCGAGCCGCATGCCGGATCCCGAGCTCGTACATCACGTTCGGATTAGGCGTGGTTAGGTCGGCTAGGACGAAGTCGCACGCTAGGAGCGCCTCGAATGCGAACTTCTGCACAAGGCCGCCCGAGCCGAGATCATCGTCGCGGAGCGGGCGAAGACCGGCCTCCTCGACCGCCGGCCGCACAATTGTCGTATAGATGCGATCGAAATCGATCGTGTCGCCACGGCCGTCGTCGCGGTGCGGCCCGATCGGCATCAGCACGAAGCAGTACGGCTCGTCCGACACGACTCTCCCCTCGTGACGCTGCCACACATGCTCGCCATAACCTCCCGGTGGTGGATCCTGAAGCTGTGGCGGCTGGTGTGCCAAAGGCGGACCTACACGTTCATCAGGAACGTTCGCCGCGACTGGACCGCATCCTCGCGGCGCGCGAGCGTCGCGTGCCGCTCCACTGGGAGCGCTGGATGCGGGAGATGGCCGCGGAGACCCCGCCGGGAGTGGCACGGCTGCGGAGGATGCAGTCGCATTTCCCTGCGCCGCTGTCGGCGGATGATGATCCCGGCAACGTGGTCGCCCGCATCGTGGATCTGCTGTACGAATCGGCGCGCGGGGGCGCCCTTCTCGTCGAGCCGCGGTTCGGCAACGAGACCGTGCTGCGCCCCGGCTTCTTCTCGCTACTGCGGCTCGCCACGCAGGAGGTCGCGTCTGATTTTCCGGACTTCGTAGTGGCGCCCGTCGTGGCCTTCAAGTTGGGATGCCCCGCGGCGGAGATCGACCTCGTGCTGGCCGAGTGTGTCCGCGCTGCCCGAGAGGACGGTCTGGCTGGCGTTGACCTGCTGTGCGAACCGTATGACGAGGAGGCCGATTGGCGCTCGGGCCGTCGTGCTGCCGCGGCGCTGGCCGACGCCGGTCTTGGCGTGACTGCCCACGCCGGCGAGTTCTCTACCGCGAACCTGCGCGGCGCACTCGATCTGCCCGGCCTGAAGCGAATCGGCCACGCCACGCATGCGCCGCTGGACACGGAGATCATCGAGGCGATCGCCGCGAGTGGTGTCACCGTCGAGTGCTGCATCACGAGCAACATCGTGCTCGGCGCGATCGGCAGCCTCGACGAGCACCCGCTGCCGGCTTTTCTCGCGGCCGGAATCCCGGTCGCCTTGGGGACCGACGATCCGGTCGAACTGAGCACAACGATCGCTCGTGAGTACGCGCTTGCAGCCCGCCTCGGCCTCGACGGTGGTCAGTTGACTGATCTCACTCGGGCCGCAATCCGCGCGTCGTTCGCGCCGGAGGCTGCCCGCGCCAAACTGCTCGCTTTCGTCGGATGAGCTTCGTGCTGAGGCATGCGGCCTTCTAATGGGGTCCGGAATGCTTGGGTTCGTCGGTCCAACACCCGTCGCGCGCTCACAGCCCGAGGGCACGCATGATCTCTAGGGCTACGGCGGCGTAGCGCCGCGAGGCTAGGTCGACGTTGGGAGCAACGGTGCTCGGCAACTCGGCGGCGGCTCCACCCGGGCCCGAGAGCGCGAAGCGGTGGGCTCCAGGCTGAAGCTCGGAGAACAGCTTGTACTCGTCGATGATGCCCTCCATGCCGCCGATGAAGACGGCGCCGCGGTAGTCGGCGGCAGTGAACGCCTCATGGCGCATGACACGGAGGTCTTCGCCGATCTCGCCGATCGTGGGGGTGAAGCGCAGCTCGCCGTAGCCGTCGCGGCTGAGCCGCCAGGTCTCGTCGGGAACGATGTCGCGGAAGCGCTCGGACTGATAGACGATGAGCTGGTGGCGCCAGCCGTACTCGGAGGCAACGTAAAGCAGCAGTGGGGTGATGGTGGGATGGCCGCCGCAGATCAGACGTGCCTCGCGCTGCAGGACGGCGCGGGCGATGGCGGTGACCGCGTCGGCCAGCGCCGCCGGGTCGCTGTGGGCGAAGTTCTCGGCACGGCCCGGCTGCGGGAAGCTAGCCGAGAGGAACACCGCAGACGGCTCGTCGCTCATCGGCCGTGTGTCATCGCTCACGGGACGAGCTCCTCGCCGATCTCGGTCAGCGCCTCGACGGTCAGCGGCCGCGTGTCGACGATCCAACCGAGCAGAGCCGCGCGCTCGGCGTCACGATCGGCGACGTCGTGAACGACGGCGCCCACGCAGTCGGCGATCCTGGTCTGCTCGCGTAGACCGTCGACGGCCCGCAGGTCCCGCGCGCTCGGGGCTCGGGGCGTGACCAGGTAGACCTTGGCCGGGTGGCCGTCGCGCTCGGCCAGCAGCGCCCAGCCCTCCAACGGCGAGCGCCGGGCGCCCGCCCGGAACAGAAAGTCACTGAGCGACCCGAGCAGCTGCTCGCGGCGGCGGCGCAGCTGCCGCGCGGCCTGCAGCTCGACCTCGTCGAGGACGAGGGCGAGCGCGTCATCCGTGAGCAACCGGTCGGGGCCCGCGCCGTCGAGGTCGACGGCCTCGACGGGCAGCCGGAAGGCGTCGTCGATCACGCCGAAGCGCCCGTCAGGGTTGGCATCGGGCAGAGAGAGGGCCAGGACGGCGATATGGTGACCGAGGGCGTAGCTGACCTCGTGCTGAACCCAATCCGAGCCGACCGCCGAAGCGCTCTCGAGCAGCAGGACGAAAGCCTTGTCGGCCAGCTCAGCGTCAAGGCGCTCTTGGAAGTCGACGGCCGGCGGCACGCTGAAGCGGTCGAGGAACACGTCGTATCCGCGCTCGGACAGGGCGCGACGCAACTGCAGAGCCAGCGCCTCGGACTCGTTGCGGCGGTAGGACAGAAAAAGCTTGCGCTCAGACTCCACCAGCCCGAGCAGCTGGGCAATCTTGACGGCCTGCTCCGCGCCGTCGCCCCAGATGATGGCGTTCAGGCGGCGAATGACCTCGGGCAGCAGCAGGTGCAGCCCGGCCTCGTGGCGGCCGATGGGCAGCACGGCGAAGGCGGCGACCCGCGCTTGCTCGAGCGAGTCGGCGATATCGGGATCGGCGGCGGCGGCGGCAGAAGCGAGGTAGATCACCGCGACGGGGCTGGCGGGGTCGGCCAACGCGTCTGGCAGGTCGGAGCGGACGATGACATCGTCGCGTAGCACTGTCGAGCGCGCAACGTGCCGGACCGCGGCCTCGACCTCGTCGGCCCAGGCGTCGTCGCCGCAGTGGAGGAATACGAGGCGGTACACCGCCACCCTGGATCAGCCGGTCCCGTCGGTAGATGTAGAAGCCCTGGTGGCGATTCCACCGACCCGGCCCGCCCGCCGTGCGGTGCGCCTCCGGGCTCGAGAAGTACTGCTGGCCCGGGAGCACGTAGGGCTGGGCGTCTGTGACGATCACGCGACCGTCCGCCTCCGTGTACTCCAATCGCTGCCGGGACAGCCGGCGCGTACACGGCTCGCTGCGTGCAAACGGATCCCACGCCTCCAGCCGCTCGCCATTGATCGTCAGCGTCAACCTTTCGCGCCCTTCAAAGGCCTCGCCGTCGAGAAAGCGATGGAAGACCATCGCCAGGTGTTCGCGGACGTCCTTCGTCACGGTGCGGAGCACGCGTGCCGTCATGCCTTCCGTCGGACGTCGCGGAACGACGCGATCCAGGTTCTCCCAGAGCACCACGGTCCCGTGCGCACCGTCGCCCAGCGGGCCGACCAGCCGCGTGGCGCAGTCGGCGGCTCGCGGACGCTCGAGATCCCACGAGTTCCTCCGCGTGACCTCGTCGAGATCCCACCGCCGCACCGCGATACGTGTCCCATCCCGCGCGCGAGATGCGACGGTCAGACGCCGGCATTGCGACAACGACGCGGTCTTGAGACCGAGGCCGAAATGCCCCAACGCGCGTGGTCCGTAATCAACCTCGGTGCCGTAGCGCATCGCCTCGTCAAGCCGCGACGGAGACATGCCGACCCCGTCATCCTGCGTTCGGATCCACGAGTCGCGGCCATCGGCCTCGATCTCGATCGTGATCGTCTTGGCGTTCGCGTCGATCGCGTTGTCAACGAGATCAGCCAGCGCCCCAGGCACGTCGTAGCCGATGTCGCGCAACGACACCATCAGCCGCCCCGCTGACGGCAGGACGGTCACGTACCGATCGCTCACGCCGCCACTCCTTGGATGTCCGGTGTCGAACCAAGTCTCAGCTGGCAGGCGACGATGCGGCCATGTGCGCAATGCTCGACGAGCGGGCAGCTCTGGCAGTCCGGGTCCACTGGGCGGCAGAGATCGCGGCCCAGGTCGAGCAACGCGCGGTTGAACTCGGCGTCTCACCGGCCAGCCGGTGCAGGTCGAGCCGGAGCTGATAGCGACGGGTATCCGCGTGTCGAGCGATACGACCCACGACCCGGGAGGTGGTTCGATCCACCAGCACCTGCCGGCGGCCGAATGCAAACGTCAGGACTGCGCGCTGCACGTAGTCGCCGACGCCGGGTAGCAGCCGCAGATCATCTTCATGCTGTGGCACCTCGCCTCCGAATTCGCGAATCAGATCGGTCGCGATCTCGACCAGAAGGGAAGCACGTTCCCCGATGCCAGCTGCCTCCAACAGTCCCTGTCCATCCCTGCGCTCAGCAAGTGTGCGCGCGTCGGGCGCGACCGCCCGCAGACGAGCAAACGTCGCGTCGGCGTCCTCGGGACGAGCCCGTGCGAGGAGGAGCTCGCCCATCAACACGAGCCAGGCATCCCCCGTCCCGCGCCACGGAGGAGACCACAGATCCGCGCTTGAGTGCCAGACAAGCAGAGGCTCGCGGATCGATCCCTGGCGATCGCTCAGGTTGCACGCCGGACGCTCGAGCGCATTGAAGAGTGCTCGGCCGACGGACTCGGCCAGCAGGACGGGCACAGCATTTCCGATCTGGCGGTAGCGATGTGTGGGAGTACCCGCGAATCGGAAGTGGTCCGGGAAGCTCTGGACTCGCGCCGCCTCCCGGATCGACAACGTCCGATGTTGCTGCGGATGGATGTACCAGTAGCCATCCTTGGCGATGTGCGCGGTGATGGATCGGCAGAGTTCGTCCCAGACAAGACGCTTGTACTTGTCCGTGAAGACATCCGACCGATATCTGCGCAGGCGTTCTGGCAGGTCGATGTACGTCTGACCTTCGTCCAACAGCCGGAAGGCCTCCATGTCGTCGGAGCGGACGTCTCGGCAGACGTGTTCGTGGATATGGCGGATGTCCTCGTCGGCCACATCACGACGCATCAGCTCCTGAAAGGAGGACGTCATCCGGCGCGGGTCGTAGCTGAGCGTCTCGGCGCGTTGCGCTCGTGGGATCGGGGGAAGGTCCCCGATCGCGTCGCGCAAGGTGATCAGCTCATCCTGGGGCTCGGGCCACTCAGGGATCCTGCCACCCGCAAGACCGATGATGATCAGTCGCTGGCGGTGCTGAGGCACGCCCAGCCGGAACCCGTCGATGATCCGTGCGTCGACGTGGTATCCCAGATCCTGCAATGACTCGTAGAGCCCAGCCAGGACCGCGCCGTCGTTCCAGCGGGGGAGGTCGGGGACGTTTTCGACAAGCACTGCCTGCGGGCGCAGGGCTCGAACAACCGCGACGAAAGACGACCACAGGTCGGCGCGATGATCGTGCGCCCCCCGTCCTCCGCTGTCGACGAGGTCCCGGATGCGCGAGCTACCGGCGCGGCTGAACGGCTGGCAGGGAACGCCACCGGCGACAAGATCGACCTTGTCGATTCCCCAAACCTCGAGGGTGGCAAGGAACTCCGAGGGGTCGGACAGGTCGCCGCACCACCCGAGGCCCGGCAGGTTGGCATCGTGCGTCTTGACAGCCCACTCGTCGGAGTCGGCACCCACGAGAACGTTGAATCCGGCCCGCTCGAGTCCGAGGGACAGCCCACCAGCACCGCAGAAGAGATCAACGGCCGTCGGACGCCCGTCGATCGCGGCGAGGAACCGCGTCAGGCCCTCCTGATCGAATGCATCGGGCGTGTCGGGATGAGGCCGTGGGCGAACCGGGCTCGTCCGATGGTGGGGCACCATCGGACTCCTGTTCGCGTCAGCACGGCCCATCACGTTGTTCGCCCGAGCGCTGGCCACCCGTTCAAGCTACCGGCGCGTGCGGTCGGCCGCAGGTCTGAGCCGCGATAGACCAGATTCGCGCAAGTTGCGCGGTGACATCGCGGCAGAGTCCGGGAGTCACGGTCGCGATGCCCTCAACCGACCGCAGGATCCAGATCCCCGGCATGGGGGCTTGTCAGAAGTCACAATGACCAGCCGACTTTCGGAGAAACGGACGGGGGGATTGGATGGAGGACGACCTTCAGCGTCGAGCACAAGCCATGTCGGATCACAATGACTGGGGGGAAGCAGCGCTGGCCGTCTACGAGTCGATCCTTCAGGCAGATCCCACGGACGAGGCCGCAGCCGTCGGCCGCGCACGCTGTCTGCGTGCGCTCGGTCGCATGGAGGAGTCGTTCGCAGTCCTCGTGACTCTGATGACGGAACGCCCGGACAATCCGGTGGCCAGATCGCAGGCGACGAAGACGAAGCGCCATCTGGACGCGAAGACCCGAGCCGAGCACCTATTGGCCAAGGATCCGCAGGCGCTCTTCGACGCACTCGAGCGCGCGAAGCGGCAGGAGCGCGACCACAAGTTCCAGGTCGAAGGACGGCGACTGCTTGCTCGGCGGGACCGGACGATCGAGGCGGCATGCGCACTCGGAGCTGCGCAACGACGTGATCGCGACCTGGACGGCGCACTGAACACCTATCGGTGGGCCGTCGAGAAGAACGCTTCGCCGGAATCCAACCCGATGACGCACGTCGGGCTGTCTGGCGTCCTACGCGATCTCGGACGCTTGGCCGATGCCGAGAAGATCCTGCGAGAGGTCCGGGCTGCCAACCGCAGCGACCACTTCGCCGGCATCACGCTTGCCGCCGTCCTCATGGACCGCGCCGAGCACCGTGGCGACCGAAGCGGACTGGGCGAGGCACGGCAGCTACTCGGCGCCGCGTGGGCGGCTGGGATACGCGACGGCGTGATCAAGGCGGCGTATGGCCGGCTGAAATCGATTGAGTGACGACGCCGCCGGGAGCCGCACGAGGCGGCGAGCGGATTGTCGTTCGGCTTCGATCGACTCGACTATGCCTGGGTCTTGAGTGGCCTTGATAGCTACGAACTCGCTGCGGCGGCGATGAGTTGCTGCGCGAGCAAGCCTGCCTCTTCGCCCATCTCCTTCATGACGCGCAGTCCGCTCGCCGTCTCGCCAATGTCGGCGATCGTAGGTGCCACTTCGAGATCCGGGCACACGTGGACCAACCGCCGCCCGACCTGCCACGGCCACCGCTCGTGCCCACTCGGATAGGCGCCGATGATGACCTCGCCGACGGCGACCAAGCGGTTACCTGCCGAGCCCACCGCGCGATGGATCAGGAGGTCACCCGGCGCTATCCACGCAGGTTTCCACGGGAACATCTGAACCTCACCGTACTGACCCGCCCATTCGCGATACCGCCTGCGCAGATCGCCCGAGAACGGTGCCTCGGACGTCCCGGAGTTCACGAGCCAGTACCGCACGCTGCCGGAATCTACAAGCGCGGGCATGGGCGAAGAACCGTCGCTCACGCGATTGGCACGCGATGAGTCGGTGATGGCTCTACGGACTCTTGTGATGAGGATGATCGCGGGCTCGCGCTCGGCAGTGATCCGAGCGCCCTGCCACGATGCCGATCAATGCAAAGTGGCCGCCACGGCAAGACCACGGTCGGGATCTTGGCCGTCATCCGCGAGGAGTTTGAGGCTGTCAAGCTCGCGCTCTCTGCAGACGTTCGCCATCCGCGCAGCCGCTACTTCCATGCTGCAGACGGCCACGGGCGCTTCGTACTCGGAATGATGGCCGACCGAGGAAATGTGGCGGCGGGCGAAGCAACTCGGGACCTGTTCGAGTATTGGCGGCCGGACATCGTCATGCTCGTCGGAATCGCCGGAGCGCTGTCCTCGGGAGATGCGGGTCTTGGGGACGTCGTCATCCCCGACTACGTCCACTACGGGGACTTCCGCAAGATCACCGAGGCCGGCGATGCCCTCCGGTTCGCCGCATACGATCAGCCGACCGTGAGCCTTCGTACCGACACCGTGGAGGGCCTCCGCTACGAGGCTGGCTGGACAGATAGGATCGCTGAACCTCGACCACAGCGGCGGGACGGTGATCCCGGCGGCGACGTCGCGGGCGTACCGCAGGTTGAAGTGGGTGGGCTCGTCGCGGGCGAGAAGGTTCTCGGCGATCCGGATCACCCCGAGCAGGAGCGCGTCTTCGTGAGCTTCGACAATGCGATCGCTGTCGATATGGAGTCGTTCGGGGTGGCGCGGGCGGTCCACCATCAACGAGTGGCCGCGGACTACAACCCTCGCCTGACGATCGTCCGCGGCGTGTCGGACATCGTAGAGCGCCGCTTGGGGGGCGAAGATGAGCCCGAACCACCTAAGGGAGGTATGACCCCCGTCGAGTTCAACAGCGAGCAACGGACGAGATGGAAGCGCTACGCGGCAGCCACGGCCGCCGCCTTTGCAGCCGCAGTCGTCGAGGAACTGACGGATGATGTCGATTAGGAGTTCCGAGGATCTCTTGGACCTCTGTCGGAGGTCGCTCGCATCCGAACCCAAGTACGAGCCGCCGTTTGAATTCGAGCTCTCTTTCGCGGACGGCTACGACCAACTGCTGTCTGGCTCGGTCGAGGATTCGTCGTCGGACCCTGCTGGCGTCCTGGCTCGGGCTCGAGACCGAGGCCGCCTTCTCCTCGCCGCTGAAGCCGGGGCGGGCAAGAGTTCTGTCACGGTGGGTGTCCTCCGACACGCTCTTGATAGCCAGCAACCGGCCATTCGCGTGGACCTACGACGCTGGACTCCGAGCATCGACGATGACTGGAGGCGCCTGCGCGAGAGCGATTCGCGCAGGATGCACCTGCTGCTCGATCGCCTCACCAACTCCTCGGTGACCGAGCGGGAACTGAGGGATCTATCCGGTGGTCACGACGTAGTGGTCGCCGTCGACGGACTCAACGAGGTGCCGCTATCGGCGACGAAGGGTGTTCTGTGGGTTCTGGACGCATTCGCTGCGCGCTGCCCATGGGCCAGTGTCATCGTGTGCGACCGGCTGCAACGACGGGCCTTGCCGTCGGATAACTGGGCGTTAGCCACCATTAGCGGGGTGATGGACAGGGTGTCCACCACCGAAGGTGGTCCCGACAACGCGCTACTCCTAGACATCACGCAACCCAGGACTGCGGGTCCTCACAACGAGGCCGCCATCCTGTTGGCACACGTCGTCGGACAGGCCAGATTGTCCGAAGCCGAGCTCTACCAGGTGACAGATGCCGCTCTCGCGATCTACGACGCTCACCAAGGCCGCTTCTTTGAGGACGCGGCCCTTGTTGAACAAGTCCCGCAGGGCGTGGTCGATCGCCTGCGGGAGGGGCGAGTGCTCTTCACCGAAGGGGGCCGGTCGTACTTTCGTCACCATTTATTCCACGACGTACTTGCCGCAGTTGCGCTTGTGCGTGACCCCGCACGATGGAAGGCCCGCTGGTTCGACAGTCTGACGTTCCGAGCCAACAGCTTCGACGCCTTGGTTCTCGCCTTGGAGTTGATCGAAGACCCACAGTCCGCTGATGAGCTCGTGATGGCGGTGTATGACTGGAATCTCTATGGAGCGGCCTACGCGGTGAGCCAAGGCCGCCGGCACAGCAGCGTTGCCGTGACGGCCAGCACCGAACTTGCACTCTTGGCTGTCCTTGCCGAGCGCCGATGGGATCCCGTGGCCTCAAGCGTGCAGCGGGTCGAGGATGCGTTGAGGGTCTTCCCATCGCCGCTAGCCGAACAGTTGCTAAAAGCAGACGATCTCGACGCCGTTGTCGCGACGGTCAGTGAGGAGGCGGGAGACGACACGACCTCAACAGCGTGGCTTCGGATCTTCCGTCACGATGCGACGGCAGGGGAGCTCGTTGCGGCTCTCAGCTCCGGTCCCTTGCCGGGTTGGATGGCGTCAAACGCCCTGCGACGCGAGCCGCTCGACGAGACGACGCGCTATGCGGTTTTTCAAGCCTTGACCGGAGACGACCAGACGGTTCGGTGGCGGGCGACGCACACGCTCGGCGCCGACGCCACGGGCGAGTCAGTCGACGCCCTCCTGCACGTTCTCGATGAGGACGACTGGGAATGGGCGCGCTATGGCGCGGTCCGAGCACTCGTCGAGATCGCCGCACGCGACGAGGACCGCCGCCGGCCGGTTCTCGACGAGCTCAGAGCGCGCTTGACCGCTCTTCGTAAACAGTCGTTGGTCTTTGGTGAACTCCAGAAAGCTTTGGAGCTTCGTAACCCGCCCCGCGGGTGGGCCAGCGACGTCGCGCCACTGATCGAGGACTTGTTCGCCATGTCGGTCATCGTGTCCGATCAGGATCACTGGCGTCGCGTCGGTAAGCGCATCAGCGATTCGATTCGGGCGGCACGAGCGGCTCACGCTGCATGACGCACGTGTCGGTGAGGAACGAACACTGGCGCGAGTTGGGCAAAGTCGCTTGGAGCGCACGTGAGCATGCGCGGGTCCATGGGCCTACGCGAGTCGGTGCCGCCGTCCTCGACTCGAACGGCGGCATCTTCGCTGGTTGCAACGTCGAGCACCGCTTCCGGTCACATGATGTCCACGCCGAAGTGAACGCGCTGACGACGCTGGTGGCAGCCGGCGGGAGTGTTGCGATTGCCATCTTGGTAGCCGCTGAACGCGACCGATTTACTCCTTGCGGTGGCTGTCTCGACTGGATCTTCGAGCTTGGTGGCCCAGCCTGCCTCGTGGCCTTCCAACCGCATCCCAGCGGTCAGGTCGCGGCGTTGCGCGCTGACGAGCTGATGCCTCACTACCCCTTTTGACGCCGCTCGGCGACCTGCGAGGGCGTTCGCGGTCATGGCCACGCGCAGGATCTGCGTCACCGGTTCCGGTCTGGTGGTCGTCAGCCGTGCCGTAGGCCGAGAAGACGGCGACGGCGCCTGCGTCAGGGGAGCATCAGCAAGGGTGCCACCGCCTCGTAGCTACCCCTTCTGCGGCGAAGCGCGGGCCTCGATTATGCTCGACCCATTGTCCTCGCGAACAAGAAGCGCTTGTGCCGACTCGGGCGGCATCCGTGGACGTAATGTGTGATCAAACTGGGACAAGCCAACTGGATCCGGCGCATTTGCAGGGGGGACTCATGACCGACCCCCGGCCTGTCACGCCGGAGGTCGCGGGTTCGAGTCCCGTCTCTCCCGTCTCCAACAAAGCCCTGGTAGCCGCGGCGGCGATCGCTCGTGCCGCGGCATCCTCGGCAGTCTCACCTGCGCCGGACATCGTGCCCACAACGTGGCCACGGCCGTTGTTAGCTGCGTCGTAGGCGTCCGGCAGGCTGCGATGATCCTCCGCGTCCAGCGCCAGATGGCCGTACGTCGCGTCGATCATCTTCACGCTTGTGCCCAGGCTCCACGTCGCGAAACGTATGGCGCATGTCCTAGATCCGGCGATGCTCGATGCCCGCAGCCCCTTAGCCTGGATTTCCGGGGCGTCGGATCGTCCGGTTCTCGCGGCCGATTCTGATTGATTGCCGCTAGTTCCGGCGGGTTTGTTGGGGTTTGCGAGGCGTTTCCGTGGACTGGTGGGCTGGA
>Ga0136617_10004785_pt1 | contig 12134 bp, 11 predicted proteins | sample AntDrymUQ3222106_2_FD_129672 | JGI IMG/M metagenome (GOLD analysis project Ga0136617, IMG submission 129672) | Polar desert sand microbial communities from Dry Valleys, Antarctica - metaG UQ322 (21.06) | ecosystem: Environmental > Terrestrial > Soil > Desert | place: Antarctica: Dry Valley...
GGTCGGACGGTTGCAAAAAATCGATCAGCGACGCGCGCGGCGCATGCATGATCTCTCCATAGGGGTCGAGCACAAGAAGCCTGGCGTCAGCCGGGCGCTGGCGCGGCTCGCTGGCAGCGATCATGTGATCGCGGCTTCTACGTTGGTGTGGCTCGCCAGCGGCGTTCATGTGATATTGGCTTCCATTCCGCCGGCGTGCCGGGCGGGCGCGCGCGCTGCTTCAGCAGATGGATGGTCTGCGATTGAGGCGGCGATGAGATCCGCAAGCTCCGCGGCGGCAACTGCCGGGTTCTTTAGCGTCGTCCGATCCGCGTCCGGCACCGCGAGCGCATGCAGCGGGGTGTCCATGTCCCCCGGATCGGCCGACAGGAATCGCACGTTTTCGCTTGCGAGCTCTGCGTGCCAGACGCGGCTCATGTGGTGCAGCGCAGCCTTGCTCGCGCCGTAAGCGCCCCAGCCCGGATAAGCGTTGATCGCGGCATCGCTCGACACGTTGAGCACGACCGCAGTACGACCCTGACGCGCCGACGCGGTCAGTGCTCCCAGCAATGCCTTGGTCAGGCGAAATGGGCCAAGGACGTTGGTGGCGAGCGCCAGCTCGAAGTTCTCGCACTCGGTGTCACCGAGGAGTGCGAGAGGCGTGGGCCCGAGGCTCGACGCGTTGTTGACGAGCACATCGACGCCGCCGAGCCGCCCAAGGATCTGCATGGCGATCGGGTGAATCTCGTCCTTCCGTGACACGTCCCCCACGATGCCTTGGGTATCCGGGTTCTCTCGCGTGACGTCGGCGACGCGGTCGCGGTTGCGGGCAACGAACGCCACGTGCGCGCCGCGAATGGCCATTTCGCCAACGAGGGCGAGCCCCAGACCTGATGTGCCTCCGGTAATCGCAACCCGCATGCCGCGCAAGGGATCGCGTGATGCCATATTGTGGACGTTGTTCATATTTATCTCCCGTCGATGCAAGCGATAATAGGGACCGGCATCCTTCGTCCCTAGCGCCGTGTCCAGCAGATTGGCGGAAGGTTGCACCGATGGACAATCCCGAACACGTTGCCACGCACCTCGCGCGCAATCTGATGAGCCTGCGGCATGCCCGCACGCTGACGCAGGAAGCGCTCGCCCGATCGGCGAGCGTCCCGCGATCGACGATTGCGAATCTCGAATCGGGAGAGGGCAATCCATCGCTTGCCGTGCTGGTCAAGGTCGCCAATGCGCTTGGCGTTCCGATTGATGAGTTACTGGGATCGCCGCGCGCAAAAATACGCAAGTGGAAGGCGGCCGAAGTGCCATCGCAGACTAAGGGCCGCGGAGTGACGGTGCGGCCATTGGTGCCAGAGCCCGTACCCGAAGAGATGCTCGTGGTCATGGACTTCGCGCCAAATGCTCTGATGCGGGGAACGCCGCACCTGCCTCTAACCCGCGAATTTTTTACGTGCCTCGCGGGTCAACTTACGATCTTCGTCGCCGGGGATCGCCACGAGCTCGCCGCCGGCGACGTGCTGGCATTCCCGGGCAACGTCCCGCATTCCTACCAGAACCCCGACTCCACGCAGAGCGCCTACGGCGTATCGGTGGTCATTCTGGCGAAGGCAAAGTGATCGCGCTCGCGTGAGCACGTCTAGCGTGCGCTAGCGTCTCGAGGCGTTGGTTCGATGCGGGATACGTGCATGCCCAGATCTTTGTCGTGATGCAGTAGCGGGCGCAGCTTCGCCCTTGTCGCGATCTTTAAGATGGCAACCGATTCGCAGCGCTTGATCGCCCACCTCGACATGGACGCGTTCTATGCGTCGGTCGAGCTGTTGCGCTATCCGGAACTACGCGGGCGCCCCGTCGTCATCGGCGGCGGTAGCCGCCATCAACCGACGGAGACGGAAGAGCCGGGCACGGGCCGTGTGACCCGCACCTTTTCTACGTTGCGCGGCTATACCGGCCGCGGCGTCATCACCACGGCAACGTACGAAGCGCGTGCATTCGGGCTGCACTCGGCCATGGGGTTGATGAAGGCTGCGGCGCTCGCGCCTGACGCCGTACTGTTGCCGACTGATTTCGATGCCTATCGCAAGTATTCGCGGCTCTTCAAGACGGCGGTCGGCGAAATCGCCCCTAAGATCGAGGACCGAGGGATCGACGAGATCTACATCGACCTGACCGGCGTCAAGCTGCCCGAGCACGACGACAGCGCGCAGGATTCGGCGCACGAGGCCTGGTGGCGCGCGCGCGACGTTGCCAGGGCAATCAAGGCGGCCGTAAATGCGGCGACCGGTCTTACCTGCTCGATTGCCGTGGCACCCAATAAACTGCTTGCGAAGATTGCCTCGGAGCTCGACAAGCCGGATGGACTCACCATGCTTGCGCCTGAAGACATAGCCCATCGCATATGGCCGTTAGCTGCGCGCAAAATCAACGGTGTTGGCCCCAAGTTGGACGCAAAATTGATGGCGCTGGGCATCCGCACGATCGGCGATTTGGCGCAAGCGGATCCCGCGTGGCTCGTCCAACATTTCGGCACGCATCAGGGCACCTGGCTGCACGACGTTGCGCACGGACGCGACGAGCGCGAGGTGATCACGCACAGCGAACCAGTATCGATCAGCCGGGAAACAACCTTCGATCGCGACCTGCATGTCGTCCACGATCGCGATGAGCTATCGAGGATCTTCACCGCGCTATGCGTCTCCTTGAGCAATGATTTGCAGCGCAAGGGCTATGTCGGCAGGACGATCGGCATCAAGCTTCGTTACAGCAACTTCAAGACCGTGACGCGCGATCAGACAATCGCAGTACCGACCTGCGATGCGCGGAGCATCCGCCAAGTCGCGGGCGAATGCTTGAAGCGCGTGCCGCTCGATCGGCGCATTCGCTTGCTTGGTGTTCGCGTTGGAGGATTAGGGAAAACAGAACCTGCTACCAAGGCATGGTGAATGTCTTGCCATTCGTGAACGACTTGATCGCCTCCTGCACGCCCTCTTTGTAGCCCAGGCCGGAGTCCTTGATGCCGCCGAAGGGCGTCAGCTCTATCCGGTAGCCCGGCACCTCCCACAAGTTCACAGTGCCGACCTTTAACTCCTGCGCGAAGCGCGTGGCATCGTCCATGCGGTTCGTGCAGATACCCGATGACAGGCCAAAGGCAGTGCCATTGGAGATCGCGATGGCCTCGTCGATGTCCCGAAAGCTGATGATTGGCGATACCGGACCGAAGGTTTCCTCGCGCACCACCGTCATGTCCGGCCGTACGCGGTCGAGCACGGTCGGCGCGTACAGCGCGCCGTGTCGCTGGTTGCCGACCAACAGGCGGGCACCCTGCGCGACGGCTTCGTCGACCCTAGCCTCGAAGAGGCGCGCCGCAGCCTCGGCGATGACCGTGCCCATGTCGTTGTCGGGATCCATAGGGTCACCAAATGTCCAGCGCCGCGTCTTCTCGACCACGAGATCGGTGAAATCGCTCACGACCGCTTGGTGCACGAGCATGCGCTTGACTGCCGTGCAGCGTTGGCCAGAGTTCTTGTAAGAGCCCTGCACTGCGAGGTCGGAGGCCCTGTTCAGGTCAGCGTCGTCCATCACGATCAATGGATCGTTGCCACCGAGCTCGAGCACGATTCGCCGGTATCCCGCTTTCGCGGCGATGTACTTGCCGATCGCGACGCCACCCGTGAACGTGATGAGATCGACGTGCTCGTTGGTCAATAGCTCGTCGGCAATCTCGCGCGGGTCGCCCGTCACCACCTGCAGCATCTCCGGCGGCAGCCCGGCCTCGTAGAGCAGATCGGCGAAATACAGTGCGGACAGCGGGACCTTCTCCGACGGCTTCAACACCATCCGATTGTTGGTCGCGATACTGGGCACCACCTTGTGCGCCACCTGATTCATCGGATGGTTGAAGGGCGTGATCGCCGTGATGACGCCCAGGAGCGGCTCACGCATCGTGATCACCTTGCGCTTCTTGCCGTGCGGGGTCAGGTCGCACGAGAAGACCTGGCCATCGTCGCGCAGCGCTTCCATGGCGCCGAAGCTCAGCACGTCGCACACGCGGCCGATCTCGTAGTAGCTGTCCTTCTTCGACAGGCCCGACTCGAGCGTGATCAAGTCGGACGCCTCCTGGTCGCGTGCGCGCAGTTGCGCCGCCGCCTTCTGCAAGATGGCCGCGCGCGCGTAGCGAGTCAGCGTCGCGCGGTAGCCGTGGGCGATCGTCATCGCACTGCGCACGTCGTCCAGACTGGCCATCGCGACCGTACCTACGCGCTCGCCGTTGAAGGGGCTAAAGACATCGGCGGCGCGCGCCGTGCGCACCCGCTCTCCACCAATGCGCAACGCCTCCTCGCGAAACCTCGGCGAATCAATAATCTGAGCGCGATTCACACAACCTCCGCTGTCAACCCACGGTCAAATCATTCGCGCTTACCGGTCACTTTGACTTCCGCGCCACCGGCGCCTCGTAGCGTACCGGTTAGCTCACTGCCGCGCACGGTGCCGGTCAGCGTACGCGTCACGCCGTTGTCGTCATTGAATGCGAAGCGAAGCTCTTCGCCGCGTACGGTGGCGCCGACCAACGGTTGCTTGGCTGCGTCGCCGCTGACCTTCTGATACTGCTGCTTTAGATTGACCATGTACTGGGTGCCGGCGCCACCTTGCTCGCGCAACGTCCACGTGCCCTCTACCTTCGCCGGAACGATCCAGAGATACGCCCTGCGGTGATCGAACTCCGCAGTTTCATCCGGCTCCCAATCACCCATCGTGAACTGGTGCGAGGTGACGCGCGTGCCGGGACGCATGTCCAGAATCGTCGGGCGCAGCCGCAGATTCAATTGAGGCAGCAAATACATCGTGACGACGGTCGCTTTGCTGAAGTCCTCCTTGAATACATCGCCCTGAATGATGCGCGTTTTGCCGGCTAGTTTTTCCGCCTGCACGTAGCACTGGGCGAGCTTCGCCATCTCCGGGTTGTATTCAATCCCGACCGAGGTGGCACCGATCTTACCTGCCGCTATGGCAATTTTTCCGTCGCCGGCCCCAAGGTCATAAACAACGTCCTGTGGCGTCACCTTCGCCATGTTCAGCATGCGCTGCACGACCTCGTCCGGCGTCGGGACCCAGACCACATCCTTGCCTGACTGGCCGACCTCTGGCTTGTAGTCGCGATCGCATGTCTGGCGCTCTTGTGCATCGACATTGACCGAGGCTGCGGCGAGCAACCCGGCCAGGGCAAATGCTGTACTGCTGCGAATGAAACGCGACATCTTGATTCTCCTTGTCCTCAAAAGTGCGGCTCGAGTCCGATATTAGCCCAGCTTCGCTGCGCCAGCAGGAACAACGGTCACACTCCCCCTGCCCATCGTGAGAGTCGAAAGCGTGCAAGCTAACCAACGGTGCGAGAGGCGATGTGGTAAGGGGCGTTACTCGAAGTGGTTAAGCGTTTTACGCCGCACACCGCCGATGCGCGTTCCTCGTCGTCAAGCTTTTCGCGTGCGCGCAGAGGGCATAGCAGGCGGGCCGCGCCGCCGCCCTGTTCCGCGCGCGGGAACGGCCGGTTCCGCAGCAATCTCGGCCAACACCCACTGGCGAAACGCATCGAGCTTGGGCGAGTTCGCAAGTCGCGGCGGGTACGCCAAGTAATACTTATATCTTCCCGGGACGCTGACAGCGAATAAGCGCACCAGCAGGCCGTTATGCACATCGTTGCCCAATAGCGTGCTGCGCGCGAGCGCGATTCCCTGACCATCGACCGCCGCCTGCATGGTGTGCGAGGTGTCGCTGAACATCGGTCCGCGCGTCGGCTCCGGCCAATCGAGTTCGGCTGCTTCGAACCAGGGCTTCCACGATTCGCCTTCGGACCGCAGCAGCGTGTGCCGCGACAGGTCTTCGGGACGCTTGGGCAAGCGCCCTTGCGCGAAGCGTGGGCTGCACACCGGAAAATGCACTTCGTCGAGCACGTGCTCGGCGATCACACCTGGCCAGCTACCCAAACCGTAGCGGATCGCAACGTCCGCGTCGTCGCGGCTAAAGTCGACGTACGCGTTGTTCGCGCGGACATCGAGGTCGATGTCCGGATGCGCCGCGAAAAACCGGCCAATACGCGGAATGAGCCAGCGCGCGGCAAAGGACGGCACAACGCTCACACGCAACTGCCGCGGGTTGGTGCGCTCCGCGACTTCGCGCATCGCTTCGGCGAGCTCGGCGAGCGCGCCACGTACGCGCCCAGCGAAGCGCTCGCCTTCGTCGGTCAAGCGGATGCCGCGTCCGGCTCGCTCAACAAGCCGAACACCGATCTCCTCCTCCAGCGCTTTGATCTGATGACTGATGGCGCCGTGGGTCACGTGTAGAGCTTCCGCGGCCTTCGAAAGACTCTGCATTCGCGCGGTCGCCTCGAACGCACGCAGCGCCTGCATAGCAGGCAGTCGGACAGTCATGTCGCCTCGTCGCTCATGTGAAAAGTATTCACATTTTACGGCAAAATAAGTCGATAGTCCTCGCCCATATATCACTCTAGACTTGCCCCCGTAACGAGCTTTAGCCTACGGAGACAATTATGACAACTCAGCTCGCATTTGGCGCTCTTTCTTGCGGAGCGCCCAGAAGTACAACATATGCCTCTACCGCGCGCGGCAGCCGCCCTGTTTGCATACGCAAGTCCGGCGTCGGGGCGTCCGTAGCGCACGATCTGGTCGCCGATAGGACTCCCTCTGTAAGTGCTCGCAGGAGAGGCCCCAGCGAGCAATTCGGGAGGCTCGGCTCGCCCGCGATGAGGGTAGAAACGGCATTGGCGGTAGCCGTTTTGATCGGGCTCGCCGCAGTCGAGAGTTACTTCATCGCCCAAGCGGCACTGAACCTCCAGGCACCGCCCAAGCCTCGCGCGCCAGTAGTCGCCGCGGACGCGGCTCCGTCCGCACGCCAGGATGCGCGATTCTCGCCGGAGTCAAGTCGCCTCGCCATGTTGGCGACGGTTGGGGGCTATCTGGCCTCCGCCCTCGGCGGAGACCGCTGAGGGTGGCGGTTGCGGGTATCGAGGCTCCGACCTCGGCGGGCACCGCTGATCTGCAAGTAAAGCACGTCGGATGGCCTAAATCACGCCGAGTTCCGGTTGTCGAGAGCATAGGTACCACGTAAACCGTTTCGGCCCTTGATTCGTTGAATTCCTAGCCGGCTGTTGCGACAATTCACGGCCGGCGGCTCGCGCAACCTCCTCCGAGGTCGGCGGCCTTCCAATTCAAAGCTTCGAGGCAATCATGGCGAAATTCGCAGTGTCAGGAGCTGTATTGGCCGTCCTGGCGGGGACCTGGATGACCGCAGCCGCAGCAGTTGGCGGAGAGGAAGTCGCGCCCACTCCCTCATTCGCGCCGGGCAGCGAATTGACGACGATTGCCGCAGCCACGGGACGAGGCATGGGTTCCCGAGGCGGGGAGGCGGGGAGTGGCGGTGGGCGGCAAGGCGGTGGCGGCGCGCGCGGAGGAGGGCATCGTGGGGACTTTCATCGCGGCGGAGATCACGGTCGACACCACGGACACCACGGGCGTCACCACGGCCACCACGGCCACTACTTTCGTCCTCACTTGGGCTTCGGTCTCGCGCTCGGCGCCCCATTGTGGTGGGGTCCAGGCTACTACCCCTACCCGTACGACGCGCCGTACTACTACGCTCCTGGGTATGCCGTGGCCTATTCAGAACCAGGGCTGGTTCGCTATGTCGAGCGCGATCCGGGCTATCGCTATTACTGCCCCGAGCCCGCGGGCTTCTACCCGGACTTGCAGACGTGCCCGAAGGCTTGGCTCAAGGTCGTGCCGGACGGCGCGCCATCAACTTCGCCGCCGCCGGGATATTCGGCTCCACTAGGCCGCCCGTAGCAAAACGTCCGAGGCTTAGGCGCTCACAACATGGCAGCAAAATTCGCCGCGCTGGCAACTCTGCTGGTCCTCGCTTCGGGCTTAGCGGGCTGCGCGACGCCTACCGGCCCCAGCATCTCCGCGCTGCGCGGCACGAAGACACCTCCCGATCAATTTCGCATCGACGACGCCTCCTGCCGCCAATTCGCAGCGCAGGCTGCAACACAACGCGCGTACGACGTTGCGTACTTCCAGTGCATGTACGACAAGGGAAATCAAGTCCCCGGACGTGCACTCGTCGGTAGCTAACGCGGTCACGCACCGCGGTTGCCATTCCGCGTTTTCTCCGCTCGGTTGACCGGAAATCCGCCGGAATCTCGTTTAACATCCTCTGCTGAACGCCGCCCTACCCTAGAGCGGGCTCGATCGTTAATAACCCTCGCCCGGATGGTAATAGGCCGCCACTAGAGGCGTCGTACCCGAAGCTCCGAGCCCGTCGTTGCGTCGAAAAAGGAGGAACCGTGCACCAACAGATCTGCAGAACAATTTCGCCCGCCCTCCATTCTGGTTGGCGCAACGTGATGCATCGCGTCGTCGGGCGCTGCTCGGTCGCGCGGCGACGCGCCCTCCGGGCCTTGGCTTCGCCCGCCGCGCTTACTCGCGCGCTGGCAATCATTCTGGGCATTTGTGGTCTCGCCGCCGCGCCCGTCCACGCACAATGGAAGCCGGCGAAGCCGATCACGATCATCGTTCCTTGGGCGGCGGGGGGCGCGACCGACCAAGTCACCCGACTGACGGCAGCAGAGCTGGAACCCGGTCTCGGGCAGAAGATCGTCATCGTCAATCAGCCGGGGGGCGCGGGCTCGATTGGCACCAAGTCGGTCATGGACGGGCCGAAAGACGGCTACACGTGGACCGCTGGAGCCGCCAAGCAACTCGGCACCTACCCGATCCTCGGCATGATCAACAGCAAGGTCGACGACTTCCACCTGTTCCTGACGGTGACCAACGTCTCGATCGTCAGCGTCAACCCGTCGTCACCCTACCAAACGATGCCGCAACTGCTCGACGCGATGAAAGCCAAACAGGTGTCGGTCGCAACCGCCGGAAACTCGTCGTCGGGCCATTTTGCGATGGAGGCGATTGCCAAGGCAACCGGCGCCAAGTACCGTCATGTGACCTACGACGGCGGCAACCCGGCAGTGGTCGCGACAGTCGCCGGTGAGACGGAAGTCACGACCCAGCTTGCTCCCGAGCAGGCGGAGATGCTCAAAGGGAAACGCCTGCGGCCTCTGGCGGTCGTCGCCGACCAGCCGCTGACCATCGAAGGCGTCGGGACGATTCCGCCAATCACCGACTTCGTCAAGAATTTCCCGCAAGTGACAACTGCGTTCGGTATCTTCATTCCCAAGGGTGTTCCGCAGGAAGTCGTCGGCACCGTCGAGAAGCTATGGGCCGAGCAAATCGCCAAGTCCGACAAGTTGAAGCAATACGCCACCCAGAAAGGCGCGCTATTCACCCCGGCGTCCGGCAAAATCGCCTACGACGCCGTGTGGCCGACCGTGGTTTCCGACGCGTACTTGCTGCAGGACGCGGGCATGGCGAAGGTGACGCCGGAATCGCTCGGAATACGCCGTCCCTGATCCGTTCCACGAACGGCGTCCTCGGCACGGCGCCTCGGCGTGGCGACCATTCCTCAAGCTGGACCACAAGCTCGATCATCGAATGGCGATCCGGAGCTGGGTGGATCGGCCAGAGGTGTCGAGCACCAAGCCGTTGGTCGTCTCATCGATGCCGACCGCCCAGCGAGCTGCGGACGACGATGAGCGCGATGCGATTGTCGTTGTGCAACGAGGTCTTGGCCGAGCTCTCGTTCGCCGATCAATGCGCCTACGCCGCGGCCTTGGGCTACGCCGGGCTCGAGGTCGCGCCGTACACCCTCGCCGAGGATCCGACCCGGATCGATGAGGCCGAGGCCCGCCGGTTCGCCGGCATCGCCGCGGATCATGGTCTCGTGATCAGCGGCTTGCATTGGCTGCTGGTGGCGCCGAAGGGTCTATCGATCACGAGTAGAGACGCCGCCCAACGCTCGCGAACAGTCAACGTCATGCGCCAGTTGGTCGCGCTGTGCGCCGGCTTGGGCGGCAGTTACCTCGTTCATGGCTCACCGGGGCAACGGCGCATCGCCGCCGGACAGAGCAAGGAAGCGGCGCTCGCATTCGCTGTCGAATGTTGGACCGAAGCCGCGAGCGCCGCCGCTACGATGGGCGTCACCTATTGCATCGAGCCGTTGTCGTCGGATCAAACGCCATTGGTGAACACGCTCACCGAAGCAGTCGCCATCGTCGAGCAGATAAGGCTGCCGAGCCTCAAAACGATGCTCGATACGAGCTCAGCGGGCTTATCCGAGTCGCTGCCGATTCCCGACCTGATCGATCGCTACTGGCCGTCCGGCGCGCTCGCGCACGTCCAGTTGAACGACCGCAACCGCCGCGCGCCGGGCCAGGGTGACGAGCGCTTCGCCCCGATTTTGGCCGCGCTGCGCCGCAACGGGTATCGCGGCTGGCTCGCGATCGAGCCTTTCGACTATCTTCCCGATGGCCGCGGCAGCGCGGCCTTCGCGGCGGGGTACGTCAAGGGACTTCTCGAAGAGTAGGATGTTATTGGCCTTTATTGACGTAGAAGCAAGCGCTCACTTCGTTGGCTTGATCTTGCTGCTGTATTCGTTCGTGAACACATCGGCGACATTCATCGGACGCTCGGGTTTGGTGCTGGCGAAGGTGATATCCATCGTCTTTTGCATGAGCTCGGGCTCGATCCAGCCGAGGCCGTGCTTGCGCGAGCGATCGGTGACGGTCAAGTCGAGGATCTGCGGCATCGTCGCCAAGAGCGCGTCGCGGTCGAGACCCGGCACCGCTTCCACCATGGCATCGATCGACGCCGCCGGATTCACCTGCGCATCGCTCCAGCCCTTGTGCGTCGCCCGCAGGAACCGCTCGATCAGTTTCGGATTCTTGTTGATCGTCTCCGTATTCACGAAATAGGTGTGGCCGTAGATGGGCAGGCCGAAATCCGCCCAGAGCAGGTGGCCCACACCGCCCTTGCCCAGCACCTTCTCCCAGATCGCGTAGCTCGTGTAGAGGTCGAATGATGCATCGACCTCGTTCGCCGCGACGATCGCTTGCTTGCCTTCGGGCTTGACGTTGACCAGCGTCACTTTGTCAGCCGGAATGCCGTGCATTGCGGCAAAGGCGGGCCACAACACGCGGTGCGAATCCGCCGGTGGCACGGCGATCTTCTTGCCGATCAAGTCCTTCGGCTCCTTGATCGCCGCCGACTTGCGAAAGAAGACGTTATTCCCGGCCTTGTCGTAAACGACGGCGACCATTTTCAGGTCGGCGCCCTTGGAGATCGCGGTCAACACGGTCGGGGCGTCGGAAATGCCGATGTCGGCCTGCTTCAAGTCGAGCTTTTTGGCACTGTCGGCCGAGCCGCTGCCGCGTAACACGGTGAGCTCGATGCCTTCGGCGGCGTAATAGCCTTTTTTCATCGCCAGGTAGATCGGCGAATGGTCGGCGAGCTGGAACCAGTTGAGCTGCAGCGTGACTTTGTCGGCGGCCGCTGTGGGCAACGCCGCCGTAAGCAGCAGTGCGCAAATCAGGCGTTGTAACGGTTTCATGAGCGTCTCCTTCGTGTTGTGGCGTTGAGTTTACGCCTCTACGTTGCTGCATCCGCGCGCTGCGCCCAAGGGGCGACGATGCGCTCGACGGCAACGACGATACCGTACAGAACGAGCCCCAACACCGAGATCAGAATCAATGCCGCGAAGATCGATGGCGTCTCGAGAGTGACTCCTCCAGCGATGACCAGCGCTCCCAGGCCGCGCTCGGACGCCACGAATTCGCCGACGATCGCGCCCAGCACGCTCATCGTCGCGTTCAACTTCAGCCCAACAAAGATGTAGGGGACTGCGTTGGGAAAGCGGATCTTGCACAGGATTTGCCATTGACTTGCACGCAGCGACCGCACGAGGTCGACGATCTCCGGCTCGGCGCTGGCGAGCCCGACCGCGGTGTTGACGACCATCGGGAAGAACGCGATCGTCGTGCCGATCACCATGTTCGGCCAAATCCCGTAACCGAGCCACAGCACGAAGAGCGGCGCGAGCGCGATCTTGGGCAGCGTGTTGAATAGCACCAGCACCGGCATGATCGTGCGCATCAAGAGGTCGTTGCGAACGATCACCACCGCGAGCGCAATGCCGAGCACCGCCGACAGCACGAAGGCGCCCAGCACCGAGTACAGCGTTGCGAGAAA
>Ga0136617_10004786_pt1 | contig 12133 bp, 12 predicted proteins | sample AntDrymUQ3222106_2_FD_129672 | JGI IMG/M metagenome (GOLD analysis project Ga0136617, IMG submission 129672) | Polar desert sand microbial communities from Dry Valleys, Antarctica - metaG UQ322 (21.06) | ecosystem: Environmental > Terrestrial > Soil > Desert | place: Antarctica: Dry Valley...
GAGCGGTCCAGGAAGCGCAGGAGACGGTGGACGTTCTTGTCCAGTTCGGAGCCGTAGATCATGGTCGGCCGCACGATGGTGTAATCGAGCCCGCTCCTGCGCATCAGGTCTTCCATCCGTAGCTTGGGACCCGAGCGGAACTCGTGGGCCGAGTGCGCGCTCGTGCTGCCGACTATTACCAGGCGCGGCACCCCTGCGGCGCGCGCGGCCTCCACCACCTGCGGCGCGTACTCGATCCCCGCGACGTGCACCATCGCCTCCATACCGGAGAGCGCCCGCGAGAGATCCCACGAGCTACCGGCATCCCCGAGGGCCACCTCTACCCGCCGCGTTTCGAGCCGCGAGGCGTTGGGGCTTCCATCGCGCACCAGGCAGCGCGCTTCGTGCCTTTCCGCGAGCAGCAGGTCCAGGAGCGCGCCGCCAAGCAGCCCCGTGGCGCCCGTAAGGAGGGTCTTCATCCGGCGGACGCCTCCGGGCCGCGGGCCTCAGCCGGTCCCTTCGCCGCCCCCGGCGGGCTGCTCGCTGGATTGCTGCTCGCTAGAGGGCTGGCTTTCGGTCCCGAACAGATCCACAGCGATGGCCTGGTTCACCCCGTCTTTTACGAAGTACTCTATCTTAGCCTGCTGGCGTTTCTCTATGTCCGACAGTTCTGCCTTCTTACCGTCCAGCGTAATCCTGGCGTTCTTCCCGATCTTGAGGGGGACCGCTGTCTCGCCCTGTTCCTCCGTACTCGGCTTCAGGACGACCTTCCTGGTTTCGGGCTTTACGACCCTTACCATGCCGATCACTATCTTGGTCTCCGGCGGGCTACCTTTCTTCTGGGCTGACCCCCCTTCCTGCGACCCGCTCCCCGTCTGATCTCCCCCCCCACAACCCGTAAGGAGGGTCGAAAGCAGGAGTAGCGCTATGAGCAAGAACGCTGTTGATGTTTCTCTGAGGTGCACCAGATCTCCTTGTCCGAGCGCGTTGCCTACCGCGCCAAACTACCAGAACGAACACCCGATTATCAACCGGTCAAGCTCCAACCGCCCTGACCGGGGAACGCCCATACAGGAACCTACCCGGTTGAGCGGGCTACAGGCCACCCGCCGCTGGACGAGGGGCATTTTACGCAGCAACCCCTCGTCCATGTCGTCGGTTACCACGATCATGATGTTCGTCCGATCATCGGCGGGTTGCGCCTGAACCCCTCTAGCGTGTTACCCCGGAACCTCTCTATTGGTTCGCGTCGAAGTCCTTTCGCCCGTACCACAAGTTTCCACGTCTACGTCGTCCGCACCGCAATCCGTGATAAGAAATAACGTCACCAGCGTCGCGATGGCCAGACCCGGCAGCCTCACGCTCGAGTCCCCGCCTGGAGTCTATTCCGAGTCCACGGGCGAAGAGGATAGTGTCTAACGTTACCACCCTCCGGCGGAGCAGGAAAGCTTGCCAATTATAAGAGGTTCGAAATTATTTCGCGAAGAGAACTCGTCCACGGCCCTCTTTACGCCACCCTGCCACCAGCGACCTTCTACATAATCATCTCCCGTTAGGTATCCTCCACGCTTGACTTTGGAATACCACAACTCCAGGTCAAGTTTTACAAACTCGTATAGGTGATTACCGTCGATGTATATCCAGTCGAAGTAGCCGTCTGGAAAAGCAGAGACGGCATCTGACGACGGAGAGCGGTGTATGACGACTGTGCCGGCCTGGATCTGGGCCGCGAACCGCTCGGCAACACGATTGTAAACGGCGTCCATTTGCTCTTGACTCGTCGCCTTCCTGCCGCCATAACAAGCGTCTTTATACACTTCATCAGTTTCGTATTTCCATGGATCAATCAAGTGAAATAAACGTGGCCTGGTTATCTCTATGATCTCGGCGGAAAAATTCCCCTCCCACACGCCAATCTCGGCACAAACCTCGCCCATCGGCATCTGCTGAAGCAATAGCTCTCGTTTGCTGGCTCGCCTCTGTGCCACCTTATGTCTCCTTGCACTGATTCATCAGCATGAGCATCTAGCTCCCGGTCGGTTCTTTCAACTCATTCAGCAGGCGCTCGACGCTCTCTTTGGTGTAGAACTCCCAGTGCCCTCCCTCACACCTTAGCAGCCGCTCGCCGATCCGGATCATCCCCTGGTAATCGTAAAGTCTGTTCTTATTCCGGTTCTCCAGTGGCTCGCTGAGATCCCTGGCCTCGGGCCGCACGACGCTCAGCGCTTCACCACCCGACTCGACAATAGATTCATAGCGGATGATGGACTGCTCGGGCAGGTAGCGACGGAATTGACCGTGGAACCAGCCGAGGAGGTAGATCTGCCGGTCCAGGGTGTCGTCAATGGCGGCGAGTTTCGATTTCAGCCCGGGGTCGAGCCGCTCGGCCCCACCGACATGACCACTCTGCACACCGAAATCAAGACTACTCCAGGAGGCCAGTGTCGCGAGGGGGTTGCGCACAACAGCATACACCGGGAAACTCTTGACGAGTCCCTCCAGTACTGCTGTGAAGGCGGAGTTGTGCTTGATGACCAGCATGAAGTCCTGAGACAGCTTCCTGTCGATAACGATCTCGCCCTTGGAAGCGATGTTCTGCCGCAGCCCCGCATCGAGTCGGTCAGCCTCATAAGTGTTATCAGTCATAGCGCCGTCCACGTTTTTCGAGATCATGCGCTTACGCTCATGGATCGACGTCCGCTGCTCATCGCAGAAGCACTGGATCTCCTGGCAGATCTCCTCGTGGTTCTTCTCGGCGAACTGCCTTACCTTCATCGGCTCGTTCAGCGCCACCGTGTCGGATACCATGTTAAGCAGATGGCAGGCCAGATTGGTACCGGAGCGTGGCGTCCCGGCTACGAGGACATTGTTGTTACTCATGCTCCCACCCTAGATCACGACCCAAAAAGGAATAGGGTTGCTGATTGTATGGCGCGAAATACTCCGCCAGGTGCTCGCGCGTGGTGGGGTTCATGTCGACATACTCGCAGATGAAACGCCCTGAAACGCGCTGGGCTCCAGGGCTAAAGCCCCAGATACGGCTTTGTCGAATCGGAAGGCCGACAAGCGACGACCCCTTTCCTAGAGTTGTACGTTCCGCGGCCTGCGCGTAAGGCTACGGACGCTCCGACAGGTTGTCAACATTGGCCGTCCGAAGCGACGGACCCGGAACTGGTTGATTCAGACTACCGATGAGTTGGGCAGGCGAAGCTCGGAGCCTACCACAGCTGATCGAGGTTGTATAACACGTCAAGGAACGCCCGCCGCTCCCGGACCAAACTGTGCGCCTCGGCGGTCTGCCGGGCGTTCGCGCGGAGCTGCCGGGCCTGGTCGGGCTGCAGTGCCACGGCCGATTCCGCGGCACGGATCAACTCTTCGAACGCATAGTCGGGCCGGAAGGCGTTGTGACCGGGCAGGCAGAACGAGCGATTACCCACGCAGTCTGGGCACACGACCAGCGTACCCAGGGCCATCCCCTCCAGCGTGGGCAGGTAGAAGCCTTCTGTCTTGTTGGGAAGGAACAGGGTCGTCCGTGCTTCTTGAATACGGTTCAGGAACTCGAGCCGGGTGAGGCGCTCCGACAGCACGTCGATGCGCCGACCGGGCCGCTGCAGGCGGTGACCCAACTCCTCTCCGAGACGGGGCTGCTTAAGGGCGACGATCAGCACATCGATATCGCGCGGCGTGCCGTCAGACGCGGGCAGGCTCTCCAGGTCCAGTCCGTTGGGAATAGCGATCAGCGGTCCCCTGGTTAGGCCCGTCTCGCGCAGGGCCTGGGCCACTTCTTCGCTCACACAGATGCGGATGGCTTTCCGGCTCAGAAACTCGGAGAGCATGTTTTTCGGGTCCGCATGACGCACGTGCTGCACGAGGTTCACCACCGGAACGTTAGCCCCCACATCGGGATGCTGATCCAGCATCAACCAGTCGCGCCCAGCCACGAAGAATACGTCCGGGTGCACAGAGCCCCCCGAATCGACGATGAACTCCCTGGCGTCCCACCAGGGATTCGTGAGATCCTAATTCGACTCGGGCGAGAATGCGATCCTGGGCGTGAATCCCGACGAGGCGAGCACGTGATTGAAATAATCCCAGACCTTCTGCTGCCCGCCACGAAACTTCCGAAAGTGGCGAAAAAACAGGACGGTTCGCATGCTGTCGATCCTAGCCTTCGCTGGTGCTCGCCGCGGGAGCGTTCTCGGCCCGGTCTTCGCCACGCGCGGGTTCGCTCCCCGAGCCCAGGAATGCTCTCACGTTGAAAATACTTTCACGTCCCGCACTATACCGAAAGCCTTGTTGTCGGGTCGGAAGACCAGCGACGACGCCCCTTCTCTACGCCCCGCCCGTCCCGCGACCCGTGCAAGGGTGCGAACGCTTCGACCGATTGTCAGACCGTGCAAAGCCAGAGTTTAGATTGTCAGACCGTGCAGAGCCAGAGTTTAGATTGTCAGAGCGTGCAATGCCAGAGTTTAGAAGTTAAGATGGCGCTCACGCTTGCGCGCGTGACGTTCTGAAGCGACGGTTAATCGATCTAGAGGTGGCACAAGTATGATTCTGGTAACAGGTGGCGCGGGGTACATCGGCAGCGTGCTCGTTCGGGAGCTTCTGGCTCTGGGCGAGACGGTGCGCGTGGTGGACCCGCTCTGGTTCGGGGACTACCTGGACGCCCACGACAGGTTGGATCTGGTCACAGAAGACCTCCGTTACTGCGACATGGCGTCGGTGTTGAAGGACGTGGGCGCGGTCATCCACCTGTCCGGGCTGTCGAACGACCCTACCGCGGATTTCGCGCCTGACCTCAACAACGAGAGCAACGTGCAGGCCACCCGTCTGCTGGCCCGCGCCGTGGCCGAGAAGGCGGAGAAAGAGAAGCGTGAGATCCGCTTCCTCTTCGCCTCCAGTTGCTCGATCTACTACACGCCCTCCATGGCGGAAGAAGTGAACATAGAGGTGATGACTGAAGAGTTGCCGGTCGCGCCGACGGCCAACTACAGCAAGACGAAGCGGCTCGCGGAGATCGAACTGCTCCAGATAGCGAAGCAGTACCCTCATTTCTGCCCGGTGATGCTTCGCAAAGCCACCATCTTCGGTCTCGCGCCCCGGATGCGGTTCGATCTGGTGGTGAACGCGTTCGTCATGCAGGTCTGGCGCAACCAGTTCATCCCGATCTGGGGCAGCGGGGAGGCCTGGCGTCCTTTCCTTCACATCCGCGACGCCGTGGACGCCTACATCCACCTGCTGCACGTACCCACAGAGAAGATCCGGGGCGAGGCGTTCAACCTCGTCCACAAGAACTACCGCGTCCTGGAGCTCGCGCACTGGATAACGGAGATACTCGAGGAGCACCGCGGTGTCGAAGCGCACGTAAAACGCGACAGGAGCAAGGGCGAGTTCAAGCGGAGCTACTACGTGGACGGTGACAAGGTTACGAAGGCGCTGGGGTTCCGGCCGGAGCGAGGGGTGGCCCAGGCCGCCCTGGAGATCTACGACGCCCTGGAGCGGGGAGACTTCGGGGACGAACCGGAGAACGACTCGCGCTTCTTCAACATCCGCTGGCTCAAGGAGACGATGGCGAAAGAAGGGGCAATTTGAGAGTCGCCGTTATCGGCTCGACCGGCCAGCTCGGCCAAGACCTTCTGCGGATTTTCGGTGATGAAGCTGTAGGGTTCGCCCACGAAGACCTCGACGTGAAGGATGAAGCGGGCATTGTATCGGCCCTACGTTCGGCAGAACCGGATTGGGTGCTCAACACGGCCGCGTTCCACAGGGTAGACGATTGCGAGCTGGATCCGACGATCTCCTTCGCGGTGAACGCGACGGGGGCGCTCAACGTAGCCAGGGCGGCTGTGGACATCGGGAGCGGCGTCGTATTCTATTCGACGGATTACGTCTTCGGAGGCGAGGGCCGGGAGCGGGACCATCCGTACGAGGAGGGAGACACCCCGTACCCTCTCAGCGTGTACGGCACGTCCAAGGTGGCCGGCGAGCAGCTCGTGATGCAGGCCAACGAAAGGCATCTAGTGGTGCGTTCGGCCGGACTGTACGGCACGGCGACCAGCCGCAAAGGGTGGACGTTCCCCGAGCTCATGATCAACAAGGCCCGCTCCGAGGGCGCCGTCCGGGTAGTTACAGATCAGGTGCTATCGCCTACGTTTACGAAGGACCTGGCCGAAAAGACGAAAGAGTTGATCGAACACGACGCCGCCGGCCTGTTCCATCTGACCAACGCCGGGGAGTGCTCGTGGTTCGAATTTGCCAGGGAGGCGTTCGACATAGCCGGGGTCGAGGCGGAGATGGAACCGGTCGATTCGGCACAGTTCAAGCAACGCGCCCGTCGCCCACCTTACTCGGCGCTGGACACCACCCGCCTGGAGGCAGTGGGATTGGGACCGATGCGCCCGTGGAAGGAGGCTCTAAACGATTACCTCCAACAGAAAGAAATGGTCTGAAACCTTCCTCCGCCGCATAGAACGAACCTTGCGGCCAAACGTTGAGAATGCGGCAACTATACCCAACAACCCCGCTAGTGTATAAACGCATCGTATTACCTTTTCGGTCATGGCCTCTACAGAGCGTGGACGTAGTAGACAGATGAGCCACGATGCGAGACGAGAGAAAAGGGGCACGAAGAAGGTTGTCACGGGGAGGCGTTGCGACTCACACCCGTACTCTTTTCGGACGTCCCATTCGTTGGGGGAGAGGGCGTTCACGAGGACCGTAAAGACGTTCTCCTGTATGGCCCCGTCGTAGGGGACTGCGAGGCCGACCAGTTTCGCGCCATCGGAAGCCGCAAGGGCCGAGGTCGAGACCGAAGAGCCGCCGGCGGGGGGCATGTAGGCAGAGTCTATCTGGCTCTGGCTGTTAAGGGGTGCAACACCTCCTGCGGCCCCTCTCTTCGACGAGGAGCGCCTTCGGGTCTGATACGTCGCGGGAGGTCTTGAGGAGCCCCGCCGCGTTTGGGGTTGCCTTTGCTGGGGCGATGCGGCCTGCTATGGTAGCGATAGCTTGCTGAACGCTGAAGGGCTCGACCCTGAGATTTGCGATCGGGGAGAGCTTGATGCGGTCTGCCCCGGAGGTGCCGGGTGTGGTGGAGCGCAGTTGTTCTTTCGTGTATACGGGGGGTAGTCTGCCATTGCACCTTCCTCGGGCGGCTCGAAGGGCCCACGAAAAAGCCCCGGCAGGGAACCTAGCCGGGGCGCGGTCTATCGGGTTATGTCGGGGTTACGGGTAGAACTCTTCCAACAGGGGGCGGGTTACTTCCTCCACGATGCGCGCTTGCTGCGGGGTCAAATCCTCACGCCACCCGCCCGGCGTCGCCTTGCGGCGTATCTTGCCCGCCCCCTTCTGCTCCTCGGGGATGTTCTCCCAGGCGTGCGTTTCCACGGCTTTTCTCAGCATCCCCTTCTTGGTGGGGATTTCCAGGGAGACGTAGGCACGAGAGAGGGCTCCGAAGGGGTCCGTCCTCAGATCCTCGTAGCGGAGCAGCGCCTTGCGCCCGTCGTGGGCCTCGAACGCCTGCCTCGCCTTCTCCATCTTGCGTAGGTAGCGCTCGGCCCGAATCCTCACGAAGGCGTCCGGGTCGTCCTTCGCCAAACCCGCGAGCGCCAGGCGTTCGAGGACTTGTGGGTCCCCCGCTCGACCGGCCCACTTCTTTTCGCTCTGCCATCCCCCCTCGCGCCACGCGTCCGCACCGGAGGCAACAGCGTCGCGGGGGTCTCGTACCAGAAGAATCATGCGGCTCTCGGGCAGCGCCTCCATCAGGAGCGGCGCTCCGAGCGATCCGTTCGGCTCCTTGACGACGAGATAGCCACCCCCCAGTTTCGGGAACCTCGACGCAGCCTCCTTCAGCGCGAAGTCCCGTATCGAGGGAATCCAGCTCCCTCTGTACCCGTCGCCCATGATGTGGTGCCTGCCCCGCTTGCCTATGCGGGCGGCTGCGCGCTCGTAGTAGAAGTCCCCGAAGAGGGAGCCAACCAGCGGCTCCTTCCAGACGGCGTGGCCCGGAAGCTCGCCCATCATCCTCGATAGCCAGGTGCTCCCGGTGCGCGCCGCGCCGAATATCCAGACTATGTTCTCTGGCCTTATGCCGCCGCTCTCCAAACCCGTGCCCACGGCGCGAATGTTAGCACGTCGCCGCGCTAGGCCACCCTCGCCAGAGTAAGACGGGCGCCGGAGAGGAGGTTCAGGGCGCTCCCCGAGTTCTGCATCACTTCGCAGAAGAGGTAGTCGGTAGCCCCGCTGAGGGGAAGCCCCTGAAAAGACGCTCCCCCGGTTTACCTACGGAAACAGGGGGCCTTGCCCTTGCGAGGAAAGCTTCTTGCGAGAGGACTACGGCAACAACACACACCCGGAAACGCTTATGGAGCGACGCGGATCAGCGCCGGATCCTCTGGATCGTGGCTGTGTAGGTGGTCGGATCCGCGGGCGTCTCGATCACGTGCTCCCGGGCGCCGCCGTCAGACCAGAACTGGAATCCCCACAGGTGGCCGCCGGGATCCCTCTGCCGCGGCGCGACGGCGTTCAAGCTGTACCCCTCCCACGAAACGATCGTCTTCGGCGCGAGGAAGACGTCGCCGTTGATCTTCAACCGTAGATCCTTAGGCTGGGTCCCGAAGGTGACGGCTACCGTCTGTGGACGCAACTCGATGGACACCGTCTTCGAGAGGCCGAGCGAGTCGGTGGCGGTGAGTCGGACCTCCAGGTAATTCAGATCCGGGTCCGTCGAGTACAGGCCCTCGGGGTCTGCACCCAGGAACGTCAGGCTGTCGCCGGTTCCGTTCGTGTACGGGTGCGCGTGGTTGCCGTCGTGGTGCTGGAAGACATCCCATCTCAGGGTTGGCCCGGTCGCCGGATCTCCGTCGGCGTCGTCCTCGGCGTCGGTCGCCGAGCCGGACGCCTCGATCTGCTCGTCCAAGTGGAAAGTCGACTCGTCGGCCGGACTCTCTATCACGGGCTCCGGCGGCGTGTCGCCGGGGAACACGTTGATCGTAGTCGGCTCGGAGGGCTCGTCCAGGCTGTCGCGTACCGTTAGCGTGACGGTGTACTTGCGGCTCTGCGCGTAGGTGTGGGAGCTCGCGGGGGTGGAGGTGGTCTGTGGGGTCCCGTCGCCGAAATTCCAGACATAGGTTAGCGGCGTGTTGTCGTCCGGGTCGCTGCTCCCGGAGGCGTCGAAGTCCATCGTCATCGGGCCGTAGTTGTTGGTGCCTGATGCCATCTTGACGTCGGCGACAGGCGCCTGGTTGCCTTCGGTGTAGGCGATGCGGTGGATCTCGCCGCCGTTATCGAAGGTGGTGTAGTAGAGAGCCTTCCCGGTAGTCCCGTAGGGACCGAAGGCCATGGCGACCGCGCTCTGTCTCCCGAGACCGCCCTTGAAGACCTCAGCCTTGTAGCCTCTGTCCCTGGCCTTGTTGAGCGTAAAGATCTTGCCGCACACGAAATCGCCGAAGAGGTAGGCATCGTCGTACTTGGCCGGCCAGAAGCCGTCTGGCACGAAGGCGCCGCCAGTTATGGACTCACACCCGGTGTTGTGGCTGTACTCGTGGATTGGAGCCGTGTAGGTCGCGCCAGAGCAGTTCACTTTGCCGCCGTGGTAGGGATTGTCGTAGCGGCCTTCGCAGAGGTTCCAGCCGTAGTCGTTGCCGTCGTCGCCGGTGCCGACCCTGGCCTGGTCGATCTCCTCCCACCTCTGCCCGCCGACGTCGTTTACGCGGAGGACCGTGCCGCTTGCGTCGGGGTCGATGGCGAAGCGGAACGGGTTCCTGAAGCCCTTGAGATAAGTCTCCTGGCAGTAGGTCCCCCGGCTCGTCTGCCCGGTCTCGTTGCAGCGGGCGGTGCCTGTACCCAGGAACGGGTTGTCGGCGGGGATGCTGCCGTCGGGCTTTATGCGCAGGATCTTGCCGTTCAGGATGTTCTTGTCGCGCGAAGCGTCGTTCTCGTACTGGCACCGGGCCGGCTCCGCGTAGTCGCAAGCGCCGTCGCCGACGCTCACGTAGAGGTTACCGTCTTTGCCGAAGTGAAGATCCCCGGCGTTATGGTTGCCGTTTGGCGACTTGATGTTGTCCACGAGGACCCGCTCGCTGCTCTTGTCGACGGTGTCGCCGTTCATCGCGAACCGCGATACCCGGTTGACGGGGTTCTTGTTGTTGGCTGGCTCGCCCACCGGACACTGGTCGTACTTGTTGTAGGTGTAGTAGAGGTAGACGTAGTTGTGGCCGTCCTCCCCGAACCTCGGGTCCACCGACACCCCGAGCAGCCCGCGCTCGGAATTGTCGCAGGTCTCGGGACCGAGGTTGAGTACCAGGCTGAGCGCCGGGTCTGCGCTCTGGTCGTACACGTACAGTTTGCCCGGCTTGCTGGTCACCAGCATGCGGCCGTCCGGCGTGAAGGCGAGCGCGGTCGGCAGGAGCGGAGAGGGATCGTTCACCAGGGTGTCGGAGGAATCGGTCACCAAGGTGTCGGTGAAGCCATCCGGCAGGGCCGCCGCCGGTTTGACATGGAAGGAGTACGCGAGTAGACCCGCTAACATGGCCAGAGTTGCCCAGGTTAACGAGCGTCCGAACACACTGAGTTCCTTTCCGCGATCTCGGACCCCGTCAGGAGGCCGCAAGGTACTCTACCAACACCATTGTACATCTAATATGGTAAGAATAGAGTTATCTAAGAACCAGGCAGGCCCGGTGGCTAGAAGGTTGGTAAGGTCAGCATTGCGAACATGACGCGCGAAGCGAGGTCCAAGTCGGTCCGCAAAGCCGCCACAGCTAGTTTTGGGCCAAGAGGCGGCAGCAGGAAGAACCGTGAAGGGATGAAGTGATCAGGCTGAAGCGAACGATTTTTGTGCTTGCGCTGATGGGAGCGGCAACACTCCTGGTAGCGGGCACGGCGCTTGCAATGACGGTGAGATGTTCGGGCGGTGAGTGTCGGGGAACCGACATGGCGGACAGGATATTCGGCAGCGCGAGTAAAGAGGTGGTCTACGCCGGCGGTGGCAACGACGATCTGTTCGGTCGTGGGGGCGACGACCTCCTCAAAGGCGACCAGGGAACGACGAAGTCTACGGGCAAAGCGGGGATGACAGGCCCAAGGGCGGTTTTGGCAAGGACAGGGTCTTCGGGGGGCCCGGAAACGACCTCGTGCGCGGGGGCAGGCACAACCAGACCGACGACGGGGTACGGGATTTCCTCGACTGCGGTGATGGTACGGACACCGTCTATTACACTCCCGGTGTAGATGTCATCAAGGATTGCGAGGTTCTGATCCCGTCCAAGTAGAGACCCTCTGCGACCCGGCCCTCTCTCTTGTGCAAAGCAGGTACGGGTATCTCTTTTCGCTATTTGACAATACAACGAAGCGTTCGTAGCCTTATGCGCGCAGTCTGCGAAACCGACGGATCCAAAAAGGAGGCGTTGCTTGCCGATCTTCCGGTCCAACAAAGTCCTCTCCGAACAGAAAAAGAGGATCAAGAGCAAGAAGCGTGAGCTCTCTCAGATCAAGCAGGAGATCCGCGCCTTCAAGGGGCAGGCGGAGGTAGCCGAGTATAGGAAGAAGAAAATGCGGACCCAGCAGGAGATCTTCCGGCTGGAGAGGGAGCTGCACGCCGCCAAGAGCGGGAGCGAAGGAGACGAGCCTGCAACGGGCGCGCTGCCCGACTTCCTCATCATCGGAGCGATGAAGAGCGGGACGACCTTCCTCTACAACCTCCTTAGCCTCCACCCACTCGTCGAACCGGCCGCCTCCAAGGAGCTGCACTACTTCGATAGCCTCATTGAGCAGGAGAGCATCGAATGGTACCGCGGGTGTTTCCCGCAGCCGAGGGTGGTGAAAGGGCGGAGAACCATCACCGGGGAGGCTAGCCCCTCTTACCTGTCTCACCCCCTCGTCCCCGAGAGGGCGACACGGGTGGTCCCGGAGGCTCGGTTGATAGCGTTGCTCAGGAACCCGGTAGACAGAGCCTACTCCCACTACCAACAGTTGGCCAGGAAGGGGAGGGGGCCCCGAACGTTCGAGGAGGCCATAGGAGCGAAGGAAGGTAGGAGCTTCGCACCCGAGAACGGCGGCGGCCTCGACGATGGCTGCGCGTACCTGAGCAGGGGCGTCTACGTTGACCAGCTCCTGAGGTGGTCGAGGTTCTACCCGAGGGAGCAGACGCTGGTGCTAA
>Ga0136617_10004787_pt1 | contig 12133 bp, 12 predicted proteins | sample AntDrymUQ3222106_2_FD_129672 | JGI IMG/M metagenome (GOLD analysis project Ga0136617, IMG submission 129672) | Polar desert sand microbial communities from Dry Valleys, Antarctica - metaG UQ322 (21.06) | ecosystem: Environmental > Terrestrial > Soil > Desert | place: Antarctica: Dry Valley...
CCCAGTCGCAGCGACAGCTTCTCGACGGCCGCCGCCAGCTCCCCCAGCTGGTCGCGCAGCTCCTCTCCGGTCACCACGTCGGCCAGCATCACCCGCACACTGGCGATCTCGCGGGCCAGGAACTCGGTGTCGGCCTGGGTGCGTTCGGCCGTGACCCGGTCGTTTTCGGACTGCGAACGGTCGCGCGCCTCTTGGCGGTTCTGGGCCAGCAAGATCAACGGTGCGGCGTAGGACGCCTGCAGGGACAGCAACAGGGTCATGAAGATGAACCGACCGCTCCACGGGTCGAACGACCACGGCGAGGGCATCAGCAGGTTCCACACCAGCCACACGCCGATGAACGCGGTCTGGAACACCAAGAAGCGGGCGGTGCCCAGAAAGCGGGCGATCGACTCGGCGAACTGACCGAACGCGTCGGCGTCGTACACCATCCCGAGACGGCGGGCCGCTCGGGGCGAGCTGAGATCTTCGCGGCGCTTCACCATGATCCGAACCCCACGCGCTACGCCGTCCGGGTCTGATCGGGGCCGGCCCGGTGACGCAGCCGCCAACCGCTGCCCAGCTGACGGTCGAGGACGTCGTCGACGGTGACCGCGCCGAGCAGCTGATGATTGGCGCCGCACACGGCGACGGCCAGCATGTCGTAGCGGGCCAACACCTCGGCCACCACCCGGTCGCTGGCGTCGGGGGCCACCACCGGGTCGACGCTGACGCAGTGGCGCAGTTCCATGCTCGGGGGCTCCCGCAGCAGACGTTGCACGTGGGCGGTGCCGAGAAATTTGCCGGTCGGGGCCTTGAACGGGGGCTGACACACGAAGACCTGGGCCGCGATGCTGACCACCCAGTGCGGATGACGGATCTGGGCCAGAGCCTCGGCCACGGTGGCGGTGGGTCCGAGGAAGATGAGCTCCGGCGTCATCATGCCTCCGGCCGTGGCCTCCTCGTAGGAGAGCAGCCGGCGCACAACGTCGGCGCCCTCCACATCCATGGCGTCGAGGATGCGGGTGCGCTGGTCACCGGGCATCTCGCCGAGCAGGTCGGCCAGGTCGTCGTACTCCATCTCGTCGAGCACGTCGATCAGGCGGTCGAGGTCGAGGCCCTCGATGAGGTGCAGCTGTTCGGCCTCGGGCAGCTCCTCCAACACGTCGGCCAGGCGCTCGTCGTCCATGGCCGCGGCGATCAACCGGCGGCGCGATAACGGGAGCGACCGCACGATGTTGGCCACCTCGGCCGGGTGCAGATCGCGAAGACGGGCAGCCTCGGCGGCCACCTCGCTGGCCGGCGAGAACAGCCCCGGCACTTCGTCCACGTCGATCAGCCGGTAGCCGGGCCGGCGGCGCAGCAGGTTGTTGCGGGTGGCCAGGCGCACCTTGGCGATCTCCCAGAACTTGGCCCCGTCGTGGTCCACCACGCGAAGACCGACGTCGCTCACCGTCTGACCGTCGATCTTGCGGTCGAGGATGTCGGTGCCGATGAGCACCTCACCCGGGTTGGGCTTGAACGGGTGCAGGTCGACGTCCCAGCTGCGCAGGCGGGCGCCGTCGTTGGCCAGGCTGGTCACCCGATTGGCGTTGACGAAGATGCGCCGGCGCTGACTCTCGGCGACGAAGCCCACCACCCGCGGGAAGGCGCCCGGGCGCCCGGGGACGGCCACGATGTCTTGGATGCGCCCGATGGTGGCGCCGCCGGCGTCGAGCAGGGGCAGCCGCATCACGCGAAAGGCATAGATGAGATCGCCGGCCATACGGCGAACGATACGCGCCTGCTGTGGGCCCGCGGGAGTTCCGGCCGATTCGGAACGGCCGAACGAAGCTGGCCCGCCGCAGACCGCACCAAGCTCGGAACCCGGTGGTCAGTCTGCGCCGGCGCGACGGACCTCGACCAGGGTGTCGCTGTAGGCGACCCCCCCGCCCCAATCGGTGAGGGCGTCGTTGGTGAGCGCATTGGCCGAACGGCCGTCGGGATGCTGGGTCGACCACCATCCGAACGGGATGATGGCGACGCCGGCGCGCACCTTGCCGGCGATGCGAACCGGAACGACGACCGATGAACGGTCGTTGAACACCTCGGCCAGATCGCCGTCGGCCAGCCCGCGGGCCGCCGCGTCGACCTGGTCCAGCTCCACGAACGGGCCGCCCTCGGCCGGTCCGTGCCTGGGCAGGTGGGAATAGCCGGTGTTCAGGAAGCGGGTGTGGTGCTTGGGCGTCAGGAGCTGTAACGGAAAGCGGGCGAAGTGCTCGGCGTCACCCTGGGGGCCCTCGGCCGGCGCGGTGAACGTGGGCAGGGCCGGATGGCCGAGTTGGCGCAGCGTCTCGCTCACCAGTTCCACCTTGCCCGACGCCGTCGGGAACACGCCGTCGGCGAACGGGCGTCCGTCGGCGGGGTAGGGCACCTTCAGCCATCCGGCGGCGCGCACCGCGTCGCGCTGCTCGGTCGAACCCAGGGCTTGAGCGAGGATCGACTCGTCGTCGTCGAACAGCGCTGGTTCGGTATAGCTCATCGCCCCGGCGAGGCGCCGGAACAACTCACTGTTGCTGCACGACTCGCCGCGTGGGGCGATCGCCGCGTCGTTCCAGCCCGTCCACAGGTGGCCCCAAGCCGTGACGATGTCGGTGTTCTCCAGCTGCGTCGTGGCCGGCAGGACGATGTCGGCAAAGCGGGCGGTGTCGGTGAGGAACTGGTCGTGCACCACCGTGAACAGGTCGTCGCGGGCCAGGCCGCGGGCGATGGTGTGGGCGTTGGGCACCGAGACCAGCGGGTTGGCGTTCCACACCACGAGGGCCTTGACCGGCGGATCGAGTTGGTCGTCGGTCAGCACGTCGGCCAGGCGGCTCATGTTCAGCCAGCGGGGCTGGCGCCCGGCCAAGAGGTCGGGGCGGGTGATGGCGTGCTCATCGAGGGTGTCGTTCTGGTACGTGCCAACGCTGCGCGACAGACCGCCACCGACGTCACGCCACGCACCGACCAGGGCCGGCAGCACCGCCAACGTGCGGTGGAACATCGCCCCGCCGGTGTGGTGCTCGGCGCCGATCAGGGTGCGGATGGCTGTCGGGCGGATGGTGCCGTAGTCGTTCGCCAGTCCTTCGATGGTGGCCTCGTCGATTCCGCAGATGTCCGTCGCACGCGCCGGGGTCCAATCGGCGACATGGGCGACCAGCTCGGGGTAGCCGACGGTGTGGGCGGCGAGCCACTCGTCGTCGGTCAGGCCATCGCGCACCAGCACGTGCATGATGGCCAGCATCAGGGCGATGTCGGTGCCCGGTCGCGGTTGGACGAACTCGTCGGCCGACTCGGCGGTGATGGTGCGCAGTGGATCGATGACGACCACCTTGGCCCCGTCGGCCCGGGCGGCCTCGATGGTCGGCCACAGGTGCCGGTTGGTGAGCCGGGTGTTGGTGCCCCACAGGATGATCAAGCGGGAATGGCGTAGTTCCAGGCTGTCGAGGCTCCGGCCGGTTCCGTTGGTCATGGTCAGACCGGCGCCAACCGTCGGCCCGCACAGCGCCCGCACGAGCCGGGTGGCGCCCATGTGATGGAAGAATCGACCGTCGAGGCCCATCACTGACAGCACGCTCTGGTTGCCGGCACTACTGAACGGCAACACGGCCTCGGCGCCGTGGGTCTCGATGACTCGGTGGAGGTTGTCGGCGATGGTGGCCAGGGCGTCGTCCCACGTGGTGGGCTCGAAGGTACCGCCGCCCTTGGGGCCGGTGCGGCGCAGCGGGGTCAACAGGCGGTCGGGGCTGTAGACGCGGTCGAGGAACCGGTTGACCTTCGGGCACAGCTCGCCCTGACTGAACGGGTGTTCGGGGTTGCCGCGCAACTTGACGGCGACGCCATCGGTGACGGTGACCTGCCACCCGCACGAATCGGGGCAGTCGTGGTGGCACGTCCCGTTGACCACCGTGGTCCCGGACGGGTGCGCCCCTGTCGTTCGATCGGTGGTTGACGGTTCGGTCGTCGTCGTCATGGTTTCCAAGGTTAGGGCTCGCCGGCCGGTGCCCGGCGCCGGGAATTCAGCGGTTGGCGCGTAGCGTCGACCGCCGTGGTGCATCCGCTCGCTCCGGTGCTGGCCGCGGCGGCGGCCGGATCGTACCCGGATGCCGACGGGGGGATCGACGTGTGGGCGGCCGACGCCGACGGGACGATCGCGGTGGTGTGCTTCACCGGTCATGCGTTCGTGCTGGCCGATGTGGAGCGGGGCGAGGTGGCGACGCGGGCGACTGATGATGCCGGGGGCGGGCTCGGTGGGGCGATGGCGCCCGAGCTGTTGACGTGGCTGGCTGGGCGCGACGGCACGGTCGGATCAACCGACGTGGTGCTGGCGGCCGCTGGCCGAGCGAGGTGTCACGGCGCCCGGCCGCCGTGGGCGGAGCGCGTCGACGCCGCAACCCACCCCCGGGCCCAGCGGGCGCTGCGTCACCGCCGCCAGGTGGAGGTGCGGACCACCGACGCCGGCCTCATCACCGTCGGGAGGGGGCTGGTCGGGCGTTGGGAGCTGTCGGTGGAACTGTTCGGTTCGCCGGTCGCCGGGGCCGGACGCACGCTGGTCGACGCCGGGCTGGGACTGGTGCCACCCGACGAGTGGTGCTTCGCACAGGTCGCCGCGGGTAACGCCCGTTCCCTGCGGGCATTCCTGGGCGCCGGCTTCGTGCCCATCGGCAGCGAGGTGTTGATCAGCCGGGCCGCCGAGCAACCGGTCGCAACCGCGGAAGGGACCGGGCCGACGTCGGAGGGGGAGTAGCTTCGGGTGTAGTGAACGTGACCTGCCCGCGCTGCCACCAGCAGGTCGACGCCCGCTTCTACGGACCCTGCGACCAGTGTCGGGCGACGTTGCGCGCGCAGTTCCGCCAGGAGGGCCGCATCGTCGAGGTGGCCGAGTACGAACCGAAGATGAACGTCACGCCGAACGCAGTCGCCACCAAGGACGATTGACGTCGGCCGCCGCATGCGCCCGGTGGTGTTGCCGGCTCGGTCCGATCCACCGCCGGACCTGGGCGGCGAGCGTCGTTGGCGACGGGTATCGTGGAGCCGCCCGGGGACGTGGCGCAATTGGTAGCGCACCACCTTTGCAAGGTGGGGGTTGTGGGTTCGAGTCCCATCGTCTCCACTGGACGTGGTTGCTGCCGCGGGCTAGGTGATCGGACCAAGGGGTATTCGCCCACGGTGAGGGTTTGGTCGTGGGCCACGAACTCCCGGCCGGGCCGGGGACCCGAAAGATCCTTCCAACACGTGAATCGATCGGCACCCGGGCTGCTTTCCACGGGTGATGAGTGTTGCTGTCGACGCCGGGGGGTTCGTTCTGAACACGGCCGACTTCGCCGCCGCCGCTGACGCCGAGGCGAGATTCGCCGCGTTCATCGAGACCGCGGCGGCACGGCTGCGGCGGGCGTTCGTCGCCCGCTACGGGCTGGAGATCGGCGTCGAGGCGTGCGCCGAGGCGGTCGCCTGGGCCTGCGCCCACCAGGCTCGGTTGCTGGCCATGGCCAACCCCGTCGGCTACCTCTATCGCGTCGGCCAGACCGCCGTGCGGTCCCAGGTGCGTTGGCGGCGGGCCCCGCGGTTGCCGGTGGAGCCCCCGAACGCCGAGATCCCGCTTCCCGACCCCGGCTTACACGAGGCGCTGGCGACGTTGTCACGTGATCAGCGCAGCGCAGTCATGTTGGTGCATGCCCACGGCTATCGCTACGCCGAGGCGGCCGAACTCCTCGATATCCCGGTCTCGACCTTGAAGAACCACCTCAATCGAGGCCTGGCTCGCCTCCGCCGAAGCTTGGAGACTCCATCATGAACCCCGAACTGGCGCAGCGCCTGCGCCGCTACGGCGACACCGTCGACCAAGCTGCGGTCGCCGCCGGGGCTCCGGCCGGCCCGCTTCGCAGCGCGCCACCTTCGGCGCTCGCCGAGCTCGAGGAACACGACGAGCCGGTCGACTTCGCCCAGGCCGCGCGCGTCTTCGCGGAACGGCGCCGCTACCGCCGGCTGGTTGCGGCGGCCGCCGCAGCAGTGATCGTCGTCGGCGGCGCGGCGCTGGTGACGGTCGCGACGAATGGGCCGTCCAACGAACCAACAGCGGCATCCAACGAGGTGCCGGCGAGCGGCGAACCATCGGCCCCGCGCGACGATCCCAAGTCGACGGTCACCACCGTGCGTCCGACACCAACCCCGTCCACGCTGGCTGCGCCAGAGACGCCGACCACCCCGGGCGTCGGGGCCCCGTCGGCGGTACCGACCACGGTGGGCAGCGGCGTGGCCACAACCATGGCGACATCGTCGACGGCAGTCAGCGCCGTGGCCACCACCGCTCCGGCGGCTACCGAGCCGCCCGCAGTGGCGGCCGACGACGGGCCGGTCTCCCAGGTGTGTCCGTTGTACACGCCGAACAACCAGTATCCGCTGCAGCTGTGCAACAGCGGCCCGGCGGTCCGCGCCGTGCAGGCTCGCCTCAGCGTCGGCGCCGACGGCTACTTCGGCCCGTCGACCCGCGACGCCGTAGAGGGCTTCCAGCGGGACAACGCTCTGGAGGTGGACGGCCTCGTCGGCCGGGACACGTGGCGGGCGCTGGGCCTCTCGGTCACCGGTGTCGATGACGATGGCAACCGAATCATCGATCCCTACGAAGTGGTGGGGTGAGCGTCATGGCGGTTCCCGCCTCGCGGATCCGATGGCGACGGGTGGTCGTCACCGGCGCCGTCGCCGCCCTGGCGATCGGGCTCGGAGCCGATCCGGCGAATGCGGTCGGCGTCCGCACGGCCGACGAGCGAGGCACGCCGCGAGCATGTTCGGCCGCCCTGATCGAGGATGACACCGGGATCGCGGTGAGCGACGACGTGCAATGTGCGGCCGGCTTCGCCGTTGCCCCACGTGCCGACACCGCCCCGCCGACCACGGCCGCCGCCGAGGGGCCCGCACCCCAGATGCCGGTGACCTCGACAACATCATCAACACCCACGTCGACCTCAAATCCGGCCGCAACCGTGACCACGCCGGCCGCCGACTCGCCGAGCGAGGACTGCGACGACGCGGCCGCCTGTGACCTCGTCGCCATCTTCCACGTCACCACGTCGGGGTGGGTGTACGACGGAGATCACGGCTACACCTGCGCCGAGGACCTCGACGTGCTGTTCCTGGCGCCTCACACCGCCACGGCGTTCGCGCCGCAATGCAGCCGGGAGCTGATCCCGCCGCCCCCGGTGCTCGCTGGCGGCGACGCCGCGGTCGCGGTGATGTCGGTGCAGATCGCCCTGGTCGCGCTGGGCTACCCGGTGGCCGTCGACGGGACGTTCGGATCGGACACCGAGGAAGCGGTCCGCGACTTCCAGCAGCTCAACTCGCTTCCGACCAGCGGAGCCGTTGGCGCCATCGAGCACGCTCGGCTCGGCACCGGGCCGACTGACCCGGCCGAATCCGGGGCGACCTCGACGGTGCCCGCCCCGACGACGACAAGTGAGGCCCAGGCCGGGTGGTGTTCAGCCGCCTCCATCACCGCTGATACCGGGCTCGAGGTGTTCGGCGAACCCCGCTGCGGAGCGGGGTGGGCCGTCACCACTGCGTGCTCTCCCCAGGTCACCGATCCTGACGCGGAGTGCGAGGACGTCGACACGTTTCATCTGACGCCTGCGGGGTGGCTGGCCGATGGGACGCGGTACGCGGGCTGCGCCGAGTCCCTCGCCGCCCCTGCCGAACCGGCCGCCGCACTGGCCATGTCGCCGCAAACGGCGCTCGCGTTCGCGCCGTGGTGTGCCGGCGCTCCGCCGGAGCGATCACCTGTCGAGCCCGGATCCGTCGGCCTGGCCGTCAGTCAGCTGCAGATCGCCCTGGTGTACGCCGGCGCGCCCGTCGAGATCGACGGGACCTACGGGCCCCGCACCGTGCGGGCCGTGGAACAGGTGCAGGGCGCCGCCGGACTGCCGGTCGACGGCGTCGCCGACCCGGCCACCCAGGTTGCGCTCGGCATGTGAGAGCGGGGTCCTCGGGCTGTAGCGGATAGGACATCCGCTCGCTGCGGCGCGATTCTTTCGGGCCGGCTCCGCACGCTCCGCCGTCCCGACAAGGCGGCCGTGATGCTTGGTCGCCTCGCCTATCGGCTCGGCTCCTCAGTGGCGGGAGCGGGTCGTGGCCGCGAACGTCACCGCGGCTGCGTGGCCGACGTTGATCGAATCGACCGCGCTACTGATCGGGATGCGCACCCGCCGGTGGGACCGCGCCAGCGTCGCTCCGTGCAAACCCTGGCCCTCGGCCCCCAGCACCACGGCCAGTCGGTCGGGCACGTCGAGATCCCACAGGTCGGTGGCGTCGGCCGCTGGGGTCATCGCCCACGTCTCGAAACCAGCAGCCCGGATGGTGTCGAGGTCGGCTGGCCACGACCGGCTGCGGGCCACCTCCAACCGCAGGATCTCGCCCATGCTCACCCGCACCGTGCGCCGGTAGTACGGGTCGATGCACGTCGGGTCGAGCACCAGCGGGTCGAAACCGAACGCCTTGGCGGTGCGGGCGATCAAGCCCAGGTTCTCCGGGTCATTGAGACCCTCCAACACGGCGATCCGGGTGGCCGACCCGAGCACCGTGGTCACCTCGGCCAAGGGTCGGCGGTCGGCGGCGGCCACCACGCCCCGGTGCAGGTTGAAGCCGACCGTGGCCGCCAACACCTGCTCACCGGCCACGTACACGGGAACGGCGCCGACGTGCCCGACCGTCGTACTCGCCAGCAACTCGGTCAAGCGGTCGAGCTTCCTGCGGGCCACCAGTACGGCGCGCACGGTGTGGCCGGATTCCAGAAGACGGTACACGGCGACGAATCCCTCGGCGATGAAGATCTCGTCGCGCTCGCGCCGCCGGCGCCAGGCCGCATCGGTCAGATCGACGAAGTCGGTCACCCGTGGATCGTGGGGATCGTCGACCTCGTCGACCTCGACGATCACGCTGGAAGGGGCAGGACGTACGTGCCCTGGGCGATGGCCGACGGGCGGTCGGCGGCGGCGTCGGCCCACACGGTGACCGAACCGACCACGCTGCGCCGTCCGGCCGTCGCCAGCTCCGCCCGGGCATTGAGCGCGGTACCGATCGCCGGTCGCAGGAAGCGGATGGATAACTCGGAAGTCAGCGCCATCGCCTCGAACCGGCCGAGGGCGCCGAAGACCAGGTACCACAGCGCGCCGTCGGCCACGCTGAACTGCGTCGGCCCGGAGATATAGCCACCGGGGCGCACGTCGTCCGGTCCGGTCAGCAGCGTCGCCGTGGCGTGGTCCGGACCGATTCCTGTGCAGCGGATGCGGCTGCCGGGAAACGTCTCGTGCACCATGGCGTTGACGACGTCGATGTCGACGGCGGGGGGCTCGGCGTACATCACCTGAACGTATGGCATCGTGGGCCGATGATTGTCACGCAGCACCGCCCCGGCACTCGGCGGACGACGCCGGCGAGACCGGCGGGCTGACGTGGCGGCGTGGGATTGTCCGGAGTGCGGTCGCCGCTTCGCCCGCGCCGGCCAGGGTCACGAGTGCGCGCCGGCGATCACGTTGGACGAGTACTTCAGCACGGGGCCGGATCGGGAGCGCCCGATCTTCGAAGCGGTGATGGCTCACCTCGACACCGTCGGGCCGGTCCACATCGAGCCGGTGTCGGTGGGGATCTTCCTGAAACGGGCCCGATCGTTCGCTCAGCTCCGGCCGATGACGCGCTGGCAGGCCCTGTCGTTCTCGTTGCCCCGCCTCGTCGACCACCGGCTGATCACCCGCCGACCGATCCCCAACGCCGGCCGCTACCACCACGTCGTCAACCTGTCCGAACCCGCCGACCTCGACGAGGAGATCTGCTCGTGGCTCACCGAGGCCTATCTCGACTCCCCGTCGGCGTGAACCGTACATTGCGTTCCCCGGCCACGCAGGCCGCTGGTGGCCGTTCGCTCGCTGGCGCTCGCTCGCTCGCAGCCGTGAGATGTTGTACCGGAGGAGCGTTGCGTTCCCCGGCCACGCAGGCCGCTGGTGGCCGTTCGCTCGCTGGCGTTCGCTCGCTCGTAGCCGTGAGATGTTGTGCCGGAGGAGCGTTGGGTTGCTCATGGAATCCCTTCCCTCAGCGGGTGAGCCGGTGACCCGCTTGGACGCCGTTCGCTTGACGGCCTGGCGCGACATGCAGACCATCACCGCCGAGTTGGAACGGTCGATCGACGAGGCCCTACGGGCCGAATGGGACCTCCCGCTCGGATGGTTCGACGTGCTCGCCGCGTTGCAGCGCTGCGGTGGCGACGCCCGCCCGAGCGAGCTGGCCGACGAGCTGCGCCTGGTCCGCTCCAGTCTCAGCCGCCGTCTCGACCGCCTCGAGGAAGAGGGTTGGGTCATCCGTCGTGACGGCTCGGGCGTCGATCACCGTTCGATCGTCGTCGAGCTCACCAAGCGGGGGCGGGCGCTGTGGCGGGACATGAACGTCACCTACCGGCGGGCCGTCCAGCGTCACTTCGCCTCCGCCCTCGACCATCACGACGTCGAGGCCCTGCGTACGGCGCTGGCCCGCCTCGCCGCCGGTAGGTGACGAGTAAAGGAGCCGAGCCGATAGGCGAGGCGACCAAGCATTACGGCCGCCTTGTCGGGCTCGCGGAGCCTGCGTAGCGGGCCCGACAGAGTCGTGTCGCAGCGAGCGGGCAGGCCTATTCGCTCGAGCCCTGCACGCGATCCGATCCGCCTCGATCGGTGCGGTCGACCCTCCGTAGCGCACGACCCACCGGTCCGCCTCGGCCAGGCTCCAGCGGCAGGACTACCGTGAGTACGGTGACGTCCGCCGTGATCATCGATGCCGTGCGCACCCCGCTCGGCAAGCGCAACGGCCAGCTCCGCGATTGGCATCCCGTCGACTTGGCGGCCGAGACTCTGAAGGCCCTGGTCGATCGCACCGGCGTCGACCCGGCCACCGTTGACGATGTGGTGATGGGCTGCGTGATGCAGGTCGGCGAGCAATCCATCAACGTGGCCCGCAACGCCGTGCTCGCCGCCGGGTGGCCCGACACCGTTCCCGGCACCACCATCGACCGCCAGTGCGGATCCAGTCAGCAGGCCGCCCACTTCGCTGCCCAAGGGGTGATCGCCGGGGCCTACGACGTGGTCATCGCCGCCGGAGTCGAGGTGATGACCAGGGTGCCGATGGGTTCGGCCATGGCCGATGGCAAGTTCGGTTGGCCGTTCGGCCCGGCCGTCAGTCTGCGCTACGCCGATCAGGGAGGGCTGGTGCCTCAGGGCATCTCGGCTGAGCTGATCGCCGAGCAGTGGGACCTGTCGCGCCAGCAACTCGACGAGTTCGGCGCCCGCAGCCAACAGCTGGCGGCCACGGCCACCACGGAGGGGCGGTTCGAACGTGAGATCATCCCCGTCGTCGGCGCCGGTGGGGCCATGGCCACCACCGACGAAGGGCTGCGGGACACCACCATGGAATCGCTCGCCCAGCTCCAGCCGGCGTTCCGCGCCGAACACGACGGCGGCCGGGTCACCGCCGGCAACTCGTCGCAAATCTCCGACGGCGCCTCGGCCGTGCTCATCATGAGCGAGGAACGAGCCGATCAGCTGGGGCTGGAGCCGCGGGCCCGCTTCGTCGACTTCGCGATCGCCGCTACCGACCCGCGGTTGATGCTCACCGCGCCCATCCCGGCCACCAGAAAGGTGCTCGAGCGGGCCGGGTTGTCGATGGACGACATCGACCTGGTGGAGATCAACGAGGCGTTCGCCTCGGTGGTGCTGGCGTGGCAGCACGATCTGGACGCCGACATGGACATCGTGAACGTCAACGGCGGGGCCATCGCCATCGGTCACCCGCTCGGCTGTTCCGGCACCCGGCTGATGGCCACGCTGCTCTGCGAGCTCGAGCGTCGGGGCGGCCGCTATGGCCTGCAGACCATGTGTGAAGGTGGGGGCATGGCCAACGCGACGATCATCGAAAGGTTTCGGGGGGAGGGCCAAGCCCCTCCCCCCGAGGCCCCCCACCGGTCCTGAAGCGAGGGTTGGCCGCAAAGCCGGCCAACCCTCGCACGAAGCATCTTCTACGGTCAGTTCGGGTTGCGGGGTACCGATCTTGTCGCCTCACCACGGCCCTGGGTTGGCTGGCGACGGGATCCGGCGGGGCTGGATGGGGCCGCGGGTAGGTTGGAGGG
>Ga0136617_10004788_pt1 | contig 12132 bp, 8 predicted proteins | sample AntDrymUQ3222106_2_FD_129672 | JGI IMG/M metagenome (GOLD analysis project Ga0136617, IMG submission 129672) | Polar desert sand microbial communities from Dry Valleys, Antarctica - metaG UQ322 (21.06) | ecosystem: Environmental > Terrestrial > Soil > Desert | place: Antarctica: Dry Valley...
AGCGTGGATGGTCGTATTAAGTGGGTTCTGCTCCAACGAATAGGACGTGCTCGGATAGTTGATGGGAAAGAGATCACGCCTCGCCTTTTGCGGGGTTCGATAAGAGCTGGTCTTAATTAAGGAGTGTGTATGACGGATTCTGCCAGATCTGGTGAGCGAGGAGGCTCACGGCTGAAGTTTCTGATCGTGATGGCAATTCTTGGCGCGGTGGCGTACACAGCGTATATCTACGTACCGGTTGCTTACCAGGCTTATCTTTACAAGGACCTGATGCAGACCAAGGTCGATGCCGCCGCCGCCCTGGGTACCCCACTACCTGGGTGTCAGATCAATTAACAAAGAGTGGGCCTGAGTACTACGTACCGCCGGAGGCCGTAATCACGCCGACGCAGGAAAACGACCGCATGCAGGTGAGGGTGCAGTTTAGCAAACCAATTGAATTCCCCGGTTACACCTACGTATACGACTTTGATCCACCGCTCAGAGCACCCAGTTCCTGGGTAAGACTAAGTAAAAAATGAAAAGGCGCAGGAGAGTGACTTCCTGCGCCCGTTTCCTGGATCGTTGGCTCGACTACCGTTGAGCGCCGTCGAGGAACGCTTTCAGTTTGCGCGAACGCGAGGGATGCCGCAGCTTACGCAGGGCCTTGGCTTCGATCTGGCGAATACGCTCGCGAGTGACTGCAAAGTGTTGGCCCACTTCCTCCAACGTATGTTCAGATCCGCTGGTACCCAGACCGAAGCGCATTTTGATAACTTTTTCTTCACGCGGCGTTAGGGTCGCCAGCACTTCATCCGTAATCTCGCGAAGGTTCGAAGCAACTACCGCGTCTGCGGGATTCAATATCGACTTGTCTTCGATGAAATCGCCCAGATGCGAATCTTCCTCCTCGCCAATGGGAGTTTCCAGCGAGATTGGTTCCTGCGCAATCTTCAACACCTTCCGCACCTTCGACACCGGTATGTCCATCTTCTTGGCGATCTCTTCGCTGGTGGGCTCGCGACCCAGCTCCTGCACGAGCGCGCGCGAGGTGCGGATCAGTTTGTTGATGGTTTCGATCATGTGCACGGGAATACGAATCGTCCTTGCCTGATCGGCGATGGCGCGCGTGATGGCCTGGCGAATCCACCAGGTCGCGTAGGTAGAAAACTTGTAACCTCTCCGCCACTCAAACTTGTCCACCGCCTTCATCAGACCGATGTTGCCTTCCTGAATTAGGTCCAGAAACTGCAGCCCTCGATTAGTGTATTTCTTGGCGATTGAAACGACGAGCCGGAGGTTGGCCTCGACTAGTTCACGCTTAGCCTGTCCAGTCTGTTGCTCACCGATGACGATTGACTGAAGGGAGCGCTTGATTTCAACCGGCCCGACGTGGTGATCCGCCTCGATTTGCACGAGGCGCTTTTTGGCTGCCGAAATCCGGCGCTTGAACTCTTTCTGATCGTCCGGCTTAATCCGCTTCTTGGTGAGCCTTTCGGTGTAGTTGGTTATTTCGCGCTCTGAGTCGCGAACTTCCTTCTGCACGGCGCGGATGGCATTGATCAAACGCTGTCGCGCGCGCTCGGTCATACTCAACCGTCCTATTTCCTGGGCGATCTCCAAACGAAGGCGCGCCACCTTACGGCGCAGGCGCATCAACTTCTTGCTCTTTTTCCCGCGGGTGATCTTTTGCTCAGCCCGGAGTCTCTCCCATTCTTTCAAGCCGAGCTTGTAAAGCTTGCGGATATTCAGGATGCCTTCGATGGTCCAGTTGCGATACTCCTCCGCTTTGTCTTCATCTCCGGTCAGCTCAGCCTGCTCTGAAAAAAGCACGATCTCGCGAATGTTTGCAGTGCCGGCTTCCAAGGCTTCGCCGATTCTGAGTAGCTCCTTGACGGCAAGCGGCGAACGCGCGATGGCTTTCTGTGTCTTCAGCTGCCCTCGCTCAATACGTTTTGCGATGGCCACCTCGCCCTCACGCGTCAGCAGTGGTACCACGCCCATCTCGCGCAGATACAGACGAACGGGGTCGTTTGTTTTTTCGAGCGCGCCGGCGGAAAGATCGAGCTCGATATCATCGTCGAGTGATTCGTCGTCGTCGTCGGCAACAACGACGGCGGTCTGCTCCAGAAGTCGCTCGTCGGAATCCGCAACAGGAATATTCGAACCTTCGAGCTTTTGAAGCACGTCCTCGATGTCATCTGGTGAGACGACATTGTCCGGCAACTCACGATTCAAATCGTCGAAAGTCAAATACTTCTTGTCGCCACCCAGCTCCAGCAGTCTTTCCATCACATCATCCCGATCTTTGTCGTCAATACTCACTTCTTATCTGCTCCATAGACTTAGGCTCGCAATCGCGGGTTCCGAAACGTTAGTGCCCCTCGGAGAACGTTTGTCGAAACCTAAATTGCAAAGCAAAACCAGAAATCTTAAAGGCCCGTTTGCATTGCTTCTGCCTTGGGCAGTAGCGCACCTCTGCGTCGGGCAAGGTCAATTTGTTCGCTCGAAAGCGTTGAGACTCTTTCGCTATCTCCTGCGCGCTCAGCTGTCGCCAACTCCACCCTTATTTCCTCGATCCGATGATCGAGTTTCATCAGTCGGAAAGTATGGACGCACTCTTCCGGGGCGTAGTGCTCATTGGACGCATGTAGAGACTCACTCATCAAGAGCATCGGCAGCAGCCGGGAAGAGAGGGCGTCGGCTTCCGTCTTTCGGCTCAAACTCTCGAAATTTACATCCGTCCCTTCACTTTCGAGCTCAAGCAAGGCTCGAAAGATGGCGGCCGTCGGGAGATCCTCGTAGTCTTCAGACCTCAAGATAGGCAAGGCACCATGACGTAAGGCCTCATCAGCAAAGAGTAGCCCTAACAGCCGTTGTTCTGCCGGCGTGGCATCGGCCGGTCGGACGAGGGCCCTCTTGGCGCCGGGCTTGGGGTCACCGCCTCGCACAAACTGCCACAACTCGCGCAGGAGCGATGCATCCGAGATTCTTAGCGAATCGGTGGCAATGTCGAAATACTCGCGCTTTTGTATTCGGCTGCGGACAGCGCGAATAAACGGGAGCACCTCCTCAATCGCTGCCTCCTTCTCAGCAGGATTAGTAAGCTTGCGATCCCGTACAGCCTGATCGATTACGAATTGTATGTGGGGTTGTGCCTCGCCACGTCGCCGCTGGTACTCGTTTGTGCCCGATCCTCTGATGAATTCATCCGGATCGGCGTTGTCCGGAAGAACCAGAACCTTGACCTCAAGATCTTCTGCCAAAAGGGTTTCGACTGCTTTCTTTGCTGCCAACACCCCCGCTCGGTCACCATCATAGTTGACTACCACCTTACGCGCAAATCGAGCCAACAGTTTCACTTGATCCGGTGTAAGCGCGGTACCCAGACTGGCAACGATGTTACGAATGCCAAACTGGTAGGGGATAATCAGGTCGAGGAAACCTTCAACCAGAATCGCGTAGCCCTGCCGGCGGATTTCATCCCGCGTCAGGTTTAAACCAAAAAGGTTTCGTCCTTTCACATAGACAGCGGTCTCGGGCGAATTTATATACTTCGCTGCGTCGTCCTTCAGTGTGCGGCCCCCAAAAGCTATCGCTCGCCCCTGGATGTCCATGACCGGAACCATCAGTCGCCCACGAAAGCGATCATATGAGCCGCCTTCTTCTTTCTTAACTACTAGGCCGCTGCGCTCAATCTGGAGCTGACTCGCACCCTTTTGTCGGAGGTGCGATGAGAGCGCATCCCAGCTATCGGGTGCATAACCCAGATGAAACGCTTTTCGCGTCTCATCGGTAATTTCTCTCTTCGCAAGATAGTCGCGTCCTATTCGAGACTCCTCGCCTCCATGTTCAAGCTGCTGCTCCCACCACTCGAGCCCCCACTTGTTGAGTTCAAGCACTTCATCCACTTCCTGTCGCCGTGCTTCGAAGCGGCTGTCGTCACTCAACTTGGGTAAGGGCACCCCGCTCTTTTCAGCCACGATCTTGATCGCGTCAGGAAACGCGACCCTTTCGATCTCCATCACGAAATTGAAAACCGATCCGCCCTTGTGGCAACCGAAGCAGTAGAAGATCTCTTTCGCCGGACTCACCGAGAAGGAAGGCGTCTTCTCCTTGTGAAACGGACAACACGCCATCCAGTTTGCGCCTTTCTTCTTCAGGATCACATAGTCCTGGACCACCCGCACAATGTCCGCCTGGCGTCTGAGATCATCAATAAATGTTTGGGGATACCGCATACTTAGTCTATTGCTTGAGTTCCACTATGGTTGCACCGGAGCCGCCCTGATCTTGCGGTGCGGCTGCGAAGCGGGCAACGTGCGGGTGATCTTTCAACAGCTCTGCGATCGCGCGACGGAGCGCTCCAGTGCCGTGGCCGTGCACGATGCGCAACTGACTGAGGCCACCGAGAGATGAGGCGTCGAGAAACTTATCGACCGCGTCCACCGCTTCATCTGCCCTCTGGCCGATAACGTTTAGCTCGGAGCGTGGAATGTCGTCCGACAGACTGAACTGAAGCGCCGCGTTGCTCGTTGGGCGCAGCTTTGAGAAACGGCCCCCTTCGCGTTTGAGTGGTGTAGTTTCCTCCACCAGTTCGAGATTTTCCAACTTCTCTCGGAAGCGCAGCGATTTTACGCGCACCTCGGCTTCGGCGCCTTTGACGCTGTCAACAATGCCGACCGAGCCAAACGAACTCAGTCGCACACGATCGCCCACGGCGATATCCCGACCGGGTGCTGCAACGTAGTGTGCATCCTCCGGCTCAGGTAAGTCCTGACCCGAAACTTTGAGGGACGCAACAGTAGCTTGACTACCGGTGACGACTTGACCCTCGCGCACAACCCGTACAGGGCGGGAACTCGTACTGGTCGAAGCCGCACTCGGTTCCCGGCCTCGCGAAGTGCTCGCGGCGCGCTGGGCTTCGCGTTTCAGTTCCGCCACCCGACGTTGGGTTTCTCGTTCAAGCTTTAGCCGTTCGGAGCGATCCTGGACAGTGGCGAGCAGCTCCCGAGATCGTCCTTCAAAGTCGTGCACGATTTTCTCGAGCGCGGCTTGAAAAGAAGTCTGGCGCTGGCGTTCTTTTTTGACGGCTTCCTTCTCGAGCGACGCAAACTTCTCCGCGACCGCGGCCCGCTCCTCCTCCAACGCCTGCCTCAATGTGGCGGCTTGCTCGGACTCGTTCTTAATGCGGCGCAGATACTCAGCGGCCTGAAGTGAAGAGTCATTCACGTTTGCAGAGGCGGCGCCTATTATTTCGTCTGAGATTCCGAAGCGTCGAGCGATCTCCAGACCGGAAGATGACCCGGCAACCCCTACGAGCAAGCGATAGGTTGGGCGCAGAGTCTTCTCGTCAAACTCAACGCTCGCGTTTAGCACCTCCTCTTCGTTGGCCGCGTATACCTTCAGACCGCTGTAATGCGTGGTGGCCATCACATACGCACCGCAGGCTTTGCGGAAATGATCTACCACCGCAACTCCGAGCGCGGAGCCTTCCTCCGGATCGGTGCCCGTTCCCACTTCATCAAGCAAGACCAGGGCGGGGGACTGGCAGAGTTCGATCATGCGCGAGATATTGGCCACATGCGATGTAAAGGTCGAAAGATTTGCGGCCAGCGACTGGTGGTCACCAATATCAGCCAGCACTGAGGCAAAGAAGGGAACTTGCGCGCGGCGTGCGGGTACGGGCAACCCTGAGAGAGCCATCAGCGAAAGCAATCCGGCAGTTTTAAGCACGACCGTCTTGCCGCCAGCGTTGGCGCCCGAGATGATCATGGAGTCGTGTTTGTCGTCGAGCGAAAACGAGACTGGCACCACTGCGCCGCCTGAGGCACGGAGGTTTTCTTCGAGAAGCGGGTGACGGGCTTCTAAAAACTCAAGGACTCTGGTGGAAGACACTTCAGTTTGTGATGTGGTGCTTTTGAAAGGATTCGATGAAGCCGAACTGTCACGGACGAAAGACTGTCCCGCCATGCTCACCTCGGGAATTACGCAATTGAAATTTTGGTGAAAGACTGCCTTGGAATTTATGAAGTCGAGCTTAGCAATGGCGTCGGCGGCCTTTTCGATTCCTGCCAACTGGAGCCGCAGCTCCTCCGTTAGAGCGAAAAGGATGCGGTAGATCTCCCGCTCTTCAGTTTCGCGCAGACTCTGCAATTCGTTGTTGGCATCAATCGTCTCGAGCGGCTCGACGAAAGCTGTCGCCCCCGATGACGAGAAGCCATGCGCGACACCCTTAATGTGTCCTCGATGATCAGCCTTGACTGGGATTACAAAGCGGTCGTTTCGGATTGTGACCAAGTCATCCTGCACAGCCTCTTCCGATCTCCGCATCAAGTTTTCCAGCGAACGCGTGATGCTCGAACGAAGCCTTGCTATCTCGTGACGAATACGAGCCAGCTCGGGGCTGGCGCGGTCGTCCAGATCTCCGCCGGGTAAAATCTTGTTGGCGACGCGCGCAGTGATACTGTTCAACTCGCGAGGAAGACTCGCAACGATTTCTGCCAACACGGGCGACTCTTCGCGCTCGGCCATGATGGCCGCGCGGGCCGACATCGCCTGCTCGCAAAGCTGCGCTAATTCAAGAATCGTGAGCGGCTCTAAAGAAGCTCCTTCGACTCGCAGCCGCGCAATCGCCTCTGCCGGCTCTCTGAGTTCGCTGAACGACCACGTAGCGCCGCGCTTTCTTAATTGCACGCACTCGGCTGAAGCAGCGAGGGCTTTCTGCAGTTCCTCCAATGCATCAAGCGGCACCAGAGCGTCGACGCGCGCACACCCCATTGACGTCTGCGCTCCGCGGCGAACGAGCGCCCGCAGTTGGTCGAACTCCAAAGTGTGAGAAGCTTGATCGTTCATGTAACCTAAGGTGGTGAAGCCGACGAGTGGCAAGTAAACAGGAGGTAATGCCGCTTTCAGATGCCCGAACCCTTCTCTTAACGTTCACTTTGATTCTAACACCGGGGAGAGGTTTTAACACTGAGGCCAATTTGTTGGTAGTGTCATTGCCCACCTTCCTTACCTGAAATTTGCTAAGTTGGATAGTCGTTAGCGCGAGGGATCGGCAACGCACGTCTCCAAACGGTAAACGTTGGAATCAAGCCATTCTGGCAAGTACAGCCGTAGCGCGATAGAATGAGGGCTTCTATCATCAATACGAGCCGAAAGGATTGGTTCCATGGATGAATTCGACCGTTACCGGGCGGAGGTGAATGAGAAGTTACTGGATAGTAACCATCTGGGCATCAAACGGTTTTTTGCTCTCGACACGCAGGCGTATGAAGACGGAGCTCTCGACAAACGCACGAAGGAGTTGCTGGGCCTGGTGGCCTCAACTGTTCTACGCTGTGATGACTGCATCACTTACCACATCAAACAGTGCGTCGATGCAGGAGTGAGTCGTCCGCAGTTTCTTGACGCCTTTAATGTGGCACTTGTGGTTGGTGGTTCGATAACGATTCCCCATCTGCGCCGCGCAATCGACCGGCTCGACCAAGTTCTCGACAAACGGGGTGATGAGTCAGCACCCGCGCCCAAGCACGATTGATCGGCACTTCATGTGACAGCGACGTTAATTCAAGAAAGAAAGTCTCTGGGTTGGGAAGGGTGCACCCCGCGTTTGCCCCCGCTCCGCTTGAGCGGCATTGAACGAGCGGGAATATACCGCCCTTCCGGACCATGAGGGTTTTTACATTGAATGGTTCAGCGCGGAATGATTGAAAACCAAATCAGCCTTGCAGTACGTAATTGCAATGATCTCAGAGGAGGGCGGGTTGAGAAGGATTTTTTCCAAAAGCTCGAAGGGTGCGGTGGGCCTTGCGCTCTTCTTATCGGCTATCGTAGTGCTTTCAGCTCAATCTCTCCGCACTATTAAGAGAGGCGCTTTTATGTCCGCACAACAAGGGGTTCGCGTGCGCGCGCCCGAAATTACAGGTGGGCGTGGCTGGCTCAATACAGATAAACCCCTATCGCTGGCTGCATTGAAAGGCAAGGTAGTGCTGCTGGACTTCTGGACCTACGGCTGCATCAACTGCATTCACATTATTCCAGACCTGAAGAGGCTCGAAGAGAAGTATGCGAACCAGTTGGTAGTTATCGGTGTGCACTCCGCCAAATTCGAAAACGAGAAGGAGACGGAGAATATTCGTCGCATCATTCTGCGTTACGAGATTGAGCATCCAGTCTACAACGATGCGGAGTTTAAGGTGTGGCAAAGCTACGGCGTCCGCGCCTGGCCCACTCAAGTCTTAATCGATCCGGCTGGTTACGTGATTGGATCAATCTCCGGCGAGGGCAATTACGATCCTATTGATACGGCCATCGGAAAAGCTGTCGAGGATTTTCGCAAGCGCGGCGAGGTGAATGAAGAGCCCCTTAAACTCACTTTGGAACGCGCTAAGGTCGGAAACCTGCCGCTTGCCTTCCCAGGTAAGGTTTTCGCAGATGCCAAAGGCGACCGGCTGTTCATTGCTGATTCAAATCACAACCGCATCGTGATTACAAGACTCGACGGCACGCTCGTGGAAACGATCGGCACCGGACAGCGTGGCTTCGCAGACGGTGCATTCGATATAGCCAGCTTCTACCGACCGCAGGGGATCGCCCTGGATGGCGACAACCTGTACATCGCTGATACGGAAAACCATCTCATTCGCCGTGTCGATCTAAAAGCACGAACAGTGAAGACAATCGCGGGCACAGGAAAGCAGTCGCACGAATACTTCAAGCAAGGTCCGTCGCGCGATGTCGGTCTGAATTCTCCCTGGGATCTTCAGCTCGTGGGGAGCACTCTTTACATTGCGATGGCCGGCCCGCATCAAATCTGGAAGCTTGATCTCGACAAAGAGGCGGTATCCACGTTTGCCGGCTCTGGTCGCGAAGCTCGCCTCGATGGTTCGCTGCTTGAGGCCGGCTTTGCCCAGCCCTCCGGCTTGGCCACGGACGGAAGGAATCTTTTTGTCGCTGACAGCGAGTCGAACATCATCCGCGCCATCGACCTCAGCAGCGGGCAAGTCAAAACCGTCGTCGGTGGTGACTTGTTCAAATTTGGTGATGTCGATGGACGAGGAGACGACGTCCGCTTACAACATCCGCTGGGCATCTTTGCGCTTGATGGTCAGTTGCTGATCGCTGACACCTACAATCACAAGATCAAACAACTCGATCCGGCAGCGCGCTCGGTTAAGACATTGTTCGGTACCGGCAAGCCCGGCCAAACCGACGGCACTTCACCCTCTCTCTACGAACCCGGTGGTCTGAGTGGCGCCAACAATAAGCTTTACGTTGCGGACACAAACAACCATGCAGTCCGAGTCGTCGACCTGAAGACGAAGGAAATATTGACTCTTCGAATCAAAGGTCTAGAGCCGCCCGCCGCCCTGGCAACAGTTGCAGCGACGGATTCCGATAGCGGGCCAAATTCCGAAGAGATCATGGTGGCCTCGCAGCGCTTGCGCGCAAACCAGGACGGTACTGTTGTGATTAAGGTAGATTTGCCTGCGGGTTATCACCTAAATCCCATGGCACCGCAGCGCTACAAAGTCTCCGTTGAAAGTGGCGTGCAGCAAGTCGGGCTGGTCTCTTCCTCGGTAACCGGAGCCATCGGACGCGATAGAGAGGTAAAAGAGACATCGAAGAATCTGCGTCTGCCTCTGCGTATACCGTTTCGCGCGTATGAAGCGGGGAAGGCAGAACTTCGCGTTCAACTCACGCTCTTCTACTGCCGCGAAGACAACACCGGCACCTGCCGGATTAAAACACTGGTCTGGCGTGCACCTATCTTAGTCGTGACCGATACGGCGGCTTCCAACGAGTTAAAATTTCAGGGAAGAGTCACTGCTGAATGAAGTCGTCTTGGACGCAGGAGTCAATGAGTGTGGCTGGCTTGATTCCGGTACCGTCCGGCGCGTAATATCGTGCCTCCCCTAAATTTGTTGCATGAGTGAAAGCCTTGGCTGATCAATCAGGAGTAAAAGTTGTGCCTGACAAACCGTTTCTCACCGACATCAAGACTTTACGCGAACGCGCGCGCCAACACATCGAGAATGGCGCCGTAACGGAGGGCTATCGCGCCGATCGAGATACAGTAGTCAAACTTTTGAACGAGGCCCTCGCCACGGAGATCGTTTGCGTGTTGCGATATAAACGGCACTATTTCATGGCCTCGGGGATTCATGCCGAGGGCGTGGCTGCGGAGTTTCTCCAGCACGCCAACGAGGAGCAGGGTCACGCGGATCTCATTGGGCAACGGATCGTGCAGTTGGGCGGTGAGCCAGACCTCAACCCAGAAGGGTTGTTGACCAGGAGTCATGCCGAATACGTAGAAGGCGAAAATCTCTTGGACATGATCAAGGAAGATCTGGTTGCTGAGCGTATCGCTATCGACAGCTATCGGGAAATGATCAATTACCTCGGCAATGACGATTCCACCACCAGAAGGATGTTGGAAGGGATTCTCGCAATGGAAGAGGAACATGCCGACGATCTGGTAAGTCTTCTGGCGGAAATAGGTGGCTAACCAAGTCCTGCAGCGCGTAGCACTCCTGTTGAGTTAATCTTCGTTTACCAGATACTTGAGCGTGATGCTTTTGATTGAAGCATCACGCTTGCGTTTGACCACTTGACCGAAAAAAAATCAGATAAGACTAACGAAGACAGGCCCAGCATGTGTCGCGGCTGCGGCGCGATTGTAGGCGCCGGCCAGACTAACTGTGCAGTCTGCGGCGCGTCTACCGCCAGTTCAAGTGCTCCGCCACGGCCGGTTGCTGACCGCGAGACGATACGTTTTGCGCGAGCCGTTTTAGATCGGCCTTACAAGTTCACCATCATTCTGCTGGTCGCAAACTTTTTCGTTTTCCTGCTAATGTGGCAGTCAAGCGGGATGACTTCCGCCGGCTTGTGGGAGTTTCCCGAGCCGGTGCTGATTGCTTATGGCGCGAAGCTCAACCGTCTCATTAACGAACAGCATCAATGGTGGCGTTTTGTTACGCCAATGTTCGTGCACGTCAATCTGCCTCACTTGCTGGTGAACATGTACAGTCTTTGGGTTGTTGGTCCATATGTAGAGAAACTCTACGGGTCGGCAAAGTTTGTGGTGTTCTGGGTAGTCACCGGCGTGGCCGGGGTGGTCGCTAGTTATCTCACGGTGATTAGTCCAGAGACGCAGTTGGGTAGTCTGGGTCGTTTTCTTTTCAAGACAAACGACTTCCCCTCGGCGGGAGCGTCGGGCGCACTTTTTGGATTGGTCGGCGTTCTTTTTATTTTTGGGATCAAATTCCGTCATGAACTGCCGGAAGGGTTCAAACGGGCGTTTGGCACCGGCATGCTGCCGATCATCGTTATCAATCTTTTCATCGGATACCTGGGCCGCGGCCTGATTGATAATGCGGCTCATCTTGGTGGTCTGGTCGCGGGCACGGCTTTGGCCCTGGTGGTGGAATATCGGAGGCCCAGTGAGAGAACTGGTGTCGCTATCACCTGGCAGATCTTGCGAGTTGGTGTGCTCACGCTCATAGCGGTCAGCTTCCTGCGAGTGGCCCAGCACTTCAGGGATCCGTTGCCGCTCTCGGTAGGAGATCAAACTACTCGGAGTTCAAGCAGCACAGGCGCCGCCTTCGTGGTTTTTGCAAAGACGATGAATGACGCGCAGCAAACTTTTTATGAAGCCATTGAGGGAGGCTCGAGTGGCGTTGATGGTGCAATCAAGAATCTCGAATCTGTTCCGCATTTTGACCATGAGTCGGCTCAGCTAACGGAAAGACTAAAAGCTCTTCTGAGCAACGCGAAAGAACTCAAGGGCCCATCGGTCCCATCACCATCTCAGCCTCCAGCGTCTGACCCCCGCAAGTTGCAACAGGAGGAGAATGAGTTGCTACAGAAGTTCGTTTTGTGGTCGAAGGATTACAATCGGTGGCTGAAGACAACCGGGAAAACGTATAGTGGCTTGATAGATGTGACGACACCGCAAACTCCGAACAACTCGACGCAATAATTCGCGAATATACAGAGGAGACAGTAAGAGATGGAAATCAAGAAAGTAGGAGTGCTGGGCTGTGGATTGATGGGCTCAGGCATCGCTCAAGTTGCTGCAAGCGCAGGTTTCGAGACAGTTGTGCGCGAAGTATCTGATGATTTGATCAAGAAGGGGTTTGCGGGTAT
>Ga0136617_10004789_pt1 | contig 12130 bp, 11 predicted proteins | sample AntDrymUQ3222106_2_FD_129672 | JGI IMG/M metagenome (GOLD analysis project Ga0136617, IMG submission 129672) | Polar desert sand microbial communities from Dry Valleys, Antarctica - metaG UQ322 (21.06) | ecosystem: Environmental > Terrestrial > Soil > Desert | place: Antarctica: Dry Valley...
CTTCCGGATCGACCACTACCTCGGCAAGGAGACCGTCCAGAACGTCCTGGCGCTGCGCTTCGCGAACAACATGTTCGAGCCGCTGTGGAACCGCAACTACATCGACCACGTGCAGATCACGGCCGCCGAGGACATCGGGATCGGCTCGCGCGCGGGCTACTACGACTCGGCGGGCGCGCTGCGCGACCTCGTCCAGAACCACATGCTGCAGCTGCTGTCGCTGCTGTGCATGGAGCCGCCGGTCGCGTTCGAGGCCGACGCCGTCCGCGACGAGAAGGTCAAGGTGCTGCGCTCGATCCGCGCGCCGCGCGAGCAGGAGGTCGCGCAGATGGCGGTCCGCGCGCAGTACGGGCCCGGGATCGTCGCGGGCGAGGAGGTGCCCGGCTACCTCGACGAGGCCGGCGTGCCGCCGGACTCCTGGACCGAGACGTACGCGGCGCTGCGCCTGGAGGTCCACAACTGGCGCTGGGCCGGCGTGCCGATGTACCTGCGCACGGGCAAGCGCCTGGCGCGCAAGGTCACGGAGATCGCGGTGACGCTCAAGCCCGTGCCGCACGTCGCGTTCCAGTCGCCGCAGATGTCGACCGGCGTGCGCCCCAACGTGCTCGTGCTGACCGTGCAGCCCAACGAGGGCGTGTCGCTGTCGATCGGCGCGAAGATCCCCGGCTCGCGGATGGCGATCCGGACGGTGAACATGGAGTTCCTCTACGGCACGGCGTTCCTGTCGCAGTCGCCGGAGGCCTACGAGCGGCTCATCATCGACGCGATGCGCGGCGAGGCGACGCTCTTCACCCGCAACGACGAGGTCGAGGCGCAGTGGACGATCTGCGATCCGATCCTCAAGGCGTGGGAGCGGACGCCGGGCCCCCTGCCGCAGTACCCGGCGGGTTCGCAGGGTCCCAAGGAGGCCGAGAAGCTGCTGATCGACGACGACCGCTGGCGGATGATCTAGTGGTCTGTCTCGCACCACTCGAGCGCTCGTGAGCACGACCGACGCCGTCTGGACCGAGCAGGACACGTCGCCCAGCGCGATCGAGGAGGCGTTGCGGCGGCTCGTGGCCGAATGCCACGCGACGATGCAGCACTGCGTTCCCGCGCGGACGCTGAACCTCGTCTGCGTCGTCGACCGTGAGTGGGGCGGCGAGATCGCCAACCGGCTGCGCCGCGTCGGGCGCTACCACGCCTCGCGCACCGTCGTCTGCGCGGTCGAGCCGCGGCGCAGGACGATCGACGCGCGCGCGACCGTGTCCGTCGAGGGCGACGCGCGAGCCGGCGAGTTCGCCGGCATGCGCGAGCTCGTCATCGTGCAGGTAGGCGAGCACCACCTGCGCGACCTCGACACGATCGTCGACCCGCTCGTCGTCACCGACCTGCGCACGGCCGTCTGGTCGCCGCACGGTCATCCGGAGGCCGTCGACGCCCTGACGACGGGCCGCGCCGGCGGCGAGCCGATCGCGCAGGTCGTCCTGCTCGACGCCGTCGACGAGCCCGAGGTCGAGGCCGCGCTCGCGCGCATGGGCGAGCTCGCCGGGCGCAGCGAGGTCGTCGATCTCTCCTGGCTGCGCTGCACGCCGTGGCGCGAGCGGATCGCCGCCGCCTACGACCCGCCCGCGCGACGCCCGGAGCTGCACACGCTGTCGAAGATCTCCGTGCGCTACCGCCAGGACTCGCTCGTGTCGGGGCTGCTGCTCGTCGGTTGGCTGTGCTCGCGGCTGGGCTGGCGGCCGGAGCAGCTCACGCGCCACGGCGACCTGCTGCGCGGCCGCGCGCGCGCCCGGCGCGGCGAGGTCGAGTTGCGCCTGGAGCCCGTCGGCGGCATGAGCGTGCCGGGCCTGGCAGGCGTCGAGACGCGTTCGGACCTCGGCACGCTGCTCGCGCTCGAGCGCGGCGAGGGCGGGCTGATCGCGCGCCGCCGCGAGCCGCCCAGGCGCGGCGAGGACAGCTTCGAGCACGTCTGGACGGTGCTCGGCGCGTCGCGCGGGGAGCCCGGCATCCTCGGCGAAGGCATCCGCCACGCGCTCATGGTGGACCCGACGTTCAAGCCCGCGCTGACGGCGGCGCGCAAGCTGCTGGGCTGATCGGGGACGGCGCCAGGGCAATCGGCCCGGGCGCTTCGCCTACCCTGCTCCCATGCCGCGCCCCGTCGCCGACGGCCCGATCGCCGGCAGTCCCTGGCCGCCGATCGCCGACTATGCCTTCCTGTCGGACTGCGAGACGACGGCGCTCGTGGCTCCGAGCGGCAACGTCGAATGGATGTGCGTGCCGCGGATGGACAGCCCGAGCATCTTCGGCGCGATGCTCGACCGTGACGCGGGGATGTTCTCCCTCACCCCCGCCGACGCGCGCGTGCCCGCCGGGCGGCGCTACATCCCGGGCACGAACATGCTCGAGACCACCTGGGGCACCAAGACCGGCTGGCTGATCGTCCGCGACGTGCTGCTCGTCGGTCCCTGGCGCCACGACCGCGAGCGCTCGCACACGCACCGCCGCTCGCCGACGGACTACGACGCCGAGCACGTCCTGCTGCGCACGCTGCGCTGCGTCAACGGGACGGTCAACGTGCACCTGGAGTGCGATCCGATCTACGACTACGGCCGCGCGCCTGCGAACTGGGACTACACGGGCGAGGCCTACGAGGAGTGCAGCGCGACGTTCCCGGGTCACGGGCTGCGGCTGACCCTGCGCAGCGACCTGCGGCTCGGCATCGAGGCCTCGACCGTGCGCGCACGCACGACGATGCATGACGGCGACCTCGCCTACGTCGCGCTGAGCTGGAGCGACCACAAGGGTCCGGAGACCTTCGAGGACGCCTACAAGCGGCTCGTCCGCACAGCCGACTACTGGCACGAATGGCTCGCCCAGGGCGAGTTTCCCGACCATCCGTGGCGCGTGTACCTGCAGCGCAGCGCACTGACGCTGAAGGGGCTCGTCTACGCGCCGACAGGCGCGATGTGCGCCGCGGCCACGACGTCGCTGCCCGAGACACCTGGCGGCGGGCGCAACTGGGACTACCGCTACTCCTGGGTGCGCGACTCGACGTTCATGCTCTGGGCGCTCTACACGCTCGGCTTCGACTGGGAGGCCGACGACTTCTTCGCCTTCATCGCCGAGGTCTGCGCGGACGCCGACCTGCAGGTCATGTACGGCATCGGCGGCGAGCGGCAGCTCGACGAGCAGGAGCTCGACCTCGAGGGCTACGAGCACTCGCGTCCCGTGCGGATCGGCAACGACGCCTACCGCCACCAGCAGCACGACGTCTGGGGCAGCGCCCTGGATTCGTTCTATCTGCACACGAAGTCGCGCGACGGGCTGCGCGAGACGTACTGGCCGCTGCTGTGCAAGCAGGTCCAGAAGGCGCTGACGCACTGGCGCGAGCCCGACCGCGGCATCTGGGAGGTGCGCGGCGACCCGAAGCACTTCACCTCCTCGAAGATCATGTGCTGGGTCGCCCTCGACCGCGGCGCGCGGCTGGCGAAGGTGCGCGAGGACGACGAGAAGTTCGAGCGCTGGCAGGCGGCGGCGGACGAGATCAAGACCGACGTCCTCACCAACGGCGTCGACGAGCGCGGCGTGCTGACGCAGTACTACGGGACGACGGCGCTCGACGCCTCGCTGCTGCTCGCGCCGCTCGTGCGCTTCCTGCCGCCCGACGACGAGCGGATCGTCAACACGGTCAACGCGATCGACCGCGAGCTGACCGTCCACGGGCTCGTGCTGCGCTACCGCGTCGACGAGACCGACGACGGCCTCGGCAACCAGGAGGAGGGAACGTTCACGATCTGCTCGTTCTGGATGGCGAGCGCGCTGAGCGAGATCGGCGAGCACACGCGCGCGCGGGCGCTGACCGAGCGGCTGCTGTCCTACGCGTCGCCGCTGCTGCTGTACGCCGAGGAGCTCGATCCCCTGTCGGGCCGCCACCTCGGCAACTTCCCGCAGGCGTTCACGCACCTCGCGCTCATCAACGCCGTCATGCACGTCATCCGCGCCGACCATCAGATCGCGCTTGCCGAGCAGCCCATGGACGCCCGCCGGAGGGAACCGAGATGAGCCTCCCCGCGCGGCCGCGCGTACGCGTGCTCCCCGATGCCGAGGCCGTCGCGCGCCACGCCGCAGACGCGATCGCCGGACGGATCGGCGACGCGCGCCACGACCGGCGCGAGCTGCACATCGCGCTCGCCGGCGGCACGACGCCGCGGCGGGCGTACGAGCTGCTGGCGGCCATCGAGGGCTCGTGGAAGCACGTGCACCTCTGGCTCGGCGACGAGCGCTGCGTGCCCGAGGACGACCCGGGGTCCAACGCGCGGATGGTCCGCGAATCGCTCTACGCCAACGCGCGCGCCGAGCCGCCGCTGCTGCACGCGGTCCCTTCGCCCGAGATCCCGGAGGATGCGGCCTGGCTCTACGGACTGGACATCCACGAGTGCGTACCCGAGCTCGTCTTCGACATCGTGCTGCTCGGGATGGGTCCCGACGGGCACACCGCGTCGCTCTTTGCCGGCCATCCCGTGCTCGGCGTGCGCGAGGCCCCGGTCGCTGTTGTCCGCGGGTCGCCGAAGCCGCCGCCCGAGCGGGTGACGCTCACCCTCCCGGTCCTGCGACGCGCCCGCTTCACGCTGCTGCTCGCGACCGGTGCGGAGAAGCGCGAGGCGCTCGCGCGCGCCCTTGCGGGCGACGAGTCGATCCCGCTCGCGCTGCTCGGCGACGGACTGGACGAGGTCGCCTGCGACCTCGCCGCGGCGCCGCACGGCAGCTGACGCTGCACGAAATCCGCCCGCTCGGCTGGCGCCGCAGCCCGACTGCAGCCATGCTTGCGTAGCCCTGCGCGACCCCGTGGGATGATCGCGCGCGCCGGAGGTAGACCATGGCCCCAACCCTCGAGACTCCCGACAACCCGCCCGAGCGCCTCACGTTTCCAGACCTCGTGCGCGTCCACTACCGCTGGCACCGGGCGGTGCGCGACGGGTCGGCCGGCGAGGACGAGATCGCGCAGCTCAGGCGCGAGTACCAAGCTGCGCTCGCGAGCTTCGAGGAGGAGCACGGCCAGCTCGTCAGCGCGTACTGGTGCGCGGACGTCGAGAGCGCCGTCGCGCTGTCGGCCGGCAAGCCGAAGACCGGCTGGGTGCGCCGCGCGCTCTCGGTCTCACCGAAGTTCCATCGCGTCAGCGACTGGGCGACGAAGGACGAGCCCGACATCGCCCGCGCTCTGCACCACTGCGACGAGCTCGCGGTCCGCGCCTCGGAGGTGCTGCGCGGCCGCAGCCGGCGGATCTGCATCCAGCTCGTCATGACCTCCGCCTGCCACCTGCTGAGCCTCATCGACGCCCGCGGCGAGAATCCGCCGCAGGCGTACAAGGCCGCCGTCGCCGCCGAGCTGCGCGAGCTCGCGGCGGTGCGCCGCGGCTACCGCGAGGCGTCCAACGGCGACGCGCAGCTCGTCTACTTCGCCGGCATGGCGGTCGGGATCGCCGCGCTCGCTCTGCTGTACCTCTGCGCCGGAAGCCTGCTCGACAACCCCGACGTGCACGCGTCGACGATCGTCGGCTGCCTCGTCGCGGGCGCGGTCGGCGCGGTCGTCAGCGTGATCGCACGCGTCAACAGCGGCTCGTTCGCGCTTGACTCCGACATCGCGCGTGGCTATACGCTCTTCCTCGGCTCGTTGCGACCCTGGATCGGGTCGATCTTCGGACTGCTCATCTACTTCGCCGTCACGAGCAAGTTCGTGCAGATCTTCCAGGTTCCGAAGGACACCACCGACGCCTTCTATTTCATGTGCGTCATCGCGTTCGCGGCGGGCTTCAGCGAGCGCTGGGCGCAGGACACGCTGACCGGCGGGCTGACCGGGCGCGGGCGCGCACGGGACGACGCCGCCGACCCCGCGGCGGCCAAGGCCGGGCCGGTGAAGGAGTCGGGCGGGCAGCGCGTGCGCGCGACATCCGGCGCCGAGACGGACCTCGCGGCCGACTGAGCGCTCGCGTCGGGCGCGACGGGGCGTTGCGAGCCGGTTCGGGGCTCCGACGGGGCTGATCCCGGTACCGTGGCGGCGTGATCGTGACGCGCGTCCTCTCCCGTGCGCCGGGCCGGGTTCGTCGCCGGGCTCGGTGCGCAGGGCTGGTCCTCGGGTTCCTGGCTGCGGCGCATTCACCGGGCGCGACTGCCGCGACGCCCCCGCCGCCCGCCGAGGCGGGACCGCTGCAGCTCAATGCCGTGACCCTCGTCCAGGAGGGCGTGCGGATGTCGCTGCAGGTGTCGACACGAGGCCAATGGACGGCCCAGGATCTGCTCGGGAGTGGGAGCCGCACGCTCTGCATCGCGCTCATGCATGGCGATCCCCTGATCCCGCGGGGGCGCATCTGCGTCGCACCCAGCGATCAGCGAACCGCCCTGACCTATACGTCGTTGGCTTCCAACGGGACGGCGCTCGCGACGCGGCACCTGGCGTCGACGGTGACGCGCCCCCGGCCCGACGTGCTCATGGCGACGTTCCTGCCCGTCGCCGCCGGACTGCCGGTCGGTCCCTATTCCTGGTGGGCAGAGGCCGCCTGGACGGACGACGCCGCGTGCTGGCGCACGTGCACGGACCGGTTTCCGGATGGCGGCGTCGTGTCCGCGACGATCGGGTTGCTTGGTCTCCCGGCGTGCTTCGGGGCCGCGGCGCGCGACCCGGCCGCGCCGTGCGAGAACCCGCAGCTGCGGCTCACCGTCCAGCCGCCGCTGAACGAGGTCGCCGTGGTGCCCAGTCCGTACTGCGACTCGCTGGAGCGATGGCAGCTGCTCCGGGTCTGCGGGTTCGGCGCGCCACCCGAAGACGCGCAAGCGACGTTCGCGATCATCGGTGACAGCCATGCCGGCGGCCTCAAGCCGGCATTTCAGGTCGTGTCGCTCGCCAAGCGCTGGCGCGGCGTGTCGATCGTTCGCTCGGGCTGCCCGGCGACCCGTGCGCCGAGGCCGAGGCTCCCCACGCGCGGGCGCTCGCAACAGTGCCTGCACTGGAACCGCCAGATGCTCACCTGGCTGGGCATGCATCGCGAGGTCGAGACGGTGTTCCTCGCGGCTCACACCGGCGCCACGGTCATTCCCGCGGCCGGCCAGCGGATGTTCGACGCGGTGAAGACGGGCTACCGCGACGAGATCCGCGCACTGCTGACCTCCGGGCGCCGCGTCGTCGTCATCCACGACACACCCACCTCGGCCCGCGGCCACCTGCGCTGCATCGGCGCAGCGTTGAGCGCCGGCCGGCCGCCGGGGATGGCGTGCGCGAAACGGCGAGCCGTCGCGTTGCGGCCGGATCCGCTCGTGGCGGCTGCGCAGGCGGTGGGCTCGCCGCAGGTGAAGATCATCGACCTCACGCAACACGTCTGCGACGACCGGTACTGCTTCGCGCTCGTCGGCGGCGCGATCGTCACCCGCGACGTCAACCACCTCACGCCGGCCTTCTCGGCCTCGCTCGGGCCCTACGTCCTTCGCGCGCTGGAGCCGTAGACGGCGTCCGGCGGGCAGCGCTGCCTACGGAGGCGTTGAACGACGAACGTCAGTCGACGCCGGCGAGCGCCATGTGCCACGGAAACGATGACGCCCGGCGCTGCCCGGCGCCCGGCGGGTGCGGTGATGGCATGTCACCACCGTAGCCGATGAGGTCTCCGAGCGCTTGCAGCGTGAGTCCTTTTTGCGACGCGGAGCGCACGGATCTCGGCACCGAGCCGCGCAGCGTGGGAGGCGGCAGGATCCAGTGGCTTGAGCGGTCGGCCTGGGGGCTTGTCCGACATCGGCGCTCGATACTGCGCGAGCAAAGGTCCAAGCCAGTCCTCACTCCCGCGCATGCCTCCACCGCGGGACACTTCAGCGGTGCCCGAGCTGACGACCGAGCGACTGCGGCTACGCCGCTGGCAGGCCGGGGACCGAGCGCCGTTTGCCGAGCTGAATGCCGATCAGGAGGTCATGCGCTGGTTCCCGGCGCTGCTCACACGGCGGACCAGCGACGAGCTCACCGACCGGATCGAGGCGGACATCGCACGCCAGGGCTGGGGGCTGTGGGCGCTGGAGGAGCGAGCAACGGGCCGCTTCATCGGGTTCACCGGGCTCGCACGCCCGTCGTTCGAGGCGCCGTTCACGCCCGCGGTCGAAATCGGGTGGCGCCTGTCCCGAACGGCATGGGGATCGGGCTTCGCGACCGAAGCCGCGCGTGCGGCAGCCGGCTTCGCGTTCGGGGAGCTTGCCCTCGACGAGATCGTGTCGTTCACCGCCGAGCGCAACGCTCGCTCGCGTGCGGTGATGCGACGGCTCGGCATGCGACACGACCCCGCCGATGACTTCGACCACCCACGGGTTCGCGATCGCCATCTGCGCCGGAATGTCCTGTACCGGTTGGCCGCATCGGACTGGGAAGCCTCTCTGCGAGCCCGCTGATCGCGAGCTCGCGATCGCACCACCAAAGGCTCGGCGTCCGCGGCTCGTCCCGGCGCCCCGCCTCAGCCGGCGTTCCAGCTCAGCACCGCGTGGATGTCGTGCTCGTAGCCGAGCACCGACAGCGTGCCCGTGCCCAGCACGAGCCGCGCTCCGAAGTCGGCGGGCTGCTCCAGCCAGCGCGCGGCGAGCACCCGCAGCACGTGGCCGTGGGCGAAGACGAGGACGTCCCGTCGTTCGCCGTGAGCCGCGCGATGACGCGGTCGGCGCGCGCGCCGACGTCGTCGGCGGTCTCGGCGAGCGCCCGTGCCTTGTCGCGGCCGCCGTCCGTCAGCGGCACGTCGGTGTGCCCGGTGTGCCGGCCCGACAGCGACCACTCGGTCTCGGCGTGGCGCACCAGCGTCACCGTGCCCTGGCGCCCATCAGAGCTCAAGGACCATCTCCATCGTCCCTCAGCGGGCCGGTTCCCGGACATCATCTCCGGATCTCCGAGCTGTACCACGGCTGCGCGGTGCTTGCATCGCCGGCGGGCTGTCAGTGCAGGCGCAGCGCGACGACGAGCGCGGCCAGCACGGTCGCCGCGCACAGCCCGCCCCACGGCAGGGGCAGGTACAGGCATGCGATCGCAATCGCAACGGCGATCGTGGCCGCCGCGCAGACGACGACGTCGTAACGGTCGTCCGTCGCCGCCATCTCGGCGCCGTCGAGCGCGTCGGTGACGACCAGCACGCCGAGGATCGAGACCGCGACGAGCACGGTCAGGCCGGCGCCGGCGATCCCGAGGCCCCAGCCGAGCGCGACCTGCACCACGAAGAACGCGACCCCCACCGCGCCGACCGGCACCGCCACGGTGGCCGGACGGGCCGGCGGGCGGCGACGCACATCATCAACGCCACGGCTCCCGTCCGACCCGCGCGCGCCCGGCGAGCGCGCTGAGCGGGTGCGCGCCGCCGATGAGCGACGCCGCATCTGCGAGCCGGCACGAGCCTGCGGGGCCGGCCGTCGCAGCGCCTGCTGCGCACTGTCAGAGCCCGGGCGGATCGGCCGAAGCAGATCGGCATCCGTCGAAGCGCTGTCTGGCGGTTCCATGGTCACGAGACCTTCGTCGCATTACGAAACGTCAGCGGCTGGACCGCCCGGATCACGGGTCACCAGAACGGCTGCCCCCGCAGGAGTGTTAGACCGGCGCGCACCGCTGTCAATGCAGAGCGCGCATATCCCCCGCAAGCGCAGGTATGCGCCGAGAACCTGCCCGACCGACCAGGGTCCGTTCCGTCCGCGGTTGGTCGCCGCGCCGTCGCGGTACAGTCATGCGACGCGCGTCGAAGCACGCGCAACGACGCGCTCGCGGAAGGAGCCCCGGGTGGAGACGTCTCTGAAACGGCTCGCGACACAAGGATGGAGAGGCGTTTCGGCGTTGACCGTCGCGCTCGTCGCGATCGTGGGCGCGGCCGGCAGCGCGGAGGGCGACACATCGGCGGCAACCGGCCGGGCCTCGTTTCACGAGGTGACGCAGGGCAGCCGCGCGAACAACCTGCCCGGCGAGAGCATGCGCGCGGGCGGACGCGTGCTGCGCGACGCATCCCAGGCCAACCGCGTGCTGCGCGCGTGGGACCTCGACACCGCAGCAGCGAAGTCGGTGGACTTTCGCCGCGAGGCCCTGATCGTCGTCCTGGCCGAATACCAGCCGACCGGGGGCTACCGCGCCCGGGTTTCCGGCGTCGCCGTGCACGGCCGGCAGGCCGTCGTCACGACCAGCGTGCGCTACGAGGGTGGCGATGTCGCCACGCAGTCGATCGAACGGCCGTGGGTCGTGGTCGCCCTGAAGCGGGCGGCGCTCGCGGGCGTGCGCAGCGAGGTACGGATCCGGTTGCGTTAGCTCCCGGCGCTGCCGCGCTCGGCGTGGTCGTGGCCGGCGCTCTCGGCGCGTGCGGCCGTGTCTGGCGGCAGCACGGCGCCCGGCGTGCGGGCGAGCGCGAGCGCCGCCACGACGAAGCGGCCCGCCTCGGGGAACGGGCGCCCCGGCGGCGGCGGAGCGAGATGCTGCTCGAAGAGGTCGAGCAGCCAGAGGATGGTCGCGAAGATATCGGCGTGCGGATGCTCGTCGCCGACGCCGGCGGCAAGGCGAGCAAGACCGATCGACTCGGCCGGGTCACCCCCCGCCAACGCGCGGCCCAGTGCTGTGGTGAGATGCGCGACGACACGCTCCAGCAGCAGGTCCAGGGCGCCGCTGGGCCCGGGCGCCGGACCGAGATCGAGTGCGTCCTGGCGGGTGACAAGCCGCTCCACCTGCCCGCCGAACGTGGCCGCGATCTGCTCCTGGGTCAGGCCCGCCTCGAGCGCGCAGCACAGCGCGCTGATGGCGCTCGGGATCGGTTGCCCGTACGGCGAGTCGCTGGCCCACAGGATCTGGCCCGGCGGCACGAGACAGAAGACGGTGAGGATGTCGGCCGGGTGCCACCACGCGGTGTCGACGTACACGTTTGGATGCGCCGGGAGTTCGCGTACCAGCCAGGCGAGGTCCGAGATCGCGCAGTGAGCAAGGATCAACCGGGCGTCGGGAAACTCCCTCGAGTATCTGATGGTGTTGGCTCCGAGGGCGGGAATGCCGCGGCCCGCGTGCATGAGCACGACGGCCTTGCGCTCATGCGCCAGCGCCATGAGGTCGCGCACGACGGGCTCCTCCATGCCGAATGCCTCGGCGCGCGGGTGCAACTTGATCCCGGCCGCGCCCAGGTCCATGCAGCGCCGCGCCTCCTCGAGTGCACCCGCCGCGCGCGGCTGGACTCGGCACAGGGCGACGAGCCTGCCGTCAGACGCCGCGACCGCCTCGAGCACCGCGTCGTTGGCGGCGCGGTAGCCGTCGGGCTCGTGCATCGGGAAGACGAGCCCGCGAGCGCCCGCGCTCTGCAGTCCCGCAAGCAGCTCGGCAGGCGTCTGGCGAAACGTGTCGGGGTCGTTCTGGCCGAAATGCGTGTGCGCATCAAACAACGCGGGGCGCCCGGCCTCCTCCATCAGGGCCTCGAACCAGGGGCGCAAGATCACATCGAGGTCGACGGCGGCCATGGCGGCCACCCTAGCCGTCGCCTCAGACGCGCCGCGCCTGCGGACGGCCACGCTCGGCACCGTGGCATCGCCCGCGAGCCACCAGCGTCAGACGGGAGGCCGTGGGTCGTACTGGATGGCGCGCTTGACCTGGCGCGCCCGCTCCGCGCCGGCCAGGCGGACGACCAGATGCAGCGCCATGTCGATCCCCGCGCTGACCCCCGCGGAGGTGATGACATCACCGTCGTCGACCCAGCGCTCGCTTGCGCGGATCTGCACCGTCGGTTCCAGGGCGCGCAGCTCGTCGAGGGCGTCCCAGTGCGTCGTCGCCGGACGCCCCTGCAGCAGCCCTGCGGCGGCGTAGACCAACGCGCCTGTGCAGACGCTCGTCATCAGCGCGACCTGTGCGCGCTGAGCGCGCACCCAGTCCAGGTGCGCCGGGTCACGCAGCAATGGGCGGGTGCCCTGGCCACCGGGGTGCAGGAGCACGTCGAGTCGCGGTGCACCGTCAAGCGCGAGGTGGGCTCCCAGGACCAGGCCTTTGGCGGCGGTCACCGGACCTCGCGGCCCCTCTCTGCCAAGCTCGTATGAGACGTTGAGCAGGACGTTTCTACTGTGTTTGAGGGCGAGAACTGGAGTCTGGTCGGATGCCGGAGAACACGAAGGACGGGACCGAGATCGGTTC
>Ga0136617_10004790_pt1 | contig 12129 bp, 12 predicted proteins | sample AntDrymUQ3222106_2_FD_129672 | JGI IMG/M metagenome (GOLD analysis project Ga0136617, IMG submission 129672) | Polar desert sand microbial communities from Dry Valleys, Antarctica - metaG UQ322 (21.06) | ecosystem: Environmental > Terrestrial > Soil > Desert | place: Antarctica: Dry Valley...
AGGGCCACCGGGGTTCCGCCGGCCAGCCGTACGGCTCGACCGGCGTCGCCGTCATCGAGGGACCCCGGAAAGGTGACGACGCCGATGCGTGCGCGCCCGAGAGCCTCGCCGGCGGGCAGCGGAGCGGCGGTCATTGCTGGCGGAGGTGAACTGTGAAGTCCTCGATCACCGGGTTGGCCAGAAGCGTGTCCGCGATCTGCTGGATCGAGGCTTCATCGACCGGGTCGCTGACGTCCAACTCGAAGCGCTTGCCCTGCCGCACACCCCGCACGCCTTGGTGGCCGAGCCTGGTCAGGGCACCGAGAACTGCCTGCCCCTGGGGGTCGGAGATCTCCGGTTTGAGCATGACGTCGACAACAACTAGGGGCACGAGCCGAGCCTAACGGGACCTGCGATCGACAGACGCCGACGCTCAACATGAACGTCTGGCATCCGATGATCTCCCGCCGGCTCTCGTCTTGCCGAACACTTGCTCGGGAATGCCAAGTCGTGCCGGGGATAGCCACTCCACCGGGCACCGTGGGCGTATGCGAGTGGCAGTCGTCAGCGAATCCTTCTTGCCCCAGGTCAACGGTGTCACCAACTCCGTACTTCGAACCATCGAGCATCTCGAGCAACGCGGCCACAGCGGATTGGTGATCGCGCCGGGCCCCGGCCCGACCAGTCAAGGGCAGGTCCGGGTACTGCGGAGTCCCTCCGTTCCCCTGCCCGGCTATGCGGACTTTCGGCTGTCCCGCCCGTGGCCGCGACTTCGGGCGGCGCTTGAGGAGTTCCAACCCGACGTCATCCATCTCGCATCTCCGGCAGTCCTCGGCGCGCAAGCCGCGTACGTCGGCCGGAGGTTGGGAATTCCCGTGGTCGCCGTCTATCAAACCGATCTGGCCGGGTTCGCGGTCCGCTATGGCTGCTCTGCAATGCAACGTCCACTGTGGAATTGGATTCGACGGATCCATGGGCTGGCCGAGCGCACGCTGGCCCCCAGCCGGGACGCAGTCGAGCAACTGCTCCGCCACGGGGTAGCCGGAGTCCATCGCTGGGCGCGGGGGGTCGACCTTCTCCGCTTCGACCCGGATCGGCGTAGCGCGTCGCTGCGGGCTCAACTCGCGCCCAACGGTGAGGTCCTTGTCGGCTACGTGGGACGTCTGGCGGCCGAGAAGCAGGTCGACCTGCTCGCCAGCCTGGGAGACCTACCCGGCGTACAGGTCGTGATCGTCGGGGACGGCCCGCGCCGGTCGGCGCTGACTCGGCAGCTCCCGCGGGCGCACTTCCTGGGGCTGCAGCACGGAACGGAACTCGCGGCAAGCTTCGCCTCGCTGGACGTCTTCGTGCACCCTGGGGCCAACGAGACCTTCTGCCAGGCAGCTCAGGAAGCGTTGGCCAGCGGCGTACCTGTCGTGGCCGCGTCGGCCGGCGGACTGCTGGACCTCGTCTCGCCCGGCGAGAACGGACTGTTGTTCTCCCCCGGGTCTTCCGGTCACTTGCGCGCGGCGGTCAGCGACCTGGTCGCCGATCATGACCGCCGCCGGGTCATGGGAATTGCCGCCCGCCAGTCCGTACAGGGGCGCTCATGGTCGGTGATCGGAGACCAGCTTCTCGAGCACTACCGGCTGGCCGGTGCCGCATGAGCCGAGAGCAGACAGCGAGCGAGGCTGGCGCCGCATGAGCCGAATCGTGCAGGTCGCGAACTTCGTGACTCCCAGCTCCGGCGGCTTGCGGACCACACTGCGCCATCTCGCAAGCGGGTACGCACGAGCTGGGCACGAGGTGATCCAGGTGCTGCCCGGTCCCCGGGACGAGAGCACGGACATGCCATGGGGGCGCTGCCTACATCGTCGGTCCCCCGTACTGCCGGGAACCGGTTACCGAGTCCTTCGGAACGGGCCAGGGCTGATCCGGCTACTGGACCAGTTGGCCCCCGACCGCATCGAGGTGCATGACCGGACGACCCTGCGCGGGTTGGGGCGTTGGGCCAGCGCTCGCGGCGTACCCAGCTTGGTCGTCAGCCACGAGCGCCTGGATCGTTGGCTCGAGCAGTGGCTCCCGCGACGGTTGCCGCTGGCCGCCGTGGCCGACCGGTACAACACCGAGTTGGCCGCACAGTTCGACGTCGTCCTGTGTACGACCGCCTGGGCTGCAGCCGAGTTCGAGCGTCTGCCGACACCGCAGCTCGTACGAGTACCGCTCGGGGTGGATCTGGCCGGGCTGCATCCTCTTGCGGCCGACGAGGTATGGCGCGCCCACCAACTGCGCGGGTCCGAGCACCTGCTGATCATGGTGAGCCGGCTCTCTCGCGAGAAGCGGCCAAGCCTGGCCTTGGACACGGTGGCCCAGCTGGTCGGGCGGCGGTGCTCGGTCCGAATGCTGGTCGCCGGTGCCGGACCTCAGCAGCGACTCCTCGAACGACAGGCACAGGGGTCGCCGGTGCACTTCGTCGGCTACTTGACCGACCGTCAGCGCCTGGCTCGGCTGCTGGCCTCCGCGGACGTGTTGCTGGCGCCCGGTCCGGTCGAGACCTTCGGCCTGGCGGCGCTGGAAGCACTGGCCAGTGGGACCAGCGTCGTGGTCAACCAGGCATCGGCGCTACCGGAGGTGATCGGTGAAACCGGTGGGCGCAGCGCGGCCGGCGATCCCAACGCGTTCGCCGACGCCGTCGAGCAGGAGCTGGCCGAGCCTGCCGATCAGCGGGCCGCGGCGGCCCGTACTCGTGCCGAGCGTTTTCCGTGGAGCGCGACGGTGGCGGGATTCCTGCGCGCGCATGGCCTCGAGCCGGCCCTCGACGGGGATGCCCTGCCCGACACCGTCGTGCAACCGAGAGGTGCAGAGAGGTCGGGATGAACTTCACGGTCGTTGCCCTGGGTGACAGCTTCAGCTGCGGGGAGGGCGTCGGCCTGGACATCCGCCCCGACCAGACCTGGACCTCGCTGCTCTGTGCTGCCTTTCCCCGAGCACGACTGGTGAACCTGTCCGCCGCCGGCGCGCGAGTGCGCGACGTACGACGGCACCAGCTACCGGCCGCGGTGGCCGCGCAACCACAACTGGCCACGATCATGGTGGGGCTCAACGACGTAATCCGCAGCGGCTTGCGTGCAGAGCAGATCAGCCTCGACATGCAGGCGTTGGTGGATGAACTCCGTGGTGGCGGCGCAACTGTACTCATCGCCCGCTGGCACGACCCCGGCGCGGTGCTCGGCCTACCGACCGGCTTGCGCCGCGCTTTGGCCACTCGCATGGCCTGGGTGAACGACGCCGTCGACGCCGCCGTCGCCGGCGCGCTGGGCCCCCATGCCGTACGGCACAGCATCCGTGATCTTGACGTAATTGTCGGTTCAGGGCCCCGTTCGGGTCAGCGAACCGACAACGACGTCAAGATCACCAGCAAGTGGGGGGTGGGCGTGCTGACCCTGGATCTCGGGTGCGTCCCTGAGCTGACCGACCCCGGGGCCTGGGCCGTGGACGGTGTTCATCCCTCGCCGGCAGGTCACCGTGCGATCGCTCTCAGCGCGGCACGGATCCTGGCCGCCAACGGCACGCCTGGCCTGCGAGTCCCCGAGGTTGCCGACCTGCTCCCCATGCCGCCGGGTGCCGGCGGTACTCGGAGAGCTCGGTGGTTGCTCTCGCGCGGACTGCCGTGGCTGGTGCAGCACTCCGGTCGCGTCGCACCGGCCGTCGCGTCGATGGCCACGCAGGCGATCCGGGAGCAACGACGGGCCGTGCGTATCCCGCTCCTACCGATCCGGGAGCGGGCGGCTGCGCAGGATGTCGGCTGCCTGGTCGGCGTGGTCGAGTCGATCGGCTCGGCCCGCCCGGTCCGTTAGGCCGGCCGGGTCCGTCAGGTCGGTCCTGGCCATCCTGTCGATGAGATCGGCCCTGTCGGCCCGATCGGCACTGTCGGCCCGGTTGCTCGCGTCGGCGCTCAGGCGTTGCCAGGTCGCTGCGTGGCCGGCGTCGGCCAGGGCTCGCGCACTGCGGAAATCGCGCGGCCCGCTGGGTAGTTCATCCAGCAGTCCAGCGACCCAAGCATCGGCGATGTGCGGCATGACCAGGACCCGCGGGTCGCTCACCGAGTCGGCGATCTCGACCCGATTCGCCACCGAGCGCGCGGCTGTGAAGGCGCGCAACACCACATCGACGAGGCCCCTGCCCTGTTCGACCGGTGCCACGTACCGGCGCTCGGTAAGCACGGGACTCAGGCCGCAGGCTTCGCTCACCGGGCTGGCGACCTCGCCGGGTACCGCGGCTCCAGGTAGCACTTCGTCGGAAACGGCTGCTGCACAACGGCCCCGGATCCAGGTCACCGGCGCCAGGCCGCAATCCAGGACGATGATGCGATCCCGAGGACCGGCAGCGGCCAGCGCCGCAGTCAGCGGAACGCCACAGAGGACCCCGCCGTCGACGTGCAGATGGGTGTCCCGACAGCCCTGCGCGTCCGTGGCCGCAGGCAGCCGAACCGGGGGGAAGAGCCCGGGCAGGGCGCTGCTGGCGACCAGGGTGTCGGTCGTCGGGCCTTGCCGGTGATGGCGCGGCGCCGAGCAATCCAGGCAGGTCGTGGTGATCGTCAACGGGATGCGTAGTTCGCTCAGGTCGTGGGCCGGTACGTGCTCCTGGATGATCCGCCGCAACGGACCAGGATCGAGAAGCGACCGCGCGCCGGCGGCAATCGAACGGGTGAGCCCTCGTACCCTCGACCAGCCGGACGGAGCAAGCAGGTGCTGGGTCCGCGGATTCAGCCACCAGGCACGCAGTTGTTCGGCGCGGTCCACCGTCGGGTCTGTGGCGAAGAAAGCAGCGTTCAGTGCGCCGGCCGAGCATCCGAACATCGCGTCAGGGACTACCCCGGCTTCGACCAGCGCCAAGATGGCGCCAGCCTGATAGGCGCCGAGGGCCCCGCCGCCGCCGAGGACGAGAACCGTACGGCCATCGGTCTCGCGGAGCGCATCGGTTCGCCCTCGGTCCAGCGGTGAGCCTCCTCGTACGGCATCGAGCACGTGAACCTCCGGACAACCCTGGGCGAACCCGGAACTCTAGCCGCAGCCCGTGAACCCGGCGTGATCTTGACCTTGTTGCGGAGACACGCCGTCTCGGGTTACGAAAAGCCACCACAAGGTCAAGATCACCGCTGCACGGGCCGGTTAGCTTGCAACCCCTCTACGCGCCGCAGCGAACCGGGCCGCAAGGACCTGTGAGACCACGTCCGCCGGGCGGGAGAGAACATCCGATCCGCTGAACCGCAGCACCGTCCAACCAGCCGCGACGAGTCGGTTCTGCCGGCGCAAATCGTGTACGAAGACGTCGGACTGTCGGTGAATGGCGCCGTCGTACTCGATCGCGATCATCAACTCCGGGTACGCGAGGTCCACTCGGGCGATGAACAGACCCGTCGCGTCGATGATGATGTGTTGAAGTTCCGGTGCCGGCAGTCCGCCCTCGATGAGCACCCAACGAACTACTGATTCCATCCGCGATTCAGATCGGGAGTCGCCGTAACGCAACGCTCGCCGCGCTCGGACCGCACCTCGGTCACCTGCGTGTTCGAACAGCATCCGCGCCAAGAGCGAGCGCGGCGTCCAGGAGCGCAACAACTGATCGGTCGCTGCCAGGAGGTCAGCCGGGGAGAGAACGGTCGCGAGGTCCCACCACGTGCGCGCTGGTGACGTCACCGCCACTTCCTCGACGGTGTCGGCGTCGGCGGGACCGAGTCGTACGGCCTCATGCACGACTCGGTCGGCGCGGTGCTTGGGCCGCAGCGCTCGTGGTGTGACGACGTGTACCAACTCAGATTCGGCGGCCCGAGAAAGGTCGATACCCCATATGCGAGCGGCGCTGTCGTGGCTGATCAGCGAGCCCGGCGGCATCGTGAGCAGAACGCCACGAGCCCGCGTGATCAGATCGTGGTCGTCTCCCGGCGGCAGATACGTGTCACGCGCCGCATGTACCAATTCACCGGTGCGGATTTGCCACGGTGACCAGCCCTGCTCGATGGCTTGGGCACGGGTCAGCGGCATCGGCATCGGCATCGGCATCGGCATCGGCAAACTCTCGGCGCCACCGACCGTTCCGCGCGCCAGCTATCCACACCATGAGCGCCCACCCTTCGTGATCTTGACCTTGTGGTGGTTTTCGGCGCCCGCTCACGGCGTGTCGCCGCAATAAGGTCAAGATCACGGAGAAGGAGAGCGGCGGCGAAGGTCAGGCATTTGGGGGGCCGGGGGCAGGGCGGAGCCGGTGAGCAGTTCGTATGCCGCGAGATAGCGCGCTCGGGTGCCGGCGACAACGTCAGCGGGCAGTTCCGGCGGCGGAGATCCCGAGGTCCGGTCCCAGCCGGATTCCTCCACCAGCCAGTTCCGTACGTACTGCTTGTCGTAGGAACTCTGGGGTTGACCCGGTTTCCAGTCCGCCGCCGACCAGTACCGCGAGGAATCTGGGGTGAGCACCTCGTCGCCCAGTACCAAGCTGCCATCACCGGAGATGCCGAACTCGAGCTTGGTATCGGCCAGGATCAGGCCACGCGTCGCGGCGATGGCCGCAGCCCGACCGTAGATGGCGAGAGTCCGCTCCCGCAGAGCCTCGGCGAGGTCAGCGCCGACGGTCGCGACGACCTCATCGAAGGTCAACGGCTGGTCATGCTGACCGATCGCGGCCTTGGTCGTCGGGGTGAAGATCGGTTCGGGGAGCTTGTCACCCTCGGCGGCGCCGGGTCCCACGGCTGATCCGGCGATGTACCCACGGGCCACGCATTCCACGGGCACCATCTGCAGTCGGCGGACCAGCATCGCCCGTCCGGCCACCTCCGCAGGGACCGGTGGAGTGGCGATCGACACGAGGTGGTTGGCCACGACATCGTCAAGCTGGTCGAACCACCAAGCCGACAGAGCGGTGAGCACCCGCCCCTTGTCCGGGATCTCGGTCGGCAGCACCCAGTCGTATGCCGAGATGCGGTCACTGGCCACCAGCAACAGATGTGCGTCGTCGACGGCGTACAGGTCTCGGACCTTGCCGCTGCCCAGCATCGGGAGTTCGAGAGTCACTGCACCATCTTCGCTCACGTCTACGCTGCACCGTACGCAGGTCCCAACGTCGTGAAGGTGATTCCGTGGTGACACTGAGGCAGCGCCAGGCCCGCCAGGTCGAGTCCGAACGGCGCAGAAGCCTGGCCGACCGAATGCGCGCGGCCAGCCAAACCCAGGACCCTCGCGGACTCATGGCCCCGCGCGCGCGCGATGCGTTGAAGGACGAGACCGACGAATCCGGCGATGCGGCCGTACCCAACGGGATCCGAACTGCAGCTGCATGGTCCTGGCGCTTCCTGCTCATCATCGCCGCCCTCTATGCCTTGGTCTACCTGCTGGTCGAGTTGTCCGTCGTCGTCATTCCGGTCGTCGTGGCCCTGTTGCTGGCCGCCCTGCTCCAGCCTGCGGCGGCCCGGCTCACCGCTCGCGGTTGGCCCAAATCGCTGTCCGCGGCAGTTGTTCTGGTTGGCGGGATCGCGGTCGTCACCGGAATCATCTGGCTGGTCGTCGCCCAGATCTCGGCCAGTTTCGGCGATCTGTCCAGGCAAGTGGGCGAGAGCATCGACTCGGTCCGGAACTGGCTGGTAAACGGTCCGCTGTCCCTGTCCCAGACGCAGTTGAACGACGCCTTCGAGAGCGCTCAGACAACGTTGTCCGACAATCAGGACCTGCTGACCAGCGGCGCGCTGACCACCGCCGTGACGGTGGGTCACGTGGTCACCGGCATGGCCTTGGCTCTGTTCACCCTCTTCTTCTTCCTCCAGGACGGCCGCGGTATCTGGCGTTGGCTGAACCGGTTGTTCCCCCGTTCGGCGCAACCCGCGATCGACGAGGCAGCCAGTCGTTCCTGGCGCACGCTGATCTCCTACGTACGGGCGACCGCGGCCGTGGCTCTGTTCGACGCAGTGATCATTGGCATCGGGCTGTTGGTCCTGCAGGTCCCGCTGGCCATCCCGCTGGCGGCCTTGGTGTTCTTGGGCGCCTTCATCCCGATCATCGGATCATTCATTGCCGGGTTGGTCGCCGTCCTCATCGCCCTGGTGTCCAATGGTTTTGTGGTCGCCCTCATCCTGTTGGGCGTCATCATCGCGGTAATGCAGTTCGAGGGCCACGTCCTGCAGCCGCTTCTGCTGGGGCGCGCGGTTCAGGTGCACCCCTTGGCCGTCGTCCTGGCGATCGCTGCGGGCCTGCTCCTCGGCGGAATCTTCGGGGCACTAGTCGCGGTTCCGATCGTGGCCTGTACGAACGTCGCCACCGCTTACCTGATGCGCCGCAGCCACCAGCCGGAGGCGGCCAAAGCCCCCGTACCGGGCGAGCAACTCGACGAGAATGGCGCGCCGGTGACGTCGGACCCCAGCACTACTGGCTTGATCAGTCCGGACAGCGACAACAACAACAACACGGTCAAGGGACGCTGATCCTGCCCTCCACGGCAGCGAGGGCGATGTCGCTGCGGTACTGCCCGCCCTCAAGCACGATCGTGCGCAGGTAGTCGTAGGCAGCTGTCCGAGCCGCCGCGAGATCGGGTCCGGTGCCGACCACGGACAGCACCCGTCCGCCACTCACCCGCACCTGCCCGTCGGCGTCTCGTGCAGTACCTGCATGGCGTACGCCGGTGCCGTCGGCGCCGCTGACGACCTGCCCGACCCGCGGCTTGTCCGGGTATCCGGGTGCAGCCACGACGACGGTGACCGCTGCTCCCGGATGCCAACGCAGTGGTTCGTGATCGGCCAGACGCTCGGTCGCGGCCGCATGCAGGAGCCAGGCCAACGAGGTGGCCAGCAACGGCAGCACCACCTGGGTCTCCGGGTCCCCGAAGCGCGCGTTGAACTCGACCACCCGTACCCCACGTGAGGTCAGCGCCAGCCCGGCGTAGAGCAGGCCAGCGAACGGCGTACCCCGTCGTCGCAACTCGTCGACCGTCGGCTGCAGTACGGAGCTCATGACTTCGGAAACGAGATCCGTTGGGGCCCAATGCAATGGCGAGTACGCGCCCATGCCGCCGGTGTTAGGGCCGGTGTCCCCGTCGCCGATGCGCTTGAAGTCCTGCGCGGGCTGGAGGGGTACGACGGTCGTGCCGTCGGTGACCGCGAAGAGCGAGACCTCCGGCCCGTCGAGATAGTCCTCGACGACGACCGAGTGACCCGCGGCCAGAATCGCCTCCCCATGGTCCCTCGCGGCCGCACGATCTCCGGTGACGACCACTCCCTTGCCGGCGGCTAGGCCGTCGTCCTTGACCACGTGCGGGGCGCCGAACCGATCCAGCGCGCTTTCGAGATCTGGCATCGCGGTGACGGTGACCGCGTCGGCGGTCGGTACGCCGGCTGCGGCCATCACCTCCTTGGCGAAGGTCTTCGACCCCTCCAGAGCGGCCGCCTCCTTGGACGGCCCGAAGCAGGCGATGCCGGTCGCCCGTACGGCGTCTGCCGCTCCGGCGACCAGCGGCCCCTCCGGCCCGACGACCACCAGATCGGCCGCCCAGCCCTGGGCCAGGGCAGCGATCTGATCCGGGGAATCCATCTGCAGGCGTAAGGCATCCCCGCCGTTCGGCGGTGGCGCGATCGCCATCGTTCCGGCATTTCCGGGCGCGCAGGCCAGCGCCGTCACAGCGTGATCGGCGGCCAGTGCGACGCACAGGGCATGTTCGCGCCCTCCGGAGCCGATGACCATTACCCGCACGCCGCCGGAGCCTAGCCATGAGGCACCTTTCGCGTAATAAGTGACATCAGCCGGCCGTCTGAGCTGACTTTGTACGTAAAAGGTGCCTCGGCGCGTTACGGGGTCGCCGCGGCAGCACGGGAGGTCGTATCGGGCGCGGTAGGGGCGAAGCTCGCCGAGGGGTTGTCCGTGCGGCGGCCTCCATGGCTTGGACGAAATTGGCCTCCACCGCCGTCTGAGCCAAGGGGCGGAGTCGGGCGACGACAGCGGCGAGTTCGGTGGCCTCATCTCCGCTGGGGATCCAGTCGGCCGGCTTGTCGCGAAGCAGCGCATCCGCAACCCGGTGGACCAGACCATCGGCAGCCAGGTGCAGGTCATCCCGCAGCGCTTCGGCCAATTCCGAGCACTGTGGCCCCGACAACCTTGGCCGGCTACTACCTGTCGCTGCAAGACCACGACCGGCGAGAGGCCCTCGCGAAGCTGTCCGGATCTGCCGGTCGAGATCCTGGGCGGGTCATTGGATCGGCTGCTGCCGCCAGGGCACCCCTCTGCCATGTCAGCGTTGCTGCCGGATGCTGACTTGACCATCGCGGAGGGTGCGGGGCACGTGCTGCCCTTGGAACGCCTCGACCTAGTCTCAGAGGCGATCATCCGCGTTGTCGACGCGGTCCTGGCCGACGGTTATGCGCATAACCGCGAAGAAGTGAGGCTTGTGTGACTGCCGTTCGACGATTGCGGCGGCAGGGGCTTCCCTGCCTGATCGCACTGATTCTGTCTGGCGGGCTGGCGGGGTGCGGCGGGGATTCTGGGGCTGACGCCGACGCGCCCGCAAGCAGTCGGGCCTCCGGCGGAGGTGCAAGCGGCAGCGCGGGTGGGCCGGCTCCGGCACCGGCACCGGATGTCTCGGTCGCCGAGACCATCATCGATCTGACAGTCACCAAGGGTGTTCCCAGTCCAGATGTCGGCCAGGTCGCCGTTCCTATGGGCAACACGGTCCGGCTGATCGTCACTGCCGATGTCGCCGACGAGGTACACGTACACGGGTACGAGCTGACCCTGGATCTCGCCGCCGGTGTTCCGGCCGAGCTGACTTTCGTCGCCGATGTCCCCGGGATCTTCGAGGTCGAGTTGCACGAGGGCGGGCAGCTGCTGTGCGAGCTGCGCGTGGAGTAGGACAGCCGGAGCCTCATGGAGGTCCTTGCACACGGGCTCGGCGGGCGCTCTGACCTGCCCATCCCGCTGTGGCTCGCCGTCTACGGCGCAACCGCAGCAGTGCTGATCTCGTTCTACGTGTTGGCGCGGTTCTGGAAAGAGCCCAAGTTCTACGTCTGGTGGTGGGTCGGCCTCGTCCCGGCCTCGTTGCTGTTCGGCCCAGTTGCGCGCCTGCTGAGCCCCATGCGCACGGTGGCAACCGTCTTTCGCGGACTGTTGGGTCGCCAGGAGCGCAGCGATGAACTCGCCGCCCGACTCGGCTGGTGGCCCGCGGTCGTGAGCCTGGCCGCCTTCCTGTGGCTGGAGTTGGCCTCCGACTTCGCCGACAGCCCGCGGGTGGTCGCGGTCTTCCTCTCGGCGTACGCGATCGCGCATGTCATCGCCGGAGTGATCGTCGGTCCCGCCTGGTTCGACCGGGGGAGGGTTCGAGGCGTACTCCACGCTGTTCGCCTCACTGTCCCCGATCGGGCGGCGCGATGATGGGTGCCTGGCCCTTCGCAATCCCTTCGACGGACTCTCCCGATTGACCGCTGACTCTGGGGCGGTGATGCCAGGTCTCGTAGGGTTTTGCTGCCTGTTGCTTCGGCTCGACTGCCTTCGATGGACTTACGCGTACAGCGTTGTGGCGCAACCTGTCCCAGTCGGTGGACGGTCGAGTCGCATCGACGCTGCTCGGGACTCTGGCTGGCTGTCTCGATGCTGGTCGTCACCGGCGTCTACCTGCTCGCGGCACGGTTGACCGCGCCGTACGTGGTGGTGGTGGTGAGGATGGGTCAAACGGCTCGGTCGGCGCGGCCTTCGTGCACTCGCTGGTGCCGGTTGCGATCGGGTACACAGTCGCGCACTGCTTCTCCTTCGCGGTCTTCAGGGCCAAGCCGGATGGTTACTCGGTTCCGATCCGTTCGACCGCGGATGGGACCTGCTCGGCGTCGGCAGCGCAAAGATCGACTACACCGTCGTGTCCCCCGCCGTCATCTCGTTGGTGCAGGTGGCGGCGATCGTGATCGGCCATATCGGAGGAGTGATCGCCGCACACGACCTGCCGTGGAACTCCTGCCACAGTCTCGACTCACGGCCGGGCAGTACCCGATGCTCGCCACCATGGTCGCCTTCACCAGTCTCGGCATCGCGCTGTTGGCTGGATCATGAGGGCGGTGTTTGCCGAGACAGTCGACGTCCTGGCGCACCAGGGCGGCTGGGACGAGATTGCCTTGCTCGCCGGGCCAGTCCTGGTGATCGCAGTCCTCGGCTA
>Ga0136617_10004791_pt1 | contig 12128 bp, 11 predicted proteins | sample AntDrymUQ3222106_2_FD_129672 | JGI IMG/M metagenome (GOLD analysis project Ga0136617, IMG submission 129672) | Polar desert sand microbial communities from Dry Valleys, Antarctica - metaG UQ322 (21.06) | ecosystem: Environmental > Terrestrial > Soil > Desert | place: Antarctica: Dry Valley...
CCGACCGCGAGGCGTTGCGCGCAGAGCTCGAGTCGGTGCGGGCCGACGTCTTCCTCGTCGAGCTCAAGGCGGCCGCCATCGACGTCGTGGCCGAGACGGCCGCCGAGCGTGGGGTGGAGGTCGTCCTCGCCGACAACGAGGTCTGCCCGCTGCCGGAGGAGGACGACCTGGACGGGGCAGTGCGGGCGCTCGCGGCCGACCCCGGCCCCCTATGAGCCAGCCTCGCCGCAGCGATCCCCTGCCGCTCGGCGGAGGGGACGGACTGCCCTACTCGAAGGGACTGATGGCGCGGGCGCTGATGGCGACGGGGGTTCCGGCCGTCCAGGCCTACGAGCTGGCGCTGCGCGCCGAGTCCGACCTTCGTGGGCGAGGCGCGACCGCGGTCGAGCTCGAGCGGCTGCACGAGCTCGCCGAGGAGGTGCTCGGCGTCGAGCTGGCGGTCAGGGCGACAGGGCGGCTTCGGCGCCTCCGCCAGCTGAGGCTCCTCGACGTGCCGATCATCGTCCTCGTCGGAGGAGCCACGGGCACCGGCAAGTCGACAGTCGCGACGGAGATCGCCCATCGCCTGGGCATCACGAGAGTGACCTCGACGGACTTCATCCGGCACACGATGCGTGCCTTTTTCTCAGTGGAGTTCATGCCGTCCGTCCACCACTCGAGCTTCGCGGCCGGCGAGGCGCTGCCTGCCGCCGAGCGCGAGGCCGGCGATCCCCTCCTGCTCGGCTTCCTCGACCAGACGCGCAACGTCCTCGTCGGCGTGCATGCGTCGATCGACCGGGCGCTCGAGGAGGGTTGGTCGATGGTGCTCGAGGGTGTGCACCTCGTGCCCGGGATGCTGCCCCCAGGCTTCGGGGACGCCCTCGTCGTGCATGCCGTGCTCGCGATCGACAACGAGGACGTCCACGCCCAGCACTTCTGGATCCGCGGCTCCGACTCGGAGCTGCGCCCGCACGACAAGTACCTCGACCGGCTCGGGGACATCCGGCACCTCCAGGACTTCATCGTCGCCGAGGCGCACAAGACCGGTGTGCCGGTGGTGCAGAATGGGAACATCGAGCGGGCAATCGACGCGGTGCTGGAGCTCGTCTTCCACTGCGCCGAGCGGCTGCCGAGACTGCCATGACAGAGATCGCGTCCACCCCGACGACACAGGAGCAGCGGAAGCCGCCTGTCCACCGCGCATCGTGCCTGTGCGACTCGTCGGCGCGCGTGACCGAGCGCGCGGCGCTCGCGGGCGCTCGCTGGCTCGGCCGGGCGGATCAGGAGGGAGCCGAGGAGGCGGCGTTCTCCGGCATGCGCGATGCGCTCGAGCAGCTGCCGATCGACGGGCGTGTCGTCATCGGCGGGCAGGACGAGGATGCCCTCGCTCCCGGCCGGGAGATCGGCGCGGGCGGTGAGCGGGTCGACCTCGCGCTCGATCCGCTGGAGGGACGCGGTGTCGTAGCGCGCGGCGGCAACGGCGCCATGTCGATGCTGGCGATCGGAGAGCCCGGCTCCTTGCTCGCGCTTCCGCCGATGTACATGCGCAAGCTTGCGGTCGGCCCGCGCGCCCGCGGGCAGATCGACCTGCGCCGCTCGGCGGGCAACAACGTGCGTGCCGTTGCCGAGGCGTTCGGCCGTACGGTCGGCGACATCACGACGATCGTGCTCGACAGGCCTCGGCACCACGACCTGATCGAGGAGCTGCGTGAAGCCGGGTCGCGTATCAAGCTGATCCAGGACGGCACCGTGACAGCCTCCATCTCGGTTGCCATCCGCGGGACGAACGACCACCTGGCGATCGGGATCGGTGGCACGCGCCAGGCCGTGCTCTCGGCCGCGGCGCTGCGCTGCCTCGGCGGCGAGTTGCAGACCCAGCTCTGGCCGACGAGCCGCCTCGAGATCGAGCAGGCGCGGGAGCAGGGGATCGAAGACGTCGAGCGCATCTTCACGACCGAGGAGCTCGCCCGGGGTGAGGTGATCGTGACGGCGACGGGCGTCTCGAACGGCGATCTGCTGCGCGGGGTGCGCTTCTACGCAGACAGCGCGCGCACGCAGTCGCTTGTCATGTGCACCCGCTGCAACTGGGTGCGCTTCGTCGACGGGCTCCACTTCTTCACGCGTGAGCGCCGCGAGGAAGTGCGACTGCTCCAGTAACGAGGCTCGAGGTCAGCCGAAGCCGAGGATGAACTTGGCATCCTCGGACATGCGCTCGGGCGTCCAGGGCGGCTCCCAGGTGAGCTCGACCTCGACGTCCTCGACGCCCGGCACGGCCGCGGCGGCGTCGTGAATCCCCTCCTGGATCATGGGCCCGGCGGGGCAGCCCATGGAGGTCAGGCTGTGGATCACCTTCACCCTCGGCCCCTCGATCTCGACGTCATACATCAGCCCGAGCTCGACGATGTCCATGCCGAGCTCCGGATCCTCGACCTCGCGCAGAGCCTCGACTACCTCTTCTTTCGTGGGCATGCAAACATAGTAGACGTAGGGGGAAACGTGCCGTTTGCCCCCACGGACACCCCTTCGCTGCAGGCGCTTGGTCGGTCCGCGAGGTGGCCTCCCGCCTCGGCTCCGGCCAGGAGCACCAGAAGCGCACGTCCCGAGCGTGCCTGCCGCCGGGCTGACGCGCGGCGGTCGGCCTCCACCCTGCCTCTGATCTCGAGTCACAGGACGCGCGCGATCTGTGATTGCGAGTCAACAGCGATAGTGCAACAACGGGGTCAGGTCTCAAGATCGAACACCCGCCAGGGCGGGTCAGGTCTCGACCGAGCCTCTACGCCGGGATTCGCAGCACGATCTTGCCGAGCTGCTCGCCGGCCTCGAGGCGCTCGTGCGCTGCTCGGGTCTCCTTCAGGGGGAACACCTCGTCCACCACCGGTTGCGCGCGGCCGCTCGTGACGAGCTCGAAGGCGCCCTCGAAGTCTGCCTTCGTGCCCATCGAGGAGCCGAGGATGGTCAGCTGCTTCCACCAGATCCGGTGCAGCGCGGCCGGGGGATTAGGCCCCGATGTGGCGCCGCACACAGTCACGCGCCCGCCGTGCCCGACGACCGCGAGCGACGTCTTCCACGTCGCCTCGCCGACGTGCTCGACGACGACGTCCGCGCCGCGGCCGCCCGTGATGCGCTTCACCTCGCCGGCGACGTCCCCGCTCGCGTGGTTGACCCCGGCGTCGGCTCCGAGCTCGGCTGCCCGCGCCAGCTTGGCGTCGCTCGAGGAGGTGACGATCACCCGCGCGCCGAGCGCCTTGGCAATCGAGAGGGCGGCGGTGGCGACCCCGCTGCCGATGCCCCAGACGAAGACCCACTCGTCCCGCTGCACCCTCGCCTTCGTGACGAGCATGCGGTAGGCGGTCTCGAAGACGAGCGGGAAGGCGGCCGCCTCCTCGAAGCCGAGCGTGTCCGGGATGGGGTAGACGTTCTCCGCCGGAATGACGATGAGCTCGGCATGCGTTCCCTGCGTGTGCTCGCCGACGACGTTGATCGTCTCGCCGTGCTCGAGGCCCGGGTTGATCACGACGCGCTGCCCGAGCTCGAGCCCCGTGACCCCCTCGCCGAGACCGGCCACCACACCTGCTCCGTCGGCTCCCAGGATGCGCGGCTTGGGCACCGAGGGCAGGCCCTTGCGAACCCAGACGTCGAGGTGGTTGAGCGATGCAGCCCGCAGCGCGATCAGCACCTCGCCGGGGCCGGGGGAGGGATCGGGAGCCTCCTCGAAGCGGAGCACCTCCGGCCCGCCGTCCTCGTGGATCCGGATGGCCAGCATGCGGCGGCATCGTAGGCAGAATGCAGCCGTGACCGCGGCGGAGCTGCAGAAGCTCGGCGAAGAGCTCGGACTCGACGCGGTGGGCGCGTGCCCCGCCGAGCCCTACGCGAACACGGAGCGCCATATCCGGGAACGAAGCGCGCGCGGCCTCTTCGCCGACATGCGCTTCACGATGGCGAGGCCGGAGGTCTCGTGCCACCCCGAGCATCTGATTCCGGACGCGCGCACGGTCGTCTCGGCCGCCCTCTGCTACTACCTGCCCGCGGAGCCGCCCGGGCCGGGGGAGGGCCGGCTGCCGCGCTACACGTGGAGCGACGGCTACGCCGAGCTACGCGATCGGCTCGACGCGCTCGGCCGGGCGCTCGGCGGCTCCTATCGCGTGCTCGTGGACGCGAATCAGCACGTCGACCGCGAGGCCGCCGCCCGCTCCGGCGTCGGCTTCTATGGGAAGAACACGCTCCTGATCACGCGCCGGCACGGGTCGTGGGTCGTGCTCGGCACGCTCGTCACCGACGTCGAGCTCGAGTCGACGCCACCGCTCGGCCTCGACTGCGGCTCCTGCACGCTCTGCATCGAGGCCTGCCCGACCGGGGCGCTCGACGAGCCCGGCACGCTCGACGCCACGAAGTGTCTCTCCTACTGGACACAGGCCGGCTCCGCGATCCCGGAGGACTACCGCGTGGCGCTCGGCGACCAGGTCTACGGCTGCGACATTTGCCAGGACGTCTGTCCCTGGAACCGCGGCATCGCCAAACGGCGAGCCGCAGAGCCGCTCCCGCAGGATGCTGAGCCGCACGTGTCGCTCGTGGACTGGCTCGCAGCCGAGGAGGCTGAGCTGCGCAGGCGCTACGAGCGCCTGTTCGTGCCGAGGAACGAGGGCCGCTACCTGAAACGCAACGCCCTCGTCGCCCTCGGGAACTCCGGTGGCCCCGAGCATCGCGCTGCTGCAACCGCGCTGCTCGACCACCCCGACGCGCTGCTGCGGGAGCAGGCGGCGTGGACGGTGAGACGGCTCGACGAACGGCACGGGGCGTGAACGGGACCGTCGACGGCGTCGAGCAGCTCAACCGGTGGTCTCCCCAGATCCGGCTGGCCGCGGCCGGGCTCGCCGTCGTCTACGTCGCCCTGCGGCGTGACGAGCTGCCGGCCGGGCACGAGCCATTTCTCTGGGCCATCTGCGTCGTCTTCGCGTCCGCTGCGGTCGCCTTGCTCGTCGGCATCAGACGCACGGACGAGGTTCGCCGCGCGCGCCTCGACGTGGCAGCGCTCGCCCTCGACGTGCTCGCCGTCTTCGGTTTCATTTTTCTCTTCTCCTACGACCCGGGCCAGCCCCTGCGCTCGCTCGTCTTCCTCCTCGTCGTTGAGGCGGGGCTTCGCTTCGGTCTGCGGGGCGGAATCGGCGTGGCAGTCGCCTCGCTGCCGTTGCTCCTCGTGGTCGAGGTCTGGCGCGTGCTGCGGTTCGACTACGACCTCCAGCCCGAGTCGATCGTCGTGCGCATGGGGCTCGTGCTCCTGGTCGGCACCGTGGTTGGGCAGCTTGTGTCAGAGCTGGTGGGGGAGCGTCGCCGAGCGGTGACGCGTGCTGAGGAGGCGGAGCGCTTTCGGGACGCGCTCGGGCGCCGAGTCGACCTGCTGGAGGCATCCAACCGTTGCGCGCGCGCCCTGGGATCGTCGCTCGAGCTCGAGCAGGCCTCACAGGCGTTCAGCCGCGAGCTGCGCGGGCTCGTGCCCTTCGACCGCATGGCGATCGTGCTCGCCGAGGACGAGCAGCTGCGGGTGATCACCGACACGGAGCCGAGCGGCGGGTTTCCTCGCTCGTTGCTTGCGTCCGCGCTCGAGGGGCGGCTCGCGGTGCACGAGGATCTGGCCGGCGCCGCGGATCCCGACGAGCGTGCGCTCGTCGAAGTGGGACTGCGCTGTCTGCTGGCCGCTCCGCTGCTCGCCGGCGCGAGGGCGGTCGGCGTCCTCGTTCTGGCGCGCTCGCAACCCCGATCGTTCAGCACCGAGGAGACCGAGCTCGTGAGCCTGCTCGGCCGTCTCGTCGCGACGGCTGTGCAGAACATGCGCGCCTACGAAGCCGAGCGGGAGACCGCGGAGGAGCTGCGCCGCCTCTCGGCTCTCCGGGCAGACTTCGTCTCGCTCGTCTCGCACGAGTTGCGCAGCCCACTCGCGGCCGCCATCGGCTCCGCCATCACCTTGCGGGAGCGCTGGCAGCAGCTCACTCCGCCCCAGCGTGAGTCGTTCCTCTCCCTCATCGTCGACGAGACGCGCCGCTGCGCGATGCTCGTCGGCGACGTGCTCGACACCTCGCGCATCGAGGGCGGCACGTTCAGCTACCACTTCACCGACCTCGACGTGGCCCCGCTCGTCGAGGACGCCGTTGCCTCGGCGAGGGTTGGCCAGGATCGAGTTCGGGTGACCGCGTCCGTGCCGGGCGCACTTCCGGTGCGCGGCGACCGCGAGCGGCTGCGCCAGGTCCTCACGAACCTGATCGACAATGCTGTCAAGTACTCGCCCTTGACCGAGGCCGTCGAGGTGAGCGGATTGCGGCGCGACGGCTGCGTGCTCGTCGAGGTCAGCGACCGGGGCCCGGGAGTCGCGCCGGAGGCGCAAGCCCTCATCTTCGAGAAGTTCGGCCGAGGTACAGCGGGCGCGAGCGGCAAGCCGGGCACGGGCCTCGGCCTCTTCATCGCGCGCTCCATCGCCGAGGCTCACGGGGGGTCGCTCGACGTGCGCTCGGCTCCCCCGGCGGGAGCGACCTTCACGCTCACGCTGCCCGCGGGCGAGGACAAGGGGCGAAGCGGACACTGACGTTGTATCGAGGCGGCGTCAGATCCTGAGACCTGACCCCGTCTGGTGCGTCGCGCCCGGTCAGCCGCCAGGCCGTCGTAGACGAGCCTCAGCGCACGGGTGCGGCGGCGAGCGCCTCGCGCAGCTCGGTCGCCCTCGCCGCGATGCCGCGGCGCAGGTCGTCCGGATCCAGCACGATCGCCTCGCCGCGGAGCGAGAAGATCTCCCCCACGAGCCAGTCGGTGCTGCCGACGGCGGCCTCCTGGAGAGCTGCGCCGTCTGCGAGCGGCCGCGCGTCGCCTCGCTCGACCCGCCAGCGGGCGATCGCGGGGGAGTACCAGATGCGCGCGTGGCGCGCGTGACGCAGCCCGTGCGGCTGGAACGCGCCGCGGCCTTCGAAGGGCTCGTCGGTCAGACGAGCCCTGCGCATCCGGTCGAGGCGGAAGCTGCGCTCGCCGTCGTTCGTCCGATCCCACGTGTGCACGTACCAGTGGGGCAGGCGCCGCTCGAGGGCGTAGGGCTCGACGACACGGGTGGACGAGCGATCCTCGCCCTCCTTCAGGTACTCGAGCTCGACGAGGCGGTGATCGCGGATGCCGTTGGTCAGCGCAGCGACGAGATCCTCCTCCTCGAGGTTCGCCTTCGGCTCGGGCGTCTGGCTGAGCTCGAACTCGCCGAAGGTCTCCTCGAGCTTCCGACGCACTCCCTCGAGTGGGGTGTGCGCGTCGGCGGCGATCATCGGGCCGACGAAGTCGAGCGCGAGGCGGATGGCCCGTGCCTCAAGCGGCGTGAGCCGTGGCGGCAGGCGGAACGTATCGCCGTAGAGCTCCTTGTCGACGCGGATCGAGTCTCCGTCCAGCTCGGCGTAGACGGTGTAGCAGCCTCCGCCGAAGTTGACGAGATTCAGCAGCGAAAGGTGCTCGTAGAGGAGCTCCGGCGGAATGGAGAAACGCTCGACCACCTCGGCGGCCTGTACGACCCCGCTCGGCTCGTCGCCGCACGCGGCGAGGAGGTAGGCCAGCAACGCCTGGAGGACGGCGAAGCGCTCGGGCGCCACGGGCGGCGCCGGGCGCTCGTGTGCGACCTCGACCTCGACCTCGGGCTCGGATGTGGCGCGGTCCGCGCCCGCCTCGAGCGGGGCGCCGGTATGGCGCTCCCGGACGCGATCGAGGCTTCCGAACACCTCGGCGCGGAGCTCCTCCGGCTCGAGCGGCACCGCCCGGCCGTCCTGGCGGAGGATCCACGAGGCCAACAGCGGAATGCTCGAGTACTCGGTGCGAAAGACGCCGTCCTCCAGGCGGCCGCCGTTACCGAAGGTGCGCTCGACCCACCAGGCGGTCTCCGGCGCCACCTCGATGCGGGCCTCGCCCACCACCTCTCCCACCTGCCAGGGGGGGCGGCCGCGGTAGTCCTCGATGTCGAAGTCGGCCGGGATGCGGAAGTCGCGCTCGCGGCGCGTGGCGAAGCGGATCTCGCCGCGGATGCGGGAGACGCGGAAGGTGCGCATGGCCGAGCGGTCGACGTCATGCCCGATCACGTACCAGACGCCCCGCTCGGGGAGCAGGGCGTAGGGGTTGACCCGCCGCTCGAGCTCCTCGTCGCGGCCGATCGACCAGTAGCGGAAGCGGACGGTGCGACCCTTCGAGATCGCGCCCTCGAGCTTGCTCAGCCGGCCGGGCATCTCGACGGAGTAGTCGGGATCAAGCACCTCGACGCGCACGGCCGTCGCGCTTGGAGCCTCGCCGAAGCCGGGCCGGCCGAGGGCGAGGTTCTGGAGGGCGAGCCGCAGCGGCTCCGAGTAAGCGAACTGGCCCTCGAGCAGGTAGAGACATGTCTGGAGCGCGGCGAGCTCGTCGTCTGAGAGCTCGAGCGGCGGCAGGAAGTACTGCTCGGAGCGCAGCGTGTAGAGCTCCTCCCCGGTGAACTCGTCGCGCTGGGAGTGGATGGGCACGCCGAGCGAGGTCAACTCGGAGCGGTCGGAGTAGAAGCGGCGGTTGAACGCCTCGTCCTTCATCTCCGAGTACCCCTCGACGTTGCCCTTCACGTCCCGCGCCGTCAGCGGGCGGAGCTCGGCCATGAGGTAGGCGACGAGGGAGAGCTGACGGATCAGCTTGTCGCCGTCGTGCGACATGGGGGACATCGTGCTACTCCGACCGCCGCAGAGCGAGCGCGGGCCCGAGGCGGGCTACGCCGCGACCCGCGACTGCTCGAGGTGCTGGTGCGATGGGCAGTAGTCCCGCTCGGGCAGCGGCGTGCGCTGGCACGGCTTGTCCTTGCGCGTCGTTGCGCGGCAGCGGGCGACGCCGCCGTCGAGCGCTCCGGACTCGATCTGCTCCTCGATGAAGGCGACCGCGGCAGCCACGCTCTCCTGCACCGTCCATGCCACCTGCGCCTGGGCGGTGATCGGGAAATAGCGCCGGATGTCCTGGAAGAGCGCGCGATCGGGCTTCGAGAAGTAGAGCGGATCGCTGGCGAGGCGTTCCATTGTCGTCTCGCAGGCGTCGAGTACCGCGCGCCGAGCCTCGAGGCGCGACCCCGTATCGGCGTACGGCTCGATCAGATCCTTGATCGAGCGGTAAATCGCTCGAGAGTACTGATACATGCAGTCCCGCAAGTGCCCTGTCTGCGCTTCCATCTCCAGCATGTCTATCTCCCGTGCGTCGCAGCAAACCTTCGCTGAATCGGCGGTTCCGCGTCCCGTGCGCTTCACGGGGAACAGAGTCTATACCCCGAGCAAGGCTGTTACAAAGTCTCGTGCCAAGTTGTCCTCGATGCCAACGTCAGCCGGCGGGCGGGTACGAAAAAGAGCTGCAAATCATTGAGCTACGCGTGCGGCGTAGGCGTCGTTGTAACCGCTCGAACGGGCGGTCTCGATGGCTCGCGCCGTCTCCTCCTCCCGCGAGAAGATGCCGGTGAAGACGACGTAGTAGCCCGGGTGGAGGCTCGAGTACTCATCCGCGTCGAGCACGCCGACGTCGCTCAGGCCCGCGTCGCTCGCTCCGCGCGCCTGCCGCGTGGCGGCCGGCCGCCCCTCGTTCTCGGGCACCGAGCGGAGAATCACGGTCCAGCCGTTCGTGCCCGCGGGCCACTGGACGAGGCTGCCCCGGCTGCCGTCGGCGGGGCGCGTCCCGGTCGGGGTCGACGTCGTCGGGGGCTGCGTGAGGGTCTGCGCCGACAGCACCGTCTCCGTCGGATCGGACTCGCCGCCCGCCGTCGCGGATACCTCCTCACCCTGCGGCCCGGTGGCGAAGAGCGTCTCGGTCGCGGCCTGTCGGTCGGTCCGCTCGATCGCGACCACGGCGACGGTCACGAGCACGGCGACGACGAGAGCAGCGAGCACGGGCCAGGCCCAATCGCTCCCGTACAGGGAGAGCGCCCGCCAGCCGCGCGCGGGCCCCGCACCGGCGCCCGGCGTCAGCCGCCTACCGCACTCGAGGCAGTAGGCCTGATCGGGAGCATGGGGAGCTCCGCAGCGCGGGCAGTCGCCCGGCGCCGGCACGCCGTCTGCCGCAGACGCGACGTCCCGCTCGTCGGACGGGGCAGGCGTGGCCGTCAAGCGCTACCGGGGAACGACGGAGAGCGGCTCCGCCGAGGTGTCGTTCACGGGGGTGGCGCAGACGGGACAGAAGCTCGCGTCGGCGGCGAGCGCGCGACCGCAGGCACTGCACGCGACGACGGGCCGCTCTCCGGCTGGACGGCCGCAGTCGGGGCAGAAGCGCGAGCCGGCCGCAAGAGAGGCGCCGCAGGCGCAGGGAGTCGTGCGGGCTCGCCCCCCGCCGAGCAGCGCCTCGAGCTCGCCGAGACGCGCCTCCATGCTCACGAGCTCCGCGCACTGCTCGTAGAGGAGCCCCTCCCGGAAACTGTCCCGCCGGAACATCTCGAGCACGAGCCCGCCCAGGTCTCGCAGCCGCTCCTCCCGAAGCCGCAGGAGCAGCCGGCGGTCGCGTCGCAGCTCGCCTGGCGGGGGGAGCGCGCGGCGCCGTGCCCGCGCGGGTGCGACTGCCTCCCCCCGGGAGCGACGACGGCGGGGCAGCAGCGCCATCGGAGGAGGGTAACAGCGCTCCCGGCGGCTCTCAGGGCAGCCGAAGCACGATGAGGCGCTCCTCTGTCAGTTCCCGCACCGCTTCGCCCAGCCGCAGGCCTCGACTCGCGGGAGGAAGCGCTCGAGGAAGTCGGTGTAGACCCTCTCGCACCACGTAGATGCGCTGGACGGAGATGCAGCTCTGGTCGGCGAATGAGAAGGCGTTGGCGGCGAGCTTCGCAGCCGCGTCGTCGAGGTCGGCGTCCCGTCGACGATCGCCGGAGTGGCATTGCCGAGCTCGAGGTGCACCCGCTTGCGCGGCGTCCGCTCGCGCAGGCGCCAGCCGCCCGAAGCTCGGCTGCTGCTGGGGCCGGCAACCCGCACACGTGGCTCGGCTCGGGGCCTGCGCGTGTTCAGTCGGCGCCGAGCGCTAGGATCGCCCGCCATGGAGATCCGCACGGTTGGTGTGATCGGGCTCGGCACGATGGGTGCGGGCATCGCCCAGGTCTGCGTGGAGGCCGGCGTGGAGACGGTCGGGCGCGAGATGACCCCCGAGCTCGGGGAGCGGGCGCGCGGACGGATCGACCACTTCCTGACCCGCGCGGTCGAGAAGGGCCGCATGGAGCAGGACGCGAAGGACGCGGCGGTCGGGCGTCTCTCCCTCACGACCGAGCTGGACGAACTCGCCGAGTGCGATCTCGTAATCGAGGCGGCCTTCGAGGACATGGCAGTCAAGGACGAACTGTTCACGGCGCTCGGGCGCATCGTCCGACCGGACGCGATCCTCGCGACCAACACCTCGGCGCTCTCCGTGACCCAGATCGCCGCCGCCGTCGAGCGACCGGAGCGCGTCGTCGGCATGCACTTCTTCAACCCGGCGCCGCTGATGCCGCTCGTGGAGATCGTGCGCGCGCAGCGCACGTCCGAGGAGGTCGTCGACGCTGCTTTCGCCTTCGCGGAGCGACTCGGCAAGGAGCCGATCCGGTGCAACGACACGCCCGGCTTCGTCGTCAACCGCATCCTGATCCCGCTCCTCAACGACTGCGTGCGCGTCCTCGACGAGGCGGGCGTCTCGACGGAGGACCTCGACAAGGCGATGCGCTTCGGCGCGGGCTGGCCGATGGGGCCGGTCACCCTCGTCGATCTCGTTGGCATCGACGTGCACGTGCACGCCTCCGAGGCGCTCTGGGATGGCCTGCGCGAGCCGCGCATGGCGCCGCCCCCGCGCCTCGTGGCGATGGCCCGGGCGGGCCTGCTCGGCCGCAAGAGCGGCGAGGGCTTCTTCACGTACTAACGCGGGGGGGAAACTAACGTGGGGGAAACGTGCCGTTTCCCCCCTCGGGCCCCCCTTCGCTGACAGAGTGCTTGTTCGATCTGCGGCGTGGCCTCCCGCCCGGGCAAGCCGGGCTCCGGCCATGAGCAGCGGCTCGAGGTAGGAGCAGCCCCTCAGGCCACGTCCAGAGCGTGCTTGCCGCCGGGCTTCGCGCGGCGGTCGGCCTCTAGCTGCCTCTGATCTCGGATCGCTGGACACGCAATCTTCGGTTGCGCGTCGACCGCGATAGTGGAGCCACGCGA
>Ga0136617_10004792_pt1 | contig 12128 bp, 11 predicted proteins | sample AntDrymUQ3222106_2_FD_129672 | JGI IMG/M metagenome (GOLD analysis project Ga0136617, IMG submission 129672) | Polar desert sand microbial communities from Dry Valleys, Antarctica - metaG UQ322 (21.06) | ecosystem: Environmental > Terrestrial > Soil > Desert | place: Antarctica: Dry Valley...
ATCTTGAAGGACTCCGCGCGGCACAACCTTTCCCAGAGCTTCGTAGCTTCCCGGCGCAGAGTATCGTCGCTGTCGATCCGAGTAGTGAGCATTCCAGCGAGTTTTGCCAACTGCTTGCCCAATTCCTCGCGCAGCATGTTATCCACGCTGAGATCGCCAAAATCTTTTAGTCGGATAACCACCTTATTCAGATCCACATCGGCATCAATGTGGGGCGTCACATGCCAGTCCCTCTGCAATTCTGGGTGAAGCCGCGCGCTGGCCGTGCCGCTGACGTCCGCGTGGGCGCGGAACGGCACTTTTACCACCAACTTGACCGTCCCCCTGACATTGACAGTGCCGGTGAAGGCAGAGGAAATTTCCAACTTGCCGCTGTTATTTGCCACCGAGATGTCGGATCGCTTTACTGTCCATTTTAGCGTGTCCTTCTTTACTGGATTTTCCAGAGGATTATCGCGCTCACCGCTGAATTCCAGAGGTACCTCCCGGTTGAGGATTGAAATGAGATCGTCGAACGGAAGACTGCCATGAACCACGATGCGGCTCACGGCGTCCTCCGCAACAGTTGCTCCGGCGAAGATTCCAAGACAAACCAATGCAGCGAGAAGCTGTCTCATCACCACTTCAGATCATGCACCAACAAACACCGCCCCCGCGATTAGCTCTTAACAGAAAATAGGGCTGGGCCGGTCATGGGCTGTCCAGCAGATCGAAAGCAGCACGTCTCCCTGGGTGAAAGCAATGGATTTAAGATTGGTGCGGCGGCGGGAAAAGCTAGGGCTGCCAGAAGAGCTTGAGACTATCGCCGTTGAGCTAGTAACACAAACGAGCGCCGCCTACGATCCAAAGCGCATCGCCCTCCAACGTCATTGATATTAAAGGAAAAACATATTTTACCTCTATTTTAAAATAGCTAATTTGGCCTGCTGCCGGTTTCACGGACACCGAGTTAAGGTGTTTGATGTCCGCAGCTACATTCGAGGGCTAGTATCGTGCGTTCACGTTGCGCAGGGCGATGCCTCGACCGCCGCCTTCATTCAGGCGATTGCACGTTCGACGAGCCCCACGATTTTTTCCGCCCCAGCGTCCGTTTCGAGGCAAGTGGTCCGGATCATGCGCCGACGCTGGCCACTGAAATCATTGATCGGATAATGCAGCGTGAAGCGGTTGTCCCACAGAAGCACGTTGCCGACCTGCCAACGGAAACGGCAGGTGAACTCGTGGCGTTCCATCTGCGAAAAGAGGTAGTCGAGCAGCGGTGCGCTTTCATCGACCGTCATGTTCTCGAAGCGGTTCGTGAACATGCGGTTTACATAAAGTCCCTCGCCTTGGGTGGCCGGATGAAGACGTACCGCCGGGTGCGAGACGGTCCACGCCGGATCTTCCCGACGCTCATACCAGTAGTAGGAGTGCATGGCGCGGACGCCGCGAAGCACCTCCTTGAGGCCATGGGACAAGCTTTCAAACGATGCTTGGGTGCTCGCGAAAGCGGTATCTCCGCCGAAGGGCGGTACTTCCAGGCCATGCAGAATCGATACGTAGCCGGTCGGCTCGAGCCAGCTGCAATCGGTGTGCCAGCTCTCGCCGCCAAACAATTTGGTCTGATCGGGTTCGCGCAGCAGTTGCAGGACCTCGGGACAATCCTTGAAACCGTTGTCGACGATCGGATGCAGGAACGGGGCACCAAAAAATCGGCCGAGCTTGGCGAGGGCGAAGCGATTTAGATTCTGGCCTGGGACGCAAAGAACGAGATATCGGTCGAGGGCGGATCTCAGTTCTGTCAGTTCCAGTGTACTTGCCTTTGCCAGATCAATGCCTTCTACCAGCGCGCCGAGAGCGCCCGAGACGGGGAGTGCCTTCATGTCGAACTCTCCTCAATTCGTTTCGCGTCGTGAATTTCGCCACGCTATCCTGGTGTCGCGGCTCATCGCGAACGACGATTGCGGCGCTCTACTTGACAAAAAGTAATGTCGCTAATATCCGTTGATGATGCTGCGATACGGGATCTAGCTTGCGTAAATCTCCGTCATTGACCGCGCTCCGAGCTTTTGAAGCGCTCATCCGCCACGGGAGCATGAGGCGCGCCGCAGATGAGTTGTGCGTTACGCCCGCCGCGATCAGCCATAGGCTGCACGATCTCGAGAACGATGCCGGAGGCCCGCTGACCGAACGACAGAACGGCATCTTTCAACCGACTGCCCGAGGCAAGCGCGTGCTGCTCGAATTGGGGGATGCGTTCTCGCGAATCGCCTCGGCGTTCGAGGTTCTCGGCGGCACGAGCATAGGACCGGTTGTCCGCGTCACGGCGCCCTCTTCATTTGCATTGATCTGGCTTTTGCCGCGATTGCCGCTCTTCGAGGAACAGCGCCCAAATCTGTTGGTGAGCCTGAAGGCGAGCGAGTACCCCGAAAAAGATGCGTCCCGGGATTGGGATGTGATCATCCGATGTTCTGCGGCCACGCCCCCCGGTCGCGGCTGGCGCGCCTTGTTCACCGATACGCGGCAGGTTGTGGCTAAGCCCGGCCATCCTTCCCTTGCGGTCCGCCGGATGGAGGATCTCCTAACCCAAAAGCTGATCTATATAGAGTGGGAAGATCAGGACGCCGGTCCGCGCTACCCCTGGTCGCTCTGGGCGCAGGCGCGTGGCATTGATCCGGCGCGCCTGCCGAACGGCGAGCATGTCAATCAGTCGCACATGGCAATCAGCCGCGCCGAACAGGGTCGCGGCGTCGCACTGTGCGGTGGATGCATCGCCGCGGAAGCAATCGCGGCTGGCCGGCTAAGCTCGCTAGCGGCCGCGGAGATGGCCGGGATTACCTATTGGATCTGGTCCAGGAGTGACAGATCGCCGGCCGCGGACAACGCCCGCGCCTTTGCCAATTGGATTACTCTTGAAACAAGCAAGATTGTTGTGACCATTTCAGATACCATTGCCTCGGATCAGCGCGCGCCAGTCACCTGATATTTGGGCGCAAAGCGATTTAGAGCTTTCCGCAGACCAGATTACCGACGGTCTGTGGAAATGGGCCGCTGCCGAAGCGCCACGAATGCTGGATCAACATGCTTGCCAACCGCCAGATCGCCCTTTTAACCTCCTGCGCCATCTCGACGATATGGTCGGGCAAGCGTTCGACTTTGCGGGTCATGATTCCGATCTCCCATTGTTGCCGGCTTTTGCCGCTTTTCTGCTCACCCCACATGCAGGTCATGGACAGACCGATATTCCTGCCTTGCTTCAGGAGTGGACCGTCTCCCACGGGAAACTGTCGAGGCGCTCGGCACCCGCACCCGTTTCGGTCACAAGGACCTGGGTCTCGAGCTTGACGCTTTCCGACCCTTCCTCGCCGATCAGGCTTTCCACGCATACGACCATGCCTTCCTCGAACCGGCCGCCATGATTATGCTCGAAGTCGGGATGGAGCAGCACCACTGGCCATTCGTCGGCCATGCCGACGCCATGTACGGCGACCGAGTACCGGTAATTCAGGAATCGTTCGGGTATGCGCCAGGAGCGCTCGTTGAAAGCGCGAAACTCGACGCCGTCGCGAATGAGCGCGAGATTGTGGTTTATCTGATCGAGCGCCGCGGAATAAAGCGCGCGCTGCTTATCGGTCATCGGCCTGTAGCCGCAGGTCCACGAGCGCGAGAGATCCGCGCAATAACCGTATGGCCCGATCATATCCGTGTCGAAGGCGATCATCTCGCCTGCCTGGCAGGGCCGGTCCGAACACTCGCGATACCAGGGATTGGTGTTGGGCCCGCATGTGAGCAGTTTGGTTTCCAGCCAGTCGCCGCCCGAGCGCGCATTCTCGAAATGCAGATGCGCCCAGAGCTCCCGCTCCGTGACCCCAGGCTGCGAATGCTCGTAGATGCGCGCCATGCCCGCCTCGCACACACGGATCGTCCAGCGCATCAACTCGATTTCGTCTTCCGATTTGATGGCGCGCGCCTTCTCGGTGATCTCGCCGCCCTCGATCAGCGTGATACCGCGCGCGGCAAGCGCGTGGACGCCTGACGGGTCCATGCGGTCCACCGCCAGCCGCAAATCGCTGCCGACATGCCGCGCCAGCAAATCCGCTATTTCGTCGGCCCAGCGCCCGAGGTTTTCCTCCAGCCGGTCGCCGGAACCCATATACAACCAGCCCGTCGCGATACGCACCTCGTCGACCGCCTCCAGGCCATCTGATAGATGCTCGCAACCCCTGAATTCGAACATGATTCCGGGGCCGTGGGCGAAGATGAGGGCGTAGCGGACGGGGTTGTGCAGGGTCCAGACCTGCATGTTGGAACAATCGAAGGCGTAGCGGATGTTCACCGGATCGTAGAGCAGGATCGCCGGACAATTGCGTTCCCGCATCATCTTTCGCAAGCGGCCGATGCGATAGTGCCGGGCGCGCGTCAGCGTCTGGGCGGGTACCGGGCTTTTTAACGGCCGGTCGCCACCCTCGGTATTCAGGAAGGTCGGCTTGCGTTCGTCGCGGAAGACGACGTTCACGCCGCTCTCCCATAGAAGCCGATCCGTTCCTCATCGGAGAATTGGACATCAGGGCGCTCGTAAAAGGAAAAGACCGCGATGATGCGCTCGCGCTCGCCGCGCACCGTCGTCACCCTATGCGCCGTGTTTTTTCCCCGGAAGACGTTGAGGGTGCCCGCGGCGAGATCGAGCGTCCTGCACTCGGCGTCCTTGCCTTCGAGCAGTTGCGCGACCCCATCATAGTTCGGATCGTCATCAGAGCGCAGGCTGGTTCGGTACTCAAACGCGCCGCCCTGAGAGGGCGACTGGAGCAGCAGCGTCGTCGTGAATTCGGAACGGTCGAAATGCCAGTTCAGCGCTTCGCCGTCGCGATAGGCCATGACGTTGGCGCGCGCCAGGGGATCGGCCATGTGGAACAGCTTCGGCTTTTCCATGGTAGCGGCCAGGAAGTCGATGAAGGGCGGATATTCATAGACGCGGACAACGACGCTGTTCGGGAGCTGATCGGCGCAGACGGTGTGGTTGATCGTTTCGCACAGGCGTAGCGCTGGGTGGCCGGGCTGTAACCCTTCGACCTCCTTTTTGAAATAGATATTGTGACGCCGCTTGTGCAGATGCGATGCATTCGCCATCACCGGCGCGATCTCGGCGACCGCCCTTTCGGTGGCGCCCGGTTTTAGAAAGCCGACGAGATTGAACATCCCGTCGCGACGCAGCGCCGACCTGCATCTTTCCACAAGTTCCAGATATTGCGCGGAATCGGGCCGGTGAATTGGAAACGCACCCAGATCGATAATGTCGTCCATCGTCACACTCCTGTTCCGATGAATATCGTGCAACGCCAGGTGATGACGCAACGTCAAAAAAATTGCTGTTGCCTAAGTTATTCTTATGCCGAGAATGCTCCCATGAAGCTTCCGCCCCTTAATGCGCTCAAGGCGTTTGAAGCATCGGCCCGAACCGGCAGCTTCGTGCTCGCCGCGCGCGAGCTTGGTGTTTCGGCGGCCGCCGTCAGCCTCCAGGTCCACAAGCTCGAAGGTTTCGTTGGCAGAAAGCTCTTCAATCGCAGCCACAACCGCATCATGTTGACCGACGCGGGGCGGGCGATTTATCCGGCGACCGCGGGTGCCTTCGGCGCTATCTCGTCCCTGACGGAACGCCTTCTCGAGATCGATTCGAAGCCTCGGCTCGTACTCAGCGTGCTGCCGTCGCTCGCCGAGCGGTGGCTCGCGCCGAGGCTCGGGGAATTCGCGAGGGTACAACCCGACGTCGCCCTGGAAATTCGCATCGAGGACGACCCGCTCGATCTTTCTAAGCTACGCATCGATGTGCGCGTCACCTACGGAGCGGGAATGTATCCCGAGTTTCGCGCAGTTCCTCTTTTTGAAGACGACCTCACGCCAATGCACGCACCCGGCTTGTCGGTCCCGGCGGACGCGAGCGAAGACTTCCTTCACCTGCCGGATTCCCAGCTTATCCATGTCGATTGGGGTGAGGCCTACGCATCGACGCCGCGCTGGAGCGATTGGTTCGAGGCCGCGAAGTCGACACGAAAGCCGGTCATCTCGAAAGGCAAGCGCGTCGCTATGCCCAGCATGGCGATTGCGCTGGCCGCGCGCGGCGCTGGCGTCGCGCTCGGCCACGTCAAGCTTGCCGCGCAGGAACTTGCATCCGGCCTGCTGATCGCACCATCATCGCTGCGCCTTCCTCTCGGCGAACCCTATTGCGCGATTGTCGCCCGCGCCCGCGCCCGCGATCCCGTGGTCGTTGCACTGCTGGATCAGCTAATTGAAGGCGCTTCGTGAAAACGTGGCACGAGATCACCGCCGGAAAGGGCCAACGGCAGTCACACCATGCGATCCACCAGCCTCTCCGGTTCGCCCGGCGGTGTCACGTAAAGCTCGAAAGTATGGCGGTCATTATTTGTGATTTTGATTTCCGTGCGCATAGGTATGTTTTTTCCAACATTTTTTTCGCCGGCGACGCCGAGATCGGTGAACTGACCGCTCATTTTGATCGGCTGGGCGAGCGCGCTGCCGACGGCCCCGTAGTAGGTCATCATGATCGGCGTTTGATTGTCCGCCGTCGTCCACTCGTAGCGTTTGTCCATTGGGTTGTAGCCGAGCATGCCCGTGCGAAAATAGGGCCGCCCGCCCATCGACCCAGTCGTGGTGTCGTCAAGGAAGCGGCCGTCGGCGATCCATTGACGCTCGGTCGTCATGGCCTCCGATATCACGGGATGCTCGGGCGTTCCCGTCACCCAGAAGCTGCTTTTGGTTACGCGCCATTTGCCGACAAGCGGCTGAAGCGCTTCTTGACCCGCGCCGGGCGACGTGCGTTCGATGAGCGCTTTCATATTGACCATAGGCTCGGTTCGAGCGGCCGTCGCAGCAAGTACCGCTAACAACAGCCCTACGATGATCGGGATTGATGATCTCATGCCCTTTTTTCTTTCAGCGGATGCTGTGGCGAATTCGTGTAATTCAATGAAGTCTATTATCCCATTGCCACGACCAGACGTTCTGGCGTGATGGGTAGTTCGCGGATGCGTTTGCCAGTGGCGGCGAAGACAGCGTTGGCGACCGCTGCTGCTACGCCGGTGGCGCCCAACTCGCCGATGCCTTTGCCGCCGATCGGGCTTGCGTGCTCGTCAACCTCATCGACAAAGTGGATGGTGATGTCAGTGGGAATGTCGGCATTCACCGGGATGGCGACGCCTGCGAGGTTTTTAGACAAGAAGCGCCCAAGCACGGGCTCGTGCATGCTCTGCTCCATCGCAGCCATGCCCCAACCCCAGATGATGCCGCCGGTCATCTGCGATCTTGCGGTACGGGGATTGATGATGCGGCCGGCGCTGTAGCTTCCAACCACGCGGCGGAGCCTAAGAAGTCCGAGTTCGGGATCGACACCTACCTCCACGAATACGGCGCCGAAGGTTCGCATGGCCATGCCCTTGCCGGGTTCGCTGGGATCGAATTTGCCGGAGCCTACGATCTCGTTTGTGCCTGCCTCGCGCATGACGTCCGCTATCGCCAGACCTTCGCCCCCGCCCTTGCGGTGAATACGGCCTTGCGTCATTTCCACCTCGTCCGCCGGGAGGTTAGCGAAGCGGGCAAGTTTCGCCCGGACATCCTGCGCCGCCATCATAACGGCTGCACCTACCCCCATGGTCGAAGAAGAACCGTAGGTCGGGCCAGCCTCCGGCAAGTTTGTATCGCCCAACTCCATCGTGACTTTTTCGGGCGGCAGTCCAAGGACGTCAGCGGCGATCTGGGGAAAGATGGTAAGAGTTCCGCTTCCGATATCCTGCGTGCCACAGCGAACTACCACCGTTCCATCCGCCTTCAATCGGACCTCGGCGCCGGGCGTTGGGATGCGGAAGCAGCCCATCGTGCAAGTCGCCATGCCGTGGCCGATAAGCCAGTCGCCATCGCTATTGGGTTGGGAAAGCCGTTCACGCCAGCCAAAAATCCGGGCGCCTTCCGCATATGCCTCACGCAATTTTTTCGACGACCATGGTTGGCCCGTAGCCGGATCCTCCTCGGCATAGTTGGCAAGACGAAGGTCGAGGGGATCGATCTTGAGCTGGTGGGCCAGTTCGTCCATGGCGCTCTCTAGCGCCCAAAGACCTGGGCCTTCGACTGGCGCGCGCAGCGCCGTGGGCATCGTGATATTGGCGCGCTCAACACGCTGGCGCAGATGCATGGCGGGCGTTGCGTAGAGCCCCTTCGAGGCTTCCGTCGCAAACTCCACGAAATCGTCAGACATGCTCGTGATATTGACGACGTCATGCGTAACAGCAGTAAGATGGCCTTGGGCATCCGCGCCCAGCTTCATGTCGTGAATGATGCGCGGCTGATGGCCCAGGCAAGAGTAAAGATTGGCGCGGCTTAGCACCAGCTTCACCGGCCGGCCAATGATCCGGGAAGCGGCAGCAGCCAGAATCTGGTGCGGCCAAATCCAGCCTTTCACCCCAAAACCGCCGCCCGTATGCTCGGCGATCACGCGCACTTTCTCGGGCGGAATATCCAAGACCGTGGCCAAAACCTTCTGCACGCCATAAACATGTTGCACGGCATCATAAAGCAGGAGGCTATCTCCGTCCCAGATGGCGATAGTCGCCGAGGGTTCCATGGCGTTATGATGCCGCGTCGGCTGGAAATACGCGGCCTCAACTCGCGTTTGGGCCGCACGCAGGCCGGCATCCGCATCGCCCTTGGTAAATTCGGTTTCCGCAAAAAGGAAATTGGATTTTCGTGGCGCAACGGCCACTTGATCAATCGCTTTCCAATCGGACTGGACCGGCTTACGCGGCTCGGTAGCATGGTAACGAGTCGAAACGCGGCGTGCTCCGGCCTCCGCCGCTTCAAGAGTTTCGGCTAAAACAATCGCAATTGGCTGCCCCTCAAAGTAGATTTCATCGTCCTGCATCGCAAGGAAGCTCTGGGCCATCATTGGCGCACCCGCTTTCTTGAAACGCGGCATGTCCGAATGCGTGAGAACCCTGACGACTCCGCGTTCGCGGAGCGCATCCGTCGCGTCGATCTCCTCCACGCGGCCAGCGGGAATTGCCGCCGTGACGAGCGCGGCATGTAGCAAATTCGGTGCCAGATGATCGGCCGCGTAACGGGCCTGGCCGGTCACTTTGGCGCGTCCGTCGGGACGTGGAAGCGGTTGTCCGATGCTCATGCTGATGTCCTCGCGGCGGTTTGGATGACACGGAGCGCGGCGTTCTTGGCGAGCGGGATTTTGTAGGCATTGTGCGAGAGCGGGCGCGCATCGGCAAAGGAAGCTTCAATCGCCGCGCGAAGCGCATCGCGGTCGCCGATCTCGATTCCAGCCAGCTTCGCTTCGGCTGCCGTAAGTCGCCAAGGCCGATGTGCGACGGAGCCCAGAGCAATCCGCGCTTTGCGGATGGTGGAACCCTCCATCTCCAGCGCAGCCGCGGCGGAAACCGTGGCGTATTCATAGGATTCCCGCTCGCGAATTTTGAGATAGGCCGAACGTGGCGCGGGAGCGGGAAGCTCGATTGCGGTTATGAATTCGCCATGGCGCAGGATATTGTGATCCTGCGGCCGCTTGTCTGGAAGCGTATGAAATTCGGTTGCCGGAATACGCCGGCCCCCATCGCGATGCTCGGTGACAAACATGGCGTCGAGTGCGGCGAGCGCCACGGGCGGATCGGCCGGATGCACCGCCACGCAGGCTTCCGTCCAGCCGAAGATCGCATGTTTTTCATTGAGGCCGTTGAGCGCGGAACAGCCCGATCCGGGCTCGCGCTTGTTACAGGGCAATTTTTCAGCGGCGCGAAAATAGGCGCAGCGCGTCTTTTGCACGGGATTGCCGCCGATCGTCGCAAGATTGCGGAGTTGTGGGGAGGCTGCTTTCAGGATCGCTTGCGAGAGAACGGGATAATGCCGCACAACGATCTCGTGCTGGGCGGCGTCGTTCAGGCGGGCCAATGCGCCGATCCGCAAGCCGCCATTGGCGATAGGCTCGATTTTGTCCAGCCCATCGAGGCGCACAACATCGATAATGCGCTTCGGCGTTGCGATTCCAAGCCGCAGCCAATTGAGCAATTCGGTGCCGCCAGCCAGAAACGCCGTGTCAGGCTCGGCACCTGCGGCAACCGCCTGATCGAGACTTTCGGCGCGACCATATGCAAAGGATTCCATCAGCCTAACCCCTTCTCGGCGGCTGCCTTTACGGCTGCCACGATCTGCGGATAGGCCGAGCAGCGGCAGAGATTACCGCTCATCCACTCGCGGATTTCCAATTCCGAACTCGCGTGGCCTTCTTCGATGAGCGCCACCGCCGACATCACTTGGCCCGGCGTACAGAAGCCACACTGGAAACCGTCATGGTCGATGAAGGCCTGTTGCACTGGATGCAGTTCGCTACCTTTGGCCAGCCCCTCGATTGTGGTTACCTCGCGTCCATCGACGGAGGCGGCGAGTATCATGCAGGCATTCACGCGCCGTCCGTCGAGGTGGACCGTGCAGGCGCCGCATTCGCCGAAATTGCAGCCCTTTTTCGTGCCGGTGAGATGCAGCCGCTCGCGCAAGAGGTCGAGAAGCGTAACCCGCGCATCGGCGGTTACATGATGGCCGGCACCATTGATGCGAACCGTTATTTCCGGCTGGGCCTGGAATTTCATGCCGTTAGCCTCCTGCGCCGCCAATGAGCCAGGAAGCGAAGGCACCATCGCAGTTCCCGCCGCCAATGCCGTGGTGCTTAAAAAGCCGCGGCGCGAGATCGATCCTTTTGACATTGGTGAATTCCTTTTGCGGCTCAACTCTTCCACCTCAACATTGGTTGCTATAATAAAGACGTTATGTCGGCCGGACGGTAATCGTAATTTGGAATGACCCCTGCATGAGCGCGGAATGACGCTTGATCTGAGAAGACTGAGAACCTTCGTGGCGGTTGCCGAAGAATTGGGATTTGCCCGTGCGGGCGCGCGCCTTGGACTTGCGCAACCGGCCGTCTCCAAACAGATCAAGGATCTGGAGACTATATTTGGCGGCAGGCTTATCGATCGCAGGCCCGAAGGCTTACGCCTGACAAAGGCAGGAGAGCTGCTGCTGGAAGAAGCGCGCAAGCTGATCAACGCGGCGAGTGGGGCGCAAGACCGGGTGCAGCGGCTTGCCCGAGGCACGGCGGGGCGCCTTGTCATCGGTTATAATGAAACAGTTTCCTGGAACAGCGTGATCCCCCGGGCCATTCGGCGCTTTCGTCAGGAGAATCTCGATGTCGAGCTGACCCTGCTACCCATGTTGTCCATCGATCAGTTGGAGGCATTACGCGACCGGCAGATCGATGCCGGTTTCATGTTCTGGTGGGGTGGAGAACTCCCCGATCTCTCGAACCAGCAAGTGCTCTCAACGACGATCCAAATTGCCGTGCCGGAATCCTCACCGTGGATCACGCGTCCGCCCGTGAGACTTGCCGAACTGGCGGAGGAACCCTTCATCTTTTTCCCCCGCCGGGTCGCCCCTGCCTATCACGACGCGATTCTGGCTCGGTGCTCTCAAGCCGGATTCCAGCCGAATGTCATTCAGGAGGTCTACAATGAATCGGCAGCCCTCAGCCTCGTCGCCGTCGGCATGGGGATAACAGTCATCCCCGAGACAGCGCGCCATCGCTGCCCCGCGACAGTGCGGCTCATTCCCGTACCTGGCCTTGATCTCACCGTCACGCTCAATCTGGTTTGGCGGACTGAGAGCACCGGCCAGCCACTCCTTGCCAAACTGCTGCAAGTTGCTACCCAGTCGTGACGGGATCGCTTCCGCAACAAGAAACGGATCGACACGGCGCGCGACTCCGGCCAATGGCTGGCGGCCTTGAAGATTCCAAGGCTGGTGACGTGGACGGATGCGGGTGGGTGAGCGGCGATAGATGGTGAAACACGACTGTTGGCAGGAGGTCGAAAAAACAAATGATTTCAAGAGCGGAGTTTTTTGACGGTTCGTGAAACGGTATTTTCGAGTAGGCCTGACAAAAAGCATTGGCAACTCAGCTACATAACCTAGCTATTAACCATCGAGTGGGAATAGTTGCCTGCACCGTCCGCCAGCTCAGCCCATCCGATATCCCGTTAATGCGGGCGCTGCTCGCGATGTTTGCGGCGTCGTTTGACGATGAGGCGACCTAC
>Ga0136617_10004793_pt1 | contig 12127 bp, 7 predicted proteins | sample AntDrymUQ3222106_2_FD_129672 | JGI IMG/M metagenome (GOLD analysis project Ga0136617, IMG submission 129672) | Polar desert sand microbial communities from Dry Valleys, Antarctica - metaG UQ322 (21.06) | ecosystem: Environmental > Terrestrial > Soil > Desert | place: Antarctica: Dry Valley...
GAGCATCGAGCGAAGCGAGGCGCGGAGCGAGATGACAACCAGTCGAGTGAGCATCGAGCGAAGCGAGGCGCGGAGCGAGATGGGTGTGGTGTGACCGAGGGCCCGCTCATCGTTCAGTCGGACAAGACACTCCTACTCGAGATCGATCATCCGCGCTCCGCGGAGGCAAGGCAGGCCATCGCGCCCTTCGCTGAGCTCGAGCGCTCCCCCGAGCACGTCCACACCTACCGGCTGACCCCGCTCGGGCTGTGGAACGCGCGCGCCGCAGGACACGACGCCGAGCAGGTCGTCGACGCACTGGTGCGATTCAGCCGCTACGCCGTGCCGCACGCCCTGCTGGTCGATGTCGCGGAGACGATGTCGCGCTATGGGCGGTTACGCCTGGAGACCTCGCCGATCCACGGCCTGGTGCTGCACGCCGTGGATCGCGCCGTGCTCGCAGAGGTCATCCGCCAGAAGAAGATCGCGCCGATGCTCGGCGAGCGCATCGACTCCGACACCCTCAAGGTGCACCCGAGCGAGCGGGGCCGCCTCAAGCAGGCGCTGCTCAAAGTGGGCTGGCCGGCAGAGGATCTGGCCGGGTACGTCGATGGCGAGGCACACGAGATCACACTCGACCAGAAGGACTGGTCGCTACGGCCGTACCAACGGCAAGCGGTCGAGGGCTTCTGGGCTGGCGGCTCGGGCGTGGTGGTGCTGCCGTGCGGCGCCGGCAAGACGCTGGTCGGGGCCGCCGCGATGGCCGAGGCACAGGCCACCACGCTGATCCTGGTGACCAGCACCGTTGCCGCGCACCAATGGCGGCAGGAGCTGCTCAACCGGACCTCGCTAACCGAGGAGGAGATCGGCGAGTACAGCGGCACTGTCAAGGAGATCCGGCCGGTGACCATCGCCACGTACCAAGTCATGGCCACCCGGCGCAAGGGCGAGTACCGCCATCTGGAGCTGTTCGGCGCCCGCGACTGGGGCCTGATCATCTACGACGAGGTGCACCTGCTGCCGGCGCCGATCTTCCGGCTGACCGCCGACCTGCAGTCACGCCGCCGGCTCGGGCTGACCGCGACGTTGATCCGCGAGGACGGCCGCGAGGGCGACGTCTTCTCACTCATCGGTCCCAAGCGCTACGACGCGCCCTGGCGCGACATCGAGGCGCAGGGCTGGATCGCCCCGGCCGACTGCACCGAGGTCCGGGTCACGCTCACCGACGCCGAGCGGATGGAGTACGCCACCGCCGAGCCCGAGGAGCGCTATCGCGTCGGCGCCACCGCACGGACCAAGCTGCCCGTCGTCCAACGACTGCTCGACCGGCATCGTGGCGATCAGATCCTGGTCATCGGGGCCTACCTCGACCAGCTCGATACGCTCGGCGAGGAGCTCGATGCGCCGATCATCCAGGGATCGACCCCCAACAAGGAGCGGGAGCGGCTCTACGACGCCTTTCGGGCCGGTGAGCTGAGCACGCTTGTCGTGTCCAAGGTGGCCAACTTCTCCATCGACCTGCCCGAGGCCTCCGTCGCAATCCAGGTCTCCGGGACCTTCGGGTCACGGCAGGAGGAGGCCCAGCGACTGGGCCGGGTACTGCGGCCCAAGGCCGACGGCAAGACCGCCCACTTCTACACGGTCGTTGCCCGCGACACGCTCGACCAGGAGTACGCGGCGCACCGGCAGCGATTCCTTGCCGAGCAGGGCTACGCGTACACGATCATCGACGCCGACGACATCCTCGCCGGCTGACCAGCTGTCTCGTTGATCAAGGAACTTTGCAAAGTGACACGCCGGGCTGGCCCACCAAACCTCCATGATCACGCCGTAGAGCGGCGGGCACTGTTGCTGATCATGAACGTTTGCAGGGCGACAGGCCGTACAGCCCACCAAAGTTTCATGATCGAGCCTGTCGCACAAAGATCCGCCGATGGGGCGCGATCATGACGTTTGCCTTGCGTACGCGGGTGTTCTGCCCGTTTTGTCCGAGGCGAACGCCATGATCGTCTTTGCTGGTCGCGTTTGCGCGACAGGCTCGATCAGCGGCGGCAGGGCCTTCGTCCTTGTTCAGCGCTAGGCGATGTGGTCAGCGCCACGCGGATAGGTTGTTGAGATGCGACGTGGCCGGGTAGTAGGGATCGTCTTCTACGCAGGCCTGCTGATCCTGATGGCGGCCATCCTGTTCAAGCTGCTCGACGACGTGCTGCCCAATACGCTTGCCCGCCATATCGGGTTCGACAGTGAGAGCTACACCCTGGTCCTGCTGTTGGCGCCGTGGATCCAGTTCGTACGACCTCGCCTCGCCGGCAGCAGTTGGGAGTGGCCGGTCACGCTGGCCGCGTCTGCCGCCTGCATCGTCATCGGCGTGCTGCTGTACCAAAGCGACCTGCCCAGCCAGTGGAAGACGCTGAACGAGACCTTCCTGGCGGCGGGGGTGCTGATCGCCTATCTCCAGTTGCACCGCCCGCTACCGCCGGGGATCCCGCTGGTGATCGCCGGTGGTGTTCTTGCCGCGATCATCGTCGCCTCGGACGCAGCCCTCATCACCGACCTCGCTGAAGCGCTCGGCGTGATCATCCTGCTTCCGCTGGCCGTTGACGTCTTCGACCGCCGCATCCTGAACCCGAACGCGGCCCCAGCACCAGCCTCGCGCTACGGCTGGTGGGTCTTCCTGGTCCTCGCCCCTGTGGTGTTCTCGGTGCTCAATCGCGCACTGGATGACGGCAGCGCGCTGGACACGATCGCCAGATATGGCGTCCGCCCGCAAGAGGCCTTTGTCGCGGTCTTGCTCATCGAGCTGTACTTCGCCGTGATCCTCAGCCGGCGGGTACGCGAGCCGGCCTGATCGGCATGGGCGTCATCGACGAACTCCGGCGAGAGCTGCCCCACAGCGACGTCATCACCGATCCGGATCTGCTGGAGTCCTACCGCCGCGACGAGACAGCACTCGTCGCCGCCGGCACACCGTCGGTCGTCGTGCTGGCCGCCGAGACCGCACACGTGCAGCACGTGCTGCGGGTCGCCTCAGCGGCGAAGATCCGGTAGTCACCCAAGGCGCCCGCTCCGGCCTGGCCGGCGGAGCCAACGCCATCGATGACTGCATCGTTCTCTCGTTGCTGCGGATGGATCGCATCATCGAGGTCAACCCGATCGACCGGCTTGCGGTCGTCGAGCCAGGGGTGACCAACGCCGCGCTGTCGCGGGCGGTCGCGGAGCACGGGCTGCGCTATCCACCCGATCCGGCCAGCTGGGAGTTTTGCACCATCGGCGGGAACATCGCGACCAACGCGGGTGGGCTGTGCTGCGTGAAGTACGGCGTGACCGCTGAGTACGTTCTGGGCCTCGATGTGGTTCTCGCCTCCGGAGAGCTGCTGCGTACCGGCCGGCGCACGGTCAAGGGAGTGGCCGGTTACGACCTCACCCGCCTGATCGTCGGGAGCGAGGGCACCCTCGGCGTGATCACGCAGGCCACGGTCGCACTGCGACCGACCGCCCCGCCGCCTTTGACGCTGGCGGCGGTGTTCGGATCGACCGCTGCGGCCGGCGCGGCGGTGACCGGCATCATCTCCGCTGGCGCCGTGTCGGCGCTGCTCGAGACCATCGACCGGGTCCACCTGCGAGCCATCGAGGCGTACCGGCCGATGGGTCTCGACACCGAGGCAGCGGCGCTGCTGCTGGCCCAGTGCGACACCGGTGAGCGGGCACCGGCGGACCTGGCAGCGATCGCCGCGATCTGCACATCGTCGGGTGCCACCGATGTTGTCGAGGCGTCCGACGCGGCCGAGTCGGCGATGCTGCTCGAGGCGCGTCGCGCGGCCTACCCGGCCATGGAACGGCTGGGGACCATCATCGTCGACGACGTTGCTGTGCCGAGATCCCGGCTGGCCGATCTCCTCGACGGGATCGAGCAGATCGGTCTGGACTGTGACGTCACGATCGGCGTCATCGGGCACGCCGGCGACGGCAACATGCACCCCAACATCGTGGTGCCGCACGGCGATGCGGCCGCACTCGAACGCGGGAGGCTGGCGTTCGAGGCGATCATGGAGCTGGGCCTGAGGCTCGGCGGCACGGTGACCGGTGAGCATGGGGTAGGAGTGCTCAAGCGTGACTGGTTGCAAGCGGAGCTGGGGCCGGTGGGGGTCCGGGTGTCGCGCGCAGTGCGGGCGGCCTTCGATCCGAACCACATCCTGAATCCTGACAAGGTGATCTGAAACGGCGCAGATCGTGCTATCCCGGGGGCCGGTTCGCACTCGAAGCGGGGTCCGTGCCACGCTGTCCCGGCACACCGAACCGTTCGAGGTAGGGAAACTACCGTGAGCCAGTCCTCCGAGAGCCATGACGAATCCGCCCGCACGCCCGGAGTGCTGGCGACCTCCCTGCACACGTTGCGCCTCCCACTCGCCCTAACCCTGCTGGCGTATCTCGCGCTGAGCTTCTTGATCAGCCTTGGCCGCATCGCCTTCGGCGAGAAGATAAGTGACATCACCGGGGCTGGACTGTCCTTCGCCGAGCGGGCCTCCGGAGAGCAAGCCACCTTCCTCTCGCTGCTCACTCTCATCCTGCTGGCCATCGCCGTCGCCTTGGCCGTGACTGGCGGGCCACTCAAGCTGGCCCGCCCCATCGCGCTCACCACCCTCGTGCTGACCGGTCTCGGCCTGTTGTTCGGGCTTATCGGCACCCTGTCCTTCTTCTTCGTCGACAGCCAGGGCTCGTTCCGCAGCACGCGTGACAAGATCGAGGGGACACTCCTCGATCTGCCAGTGATGGGACTGTACATACTCTTCGCTCTGGTCCTGCTCGCCCTCATCGGCCCGAAGGGCCTGCCGCGCGCACCGAAGCCGGAGCCGCAGCAGCAGTACGGCCAGCAGTACTCTGGAGCCCCGCAGCAGGGCGGCATCCCCGGATTCCCGCCGGTCGAGCAGCAGCCCTACGGCGGCTACCAGCAACCACCGCAGCAGGGCCAGGCATACGACCCCTGGCAGGGCTACCCGCAGCAGGGTTATCAGCAACAGCCTTATCAGCCCGACCCGCCGCCGTACCAGCCACAGGATCCCGCACCGTACCAGCCGCAGCCGCAGCAGCAGGCCCCATACCAGCCGCAGCAGGCACCCGAGCCGCCGCCATATCAGCCACCCCAGCGTCCGGCAGAGCAGTCCCCGTGGAACCAGCCCCCACAGCCGCCGTACCAGCAGCCGGACCCGTCCGCATCGCCGTCCGAGCCCACGAAACTGGTGGACATCTCGAAGCACGAGGATGAGTCGGAGCCACCATCACCGTCGCCGTTTGCGCCCTACCGGCCGTCGGCCGAGGAGGAGCGGCCCAGCTCTTCACCCCAGCCCCCGGCATGGCCGCAGCAATCGAGTCAGAGCCAGCCGCCACTCGACGATGGGCAGCAGGCGGAAACCGACGAGCAGCGACCCGCCGACCCCCCGGACTGGCACCAGGACCGGCGTAGGAACGAAGCGCCGGAACCGCCGCCCTACGGCGGGTGGAGCGGCCCTCACCTGTAGAGACCCCAGCTGGTAGCCCCAGCTGGTAGGCGCTCAACTCTTTGGCTTGGCCGGCGAGTTAGCTTGCGGTTCAGCTGGCGAGCGGCGATGGGCCCGGCGAACGTCGGGGGCACCTAACCGGGCCGCATCCGCGGTCCGGTCATCGGGCTGGCGCTGTGATTGAAGCTCGGCACCGACGCGGGCCCGGTAATGGGCGATCTCGTTGGCCCGCGTGCGGAGATCCCAACCGAGCGCGGCGGCCATCAAGATCCCGGCCGGCTCAGCAGCGATCAGCCCTCGATCGGTGGTCTCGATGGAGACCCGGGTCCGCCGGGTGAGCACATCGTCGAGGTGCAGGGCGCCCTCGGCCAGCGCGGCATAGACGACCTCCGCGCGAAGGGTCTCGGGTGCGCCGGGCAGCGGGTCGCCGAGCGTTGGCTCCCGCGAGATGAGCGCGATCACGTCGCCGGCCAGGGCTCCATATCGCAGGAGGAGATGCTCCACCTGGTCGACGGTCAGGTCACTCGCCGCCGCGGTCCGGCCCCGGTCGGCAACGGCTTGGGGGTAACCCTGCGCGCCGACCAGCGCGATCCGCTCGGTAGTGCTGCGCCCCGCGCCGGGCACCGCCGCATCGATCGCATCGCGTGCCATGACGCGGTAGGTCGTGTACTTCCCGCCGGCGATCAGCACCAGGCCAGGCAGCGGCTGGACGACGGCGTGGACTCTCGACAGCTTCGAGGTCGCCTCCGACTCACCGGACAGCAGCGGCCGCAGGCCCGCGTAAACCCCCTCGATGTCACCCCGGCGCAACGGCCGGGCGAGCACCGGGTTGACTCGCTCGAGGATGTAGTCGATGTCGCGCGAACTGGCCGCCGGGTGATCCCGGTCGAGGTCCCAGTCGGTATCTGTGGTCCCGACGATCCAGTGCCGGAACCACGGGATGACGAACAGCACGGAGGTCTCGGTACGCAGAATCAGTCCGGTCTCACCGTCGATACGGTCGCGCGGCACGACGAGGTGCACGCCCTTCGACGCACGCACCCGCAGCCCGGCCGGGGCGCCGATCATCTCGCCGATGTCGTTGCTCCACACCCCGGTGGCCGCGACAACGGCGTTGGCTCGTACGTCGAGTTCCTCGCCAGTCTCCAGATCCCGTACCCGGACGCCGTCGACCCGCTCCTGCGAGCGCAAGCCGTCAGCTCGCTTCGCTCGATGCTCACTCGGCAAATTCTCAACTCGCTCCGCTCCTCGCTTCGCTCGATGCTCACTCGCCAGTAATGAGGTCACGCGTGCGCTCGTCACCATCGCCGCGCCACAGGCCGCAGCGGTACGGGCGACGAACAAGGTGTGGCGGGCATCGTCGACCTGCCCGTCGAAGTACTGGATCGCCCCTCTCAGCGAGCGACTGCGCAGAGCCGGCATGAGCCGCAGCGCATCGCTCTTCAGCAGCTGCCGGTGCACGGGCACGCCTCGTGATATCCCCGGCCCGCTGGCCAGCAGGTCGTAGAGCGCGATCCCCGCTCCGTAATAGGGCCGCTGCCACCAGTGCTGCAGCGGCAACAGGAATGGAACGGGCCGCACCAGGTGGGGCGCGATCGTGCCCATCAACAGGCCGCGTTCCTTCAACGCCTCGCGTACCAGGCCAAAGTCGAGCTGCTCGAGGTAGCGCAGCCCACCGTGGATCAGCTTGCTGGACCGGCTCGATGTCCCCGCGGCCCAATCGCGGGCCTCGACCAGCGCCACCGACAGGCCGCGGGACGCGGCATCCAACGCAGCCCCGGTGCCCGTGACTCCACCGCCGATCACCACGACGTCGAAGGTCTCGGTGCGCAGCCGGGACAGGTCACGCGCCCGCTGCTCTGGCCCCAAGGCGCTGCGGTTCATTGGTTCAATCATGCCTGGTACACAAAGCTGGTTTCGTTCCAGCCGGGCGCGACCCTGATGCGCCTGAAGCGATGCGGCCATCGCCTTGAAGATCGCTTGATCCCTACTGCCGCTCTCCGTCTCCCCGAGTACGCCAAGACCTGCCGTCCCTCCGGCTTTGATCGACCGCACCGCGAGCTTGTGGAGTTGGCCGAACTAGTGGCGGATGCTGGCGTCGGAAGGTCGGCCGCACCCGACGATGTGGACGTGACCGTCGGTGTCGATCAAACCGGCAGGCTGGCACGCGCGAGAGCACTACCTCATGCGGGGCCACGTAGAGGAACGCTGGAACAGTGGAGGCGCCTACTGGCGCTCATCAAAAATTCAGCCAGGTCGCCTTCTCGGCGGGCAGACCGGCCCCGGGGCGGTGGGTGGGATCCACCGCCCCGGACAGCGGTGTCAGGACCAGCGCTCCGAGCTGGTCCTGTCGTCCATAGCGGCACCGATGTAGCTGCGGCTGCCGTAGTAGCCCACGGAAGCACCACCCCAGCTGGCGTTCTCGTAGTGCTTGACCCAGCAGTTGGCGTACGCGCGGTGGGACGAAACGACGTTCACCCAGCCCGCGGGCATGGAACTGACCTGGTAGTCGGTGTTGCCGGTCGAGGTCGTGCAGTTCCCCGTGCCAACCCAGATCAGTTCATCGCCGGTGTACTGGGGCCCGGTGTAGTCGATGCTGATGACCGTGTCATACCCGGCGGCGGCATTGACATGGTTGGCCTCGTCGTTCGCAGCGTTCACCCGTGCCGCGAATCCGGGGTCGCGCATCGCGTCCCCGCCGTTCTTGGGCCCGTTGGTGAGCCGACCACCACTGGCCTTCTCGAGCGCCTCGGCAAAGCTGGCATAGCACGCCAGTTCTTGCGGGCCGCTCGCGTGCGCGACGCAGTGACGTCCACCAGCCGCCGTGGCGGCCGTCATCGCACCGCCCGAACCCACCTGGGCCGCGGCCGCCGGGGCTGCCTGAGCCGCCAGCAGGCTCAATCCTGCGATCGCCATCGCGGTTGCCGATGCGACCGCATGCCGTACACGGATCCTGTTCATGTGCTGCCTCCTGTCGATGCCCCGGCCACTACCGGGGGCGCTTCCCGCCAACCGGTCGGCGGCGGGTTGACACCAGTCTCGGAAGCCGCGTCAGGGTGGTGTCAGCGTCACGTCACGGCGTCGGCAACAGGCTGGCCGACGATGCATGTCACCCGGCCGGCCGTGCCGTCACGATGTCGCCTCCCTCGTCCTGGCATGCCTCCGCCATCCCAGCTGCGGCGTTGTCTGGATCGACGCGCACGCGGACCTCAGCACGCCCTCCTCCTCAGTGAGCGGCTTCGGGCCCGGGATAACTCTGGCTGGGGTCGTCGGAGACCGCGTCTACGCGCGCCTGGACCTCGATGCCCTCGACCCATCGATCAGGTCCGGGGTACTCGCGGTGATCGCCAACAAAGTTGGTCTGCCTCGTCGCCGGCATCACCCAGAAGATGCTCACCAGACCCGCGGTCCGAAACCCGCATTGACGACATCCAGATCGCTCCGGATCGCTACGCCGAACAGGCCGCCCCGGAACTCGACCAACCTAGCTCCGACGCGACGGTGCGGCAGGTCAGCGGGACGACAAGACCGTCTCCTCCGGCGGCCGCACTCCGATGCTGGTCATGGCCTGGCGGTAGCGTCTGAACGCTCGGCGAGCCTCGCCGTGCCGGCCGCCGGCCACCAGCATCTCCACCAGCCCGCCGTGGGCGGCCTCGTCGTACGGGTCGTTCTCCAGCAGCCGCCGGAGGTACGCTGCTGCTTGCTCGATGTCGCCCGCCTCCCGATCGAGATCGGCAAGGATACGCAGTGTGCGCAGGTAGGCATCCCGCGCCTCTTCCCGCAGGGCAGTGGCCCAGTCGTCGTACGGGTCATCCCCCAGGGCCTCACCTACATAGGACTGTTCGGCCGCGGCGAGAAGCGACCTCGCCTCGGTCGGCGCACCCCGCGCACGCAGGCGAATTGCATGTGCGACGTCGGCCAGGAACTCCTCCACGTCCACGCGCAGCGCGGTGAGATCCAGCCCCACGCTTGCCGCATCGACGACGAGCACGTCGCGCCCGGCCACCGTACGGACGATCGAGAGCAGGACCGACAGCCGGTGCGCGGTCCGCAGCGGGTCATCGTCGGGCCACAGCAACTCGGACAGCTCCGACCGCGGCACCGCCCGGCTCCGCCGCGACACGAGAATCCGCAATAAGTCGCGAGCCTTGCGCGACTGCCACGCCGACGCCGGCACCAGCCGGTCATCGACGAACACCTCGAACCTGCCCAGGGCACGAATGACGACGGTCCCGACCGGGGGCGTGTCGTGATGGGCTGCGACTACACCGGCCGCGACCAGCCGCTCAGCAGCGAGCTTGGCCCGCAGACGGTGATCAGTGCTCGCGTCAGACAACCGGCCCAAGGCGACGAGCATCCGGTCGGCGTCGTGCCTCGCACCGCCCGTACGCCAGATCTCACCCGCTTCGAGCAACGACGTGCGCGCCTTGCCGACGTCGCACTCCAACCGGGCTCGCAGTTCTAAGGCCTCGGCCAGCCAGGCGCGCTCCCGCCGGCGGCGGGCTCGGCCAACCGCATCCTCCGCCAGCCGCGCGGCCTCGGCGTGCTCGCCCCGTGCCAGCTCAACCCAGCCGCCCGCGATCAACGCCGGGATAACGCCCGAGCCAGTGGCACCATCCATCGCCTCCTTGGCGAGCATCGAGGCGACCGCCGGATCCGCGTCCAACAGCAGGCGGGCCAGCCCGGTCAGCGCCGGCACGAGGGTCTGCCGTTCCCCGCCGTCGCGGGAGATCCGCACCGCTTCCTCGAAGGCGCCACGCGCCTGCTGGACCGCGCCACGCCGACGGTGCACCTCGCCGAGCCCAGCCAGCGCTCCGGCCGCGCGGCGCGATCCCATCCGCTGGGTCAGGGACACGACCCGCTCGTAGCGTCCGACCGCCTCGTCGTAGCGCCCCAGTCTGGTCAGCGCCTCGGCCTCATTGCACAGCGCGACGGCGAGCACGCCGGGTGGGCCGGTGGATTCGGCCAACTCGACGGCCAGCGCCGCGAGATGGACCGCGTCGCTGTATCGCGCCTCGGCCAGCAGGTGATGGCTGCGGTTGAGATGGATCCGGGTCACCTGCAAGACGTCTCCCGCCTCTTCCGCCAGCCGCAGAGCGCGCGCGTAGTGCTCGTCGGCGCCAGCCAGGTCGCCGGCAAGGGTCAGGCACAGTGCGAGGGCTACGTGTGCCGCGGCGAGCGCGCGGGGTGCGCCCGCATCGGCGACGCGGTCACAGGCGCGCCGGGCACACTTCAGCCCCTCCTCGGCGGCACCGAGCATCCAGTGCGCCGTCGCCGCCCAGGCGAGCAGTAACGCCTCCTCGACCGGCGACCCGCCGTCGATGTCGGCCCGCTCGAACATTGCGAGCGCCTTACGCGGCTCACCCCGCAGATAGTGGACCACCCCCATCCGCCACGCCAGGGCAGGCTCCAGCACCGCCGAGTCTCCGGTCAGCACCGCAAAGGTCGCCAGAGCCGCCGCCACCTGGCCGTCGATACGCAGTGCGTCACCCATCAGCAGATGCAACCTCCGGTCCGGCAGCCCGTCGGGCAGCGCCCGGATCAACTCGATGACCGAAGCCGCCTCTCCGGCTGCGAGCATCTCATCGCCCCTCTCGGCCAGGATTCGCGCACATTCGTCGGCGTCGCCGACCCGCTGGTGGGCCCGCGCGGCGGCGATCGGCGGACCATGCACGTCGTACCAGGCAGCGGCGAGGCGGTCTCGCCGGCGAGCCGCCGCCGGACGGCGCGCCCTCCGCGAGACCTCAGCAACAACCGGCACGAGCCGCCCGCCGCGGAGGATGCCGGTGCGCGTCAGATGCTCCACCGCCACCTCCGCACGCTGATGCCCAAGGGCCAGGCACAGTGGCGCACTGAGCGGAACCAGATCCGCGACCCCACCCACCAGCCCGACCACGTCCGCGGGCAGCGCTGCGAACACCTCCTCGTTGACGTACGACGCGAGCGGAGTACTCGGTGCCGCAATCATCGTCACGGGGGTCCCAGCGACCAGCGCCTGGCTCGCCAGGTGGACCAGGGCCGGCCAGCCGGCCGTCACCTCATGAACTCGCCGCGCCAGGGCCGGATCGTCGAGGCCGTACTCTTGGCTCAGGATGGCGGCAACGCGGGCCGGGGTCACGGCAAGGTCCACCGGGTTGACCTCAGCCAGCAGGCCCTGCCCCCGCCACCTGGACAACCCCGTGGCCAGCGGCCGTCGCGACACCACCGCGACCCTCACCGACTCCGGCAGTGCGGCGACCCCGGCCAGCAGCCGCTGTGCCTCGTCAGCCGACAGATCCGGCACATCGTCGAGGACGATCCAGTCGTGGCCCGGGTCGGCCGCCCAGTCAGGCAGGCCGTCAGCGGCGCCGACGCCGGAGTGCCAGCGAGATCGCACCGCCGTCAGCGCGGCCCGCACAGTCGTCGTTTTACCGTAACCGGGCGCCGCGACCACCAGCAGGAGCTGGCAGCGCCGCCGGACAGCTAGTGCGGGAAGCACCGCTGCAGCCCGTGAAGCAGGTCCGGTGTACGCGTGCGGGGATGCGACGACTTCCACACGGCGGCCGCCCTTCACCGGAGTCACAAGTATTCAGACAAACAACACGCTCCCGGAGCGAGGAGCAGCTGTCTGTGCACAATTACACACCGAGCGTGGTCGACCTGTTCATGGCCGC